>Ga0172382_10001494_pt1 | contig 41831 bp, 52 predicted proteins | sample Leawel138RmetaG_FD_122245 | JGI IMG/M metagenome (GOLD analysis project Ga0172382, IMG submission 122245) | Leachate microbial communities from a municipal landfill in Southern Ontario, Canada - Leachate well 138R metaG | ecosystem: Engineered > Solid waste > Landfill > Unclassified | place...
AAATAAAAGTTTGAAATTCACTTGCATTTTAGTTTTTTTTGATTATACTGTAATCAAATCTACACAACGTTCTGTAAGGACTTGAGCTGTGTAGCCCTATTAACGACATACTTGTACGAAAACAAGTTATCACTCAGGGCACTTTCTAGAAGTGTTTTGAAATAGAGGAAAGTAGTATATAAGTAAATTAGTATTTGAGTACTAAAACACCTTTTTCTATTATTAGATGTTTTGATGCAAAAATCCTATACTTATATAAAGGACTTCTACTCTCCCTATTTCAACACCTTACCGAAAACATATTACCACTCAATACAATATAACGAATACTAATATTAAGTAATGTTAATAGAAGTGTTCACTTTTTTTATATTGAGTGAGAAACATATTTAGAACGGTAAGAAATCATCTACATTTTCATCTTCAACAACAGGTTCAGTGAATGTGTCTTTTTTAAAGTCAACCTCACTTCAATCTATAGTATTTAATCATTGTAGATAATCATTAATTTCAATGATAAGTTCTCTTAGAAACTTATCAAGTTCTTCTCTGTCAGTAGCATCCTTTCAATTCACTCTGACTTTTTTTGTTTTAGCTCTTAGTTCATCTATCTGATATCTCCATGACATCATCTTTCAGTCTTGAAAAACAGAGATTTGTGGAAAATCGTTCTTCAAGTATAACCCTAATCAAAGGTCTTTGAAATTAGATTTAGCATCCATCCCTCAAGCAAAACAATTCAACAGACTTGTGGAAACATTGTTGAAACTTGTAGACACAATATACCTTTCTTCTTCCTTGTCTATAAACTCCATATTCATTGTCCAAAAGTCTTTGTTTTCAGTCGGTTCTTTAGCCTCAATCCCAACCAAACTACCATAGAATCTCCCATCAGAAGCTTCTATTTCTCTTGTCTCCCTATTCCTGATATAGAAACAAGGCTCTCCTTTAAGGCTCATATTTACATACGTTGCCATCTTTTGTGTTGTTCATAATCACATTTTGTAATATTTATAAACTAAAAAGTTCTTTAAATTTTTTGTAAGATATTTGTTCAAAATGCTTCTTTCAATAAGCTTGTTTGTATAAGTGTTCGTTCTTCACGTTTAGGTATCAGACACACACATAGTGGGGTATTTTTTGGCTTAATCACATGACTACGATTCACTCAACAGTCGGCATCCACTTATGTCATAACAATTTACTCACATCTTTAAACTCTTCAATGGTCTTAACTTTAATGTGCATGTGTGGGTTCTTTCTTCTCCACCTATGCAACTTCCACCTTAGTCTAAGTTTTTTAAACATTATGTAATGTTAGATTGTAAAACTTTTGTCTTTCGACATCTCGATTGTAGTTGATATTTTCCTATTTATCAAATCAGGAAACTCTTTATACATAGCAGCTTTCTTTGGTTCGAATAGGTCAGGTCTGTTCCTCATCATCTCAGAATAATCATAGTCTTTTCTGGTTGTATATGAGGTAGTCTGCTTCTTAAATACATTATAATCTCAATACCTTTCTTTTCAATCCAACTCATGTAACTCCATCAACGCTGCATTAATCATTTTAATATTGTTGTTGAACTCTTTCACCTTCTCTCTGAACTCTATCCCATACCTAAACAATTCTCCCTTGGAATAAGTTTCTATATCATTTATATTAAACATTGGTTGTGTGGTTAATAGGTAAATACTTTATTTTGGTTTTATTTTGGTTTTATTTTGGTTTTATTTTGGTTTTATTTTAATCTCAAAATAGATATTATACAAATTTAATTAAAAATCAAGCCCAAATTAGATTATCGTCAAAGTGTGGTATCTAATAGCGACTTCTCACACTTGTATTTCTCTTGTAATTCTTCCCATTCCTCGTCTGTGAATGGTACTGTTCAAAACTGCTCCAACAAATCCATTAACTCCTCCTTTTCGTTTTCAGTTAATCAACTCTCAAGCATACTTAATAACTTCTTTGTTCTTAACACCTTCCTGAAATATGTTTGTTTATTCATCACGACTTTTTAAAAAAATAAAACTAACCATTTACTCATAATTCAACCATCTTGTTGTAGATTTGGTGGACAACCCTAACATCCTCTTCACAGTAGCTCTTGATGTCCTCATATTTTCATTCATGAAAATAAGAAGAAGCTTCACTCCCATTCATAATGCTCTTCACTTCTCCAATCCCTAATAATCTAGCAATCAACTCTAATCAAGCTCCCATCACTCCAGTAGACTTCCACATCTTCAATGTATCATCTACATTCACCTCCCAAGGCTTCATAGTTCATACTCTTAATAACTTAGGTAGAGTCAACCCATTAACAATATACCTCTTCACTAAGAACGGTATATCAAATCATAACACATTATGCCCCACCATCTTAGCTCAAACAAACTTCTGATGGTCTAACAACTCCCTCAACTTAAACAACAAATCATGCTCAGTCACTCCCTCTGTCTGATAAACAGAATGGACTCTCAACCCCTCATCAGTCTCCACTCAAATAGAAACACAGGTCACTTGGGAATACTCAGCATAGATAGGTCACTTACTTCAATAGAACCCAACAGGCTCCTCCTCTTTAGCTACCCTCTCTACCCAAATATCATACAATGCTTTGTTTTTTGTCTCAAACTCTTCTGGTTTGAATAGAGTTGCTGTCTCTATATCAATAAATAATTTCATCATTTTTTTTTACAAAATAAATCAAAATAGTATAATTTTTTTTCACTGAACCACATTTTTATATCCAAAAACATCAGTTCTCTTTGTCATCAAAACAAGCAAATAGCTACACATAAAATCAATGGTGCTACATTTACTCATCTGTAAAACCTATGCCTCTTATTTATTTTTATCACTCAATGATAACTGCTCTAACTCTTTTTTGAGGATTAGGATAGCTCATGCCCAATAATCAGGCTGGTCTTTAAGCCAGTTTTTCATCTGAACATAGCCAATCTTTCATTCTTTGTAGAGCGTGTACTGTTCCATAAATAATTCCTTTAGTTTTTGTGCTTTGTTTTTCATTATATTTTAAAGAAGATTTAAATCTTTACTCTCAATGTTTCAATAACTCAAACCCAATATCAACTCTCTTGATAAACATCATCAAGGTTGTATCAGTATATTTCTTTTATTTTTTTTATAGCTTCTTCTTTTGAATCAGCTTCTATTACTACTGTTTTTAACATATTTCTATTTTAAAATTTAAAAAGGTTTCTCTTGGTCATATAATCTATATCTAGATAAATCAATTCCCAATGGAATTTCTGCCTCCATTCATCATCTGTTCTTTCTAACCAAAATATCTAAGATGTTTTTTCTATCTGTTTCTTTATCGTAATAATCCTCTCTGTAAAGCATTAAAACCATGTCTGCATCTTGTTCAATAGACCCACTGTCTCTTAGGTCAGCCAACACAGGTCTGTTGTCTGCTCTATGTTCTGATTGCCTACTCATTTGGCTTCAAAGAACAATTTTTACATTATTTTTTAACGCAATCATTTTTAATCTTCTTGTAATCTCTGAGATTCTATCAATAGTTCTAATATTTGCTCAGCCATACATAATCAACCCTAAATAATCTATGTAACACACGTCAAGACTGTTCTTGACTATAAACTGCTCTATTTTTTCTAAACTAAACACCTTGTCAGACATAAATAATTTTTTACTTAACAGTTTATCCAAATATTCAGTGATTTTTCACAAACTTGATTTTTTGTCCTGTATTTCATAAGAAGTTAGTCAAGATAACATACAAATAAACCTATCAAAAATATCTCACAAAGACATCTCCAATGAAACAAATCCTACATTGTGTTGGGCTGCTTGTCTAATAGCCATATTTAACATCACTGTTGTCTTTCACATTCAAGGTCTTCCCGCAACAATAATTAATTGTCATCATTTAAATAAACAGTATTTATCTATTTCTTCTATTCAGCTAGGTAGAAACTTATTGTCCTTTTCAAAGCTCTCAAAGTAGCTAATAACCTGTTCTTCAAGAGTTTCTTCTTCGTCCAATATATCAATAACCTCTGCTAATTTTTGTAAAGTTTCTTTTGCTCAAGTAATATCCAATGATTTAGTCTGTGCTTCTAGCTTATAAATTCATCTCATGACTGTTCTTGAATCCTTGTATCTAATCATTTCTTTGATTATATATTCATCAGAATTTTTAGAGACTAAGTCATAAGTAATGTCATACAAATAATTCAAATCAACTCAAGCCTCAATAGATATAACAGACAGGTCTGTAGAGTTAGTGGACTTCATTGCCTCATAGGTTTTTTTTAACTCTTCAACATAGAAACAATGTTTATCAAGTTTGTTTAAGTTTTCAGGTCTTGCCATCAACATACTTATTGCTGTCTGTTCAAGTGATGGGTCGTGTGGGTGTAAGTTTACTGTCATATTTCTTTTGTTATAGAAGTAAAGAAGTTGTCTGTCATCAGCGGAACTTTCTTATCTTCTTGCTTCTGTTTTTTCTTAACTCAATTCCTTCTAAGCCAAGTCCTAATTGTAAGATTACAATCCTTCACTCACCTTCATTTTGGGTTGTTAACTATATAATTTTCCAGCTCAAGAATTAAGGTATCCACTTCTTTTTTTGGATATTCATCCAGCAGGGCGGAATAAGCTTTGTGTGTAAGTCACAATCACTTTTTAAATTCTATATAAAAAACATTATCTTTTACTTTAGCTTTTTCTTTCTCTTTAACATTCCCTTTCTCTTTCTCTTTAGGTTGTCATTTGGTTGCATCTTGGTTGTCTTTTGGTTGTTTTGATGTGTTTCACCAATCTTTACCTGCATTTTTATTGCCCTTTGGTGCTCCTCATTTCTTGGAATTTTCATACCTTCTGTTATTTGCCTCAAGCTGTGGTTTTATTAAAATCCACACTGTTTTGTTTATTCATGAAAAGTTTGGTTCCTCAAAATTAAATGAATAATTTGAAATTGCTTTATATAGTTCAAGTTGGTTTTCGTCTGGAAGTTCTGATATTGCTTCCCAAAAGCTGTAATAAAAAATAAATCAGTTCCTTTTTTCCATTATAGGGTGTGTTTAATAGTTAAAAACATTATGCTAATTTTTTAAGTTTATCTATATCGTCATTTAGTCAATCTATTATTGATTGAACTTTTTTTCACCACTTTTGCATGAACATTTTTTTAGTTCATATAAAAAGATGTATCATTTCTTTTTTATTTTTTTTGTTGTCCTTATGGTCTATGTGTATTCATTTTAATAGTCTGTTTATTTGAATATCTTCCACATACTCTATTCAGTTCATTTTTGCCTCTTCAAAGATTTGTTTTATTCATTCAAGCAAAACCACTCAAGAAGATACTCAAGATTTTGTAAGAACAATCAGTCACTTCATTTTATTTTTGATAATCATATAAAAAAAGAGAACCCACACCCCTGCAAGTTCTCTTTTCATATTTTGCTATTCGACTATTTCATAAGAAACTGAGGGGTGTGTTATAAATAACATATTATAATTAGTATAGTAATTTTTTTCTCAAAATCAAGAGATTCTTTTAAATTTTCATTAATAGTGTAAAGAAAGCTATTACTAATCATGATTTTAATAAAATTTTCAAAACTTTCATAACCCTTCTTATTTTTTTAGCAAGAATTGCTTTTTCTATTCTTTTATCTCGCTGTTCATAGATAAAAGAGAAATCTATTCACTCAAATCTATCTAGGTTTTTGTTCATTGTTAGTTGTAGTTAAAAAAATAAAATTACTCCACTTCTATAATTCTGTCATCAACTTCTCAGGTTATAGGTGGTTTTACTATTACACTAATAGTGTGTTCATGTCTTTCTGTCTTCACTTCTTCAACTCTTTCTGAAAGTCAGTGATAATTTTTCAACACTAATCAAAGCGTCTTGCTATCAACCTCTTTCTTCAATCATTTAGAGACTAAAAGACTCTCAATTTTAAGCATCCCCATATTAAGAACATGAGTATAAGAATCTCAAATATCTAGCAATTCTTTCATTTGTTTTTTAGACAGATTAAGATGTACTAGCATTCAAGGTATACTTGGTACCTCGTTCTTGCTTTGTGTGTCTTCTAAATAATCATTAATCATAAGTCGAAGGTCTACTGGTTCTCTATATACAGAGAACAGCTTTATTCCTCAAGAGATAAGAGTTTTAAGCTTTACCATCCTTTCTTCCACTTGGTCTGCTGGTATAAGCTTCCAATCTCTTTCATACTTTTTCTCAAATTGTCTTTGGAGTTCCATTATCTCATTTTGCTCTGAGATTTGTTCACTGTTTTCAAGCATAAGAGACTCTGTTTCCTCATCCCTTTGCATGTAGTTTGTCATTGTTTGCAAAATAAATATCTAAAAATTGTAGTTCACTCATAAGCTCATCAATATAATCAAGCGTGTATGGCTTGATTACTTCAAAATAATCTTTCCAACTTGTGCTTGTCAATGAGTAGAACTTTTTGTCATAAGAACTTTTGCTAAACACTTTCATTTCTCTCCATACATCGTGTTTAGATAAGCTCAATAGCTGTAATAATCTCATCCGTATAATATTAAATTTAAAAATTAAATCAAACTAAATTTTTTCTAAAATTGTATCAAAGATTTTATTATATATTTCTCGTAATTTTTCTGCTTCTTTGATTTTAGTTTGTCATAAATTTGTTTGTGTTCATAGTACTTTTGCTGCCTCTTCTTTCTTAATAATCTGTTCTCTAATAGATTCATAAATCATTTTCCAATCCTCCATATCAAAGAGGTTAATTTTTTCTATCATTTTAATGTTTATTAATAAAATAAAAATCAGTATCCATTTTTTTCCATTCTTGTTTGTTTAAGTTTTTCATCTTCTTTAAATTAAAAATTAAAATATAGATACATCAACAATATTTGCATCAGAGTAAAAATATTTTTTTATAATCTCTGATATAACCATTTGACCTGTTCAACTTCAATAATGAATAGTTAAGTTTATTCAATCAAACTCATTCATTCTATAAGATTTTTCAGCAACTGCTTTTGTTATATCTACTACATGACTTCAAGTGTGTTTAATATGTTGTTTATCATCTCTAACCATAAACACTCTACATAATCACTTACCACCCTTAGTGGTTTTTTTATACTGTTCATTTATTAAAAAGGTTTTCATTTTTTATATAGTTTAATAATTAAAAATTATCACAATAGTATATAATTCTTTCAGATATTTTTTCTAAATCTTCTTCTTTATAATCTTCTATATCTAATTCTGCTTTTATATATCCCACCAATCATTCAAGAACTAGCTCTTTATTTTTATCCTCCATTCATTCTATAATACTATCTATATGTCATTCTGTTTCTCTATAATAATCAGATGAAAATTCTCTACTATTACTTAAATAACTATCAAAAGCATAACCAATAACAACTGCTATATCATATAGTTTTCTAGCTGTTTTACAAAATCACCAATCACTATTATTATTAGCAAGAGTAATATTTTTATCATCATCTCGTGAATACTCGTGAAAATATTCTTCTGCATCTCACTCTAAATCCTTGTCAGCATTATAAATCTCCAATAAATTTCTTCAATCCTTAATAGTAATCAAACTTAATACATCTCTGTATAAATCATTTACTAAACCAATGTTTTCTTCTGCAACTTTTTTGTAGTGTGTGTATCACATATCTATATTTTTTAATAAATAAAACTAATAGTAATATAAGAATATAGTATAATAAATTAATACTATTTTCTAATCTTGACTTGATATTTTTTCTAAAATCTCTTTTGCTTTTTTATCTGCTCGTATAATCTCCTCTGCAAATTCATCTAAATTGTTAGAGAAATTATAGTCAATACTTAAATAAATATCAGCCCAATACTTTTCATTCTCTCCAATAAAAATTTCCTTTTGAATATAAAGCTCTCCCCAATAATCACTTCATCAATTATTTTCTCTGTAATAAAAACTAATCTCATCTTGATTGTTTAATTGTGTGATAAGATATTCAAAATCTTCTCTCTCTGCTTTCAATACCCAATCTTTTAATCAATCAATAGTAGTTTCTTCTGTTGCTTCTTTTAATAATTCTATAAGTTTTTTCTTTTCCATTGTTATATAATTTAATAAGTAAAATGCTGTAATCACATTCAAGAAATAACAACTGTATTGCCTGTGTTCCTTGTCAATCTTTTTTCTAACTCCTCATAAAAGAAATTAAAATCTTCTCATAAAGAATTTATTTCTTCTGTCAAACTATCAAAATGTTTTCTAAAAGTTTTATAATCAACTCACTTTATAAACATTTTACTTCACTCATCATCTGTAAAAAAGAATTGTTCTTTGCTTTTTTCTATTCTCTTTTCTACTTCTTCAATCTCTTGTATCATTTCAATACAAAGTCAATCATTATATCAATCTATTCTTTCGTTTATCTCATCAATTAAATACTCATCTCACATAAATACTTTTGCAAGTTCTCAAATATCAAGTGGACTATTCTCAAACTTCTCTTGTAATTGTTCTTGTAAAGTTTTTCCCATTGTTTTATAATTAAGAATTTAAAAATATTTTCTCTACTCTTTCTAATGTTCACTCTACATCATCGGGGAGATTATCTAAATCTTCTTTCTTATAATCTCATCTATATAGTAGAACTGCTTGTCGGTCTTGATTATTAAGTTCTTCACTAATAGAGAAGAAACAAGTTCAGCAAGGTCGTCAATCGTGTTGCATTCAACATCAAGTTTTTTCTCTCAATAGTTTTTTGAATTCTAATTTATTCATTTTAATAATAGTTTAAAAATAAAATTTATCTAGTATATTCCATAGAAGTTCCAACATCTTCTCATAAAGTCATATTTTCTTTTATAACTTTACTTGTTTTTATAACTTCATATAAATCAATTTGTTTTGTATAGTCAAAAGTTCTAATAACTTCTATATACCTTCATCTATACTTTTTATTTACTTGTTCTTTTGTGTATAACATTTACATATAGTTTAAGATTTAAAAGTATTTCTAATATTGTATTCTGTCATCTCACATCTTCTTGAATTCTCCTCGTAGCAATTCCATTTTTCAAAAATTCTACATTCTTGTTTTTGGTATTCGTCAAGCTCTTGACTACACAAATACTTGACTTCTGTTTTTATTTCCATAATAACTACTCTCGCCAAAAGTGTGATAAAAAAAATTGTCCCTATCAATAAAACTACATTGTGTTTTTTCATTTTATTTATTTATAAGTTAAAAGTTTCTTTTAATTTTTCTAATCATTCAATATAATTATCTGTCAATTCATTTATTTCTTCTGTTCTCATTTTCTCTGTCATCTTATCAATAAATCTTTGTAAATTAAATTTTGTATCTTCTCAGTCTTTTATTCTTTGTAAAGTATCAAGCCATAATTTTTTTTCTTCTTTTGTCATTTCTATATGTTTAAAATATAAAGCTATAATATACCACTAACAACTTTTGCCATTCAAATTCTAACTTTTGCTAGTGGTATCAACTGGTATTTCTAACTGTAAAATCAGTTATCAATACAATCAATGAAGTCTTTTTCATTTTCTTTTGCTATAAAATTTTCATAAATCCATATACAAAATTTCGGGTTCGCTGTATCTTTTAGACTATCAATTCAATCTAGTTTAATTTTTTCTTTTACTTGTTCAATATATCTTGAATAATTTTTTTCCATTTTATTTTTATTTTAAAAATTAAATAGTTCGTTTTACTCGTCATTTTTCCAATCACATATTTACTACTACATTTCTTGCTTGTTCTTTTCCCATTTCTTTTACTCGTGTATCAATTATATTTTTTGTCTTATCACTTCATCAATTATAAATCATTTTGAAAATTTTTTCATATTGATTTTCATTGTCTTGTTCTTGTTCTCTTTTACAATCAACACAAAGTCAATAGCCGTCATCGTGATTTGTATCTTGTAGTCCTGTAAATCTTGCACCGCAACATCAACAAATTAAATTTTTCATTTTAATATAATTAAGAATTAAAAGTTTTGACTATTCTTTTCGTATGTTTGTTTGAATACTTCTAATATTTTTCAATCTTCTATATTATATTCTTCTAGTGCATATACTGTGCTTTCAATATCGTATGTATAATATGCCTCGTGGTTTATCAACTCTCTTTCAATAATATTTTCAATTCAATTTTCTTTTATATCTTCTTGTATTCATTCTTCAATTATCTTTTTATGTTCTATCAAAAATTTACCAACATTTTCTTTTGGTATAATCATACCACTTCAAATAGAATTATACTCAACTCAATCTTTTTTTTGTTCTTCAAATTGCTTGTCGCTAAAAGCAAAAAATATTCATAAGTCATTAAATAATTTTGTTTGTTTTTCTTCAATGTAATGTGATAAGTATTTCATTTTTAATTATTTAATAAATAAATAAGGTTTGTCATAATTTCAAATATTTATATCTGTATACCGACCAACATCAAAATAATCACTTTGTGCATCTGAATTGTCCCAGTTTCAAACTCTCATCGCTTGTATAAGTTCAAGCAAAAAATCTTTTGCTACTCAGTCGTAATGGTCGCCAATATAATATTCATTGACTTGTATATAATTTCTATCGTGTGTCATAAATCTTTCAAAATCAATTTTACCACTTGACACATTTACAATCAATGATGAGTAGTGTCTTGTTGCGATTGTTCATTTCATACCATACTTTTTTAATACTTCTTTGATTTTTGGTGCAAGTTCTTTTTTTCTTTCTTGTGAAATATAAGCCATTTCTATATAGTAAATAAATAAAAAAAGTAGTCCAACTTTTCGCTTGGACTTGTTCAAGTATGGACTTGACACGTTTGATTTTTTGTTAAGTATAAAATCAAAATAAATATTACTTGTTTTCCTCTTGTAATTTTTCAAGTAAATTTTCTAGTTCTCTTGTGCTTTTATAATTCAATTCTATTTTTGTCAATTCAATTTCGTTCTCGTTCATCGAGAACTGTTTTAATATTTCCCCTATAATTTCAAGGATTGTGTATTGTCTAATCATTTTTTTTCTATTGTTAAATATTTAAAAAGTTTTTATTGCATATGTTTTTTTATCGTGATTTATCCAATACCAAATTCAGAACATATCTTCTTGTTTATTTCAATTGACTTCATAAACATTGACTTCTTTATATCCTGCAATTTTTAATAAATTTCTCAAAACGTTTTCCATTTTTCTATATGTTTAAAATATAAAATACTACTCAAAACTAATTGCCGGGCTGTCAATTTCTACCATAATACTCTCCTGGTTAAAAACTTTTTTTAAATTTTGTATAAATTCTATGTGATTTTTGTCTGTCATTGTAGTTATTATTAAGCTTTTTTCTATAACAATTTGCCCGTCTTCGTGTTTAAAAAATCCCTGTCATTCACTTATAGTCCCGCCCCCAAAAAAATCTCATACTAAATTCATACAAATTTTGTAAGCCTCGACTGTTCCATAGTTTTGTAGCTTGCTATCCTTATCATTCAAGCCTAAATACATTGTAATTTTTTTCATTTTTCTATTGTAAAATATAAAAACAAGCTTTTTAAACGCTTGTATTTACAAAATACGCGCATTTTGTAAATGCTAGCATTTAAAAATCTTTTGCCTCCAACTTCTACAACGTCCACCGTTGCATGTATCGCCTGCTCCTGGACTAATTGCCAGCAAGTGACGCACCCGTTGCACTATTCAATCACACTTAACACCGTCAAAAGATAAACGCCGCCCGTGTGCATCTACGCCGTGCAATAGCTAAATATTAAAGACCCGCCCGCGTTGCAAGTAATAAACACCCGCCCGCTTTTGTTTTGTGTTGTAATCATTCAAGCGGTTGTTTGCTTTAATTGTGACTTGCGTTTGGTTGCATTGTTTCTACTCAATGCGCTTTTTATCATAAAGCACGCCGCCACTCGCAAAATGTTTTGCTCGTTTGATTGTGATTCCATTATAGTTAAAAAATTAAATAAATCAAGTCATTTTTTAAAATTGACACAAAAACAACACAACGAACAAGGCAAAACACCAGTTCAGAACCTGTATAACAAAAATCAAAAAAACACACAAAAAAACATCAAAAATAATAAAAATGTAATAAAAAAAACATAAACAAAAAAACAAAAAAAAACAAAAAACACACAAAAAACAAAAAAAATATATATAATATGTTTTGCAACGCAAAACAAAAACAAACAACGCCCACAAGCTCCACGACTAAAACCATTATAAAACAACACATAAAACAAAAAAAACCAAAATCCTCGTTTTCTCCAGTCCTCGCCTCCTTTTGTGTTGGGTTGTAGCTCCTCCTTTATGCTCGTTTGTGTTGGGTTGTATAGTATAACATGCACACAACACAACCCAAAATCACAAGTTACTTTGCATAAGAACCATTGTGCAAAGTAACTCAAAACATAGTCCAGAACTGACAACTCAAAAAAACAAAAAAAGCTATAAAAAAATAAATAAAAAAAGGCAAATATAATACAGACATTAGTTCAGAACTGAGGGCAAGGCTGATTTGAGTTGACCAACACATGGGGGTATTGGGTCGAATACTACCAAGTATCCTACCCAACCCAAAACCACTAAGTAATTGAGTAAGACCATAGTTCAGAAGGGCATACTGACTGTGTTAAGAGGGTGTTGTTGTTAAAATTTGTGTTCCAACCCAAAACCACTACCTGTCTTTCAAAAAATACAAAAAACCATTACTTATTGTATCATAACAAGTTCTTTCTCCCAGTGATAGAAGTTTTTATTATAGTAAAGAAAGTTGTTGCAGAGAACAAAGATAGTGGGTGGGTAGGGCTGTTTGAGAGTTTAGTTGTAGAAGAGAGAACAAAGATATCTGAAAATTTTTTCCAAAAAGACAAAACTCATGTTGAAATTTGGGTAGAAAGCAGTAAAATAAAATTGATTTATGTGAGGATATTGTATCAGAACAAGTTCTTTCTTCCAGTGATAGAAGTTTTTATTTTTTGATAAATATATAGATGTTTTATAGAAAGAAATCAGATTTATTAAGGGGGTTAGGTTATGGTTGAAAGTCGTATAATGTGTTTGATAGGTTGTTGGAGAGAGGGGATGTGTTGGAGGTGGATGTGAATTGAGTGAAGCATTATTTATTAAGGTCAGATTTATTGAGTTTATTTGATGAATACATTATGCAGAAAATAAGAACAAACCTACCCAAGAAGAAAGTAGGGGGTTAAAAAAGCCTTGATGGTAGGTATGGGTGTCTTGTATAAAGTTTTTAGAGGCACAGAAAGTTCATAGTGGTAGTTAGTATAGCTGCATAATAAAAAACAGTCTCATTTACACCACAATAATTAAAAGAGTAAAGAGAAACAGGATAATATAAAAGGATATATAATTGGATAGTAAAAAATGTGTAAATAAAAAAGTGTATAGCTTATGTATGATTTATATATGACTTATATATGGGTCATATATAGGTCATAGATGAGTCATAGATGAGTCATCAAAACAAATATCAAAAAAAAACAGGAAAAGTCATCCGACTATAGTTCCTGTTTTTTTACAACTAACATCGAGGTTGTATATTGACCAGATATACAACGACCCTATAATAGTCAAAAGTTTTCAAAAAGCAAATGAAAGATTATTTCTCGTTCTCAAATTGAGAGAGTCGCTTCCAGAAATCAAAAAGGTTATAGCATTTAATGGAAAGTACTTCGTCTAGAATGTGTTCACAGTTTCTTTTAAGGAACATCATGATGAGTTCTTGAGCACTCTTAGCTCTGTAGCTCATGGACTTACCAGACATGTTTCTTTTAGATTTTTCTCTTTCAAGGAACATTACTCTGGTGTTCAGTCTGATGATTAGGTTAATAAGGTCTTCCAGTTTTGATTGTTCGAGTTTCTTTTTATTGATGATAGCCATAGGTTGTATTAGAAAATAAATTATTTAATATAATTTGAGCTATTTGGTAATGTTTTGTTAAGGAACTGTTTAAATTTATAGTTTAGTTCGTCATTAGAGCTTAGATAGGATTGACTTTCAATATTTTTTATATCTTTAATGTTATGGTGTCTAACTTTAGAATCAGCTCTACCAAAAACAGAGAAGAAGTTTGTGTGTTTGAGTTTATGTTGGTTTCAGTAAACACTTCTGATGCTGATGGATTGGTCTCCTATAAGCTGTAGTGTTTGTTTGAGTAGCTTCTTGTTGTAGATGATGGGCGTATGTAGGTTGTAGTTGATACCATCAGGGAAGAGTTTGAGACAGTTAAGTACAGCTCTTTGGTAGTTCTTGTCGTGTATGTTGTTAAGATGTTGTTTTAATGTTCAGTTGGAGTAGTAAGGGATGGTTTTTGTGGGTTTAAGTATAAAAAAATCATCATTCATGAGGATGAAGTTGTCACTTATTTGTTTTGAGTCGCAGATGATTCTTAGTTTATTAAGAACATTCTTATATGGTGTATCAAGATTATCGTTGACAGGTATATGTATAATGTTTTTGGTTCGGTTTGGGTTGTCTCAGACTATGAAGACATTGTTATGTGATAGGTTAGAAATGCTTCTGAGCGAGTATTTTAGTTCAACTCAGTTATCAAAGGCTCATTTTTCTTTAGAGAAATCTTTGTACACATATACTATGTCCATAGTTTGTTGATATATTATAATTAATTGTATGATAGAGTTGTGTATATGAAAGTCAAGTTTATTTTGAGATTAAAATAAAACCAAAACAAAGTATTGCTTTTTATGATAAAAAGGTTATATTGTATATAATTTTAGATATTAATTCATTAATAATGAGTAAAACAACTTACGAGTTTTTAGAGAACGATGCTGGTATGATTAAGACAAAGATTACACAGGAGGTTGATGTAGATTTGAGTAATACACTGAAGAACATTAGACAGACAAGGGCAGAGTACCAGAGAGCGTTGACTAATTTAGTTGATATGGCTAAGGCTATGGAGGCTTATGTTGAGCAGCACAAAGTTCAGAACGAGTTTTTGAAGCAGGTATGAGAGTTTTTGGGGGAGGATTATGTATTGCCTGAGTTGGAGGTTATGTATGATGTTAAATCTATGGAGAAAGACTTAGAGAATTTTATTAGTGATGAGAAGTTGAGAAGAAAAGAGAACCTAGAGGCAAATGTAGGTGAAGGAAAATGAGAATAGATGTATTAGAGTTGACAGAGGGTAGGATAATCTCTGTTTATACAGATAGACCGATAGATTTTGAGCCAGTGTTTTTTACCGATGGTAGAGTTAGACTGATGGTTGACTTGGAAGACTTAGAAGAGGTGTTTGTGGAGACAGATTCAGGGGTATTAAGATGAAGAGTTTATGATAATTTTGTATGTATTTACTAAAAAAACATGAAAATTCCAAAGAAAATGCATTGTATATGGGTATGACCCAACCCAGCACCAATGAAGTGGATACAGAGTCGGATAGACAAGCACCCTGATTGGGAGTATTACTTATGGGGGAACGATGATTTGAGTAATTTTGGGTGGATAAATGCTGAGGCTATAAGGTTCTATTATGCACATGGGTTTTATAATGGTGTGGCTGATGTTATGAGGTACGAGATATTGTACAAGATGTGATGAGCTATGCATGGGGCTGATAGTTTGTGCTTAAATCCTATAACAGAATTATTTGAGGATGGGTACGAGAACTATGTGGTTGACACTTCTTATAAGGATGGGCATAAGTTGGCTGAGGAGAATAGATATGCAGCAGCACCATTATATGCTTGTGTTCCTGGTAGTCCTTTAGCTAAGGAGTTGATAGATAGAATATATCGTGATAAGGAGTTGAGGCATCCTGTGGATAGTACGGGGAATAGATTGATGCAGAGGGTGTTGTCTACCACCAAACACAAATATAAGAGGCGACCGCAACATCTGTTCTTGCCTGAACACTTTAATTGATGGAAGTATACAGGGAAAGATAAGGTGTATGCTAAACATTATTGGGGTTCTACTAGAGGTACATATAATCAATGAGTTTAGAGAGTAATAAAAATATATGACACAAAAACTGTTTGAGCCGACGATAAAGCAATATATAGCATTAATGAGATTGGGGGTAATTCCTATGGAGAAGGTAGTTGATGGAAAATGGATACCTGTTCTAGATGAGGAATGAGACCCAGTATATGATACAACAACAGAGGTGTTGGGGTATGGGGGGGCTGCTGGTTGAGGGAAGTCGGTGTTGATATCCAGATTTTTGAAAGAGAGTGTAGAAAAATATCCAGGAACTAGATGGTTTTTGGCTAGAAACGAGTTGAAGAGGTTAAAACAATCTACGCTTTTAACCTTTTTTGAGACATTGACAGAAAGTTGATACGTAAAAGATGGGAAATGACCTAAATGATATACATATTTCGATATAAAAGGTCTAGTTCAGTTCAATAATGGTAGTGTTGTCCATCTTTTAGAGCTTGGTTATCAGCCAGGAGACCCACATTATGGTAGGGTTGGTTCTACCGAATACACAGGTGGTGCTATTGATGAAGCTGCAGAGGTTGATTTTGATGGTTTTGATGCAATATCTTCTCGTGTTAGATACAAATTAGAGAGTTTTTGCCACAATTGTGCATGAGAAATAGGTCAAAAAGACTTCATTAAGCAGATAGAATTTGAGAATCCTGACTTTGGGAAAGACCCAGAGGTGAAATATACAGAGGATATGAGGATATTTAAGAAGAATATCTACCTATGTCCTCACTGTAAGAAGGAGACAGCAGGGCTGACAGGTAGAGTTATCTGTTCATTTAACCCTGATAAAGGTCGAGTTTATACAAAATTCTATCGTAAGTTCAAAGAATGAAACTTACCAAGCAATTACGCTTTTATTCCAGCACTACCAGGAGATAATCCTTATCTACCACAGTCATATATACAGAGATTATATTGACTTGGTGAGGTAATGAGGCAGAGGTTGTTGTATGGAAACTTTGATTATGATGACACGCCTTGAAGATTGTTCTCTTTTGATAAGCTTTTGTGGTGGTTTGAGAAACCAACGGTTTCTGAAGACGAGAATGCCACCATTTGAGAGGATGGAGAAGGCTATAAATATAGACTAATCATAGACCCAGCAAGAGAATGAAAGGATTTGGCTACCTTCTTTGTTATGAACCACCTCTCTGTAGAAGAGATAGTGGTCTATTGAGAGAGTAGTATCACCGAACTGGAATCAAAAGCAAGAGAACTAGCTCATAAATATTGAATGAATATAGAAAGGGACGTCCTTGTTGATGAAGGTTGAGTGGGATGATGACTAAAAGACGCATTAAATTGTAGATGATTCATAGCACACGCTAGTGCAATCCAACCAAAGCAATGACGTAGTCGTAGAAGGATGAATAAGACAGATGGTGTGTCCTACCATAGGCTGAGAGACCAATGCTACCATTTATTGAGCCTGAAACAGGACGAGGTAGCAATCTCTTTAAAAAAAGTGTCTATATATAAGAGTCAGTTGACGGTGGAGCAATTAAAAAGAAGGATAATTGATGATATGGATGCAATAGTTCAAGTAGATATAGATAAGGACTCTCCATTTAGGGTGATGCCAAAACAGCAACTCAAAACTAAGTTGGGTAGGAGTCCAGACTTTGGTGACTTGTTGATGATGGCAATGTTCTTCTATATAAGGAAGCCAAAAAGAGTGTTTGTAAGGAAAAGAAAAAAATAGTTTGTATTATTTGTGAAAATGATTATATTATGTATAAGTAACATTTAGTTTTATGTGACAAAATGCAAAAGAAGGTCAAAGATAGTGTATCAAAATCTGATTTGATAAAGTCTGTAGCTTCTAAGAGGGGCTATAGTTTTGTGTCAGGAGGTTCTTCTAAGTTGGGCGACATTTCGTTGAGTTATCATACTATGTTCGACTTACAGAAGATGAACCCACAGGCACAGGCGGCGAAAGACTTGATAGTCAAGATGATAGGTAGACATGGTATAATGTTTTTAAAAGATGGGCTGATGTATGAGGACTTTGAGCGAGAGAAGAGGATATTTGAGATGTTTAAAGACCCGCAGACCAGTAGTTGGAAAGCTTTTAAGGACAAATATTATACAAACTATTTTTGTAGCTGAATGGCAACATGATTTTATACCAAAATGGGGGACTGAAATACAAGAATTCAGGTCTTAGATAGTAGGTACATTGAGAAGAAATTCGACTTGTATTGAAATTTAACAGAATTAAAGTATAATAATGAAGAGGTGGATATAAAAAATGTCGTTTCTCAAATCGTAAAGTATGACCCAGACAAACCAGGATATGGTATGTCGATATACAATTCGGTCATTTATGATGCTTTTTCTGATAGAGAAGCTAGTAAAAGGAACTATATGTTCTTTAAGAATGGAGCAATACCAAATATAATATTGACGATGGACGATGATTTGGAGAATGAAGATGAAATCAATGCAGCTATCGACCAATTTGAGTTGAAGTATAGAGGTACAGATAACTCTTATTGAATTATGGCGTTAGGAGGGGTTAAGGAGATAAGGACTCTTGATGTGTCGAACAGGGATTTAGAGCTGCTTGAGTTGAGGAAGTTTAGTGTAAAGGTGTTTGGAATGTTGTTTGGTTTTGACCCAAGGTTCTTAGCGTTCAGGGATGGAGAGAACGGTTCTCATTCTGAGTATGCTAAGTTAGCTACCCAAAGTGATAAGACAATGCAGAGTTATGCTGATGTGTTAGAGGAGTTTATGATGAAGGTGATAATGGATTTGTATCCTGCGTTCCCATATGATGATATTGATTTAATAAATGATACATTCTTGGATGAGGAGACAAAGATAGAGATGTATAAGAACGAGATACAGAATGCTATATCAACTCCTGCAGAGATAGTGAAGAGGTTGTGAAAGCCTACAAGCAACTTATGAGACAATATGCATAAATACTATATGAATATTCAGTATAATTCAATTGACTGACTGGTAGAAGAATCAGAATCAAGGACAGCGTTGAATCATGCTAAGTCAGAGGAGGTAAAATCAAAGGAAACAAAATCAAAATAAAAACTTTTATATTATATTCTAACTTCTATGAACAAGACAAATAGAAAGAAGCAGATTAAAGACCAAGTAAATGAGAACTGATTTTATATTAACTTTGTAGCAGACCACTTAACACATAGTGATGCTGTGAAGAAGGTGTCTAGTGTGAAACAAGACAGTATTGTATTTGATTCTAAGGAGGAAATCCCTGAATGAGATAATATTGTTGTTATGTCATGAATACTATCACAAAACTATCCTGTTGGTAAGAAGAGCAGGAATGGGTACAAGATAGTACAGACAGGGGTAGACTATTCTGATTACAAATATAATAATATTGTGTTGTTGCAACATAATGATTCATTTGGTGGTATAGGTAGAGCAAGGATGGTGTACCTAGACAATAAATGAAACTCTAATATTATTATGTATGTAGATTTAAATACGATTTCTGATGAGGCTGTGAGATATCAGATAAAGAACTGATATATAAAGTGAGTTAGTACAGGTCATTCATTGCTCGAATCAATGTTTGAGGATGTAGAGGACAAAGGAAATCTATTAACATTTGAAGATGCAAAAGATAAATATGGATATTATGAAGTTTTGATGTCTTATTTTGGTTCTTCTGACAAACTTATATATACTGTTACAAAGGCTCTTATGATAGAGAACAGTGTGGTGACAATAGGTAGTAATGAGAAAGCTATCTTAGCACACGACACGATAGGTAATTTTGCTATCAAAGATTTAATGAACAGTGATAGATTAAAATCTAATTTACTTAATGATAAAGATGGTATGAAAAAATCTGATTTAATAAAACTAATTGAGGACAGTGTTTTGACCAAAAAAGAACAACAAAAATTTATTGACATGTTGAATGCTATGGAGGAGGAATCTGAAGAAGTAGCAGAGGTAGAAAAAGAGGTTAATGAAGCAATTGAAGGTGCTGAAGAAGCAGAAGAAAGAGTAGAAGAAAAAGTGGAAGAGGAAATCGAAGGGGAAATCGAAGAGGAAGAAGAAGTTGAGGAAGAAAAGGAGGCTGAAGAAGATGAAAAAGAGGAAGAGGAAAAAGAGGAAGTTGAAGAAGTAGAAGAGAAAGTTGAAGACAGTATGAAAAAAGAGGAAGAGGAGGTTGAGGAAGAGGAAAAAGAAGAGGAAGAGGAGGTTGAGGAAGAGGAAAAAGAAGAGGAAGAGGAGGCTTCTGATGAGGAGGAGGAAGAAGAATTGGAGGACAAAGAAGATGAGGAGGTAGTAGACAGCATCAACAATGAGGATGAGTCTAGGGAGGATAAGAAAGAGGTTCCAAGAGATACTTATCCTGAGCCTGAAGAACACATTAAGCTTTCTAACAGTATTGAAAAACATACTGATGAAATATCAACTCTGAAAAATGAGTTAAAAGCAATGTCAGACAAAGTGTCTGAGATGAGTAAGTTAAACGATGAGTTAACTGAAGTGGTGAAGAGTCTTTCTGAATTGACGTTAAAAAATTCAAAAAATCTATCAAACATCGTCACTCTATGAGTGAATGAGGTACAAAAGCCTAAAGTTGATAGTGGACTTAATAGCCTTAAGAAAGTGCTAGAGAGTGCTAGGTAATATTTTATATTGTATTTTTATTGACAAATGGATTTACTAAACCTATTGGCTAACATCAAAAAAGAAATGTGACAAAATGCTGAAGAAGTGGAAAAATCACTAGAAGAAGCAAAAGAGTTACATAACAAAAGACTAACTAATGCGACAGAAAACACTTCAACTGCTGGTTGGGGTAAGGAAATGATTCCTTCTGGTAACTTATTGGCAACAATAATGACTATGCCAGGAAGAAAAGCATCTTTCATTAAAGCATTACCAGGGTTCCATGGATTTAATATGGGTATTTCTGAAAAACTACCTATAAGAGGGGCATTACCAAGAGCGAAAGGAAACGCAGAACGATTGACTGGTGCTGGAGCTATTGGAGAAGGAAGCAAGAGGATGCCTACTGCTGATGTAACAATCACACAAAAACCTCTTATCATTCAAGTAGATGTATCAAAAAGATACTTAAACTACTCAATTGATGATTTTATGTCTTATGTAACAGGAGAAATTGCAGCGTCTGTTGATGCAGATACAGAATTTGCTATCTTGAATGCTGATAAAACTGATACAAATACAGGGAACATCAACTGTGTGGACGCTAAGCCATCTTCAACTTTTGCTGATGGGGCAGATGATTTAAGTCTTCAATTTGATGACAGTATTAGATTCCACATGTTGGACAACTCTCTTACTGAAACTATTGGTACTTTGGAATGGCACCACTTTATATCAGTTAGACAAAAATTAGGGAAATTCTCTACTAAATTGTCTGAAATGATGTTATTGATGGATTCTATTTCATACCACAAAGCTTTAACTCTACCTGAGTTTAAAAAAGCTAATGAGAATGGAAGAAACTCAACTATCTATTCAGGAGCTGTATCTAATATAGCTGGAGTAGATTTGTTCTTACCAGAATCATTCCCTGCAACAACTGTTGATGGAACTGTTTCTAAAACTGCTTCTAACAACACAAAAGGAGGGTTCATCTATCTTTATAAGCCAGCTGTTCAATATGGATTTGGACAAGATTTGGAAATAGAGGTACACAATATTCCAGGTAAAGGAAAATCTATCATAGGAACATATGAATTTGGATTTGCTATTGTAAACCAAAAAGCTGGAGAAGTAGACCCTTGGATTTATGGTTGAATCGGTGTAAGCCCTTTAACTATTAGTTCAGGTTCTGGTTCTTAATCCAGACAAGGGGGGGGGTGGCACAATTCACCCTCCCTTTAATTTTACTACTAATATACATACGTAATGAGAGCATATAAATATGTTTGAAAAGAATTTACAGTTGTTCGCTTAAGTGAAAAGAGTTTCATAGGAACTAAGGTAAGTGAATGACAGACAATTCAATCAGACAGAGACCCAAAATACTTTTTAACTGCAGGTTTTGTAGAAGTTGATGTACCAACAGTTAAGGTTCTGGATATAAAAGACAAACAACCAGAATGAAAAAAGGCTCCTGCTAAAGCTAAGAGCAAGGCTAAGCCAAAGAAGAAAGCTAGCTGATTTGAGAAAGCTATGAAAAAGAAATAGTCTTTAGATAATAAACAACAGATAATGTCTTTTGCAACCATAAGTGATGTAGAATACTACCTTAATATCAAGGATGACTCTAGTGCTGAAAGACTATCTTTCTTGTTGAGAAAATCGTGATGAGTGATAGAGAAAGAGATTGGCTCAATTTTAGAGTGAGATAGACAGGAATTAATAGAGCTTCGTCAGGTATTAGGAGGGACTGATATATTTTTACGTAACATAAATGTGACCTCTATTAGTAAGATAAACTGAAAAGAATATGAGGGGGAATATTTAAAGGATTACTTTATCTTAAAGCCTCAAGGTCGTAGGGTAAGGGTTCTTGATTTACAGAATTATATTGGAGATTCTTATGGTTCAGGTGTAGTTGCTGTTGATTATGTTTCTTGATACGAGAAAAAGAGTATACCAGAGGACATAAAGTTGGCACAATGCTTGTATGTTGCTTATTATTATATGAGAGACGAAGGTAAGGATGTAGTTAAATACACCCTATGACCAAGGACTGTTCAGTATGGTAACTCGTGAGAGATACTGACTGATATAAAACAAATACTAAACAAATATAAACAGCTTAATTTACTTCCATAGCTCAATAGATGGTAGATGTTAATAAAACATTTTGTGATAAGAAGTGTGATGTATATAGAACAACTGTCGTAGACAAGGATTGAACACAAGTTCCAGAGAGTGTAGCAATATACGAGAATCTGGATTGTGATTATTATATTGCACCAAGATGAAATGTTATCAACTATTTACCAAACGTTGAGGCAAGGAACACAGAAAGAGATAGATTTGATTGTGTTGTTGCTGGGGTAGATTATGATGTAAACAACCCGATAAGAAAGGGGGATACAGTAAGGTTGTATAGTGAGGGAGCAGTTGAGTGAGATTATGTTGTAGACCAGCTATCAGTGATGAGGTTCCCTAATGGGAAGATAGATAATGTTTATTTAAGACTTAATAATGATAGTAAATGAGGTTCACATTAAACCCTAAAGTATTTACTAATAAGGTATTAACATCTTTATCTAAACAACAAAACAAAGCTACTCTGTGATTGGTGGAGGCTGCTAAGGCACTAACACCAGAAAATACTGGACTGATGTTAAATTCATATAGAGCAGAGAGGGTTATGATAGAAGGTTTTGTGTCTACTTCTTGAGTGAGCAACAGTGCAACAGATAAAGGATTCCCTTATCCTGTTGTAGTTGATAGAGGGGTATGAGGTAAGATATACAAGTATCAGAAGCCAAAATGAAACAAACTTCGACATGTTTGAGTGTGAGTTAACACTTTTTCAAGGGCGGTAGATGCTTATAAAACAACATTTTTATCAATTTTGAAAGAATAATGTATGTTAACTTAGATTTAAACTCATTAGTTTTGTTGTTAAGAGACAAGGCTGAACTGGTAAATCTCTTACCTGGTTGACTTACAGCAGAAAAACCTTATTATGAACAACAGACACCATATGCTTATCTGGAATCAATATCATTACCAGCAAACCCAAATTCAGTGAATGCAAGACATATAATAACATTGACAGTGGTGATGGGTAGTGATGGGACAGACAGAGAGTTTAAAGAGATAATAACAGTGTTTGATAATCTCGTGATGTCTACTGTAGACTGATGCTTACCTATAAAACAGGTATGAGAGGTCAGAATTCTCGGAGTGAGTAAATGACAATCCCACCAAAAATTTAGATACTCAGAGAAGTGAAACTTGAATTTGAATCAAGATTATTACTTTGATGTAGTAACTGTAAAGTAGTTTTAAATTATTATTTAATATAAATGGCTGATTTTTCATTAAAAAATGTACAACTAACTGCAGCAAAGGTGTATATAGCACCATTTGACCCAGAGAGTACTCTAGCAACAAACATGCCTAAGTTGACAATATCGTCTCCAAACGATAATGTTGACAATGTGATATCGTATATTGATGCTAACTACTGAAATAGCTTTCAAAGAATGGCAGGTTTTAAGAATGTAGTAATATCTGACATCCTAGAAAACGATGTAGTTAATGAAGTTGATGATTGTGATATAGGTGAATGGAGTAAAACAACAGACCTTATCCCACAATTTACTGGTGATTGGTTGACTACTCTTGACCTAGACGCTATCAAAATCCTTCTTGGATTTAATGTTGTAGCTGTTCCTGGTACAGAAGTAGAAGACTTTGAACAAGTGATTGCTGAAGGATGGGGGTACAACAACATCTATAGACTAGAACATCAAAATCATGATGCTAACGGTGTTATCATTGCTCCTACAACTCTAACTGTAGAAGGAAGTGTTGATGGTGCATTGGTATTGGATACTGACTATAAAGTAGTTGATAATGGATTCGGTGAATTTGGAATCATGTTGTTGGCTGGTGGTGCAATAGAAACTCTATCTCAAAACATTGAGCTAGAATACCACTACACACCAATAGCTGCTGAATACACAGGATATCTTACAGGTCAAACAATCCAACCATTTATGATTGTTAAGATTATAGGTTGTCCAGACCCTGATAATAATTATGATATCTGGTATATCGTAAAAGCTTCATTATCAGGTTCTCTAGATACAAACTTTGTAGCTACAGGAGAAGTTCCACTAAGTTCTATTACTCTAAGAGGAGGAAAAGGTGGATTCAAATTAGTTAAAAAGCAAAGAATCTAATCCTTAGATAAGCTAAGATATAAAAGACCACTCTATACTAGTATGGGGTGGTTTTTTAATTTATAAAAATGTTTGTATTTTGTAAGGATTTGGTTATATTAGATATAAGGTATTTAAATAAAATCTATCAATGTCTAACACTTATGACTTCCCAATAAAAAAGGATTATGAATTGAATGTAAAGATAGAGCTTTCTTTTTGAGAGAAGGTAGATTTTATAGAGAAAAAACTAAAATATAGTCAAGCTAACATACTAGACACTATGAGGGATTTCAATAAGATGAGTACAACTGGTGCAAGTGAGTTGTTTACTGACTTCTTAAAGGAGAATGGTTTTCAGGAATCTGAGATAATTTTGTTAGGGCTACAGAAAGAGACTTTTGAGAAATTGTTTATAATGTATTTTACTACTCGCTATAGATGAGCGATATCAGAGGAGTCGTTGAAGAAGCCAGTAGCAGAGACAGAGATACCAAAGGAAGAGAATAGTATGCCTTATCATGCTATGTTGGTACTGATTGCTGATAAACTTAAGATAGACCCTTTGACATTCCAAGAGAGATATACGTTTGAACAGATGATATATTTATCTAAGTGAATAGAGTATATGTTGAATACAAAGTCAGAGGAAGGTCAGAAGAAGAATAAAGAGAAATATGGTAAAACTGAAGAATATGATAGTATGTTGTTAGAGAGGTTGAAGCTAGTTTAATCGTTTTAGATTATTATTGTTAGGTAATGGCAGAACAGTTATATATAGAGGCTAAGTTGGATGCTAACCAATTATATAAAGATTTAGAGAAGCTTAAAAAGGATGTGGAATCACAGTCTATTAAAGCAAATATTTCTGTATGATGAGTAGCTCAACAGGCTGATGAGGTAAGTAATCTAGATAAACAAGTAAAACAAGCTGTTAAGAGTTCGCAAGAGTTGGTTAATAGGAACAATGAATTGACAGAGTCAATTAAAAACCAAATATCTCCAACAAGGGAGGTCTCTAATGCAACAGCCAATATATCAAAACAAACAAAGCACCTATGAACAGACTACCAAGAGGCAGCAAGAGAGGTGAGTGAGTTTATTGTTAAACTAAAACAACTAAGGCAAGAAGCTAAATGACTTAGTTGAGAATCTTTGGTATTAAAGGAAAAAGAGATACTGATAACCCAAGACCAACTCAACTGAGCAAGGTCTAGGTTGAGAGCACTAACAGAAGAAGTATCAGGAAGGACTAGTGCTTGGAAGTCTATGTTCCAATGATTAGGTAAAAGTATATCAACAGGTTTATTTACTACTTTTGGTGCATTTTCTGTTGCTTGAATGGTGTCAAAAGCCATTAGGTGACTTACAGGAAATATGAAAGATTGAATAGACATTGCTATCTCATTTGAGAGTGCGTTTGCTGGTGTAAGAAAAACAGTAGATGCTAGTGAGTATGATTTAAGGAAGTTTGATGAGTCTCTTAGAGACATGTCCAGAACTATCCCAAGAACTTATGAGGAGCTAGCCAAGATAGCTGAGTTGGGTTGACAGATGGGTATCCCACTAGACAATCTTAGTAAATTTACAGAGACATTGGCAGCACTAGAGGTGTCTACTGACTTATGATTGGAGGATGCCGCTCTACAGATATCTAGGATAGCTAATGTGACAAACACAGCGTTTACTAGTGTAGATAAGATAGGTAGTGCTATAGTTGATTTAGGAAACAACTTTGCTGCTACTGAATCAGAAATATCTAACTTTATGCAAAGGATAGCAGGTACAGGTACTGTGGTATGATTGACCGTTTGAGACATAGCAGGTATTGGTGCAGCCATGACGTCTGTTGGTATAGCAGCAGAAAAAGGTTGAACATCTGTTAATAAAATGTTGATGGCAATAGAGAATGCCGTTAATCAATGATGAGAGAAGCTAACCCTATTTGCTGAACTTACTGGTAAAACAGTAGAAGAATTTAAAGATAAATGGAAAAGAAATGCTGGAGAACTATTCTCTGATGTGGTTGAATGATTAGCAAGGGTTTGACCTGATGCAGCTTATTATTTAAAGGAGTTGGCTTGAGGAGGTATAAGACTACAGGAGACATTCTTAAATGCTGCTTCTGCATGAGATGCTGTAAGAAGTGCTATAGAAATGGGTAATAAAGCATATACAGAAAATATAGCTTTAACAGAAGAAGCTGCTAAAAGGTATGGCACAATGGGGAGTCAACTTCAGATGTTAGATAATGAAATAAGGTTACATAAAGAAAAGCTTTGAGAAGAGTTGTTGCCACTTCTTGTTGGGTGGAAGAGAACTTTGCTTGAATTGCAAGAAATATTAAGAAAATTTTTAATATGATTTATGGATTTTATTGATTATGTTGATAAGTGAGAATTAACTATGATGTTATCGGCACTTACTATTTGATTAACTACATTAAATCCTCCACTAGGGTTTTTGTTTGGTCTTTTGTCTGCAGGTACAATAGCTTTTAAAAACCTTAAAGATAAATGAATAGACCCAGCAAGTGTTGCATTAGAAAAAATAAATAAAAATATAGAAAACCTTAATAAGGAAATAGCAAATAACGATGAAGAGATAGATAAATTAACAGATAGTTATTATAAATGAAAAATAAGTTTAGATGAATATAATGAACAGCTAGAGTTATTGATAGAAAAAAAACTTAAACTAGATTGATTGCAACAAGAAGCAATAAAAGACCTTGTAGCAGAAAAGGCTACAGCAGAGATGGTAGCTAACTCTTATGCTGCTGTAAACAAGAAACAAGAGGAGTTAATAAAAAATAGAAAAGACATTGCAGAAACCTCAGAAACAATAGAAGAGTTGGAAAAAAAACTGGAAAAGCTAAGATGAATAGATGTAAAAGTATTATCAATAGATGCAGCTAAGAAGCTTAAAAATGATATAAAAGAATTAATAGAAGAGATAGATAGATTAGATAAAAAAAAGAATGATTTAATCATTTCACAATGGGAATGACAACAGTCTTTTGAAAGGTATGCGGAAGCTATGCGTGGTTCTACTCCAATTATTGAGGTATGGAATAAAAATGTAGCAGACCAAGAGGGGTTGTCAAAAGCAATATCAAAAATAAAATATGATTTTTCTGACAACATTGAAGAAATTAAAAAAGAGAGGCGAGAGCTATTTTTATACAATAAAGAAGCAGAGAAGGTAGCATTAAATAAAATAACGGTTTTAGAATGATATTTTGAAAAGCGTGATTCTAATAAGTTTTTAAGGATGCGAGACAAATTACGATGAACATATCAAGAAAAGGCTGAAGAGTTAAAAGATGCGAATGATGAGCTTCAACAAGCATTAGATTGGGATTTGGATGATTTTCAAAAATCCATACAAGATTTAGCAAAAATTGAGTTAGATGAAGTATTTGCATTTAAAATAGATAAAAAATCTAAAAACGAATTAAAAGAGCATATTGAACAAATAAAATTACATCAAGATTCAATGTCCAGTGAAACAGAAATGCGGGGGAATTTAAACAAAAAGAGATTAGAAGCACAAAAGACATTAGATGCTATTATAGCAAAAGAAGAGGCATGAGCAAAAAGTGCTCTAGCCAACGCCAAAACAAAGGAAGACGCAACAAAAGCTCAAATAAAACTACTAGAGCTAGAGGCACAAAGAAGAATACAAGCAGCTAAAGACAACCTAAGCAATGAGGAGTCTGTAGCAAAAGAGATACTAAGAATCCAGAAATGGTTGAATGATGAGAAGAAGAAACTTAGTGGTGATTGGATGAGTTTTGAGATAGATAATGCTAATAAAATAATAAAGAAATATGAAGAACTTAGAAAAGAGTGAGCAAATGCATTTAAGGACTTAACAAAAGATATAGGGAGCTCTTCTAAAGATATTGAGAAACTGGTGAATGAAATAGATAAGCTAACCAAGAAACTATCTGAGCTAGAAACAAAAAGAGTAGAGGACTTAGGTAAAAGGTATGTGGACGTGGAGAAGACTATAGAAGATTTGAATGAGAGAATAGCTGAACTTAACTATGAACTGTGAGAACAGTCAGAGGAAGGTAAGACAGTCCTACAGGTTTGGGATGAGCTACAAGACGCAATAAAGGAGGTGACTAAGGAGGCAGATAAGTATGTAAAAGAGATAGACAAGATTAAGGATAAAATGGAGGACTTGAATAAGTCTGAAACAGATAAACTGTCTGAAAGGTATGCTAAGGTGACTGAGGAACTAGAGCTTCTTAATAAAGAGTTAGAAAAATATACTAAATATGATATACTTACTGATGCTGATGCTGCTAAAAAATTAGAGATAGAGAATAAGTTGAACTCATTATTATATGAACAAGCCAAGATAAGACAGACACTCAAACCAGAACAATTAGAGAGAGCAGAGTGAATGGTGGGTGAAACAGAAACAGATAAGATAATTAGAGAAGCAAATGAAAAAAGAGCAGCATATCAACAAGAGGTTACTGACTTAAATAGGTCATTACAAGAACAAGAAGAGCTATTAAGACAATATAAAGAACAGGAGGTTCGTATGATAGAGGAGAACGATAATCTTATATTGGATAGTGGAGAGAAGAAATATAGAGAGCTGTTGAAGAAGCTGAGAGACTATACTGCAGAGAGAGATGCATTACTTAAGGAACAGACTCATCTTAAACAGTTATTGACTCAACAAGAAATACAGGAGGCTATCAACCAGTCTAAAAAAACAGAGACTCAGTTGATATTGGATAAATACTATACAGAAAAAGCTATTTTAGACCAAGAGTTGTTAGACTATAGAAAACAGCTTAATGATAAACTTGCTGAATTATCTAAGTTTTATACTCTTGCTGCAGAGCTGCAAAAAAAATATGGAAACCTATGAGTTTCATTCTCTAAAGACGATATAGAAAAGCTTAAAGAAGCTTCTACCAGTCTCAAATGATTATCAACAGAAGATAAACAGGTATACCAAAATCAGGTTGATATACAAAAAGCTAATTTACAAGAGCAAGAGGATGCTAGAAAAAAGTTAGAGAACATAGCAAAGAATATAGATAAGCTATTGACTACCACTAACATAAAAGCTATTGGTGCTATTGGGTTGCAGGAGCTATTAAAACAGGTCTCTCAATTAAAGATTACAGCTCAATGATGAAGTGTAAGCAGTAGTAGTGTAACTAATAACCAAACATTCAATGTAGCAAACTCTATAGATATAGACTTGTTGGTTAGAGAGATAAGAAAAGCTATAAAAATTTAGTTCTTTATTTGATATAAATGATAGGAAAGAATTTCAGATACAACTGATTAGACATGTCACCACAGGCTGTGTTTATGACAAATATAGCCTTAAGCAATGTAGAAGCTCTTACATCCCAAAGGACAGAGATAAAAGATAATGTGAATATGCATTGAAGTAAGGCATCCAACACAATAGAATGAGGAAGAGCTTTTGTGTTTGAATGATATATTATGTGAATTACTAAAGAGATTAGATGAATAGCCTGGGAGTTATTGAATGAAAAGATAAATATAGAACCCTATCTTAATGTAGACCCTTTTAAGAGATTGGACTTCCAAACAGACAAATGAGAGGATAGATGGGTAATGGCTAAAGTTAATAAAAAACCAGAATGAACTAATGGAATGAATAATCCAAGGATAGAGTTTAAATTTGAGTTGTTTGCTGACACTAATGAGGTATACTGACCTAATTTAAAGACCCAATCATTTACATCAGGTATCTATTGATGAACGTCATTTCCTAATGAATTTTCTGACTCTTGGGGTAGTGCTTCTTATAATAATGTGTGTACTAATAACTGAAACTTTATAGCTGGTTGTATTATACAGGCTACTGGAACATTAATCAATCCTAAGATTAAGAACCTTACCAACTGACAAGAGTTTAAGATAGACTGAACAACAACTAATCTGATATTAAACTCTTTATGAGGAAAGTGGAGTGTTACTGATGAGTGATTAGATATAATGTATAAGAGAGAATACTGACAACCAATACATCTATCTTCTTGAGATAATATTATAATTATTAATGATGATACAGGAACTATTATTGATTATACAGTATCTTGGTATGATACACGAAACACTATTTAATATTAATTATTCAAAATGATTGTAGTAAAAGTATATAGTCATTATTGGTCTGATGTGGTAGTACATCAACAATACCTTACAGACGAAATAGAGATAAAGGACGACCTTTTGTCTTTTTCTACTGCTACATTCAAAATTGATAACTATAGAATACAAAAATATAATAAGGTAGAATTATATGAAGTTTGAACACCAGACAAACTGAAATTCAAATGAATAGTAAAAAACGTCTCAAAAACTGCTTCTGCTTTGAGTGAGGAATGTGTATTAACGTGTTGGGATAGCAAAGGTATATTACAGGACAAATCTCCTTTGTATTGATATGAGGAAATTTCTACTCCATTGAATACTGTGGTTTCTAGGATGATGAATTTATGGAACTGATTATGAGACCAATGGACATATCAGATAGATTATACAGACCCTATAGATATGGAGTATCAATTATGAACTACTTGCTATAATATTATACAGGAGTTAGCGGACCAAGTAGGAGCGTTCTGGACTGTAAAAGATGGGACTATAGTGATGTCTGAGATTATAGGACAGGATAAAACCTTTGGTAGTAATGAGGTGAAATTGTTTTTTGATAGGAGTGTTGCTTCTAATGTAAAAAATGTATATGAAGAACAGTCAGAGAATAGAGCTAATGTCGCTATTGGGATAGCTAATGATTGAGCTAAACTAATGAAATATGCTGTAGAAGATTATCCTTTTTGAGCTATCATAGAGAACTTCCAGACTTGAGATATTGATGAAAAAACTCAATCTCTATTAGAGAAGAATAATATCGATAAAAGGAGTATTGGTGTTGAGTTGGATGAGAACATAGATTATAATGTTTCTGTATGAGATAAAGTTAATCTGACTATAGAGTGATTGAAAACCATTGATGATTTTAGTTGAGCGGTGTTTGTTACTTCTAAAACTACTACATATAAGTATGGGAAGAGGTATGAGGTGATAGAGGTGGGGAATGCTAGGACAGAGACTGGGACGTTGTCTAGCTTGATTAAGATGCTAAATGACAAGATAGATAAAATAAGAAACAAATAGTTTGCATTATCTGCTAATTTGTTTATAAATAAAATAAGATATTTAGATTCATAATTATTAATTATGGCACAAAGAACAGCTTTTTTAAACAGTGATGCTAAGTGATACAATAAAGACTTCCATCACACCTGGATACATAACTACCTATTGCATCAGGTTTGAGTTATGTTTACTGATTATAATGTTAAGAATGAGTTTAAGCTAGGTAATGGTCAGATAAGTGGTGGTAAGGCGATAATAAGATGTACAAGAACTACTGGAAACTTTGCTGGTAGTAAGATGCTTGCTTTATTTGAATCTACTGCTACAGAGTCTATAAGTACTTCTGGAGATAAGAAAGTGTTTATAGAGATACCAGAGATATATGTAAATGATAGTACAGCTATCACAGACACATTGACACAGGGGTTGAACTTGTGAGTAGGTGTGATTAAATCAGAAGCAGACTATCCTTCTCACACTAACTACATCCCTCTTTGGGAGATAACTGGTGGTGATTGGGAACAGGCTGTAGATGTTAGACCTGAGATATTGGCTAGAGGAAAGCCTAACACAATCTCTTATACAGATAATAATGGAGTACAGAGAAATATGATGTTAGATGCTTCATCTTTGAATAAGTTTCTAAAATCTAACTGAGCTTGAGTAGCTCCTAGTTGGGCTGATGTTTGAGATGTGGTGGAAGTATCTAATCTTAAAAATACATTCTTTGCTTGAGAGGACTTGTTACCTAAATCAATGTTTAGGATGGAGTCTGAGTTAGATACAATAGATGCTGTAGATGAAAGCATAAGATTTGGTTATGATACTGATTCTGCTAAGGTACAGCTGAACACAATACTAAGTGGTGAAGAATGAGATTATGTGAAACTTAATCTCGAAGGATTTAATACCCCAGCAGATAACGTGAATGTTCGTATAGAAACAGTAGATAGTAGTGGTAATGCAACAGGAACATTAATCAACCCTGACGCTACAGCTACTATAAACCCTTCTTGAACATTAGAAGAGATGAGTATAAATTTAGCTTGAATGATAGATTGAACCACTGCAGGACAGGAGGTCGCCGTTGTGTTGAGTAGAAGTGGTGCATTGAGCACATCAAACTACTATAAGGTTTGAGTGGCTACAGCAGACACAGGAATCTGGAAGGTAAAAACATTTGATTGAACAAGCTGGAACTTAGAGACAGGAAAGAAATGATATATATCTTCTCCACTCTTTATGGAGGAATGAGCTATACAGAGTAAGGCTACTACAGAGTTCTTGGCAGAGACCACAGGATATGTAGAGGCTGGTGCTACTGCTGGTAATGAGTTCACCGGTGTTAGATTTGGGATGATAGAATATGATGGATTCAAACCTTGAAACAAGGTGTTTTTAACTGATACTGGTGAATTGAGTAATATCTCATGAGCTATCCAGAAACAGATTGGGTCGTGAGTAAAAACAGATGTTGTTGAGATAAGCTCTATTTGGATATGATGAGGGTGATGAGTGATGACATACGATGCTGTGGTTGCTGCTGATGGTAGTTGAGATTATGAAAATATTGAGGAAGCGTTGGCTGATGATAAATTTAAACTCTTTATTAAAAAGGGTTCTTATGATATAACTGGTAATCAATATGGAGAATTACATATAAGTGCCAATTCAGACATTATTTTACAGTGAGAAAACACAGAGGAAGTAATATTGAATTTCAATGTTTACAGTAACAATTGAGAGAGAGCTTTTGTATGTCTTAAAAAGAAAGTTTGATATACTGGTAGTGTTAATGCATTAGTACAAAACTTAACAATGAATTGTCATTATTCTTGAAATTATACATATATGCAAGCAGTAGAAAACAAAAATATTAATTTTGCAAAAGTTTGTTTTTGTAATATAAAATGAACAACAACAAAATGACTTAACTTTTACCCTACTTGATGAAATCATATAATAACAGAATCGAGTTATATCTCTAACACAGATAAAAATACAGAATTATGAGTAACAATATGATTGTTTTTTAACACAAATAGTACATCACAGACTATTAACTGTAAAGCGGAAGTGTTTGCTACAAATAAAACATTATCACACATATTAGATATTAGATGATGATGATGAGTGTCTGTATGAAATACATTAATCATAAATTCTTATTCTAATGCAGACACATCATCTCAAGTAGTTGCTCAGTGAACTGGTCTAAGAGATTCTTATTCAGTGTCTTGAGGTAAAGCTAAGGTTAGGATATATTGAGTGTTATACAATTGTTCAATCTCTCATTCTGAAGCAGCAGTAGAAAATTCAGATTTATATACCAAATTAAGTAGTGGTATAGAACAATGGTATCCTTGAAAAAGCTATACAACTGGTACTTATGTTATAGACCCATGAATTGATTGATATTTAAAGTGTACTTCTAATCATACTTCTGACTGAACAAACCCAGACTATAGTAAGTGGGAGAAAGTTGCTCCATCTGTAGATTTTGCTGGTACAATGATTTGAGGTGCTATTAGTGTTTGAGATTATCATAATATATTATTACGCTGAAGCTCTATATATTTGCCATCTTCGTATATGTGGAGTTTGTTTTGAGGAGAAATAAACAATGCTTATGTAAATATTGGTAAAAAATGTGTGTTTACTTTGTGATGATGATTGAATATAGTAGATAAAGTTTGTATTAATGTTTCATCTTGAAATTATGTATTAAATGTAGCATGAGATTATAATAAATTAATAAATATAATGTCTTATTTACAGGTGAATATTGGTGATTATAATAAGTTTGAAACAACAGCATCTAAGATAAATGTTAAATGAAATTGTAATATTGTGAAACATAATATGTTTTTCTGAAAAGACTACATACCTGTATTAACTGACGCTTGATATACTTGAAATATTGTAAGCGATAATATTCTTAAAAAAGACATATATTGATATAACGACTAATTTACTTTAAACCCAACCCAAAAAATGCTAGAACTAATAAGATGAGATGACACAATAATAACAATCTGATTTGAATGATTAGATTGAGCACCAATCAACCTAACAGGATGTGAGGTGTATTTTACTATGAAGAACATAGACGATATAGATGAGAGGGATGATAGCACCGCTATCATAAAAAAGACTGTCAGCTCTTTTGACAACGCTGTTTGAGGTATAGTAAGTATAGAGTTAGATAACCAGGAGACAGACTTAGAGCCTTGAGTATATTTCTATGATGTACAACTAAAGGACATAAGTAATAAGATAATGTCTATCCAGAAACAGAGGGTGAAAGTTATCCAGGATGTGACTAAAGACCCACAATTAGCTTATTAATAAAAAACAATGACAACACCACAACAGATATTTATAGAGATGGTAGAGAACAACCCAATAGTGGTCAAGATGAAAGACCCATTGATGGTAGTTTATGTAGTTGATGGAATAGGGGATAGGAACAATATAGATGAGAAGGTGAGGTATGAGGGTATGATAGTGTTTGTTAAGGAGAATAGGAGCAACTATCAGCTACAGTGAGGGACAGCTAATACAGACTGGAAGGTTTTGTTGTCTTCAACAGACAACTCAATAACAGACATAGAGCTTGTAGATACTGATGAACTAGAGAAAACATACAGAATCCATTTCACTAATGGGAACCATTTTGATTATGTAGTAAAAGATGGAAAAGATGGAGAAGAGGCTCCAGAGATGAAAATAGAGTACTCAGAAGATAATATAAACCGACATGATGTGTTTACTGCTTGAGATAAGTATATAAGATTTTCTACTGACTGATGAAACACTTATTGAGCAGGTTTTAAGTTCATAGGAGAAGATGGACAGCCAGGGGCTCCTTGACAAGATTGAGCTCCTGGGCAAGATGGAGTATCTGTAGTAGATGTGTATGTGGATTGAGTTGATTTGGTATTCAAATACTCTGATGACACTACCTCTAAGATAGAAGACTTTAAGGATGTGTTTGATATACCTACTGATTTGTCTGAACTATCTGATAGCACTGATATATTGGGTTGAAAGCAGGATAAGTTAACTGCTGGCGATAAGGTTGAAATAGTAAATAATGTTATCAAGGCTACCTATCAGGCTTCTGATTTTGATATAAAAGACTTATCTGATAGAGACAATTTAATAGACACTTGGAACAATAAGCAAGATGAGTTATGATATGTTCCTGAAGATGTTGATAACAAATCCACAAACATAGTAACTGATAAAGATAGTAACACAAAATACCCTTCAGTAAAAGCTATAAAGACCTATGTTGATAATAGGGTGGTTGATACAGTAAGGAGGATAGGTAGTTGGGATGCTTCTTGATGAGATTTTCCCGCTATTTGAAGTGGAGATGATGGTAAAATTAAGAAATGAGATACCTGGGTGATTAGTGTAGATGGTGTTTTGAATTGAGAAAAGATTCATATCTGAGACTGGATTACTGCTAACATAGATGAACCTACTGTTAATGATTGGGATACATTGAATAAGAACATAGACTATGTTCCTGAAGATGATGCTAATAAAGAATGAGACATAGAAACAAACAAAGAATCTACCACTAAATATCCTACAATCAAAGGGATTTATGATTGGGTTGTAGGTAAGCTAAAAGATAAACTTTCAATAGGTTGAGATAGTAAAGATTCAGAGATTGTTGTATGAACTAATGATAACCAGGATTTTAGGATAAAAACTAATGATACTAATAGGGTTATAGTCACAAAAGATGGTAATATAGGTATATGAACAGAGATATCCACTCAAAAGCTTGATGTTGATGGTAAGATAAGGATGAGAACACCAACAGAGGATAGTGATTCTGGTGATATAGTGGCTACTAAATGATACCTAAAAAACAAGGTAGAGAAAACCTGGATTAGTTTAGTGAGTAGTTGGACAGCTGAACCTACAATACATTCTACTGAAAATGATTATGATGTATGGGAATATACCTACTGAACCACAAAGCTATATAGAACAGTGTATAAAACATATACTGCTTGAACTGATATATTTTATAGTGAGGCAAGTTTAGAGAATGTGGTTGCTTCAAGAGCTTTAAATTTTTAATGATATGGAATGCAATTAATACTTAATAAAGACAAAAACATTCAGACTATGATTCTGGCAAACAAAGATAATAAGAAGGTGTTTGTTAAGAATAAACAGAACTCTGATACAAAAGAGGCTGAGCTGTTTGAAAACATAGTAGATTTAATTGATAATTACTTTAATAATGGCTAATTATAGAGCTATAAAGGATGGTGTTTGGAGTGATTTAACTGTCTGGGAGGATAACTCTACTGGTTCATATCAAGCATCAACAGAGTTGCCTTGAATGGAGGATAATTGTTTGGCTAATGGTTTTACTGTTTCCATAGATATGGATATAACTGTAAATCTGTTAAGGAACCAAAAATTAGCTAATCATTCAACTACATGAGGTGAGTTTGTTGTTGATGACAATGAGGATAGGACTATCATTGTTTTAGAAACTATATATGGTTCAGTTTATCCTTTGAAAATATCAGAAAATAATGATGGGAATACCATAAACATAGTTTGTCCAAGAACAGATAGTGCTGCAAGTACTGGAAGGGGTATAATAAGTGTTGAGTGACCTTGTACTATAAACTATACAGGGAATTTACATTGAGCTTCTTATGTAGTAGCTTGAATGTATATTGCTGTTGGTTGAGTGACTGTTAATCATACAGGGAACATACTACCTGATGCTCTTGACCAAAGAGCATATGGAGTAAGAATAGTGGCTGTTGATAATCCTGAGATACCTGTTGTTTATAATCTTACTTGAAATGTAGGCTATCCTTGATTATGAATAGGTACTTGATTTTCTTGTGAAAGTTCTGCTCTTGAACTCAACATAGTATGAACTGTTTATGAGAATATTAGTAAATGAAGTATCTCTATTAAATGAACACAACAATGTAATATGGATATAAAATGAAATGTGAGCTCTATATCATGAGGTAGGATGATTTCTATAGATTGAAATAATCCATATAGTTCATTTATTTTAAGAGACTGAACATTTAGTACAGCTGTTCATGCAAATGATATCATAGATATAGCTTGAGCACAAGTGCCTGCTACATTACATAATATGAACTTAGAGATGGTAGATACATTTGTGGCTATAAAAGCCAATATATTAACCATTACTCATGATGAACCTGTGTATTGGAAATTTAGAAAATATGGACAAGACTACTATATGTACTCTCATCCAACAGGACAGCCTATACCAAAAGATGTAAGGAGAGGGACACTCTACTGAAACAATGATGAGATGGAAGGGACTTTGATTGTACCATCAAAAGAGAATGTAGCTATATGAGTACCTGTTGATGACACAGTAGGTGAGGCTTGTTTTGATTTGATAGGTATTAGAGATAGATTGTGAGTGATAAATGATTGAATAAAAAAAGCATCTTTACTTATACCTCATAATGAGGATTTACCAGAGGATTAAATTGTTTGAAAAAAAATAAATAATATGTATAATGATTTTAGATTTACAATAAACAAAAGCCAATATGAAAATGATAATGCCAAATAGATTCATACAGGTCAAAATGAAAGACCCAATAAGGAGCATCTATCTTGTAGAGACATTGGAAGACAGAAACAATATCCCAGTAACTGCAAGGTATGAGGGTATGCTTGTTTATGTCAAAGAGGATAGAGGAAACTATCAGCTTCAATGATGAATAGAGAATGATGACCGATGAGTGTTGGTATGATGAGGTGTGGCTGGGAAAGGTATTTATAAGATTGAGCTTATAGATACTGTTGGATTAGAAAAAATATATAGAATTTCATTTACTGATAACACTCATTTTGATTATGTGGTGACTGATTGAAATGATGGAGAGAGTGCATCTGATATTCTTATGCAATATTCTGCTGACAATACTATTTGGAATGATGTGTTCACTGCTTGAGATAAGTATATAAGGTTCTCCACAGATTGAGGAGACACTTATTGAGAGTGATTTAAGTTCATAGGAGAGGATGGAACACCTTGACAGGACTGAGACCCTGGGCAGGATGGGGTATCGATTGTTGATGTTTATGTGGATTGAAGTGATTTAGTGTTTAAGTATTCTGATGATTCTACCACCCAAATAGATAACTTTAGGTCTGTATTTAACATCCCTACAGATGTTTCTGACTTAACAGATACAACAGGGCTAATCTCTTGAAAGGAGGATAGTGCTAATAAGGTTACTGATTTATCAAGTAACGATAATGTTCACTTCCCTACCACAAAGGCTGTTAATACAGAGCTGGATAAGAAGGTGGATAAAGATTGAACAAAAGTTCTTTCTGATGAGAATTTTACAACCGATATGAAAGACAAGCTTGCTTGATTGGAAGGTTCTCATTATAGAGGACTATTTACTTCGTTATTAGATTTAACTAACACAATAACAGACGCTATCCCTGGAGACTATGCTGATGTAGATGAGGGGGTAGGTAAAGATGTTATGAGATATATTTGGGATGACAGTGATGACAGGCGGGTAGAACAGTGAGGTAGTGTTGGTATAACCTGAGCTGAGGTAAAGACCTTATATGAATCTAATCTTGATACTAATGCATTTACTGATGATGAGAAGTCTAAGCTATCACAGATAGAGGCTAAAGCTCAAAAGAATGTACAAGCTAACTGGAATGAGACCGATAGTGGAAATGATGGGTTTATACTCAACAAACCTAGTCTGGATATTAAAGACTTGCCAGACTCCACTAACCTCAAGACTACTTGGAACAACAAACAGAATGCTTTAGGATTTACTCCAGAGAATGTAGATAACAAGTCTGGAGATATAGAGCCCAACAAGACCTCTACTACCAAATACCCTACAATCAAGGGGATATATGATTGGGTGGTGAGTAAGCTAACAGGGAAACAGGATACTTTAACAGCTGGAACTAATGTAAGTATCTCAGGGACTACCATTTCTGCTACTGATACTAAATATACCGCATGAACCAATGTAAGCATAGATAGTGGCAACAAGATAAGTGCTACAGATACCAAGTATAGTGCTAGTGATTTTGATATAGCTAATCTTTCAGATACTGGAGGATTAAGAAGCTCTTGGACAGGCAAACAAGATAAGCTCACTGCAGGAAACAATGTAGATATTACCAATGATACCATTTCTGCTACTGATACTACTTATCAATCCTCAGACTTTGATATCAAAGATTTAACAGATTCAACCAGTCTAAGGAGTTCTTGGACAGGTAAACAGGATAAGCTCACTGCAGGAAACAATGTAGATATTACTAATAATGTAGTCTCTTCAACCAATACAACCTACCAATCCTCAGATTTTGATATAAAGGATTTAGCAGATACTACTAACTTAAAGTCTACTTGGAGTGGCAAACAAGATAGCTTATGATTCACTCCTGAGAACTCTGCTAACAAATGAGTTGCTAGTGGATATGCTAGTCTCGATGCTAATGCTAAGATACCTGCTAATCAGATACCTGCTTTAGCTATCACTGAAACATTTGTAGTAGCTAATGAGAACCAACAGTTAGCTCTAACAGCAGAAGAATGAGATGTGGCTATAAGGACTGATGAGAGTAAAACCTATATCCATAATGGAGGGAATACTAATACTATGTCTGACTGGACAGCTATGCTTGCTCCAGCTAGTGGTGTGACTAGTGTTGCTACAGGTACAGGACTAACAGGATGACCAATTACATCTAATGGAACTATCTCTTTAGACTCTACTACTATAGCATCTTTAGCTAAAGCTGATACAGCTATCCAAGATATTTCTATGAAACAAGATACCTTGGTGAGTGGTACAAACATAAAGACCATTAACGGAACTACTATTTTAGGTAGTGGAAATATTGTTGTTTGATGAGACCCTGATGCAGTGACTAGTAAGCTAACAGGAGAACCTACAGGAGCAAAAACAATAGGGAATATGGTAGCTATCGCTCAGGAAGATTTCGATACGGCAAAAACAGCGTCTACATTGGTAGCAACAACCTTTTACCTCGTTCACGAAGACTAATAATGAGTATCTATTTCTGAGACAAACCAATAAAGCAGATGTGGTATGGAAATAAGCAGGTGCGACCTGAACCAGAGTCTCCTGACATAGTATTGAAAGTAGTGACTTCTTGAGCAAGTCAAACTATTGGTATCAATAAGTATTTTAATGTATCTGGCTACACAATAGACCGATGAGATGGTACAAGTACTACAGCCACTGGAGAGTCTTCTACTGGACTACGTAGTAAAACCTATGCTAGTGCTTGAACATATTATATCACTCTAGCTAATCCTTGAAGTAGATGGACTTTTACTAATCCATCATATGGATTAGTACCCTCATCTTGATTTACAGGAGATAGTGTATGAGTAGAATATATGCCTAGTTTGGAAGATTGGTTTGGTGATAGTGCTAGTAATCCTTGAGATAATTTCTTTCGTTCTTTCAATAGCTCTTGAGCATTAACATCATTACCAGCTTGAAGTTTTGATACGAGTAATATAACAAGAGTTTGAGATTCTTTCTTTTATAATTTCAATGACTCTTGAGCATTAACATCATTACCTTCTTGAAGTTTTGATATAAGCAATATAACAAGAGCTTGACATTATTTCTTTTATAATTTCAATGACTCTTGAGCATTAACATCATTACCTTCTTGAAGTTTTGATACAAGCAATATAACAAGAGCTTGACATTATTTCTT
>Ga0172382_10001496_pt1 | contig 41774 bp, 37 predicted proteins | sample Leawel138RmetaG_FD_122245 | JGI IMG/M metagenome (GOLD analysis project Ga0172382, IMG submission 122245) | Leachate microbial communities from a municipal landfill in Southern Ontario, Canada - Leachate well 138R metaG | ecosystem: Engineered > Solid waste > Landfill > Unclassified | place...
AGTGGAGCATATCGGAATCGAACCGATGACCTCTTGACTGCCAGTCAAACGCTCTAGCCAACTGAGCTAATGCCCCAATGCGGGTGCAAATATAAAAAATTTTAGTCTGCAAAGTAATGCAAAACTTTAAAATTGGCCTTTTTTTTTACCTTTGGCCTGAACGCAAAAATGTGTGCTATGAAAATTGTATCACTCGATCAGGTAGAAAAGAATGTAGTTAACATGGAAGGTGCAACCGGAGCATGGAAACAGATCCCCCTGGGTAGTAAAGACAACGCACCGGTATACGCTTACCGGGTCTTTACCGTTGAACCCGGAGGAAACACTCCTTTCCATAGCCATCCATACGAACATATGAACTATGTTATTGATGGCCGTGGAGTGCTTGTGAATAAAAATGGCGAAGAAACGCCAATCCAAACGGGCGATTTTGCTCTGGTCGATCCGAATGAGAAACATCAGTATCGCAATACTGGAGACAAACCATTCATTATGATTTGTGGAGTCCCCAAAGAATTTGAATAAATCCCATCTGCTATGTTTTTTGTAAGAAATATCCTGTTACTGATTCTTCTTGTTACCAGCTTGCACGCTGCTCCTTCAAATTTGATTATTTATGACGCCCCGGCGAACATGGAGGCTGCCCCGGAATATAAACTAGAGGTTGATGGCCGGAATGTTTTTGTCTATAATACCAGATCAGCTGCTTTTGCCTACTTCTCTTTCGATGGAAAAGTAGACGTAAAAGTGACATTTGCCAGTCAAATATATGATTTTGATATCCGGCCTAAAAGTAAAAATATTGAAGGAGAACAGTATCGAAACCAAATTCAGTTTGCTCTCGACAAACCATTGAACCTGAGTGTTGAAATCAATAAAAATTTGAAACGACCCTTGTTCATCTTTGCAAATCCCCTGGAAACAAACGTGCCGGACAAAAAGAACAACGATGTTCTTTTTTTTGAAAAAGGAAAGATTCATACACCCGGAGAGGTGTTGATCAAAAGTGATCAAACCGTTTACATTGAGGGTGGTGCCGTAGTAAGAGGCCACTTTAAGACCAATGGCAGCAAAAATGTGAAGATTACCGGAAGGGGTATTTTGGATAACCGCCTGTACACAAAAGGACAATTCCGGCCGATTGAAATAAATCAAAGCGAACATGTCGAGGTCTCTGGTATAATCATTGCCGAAAGCCGCCACTGGACATGTGCGTCTCATGCATCCAGACATGTCGTTTATGATAATCTGAAGGTTGTCTCTTCCAACGACTGGGATGATGGCATTGACATTGTTGGCTCACAGCATATAATGGTTAACAACTGTTTTATCCAGTCGAAAGACGATTGTATTGCCATAAAAGCCGGTACAAAATATTTTACCGACTTTAGTAGCGAATTTATTGTGAATGACGTAGTTATACAGAATTCAGTCCTGTGGAATGGCGATTGGGGTAATGCCCTGGAAATCGGATTCGAAACGCGCGCCGATACCATCAAAAATATTACATTCCGCAATTGCGATATCATTCATGCAGAAGGACCTGAAGGTACTTTTACGATTCATAATGGCGACAGAGCCGTAATTACAAACATCCTGTACGAAGATATCCGGGTTGAAGACTCCCGGGGATGGTTGATCGACTTCCGGATCCTGGAGTCGGTTTATTCAAAAGATGACCAAAGGGGGAAAATAGAAAATGTTCACTTTAAAAATATATTCGTGGAAGGAGAGAAATATCCCTCTTCCCAAATGCTCGGATTTAATGATGTGTATCGTATCAACCGGGTTACACTGGAGGATTTTTTTATTCATGGAAACAAGATAACATCAATTTATAACGGTATGATTTCAATAGCTCATATAGAAAACCTGGAGTTTAAATAAATTCAGGTTTCATTGAGGTAATAATGGATGTAGCAAAATGAATACCCTCCCTGTTAAAAAGTATAAATTCAAACCTGTTGTGATTTAAACGGAATTTTAGTGCAGAGTTTTATGCCCAAAAGATATGATGAGGAAATGATACAAAAAATATTTTTAGAATTGAAGTGCAACCAAATTAAATGATGAGTTATGAATAATAATCGACGAAAATTTCTTGGATACGTTTTATTCTGTGCCATATGTCTGGTAAGTCTTTCACCACTATATGCCGGGAATAGTACCTCTGATAAACCAGGCCCCCAAAGTCTGAAAGTTCTAACCATTGGCAATAGTTTTGCAGATAATGCAGTAACTTTTCTGCCGCAGATTGCCGCATCCGTTCCAGGTTATCAGATTGACGTAACGAAAGCCAATATTGGAGGATGTTCACTGGAGAGACATGTAAATCTGATTAAAGCATGTCAGGAGAATCCTGACCAAAAGCCATATATGAAAAAATATTGCCTGGAAGATTTGTTGCAAATGGATCGTTTTGATTTTGTGACTATACAACAGGTTAGTAGTATGAGCTTTAAGTCGGAAACATTTCAACCTTATGCCGATGAGCTGATCCGGTTTGTGAAGGATTATCAGCCAAATGCTGAAATCATCATCCAACAAACCTGGGCATATCCGAATTTCGACAGATTAAAAGATTGGAAAATTACTTATGATGAGATGCACAACGGCCTGGTGAAAAGTTATCAGATCCTTGCAGAAAAGCATAATATGGGCATTATGCCAGTGGGTGAAGCATTTTATAACAGCCACAAAAAGAAGAACAGCATTGATCTTTGGAACACCGACAGGCATCATGCCAATGTGAATGGTTGCTACCTGGCCGGCTGCATCTGGTTTGGAAAAATGGCGGATGTCTCTCCAAAAAAAGTGAAGTTTATTCCTGAAGGAATGGATAGCAAAACAGCTTCGTTCCTGAGAAAAATGGCCGCTAAGGAACTGAAAAGGCAAAAGAAAAATAATCGATAAAGAATCTGGAAATAATGATGCAATATTTTAATAAAAACATGCAGCTGATATTGCTGCTGCTATTCTTATTATCAACAGGTAGTTCATTTAAAGAAAGACCAGTTCGTATATTATGCGTTGGCGATTCCATTACACAGGGTGGTAAGAATTCCCAGCCTGAACATACCTATCGGTTACCCCTGCAAATGTTGTTGCGTGAACGTAAAATCTCTTTTGATTTTATCGGATCCAGGCAAAAAGGATTGCACGAAGATGTTCTTTGGCCGGAAATTGCTGAAGGTGTGCCCTTCGATCCCGACCATGAGGGATACTACGGTCATAAAACAGAAGCCGTTTGCACCAAAGTGATGGAAGCATTCGCCGGATACACCGAATACCCCGATATTGTTCTGGTTCACCTGGGAACAAATGATCAAAAAGAGGGAAATTATGAGAATACAGTAGGACTGCCCTTACGAAATTTCATTGGATTCCTGAGAGAAAAAAATCCAAATGTTGCCGTCTTCCTGGGGCATCTGAATTTTAATCACGGTGAAGTTGCTGAGGCGATCAGAGTAGTTGTTGAAAAGGTTGCCGCAGACCTGAATTTACCTCATTCCCCCATAACTACTGTACACCATTACAAGGGATGGAGAGAAAATCCCGAAAATGTGTATACCGATACTTTCGACTGGGCACATCCAAATTTAAAAGGGCAGGAAAAAATGGCTGTTAACTGGATGCAAGCCATGGAACCCTGGATCAGGAAGTGAATGACGAATAATCAATGACGAATTCTGTTGAATTTCATTAAAGTATACCATACTGTGAGGCAAATACCTCTGAGAAAAATAATATGATTGAAGTAAATACTTTTGAAAATAATTAATCTAGATATAATGAAGAAATTATCTATTTATTTGATATTAAGTCTGTTGTTGACAAGTTTTGCGGAAGCCCGTATTTTCTATGTGTCGAATTCGGGAAATGACAGGAACAGTGGCCTGGAGAAAAGTGCTCCTTTGCAAACTCTTGCCAAAGCTGCTACTCAGGTTTCTCCCGGCGATGTTATTCTTTTGCGAAGGGGGGATCTTTTCCGGGAATCGGTGAAAATTACATCCAGGAACATAGAAGTCAAGGCTTATGGGAATGAAAAAGATCCTTTGCCTATAATCAGCGGATCAGTTCCCATCACTGGTTTTAAACCATATCAGGGAGGGATTTACGTGGCACAAACTGAAGTTATTCCGGGATACCTGTTCGCGGATAATAAACTGATGACCATTGCGCGTTACCCCAATGAAGGCTGGTTGCGAACCACTTATTGGGAAGATAAAGAGGTTCCTGGTGATGCAACCCCTGAACAACTGGCCCGGGCAAGTTCCATGATCGAGTGTCCGGAATTAACATCACATCCCTCTAATGCAGATGATTTCTGGGTGGGGGCCAACATTCGCTGGCGTCATCACAGCTGGTGGTTTGAAACAAGAGAGGTTGTTGATTATGACGCTGCCGGAAAACTTCATGTCGACGACAGAAGTTATGGTGTACGGGAACCTCATAAAGGAGCTGCAAAGGGATGGGGTTTTTATCTCGATAACAAACTTGAACTGCTTGATGCCCCGGGTGAATGGTATTTCGATCAGGCCACTAAACGTGTATACCTGTATCCACCGGAGGGTAAAAATCCGAATGACATGCTGATTGAAGGGTCTGTTCTGAGTACCGGTCTGAGTATTGCTGACGGGGTTGTTCAGCAGGTTCGTTTCCAACACCAACAGGATATCGGGTTGCAGATTGATGGCGTTTCTGTTGTCCAGTATTGCGAGTTTGAGGGAATTGGAAGAGATGCAAAAGTTAGCGAAAGAGGAGCCGGTGGTTCGGCACTCCAAACCGGTATCAATATCAGGAAATCACGTGTCAGTCATTGTACATTCCGGAATAATTTTAATATTGCCATCCACTGGCGGCAGAACCCCAACGATACCACCTCCTCTGTTATTGAAAGAAACCTGGTGCAAAACTCCGGAGTGGTGGATGGGTACGGAGGGAGTGGTTCATGGCATGCTGTAGCTATTCTGATTGCAACCGGAAGAAATGTTCACGTTCAGTATAATAAAATCGAAAAATCAGGCTATGTGGGAATACTCTTCGGCACCGATGGTAATTTTGCCGAATACAATATCATTAAAAATGCCATGCATACCCTGAACGATGGAGGAGCCATCTATACCAACTGCTCCCGGTCTACTATCCGGTATAATATCATTCTGAATACGCTGGGTGGCCTGGAATCATCCGGTGCATGGGCTAACATTTCACACGGAATATGGCCCGAGTTTCTCCGGGAATACAGAGAGACCATCATCGAATATAACACCATCGTAAATTCAGGCGGTGATGGTATTTTTCTGCCTAATAATTACGATTGTATTGTCAGAAACAATGTTTGTTACAATAACGACAGGTATCAGTTCCTCATGATCGGTCTTGAGGAAAGAAAACAGGTCAATGTGAAGCAAAACCACCTGATTACCGGAAATGTATTTTATGCCGCTGATCCAACCCAGAATACTTTCTACTTTGATGATCGTAACGATTACGGAACTTTTAAGGATAACTACTTCTGTAAACCCTCTTCCGATCAAGTGATCCATGAAGGGAAAAGCTGGCCGGGTATGGGGAGAAGTACCCCTTTTACACTCATGGAGTGGCAGGAGAAGTTCAGCTGGTCTGATCCAACACCTAAAACAGATGTGCAAAAAGTATCGGGTGAAGATAACTCAGCGATTTTAATCAACGATTCCGAACAAACAAAAGAGTTCCGTCTTAGTGGAAATTGGGTTAACCTCGACGGTGAACCAGTTAGCGGATCGGTTACTCTTGAGCCTTTTACTTCAATAATACTTGTTCGTGACGTTTTATAACAGGGGTAATAAATCAATAAATCGCTGGAATAACTCAGGTTTCAACAGAATAGGAAAAATAAAACCAAATACTGCCCCTAAAAAGTGCGCATCGTGGGCTATATTATCGGTTTTTCGTTTGCTCATTTGATACGAATAGATGAGATACCCGATTCCAAAAAGGATTCCGGGAATGGGGATAATGGCAAAAAGATATAACTTTTCCCAGGGAGCCAGGAAGATAAATGTGAAAAGTACAGCCGATACAGCACCGGAGGCACCAACAGCATTGTAGTAATAGTCGTTTTTGTATTTGACCAAACTCCAGGCGTTGGAAGCCAGAATACCTCCCAGGTAAAGAAGAACAAAATAAAACTCACCCCGTTGACCAAAAAAGTCGTAACGCGAAAAGTAATATTCTACATTCCGACCAAAGAAGTAGAGTACAAGCATGTTCACAATCAGGTGTGTCCAGCCGATATGAACAAATGCATGGGAGATTAACCGGTAATATTGTTTACGGTGGAGGATTTGCGCTGCATTAAACTGGAGCTTTTCTGTCACTGCCTTGTTTTGGAAACCAATCATGGTGATGACGAAGGTGATTCCAATAATGAAATAGGTAACTGTCATTCATGTAAAATTTTATAAATCATTTCTTTTTGTAGCTCGGCTGGTTCAGTCAACGGCGATACATTCATCCCTTTGCTTTTCAGATCATATTCGCGTAAAATTCCCATGATCTCGTAAAGCTTTGTGGGATTGTATTTTTTTGCAGCTGCTATGATTTTCCGGATATAAAATGGATGTCCGCCGATGGTGCTGATGGCTCCCTTTTCCGACTTGTCAGGAAGGAAATGGTAAGCAAATATTTTCGAAAAAAAACCAAACAGCACAGCAATAGTCACTTGTATTGGATTTTGCTGGGGATTAGCCCCCAGGTAATTGATGATCAGGTTGACTTTGTAGATGTTCTTGGTGCCCAGGGCATCCTGCAGTTCAAACAGATTGAATTCTTTGCTAAAACCAATATTTTTTTCGATATGCTCGGGAGTAATCTGCTGGTTGGCTTTCACTGCTATCATTAACTTGTTCAGCTCATTGGCAATTTTACTCAAATTAGCACCCAGCGAGTCGGTTAAAATTTGACTGGCTTGTGGCTTGATGGAATACCCATGTTGTTTCAGGTATTTGTCTATCCAGGCAGGAACCTGGTTTTCATACATTTTTTTTGTCGTCAGAATAACTCCTTTTTCTTTTATTGATTTATATAACTTGGTACGGCTATCCAGATTTTTATACTTGTAATTCAATACCAGCAGGGTAGAAGGCATAGGTTTGGCAGCATAGAATGCCAGGTTTTCAATGTTTTTAATACTTTGAGCCTCTTTTACTATGATGACTTGCCGGTCGGTCATCATGGGATAGCGCAGTGCTGCCTCTGCTATAGTTTGGGGGTCAGTATCTTTCCCGTAAAATATGGTTTGATTAAAACTTTTTTCGGTTTCGGTCAATACATTTTTTTCAATGAAATTGGAAACCTCATCAATAAAAAAGGGTTCTTCACCTTGTAACAGGTATATGGGGTGGTATACTTTTTTTTTGAGGTTTTGAAGAATGATTTCAAAATCCATATTAAAATTTTAGGTGTTTTACGGATAGTCCGTTATTTTTTATCTCAAGCAAAGCATCTATTCCTGTCCGGAGATGGCTGTCAATATATTTTAATGTAATCAGTTTATCGCTTTCACTGGTTTTCACTCCCGAAGATATCATGGGTTGATCGGACACCAGCAAGAGAGCACCGGTTGGAATTTTGTTCGCAAAACCCACCGTGAAAAGGGTCGCTGTTTCCATATCGATGGCCATAGCTCGTGTTTTTCGTAGAAATTTTTTGAATTTGGTGTCGTATTCCCATACCCGGCGGTTGGTGGTATATACAACTCCCGTCCAATAATCGAACCCGTTGTTGCGAAGTACATGTGAAACAGCACGCTGCAGATTAAAAGCCGGCAACGCCGGTACTTCTGGTGGCAGGTAATCTGAAGAAGTGCCTTCATTCCGGATGGCCGCAATGGGTAAAATCAAATCTCCCAGCTTGTTCTCTTCTTTTAATCCTCCACACTTTCCTAAAAAAAGAACAGCTTTGGGTTTTATCGCACTAAGCAAATCCATCACCGTTGCTGCATTTGGACTGCCCATGCCAAAATTAATAATGGTAATTCCTTCTGCTGTAACATTGGGCATGTTCTTATCCGCACCATCAATGGGAACTTCAAAATATTGTGAGAATTTTTCAATGTAATTCATGAAATTGGTCAGCAGAATGTATTCCCCAAAATCTTCCAGTTTTTTTCCTGTATACCGCGGAAGCCAGTTGTCAACTATTTCTTTTTTTGTTTTCATTGTAACAGGTAATTTTATATGCAGTAAAATAAAACTCACATGAATCTAAAATCGATTCGTTTGTGAGAAAATTTTTCCTGGTCGTTTTATGATCCAATATTATCAAAGAATTGTTTATTTTGTTCAAAAGAATTCGATCTTCACAAAAATACATTTTTCCTGTTGTACTGCAACAATTGTTTGTCAGATCAGAAAATAAAAGGGGTATGCATCAATTAAACTTGCCATCGTATACGTTTCGGACGGAAATCAGGGAGAACAAGACCTATATTTTTGATACCATCCGGAAGCGCTATGTTGTTTTAACCCCGGAAGAATGGGTCAGGCAAAATTTTATTCAATATCTTGCCCGGGAAAAAAATTATCCGGTGTCGTTGATGGCTGTGGAAAAACAGATTTTAGTGAACGAAAAGATTTTTCGATTCGACCTGCTTATCTACCGCAGAAGTGGTACACCACTGCTTATTGCTGAATTTAAAGCACCAGAGGTGAAAATTTCACAAGATACATTCAACCAGGTGGTTCGCTACAATATGGCTTTGAAAGTACGCCACGTTGTGGTGTCAAATGGATTGCAACATTTTGTGTGTGAAATTGATTACCTGAAAAATAGTTACAGCTTTTTAAAAGAGATACCGGAATACTTATCCAATCATCAAAACAGCACGATGGGTTGAATTTCTTATTTCGAAATGCAGATGAGACAATCAACAAAGGACTTTTTGAAAGAAAAGCTCATCCTTCCAACCTTCTGCTGTCCTCAACCAGCATTTTTTTACTCCGGCCTGATGAAATCCTGCTTTTTCAAACAGTCTGATACTGTTTGTGTTGTCCTCTGCAATATTGGCATACAACTGTTTTAACCCGAGAAACCGGACAGCATGATTCTCCATTCCTGCCAGTGCATCGGTAGCATAACCTTGCTTGCGATCCTCCGGTTGGTGAATCAGTATGCCTAATCCGGCACGTTGATGGTAAGGATCAAATTCAAACAGATCAATCGCTCCAACAGGTTTATGTTCCAGGGTTTCAATGATCAGTCGCAATTGTTTCGTTTCATAAATATCTTTGCCGGAATTCTGAATGTAAGCTGCAAGTATATATTTTGAAAACGGAGTGTGAGTATTGCTTACCTCCCAGATCTCCCTGTTATTTTCCCACCGGTAAAGCAGGTCAATGTCTTCCGGCTCCAGGGGGCGGAGGCGAATTTTTTCATGATTAAGTGGTTGTTTCATTTCTTCTGACAGAGGAAGTTTGAGTTATTCAAAATTGATTATCAAAATGTAATGTCTTTAATTTCCGGATTCTGCCGGGTGATTCCTATCTGTCCAGGCTTTTCCATCCCTTTGACAGAATTTCTATGTCGGTAAGCAAACTGTAATTACGTGCATATAGTACATTTAACTGATGGATTTTCCCGGGGTCATCCGACGGATTATCAAACATATCTGTCGGAGATAATATCCCCGGTCTCAGAGGAGGAAGTTCTGGCTGTGAAGAGTCAGCAGCAGCATAACCGATCCAAGATTTATTCCCGTTGATCACTTGCCAGATGTTTTTTAAAAGCCGTGTCTTACGTATAAAGAACCAAATCATAAAGGGTGTTGAAACCAGGAAGATAACTGAAAATATCAGGTCGAGCAGCCTTTTCTTTTTCCGGTTATCGGGTTTCGTAATGGCATTAATATGCACAACATACAAATCGCCTGCTGTGTGGATGGAATTGCTGCCGATAATGCTAATGCTTTCCGGAGGGGCAATTTTAAAATCGATATCGAGAGAGGTAAGTTCAAGCATTGCCCGGATAATTTCCGTTGATCGTATATTCTCTGCACAGAAAATGATTTCGTCGATACGGTTGATCCGAACAATTTCGTTCAACTGATCAAGGGAACCAATATATTGTTCTCCATGATCAGAGGAGTCAACAGAAATAAATCCGGCAAATTCTGATTTGATTTGCGTTCGCTGCAAAATCTCTCTCACCCGCAAGGCTTCAGCAAGGTGTCCTGCAATGGCAATCTTTTTGGTGCGCTGGATGTCTGGTTTGAAAGCATTCCATTTCATCCAGTGAAAAAATAAGCGATAAAAAAGGAGTGTGAATAATGCCCAGATTGATCCCAAAAAAATTAACGCCCTGGAAAATCGAAATGTTTCATCTACCAGCGAATAAGCCAGAAGAATGGCTATTGTACCCCAAAGGAGTCCACGGGCTACATGCATGAGATGAACCGGTTTTTTATACCCACCGGAGAAAAAGATGGCTGTCAGCCAAAAGAGGATATAGACCGGGACTGCGAAATTAATGAACTCAGAGGGGTAGTAATCAGGTTCGTACCGGAACTTTTCCCAGAGGGGAGTGATGATTAAAAATCCGGCATACATGATAAGGGCATCGAGCAGGGGAAGAAAAATAAAATCAACTAACCGTCGAAAAACCGACAACAGTGCCCTGAACCATATAGCGAGATTTAAAAGAAAGGTGAAAATACTCGCTTTACCACCAGTAAAATGCTTTTTTGCAAAAATAATCATCGCCTTATAAAAGACTTTTACATAGTTCAGTGAACCTTTTTTTGTGCTTTCACCCTTATAGTGAATAATAGTCGTTTCGGGGAAATAGTAATTTTTGTAACCACTTTTCATTATACGCAGCGAAAGATCGATGTCCTCGCCATACATAAAAAAAGTTTCATCCAATAATCCGATTTTTTTCAGCGTCTCTTTTCTGAGTAACATGAACGCACCTGCCAGTACTTCAACTTCATGTGTTTCATTTTCATCGAGATACGATAAGTGGTATTTCCCGAATTTTTTTGATTTGGGGAAAAGTTTTGATAAGCCGGACATCTTGTAAAATGCCACTGCCGGCGTAGGTAAGCCTCTTTTTGATTCCGGTAGAAAATTGCCTTTGCCGTCAATCATTTTTACTCCCAAACCTCCACATTCAGGATGTTCTTCCATGAAACGGATGACTCTGGTAAATGTATCTTCCTCAACAACTGTGTCGGGATTCAACAGCAGGAGGTATTTGCCCGATGCTTCTCTTAAGGCTTGGTTATTCGCCCTGGAAAATCCTGTGTTTTCTTTGTTTTCAATCAGGTGAACCCCCGGAAACCGCTCCCTGATAAGCTGTGTGGAACCATCTACTGAATGATTGTCAACTACAAAAATTTCTACGGAAATAGATTTTGAAGCTTTCACGACCGAGTGAAGGCATTGCTCCAAAAAATGTTTTACGTTGTAGTTTACAATGATTACTGATAATTCCATGAATCAAACCGGTTTTTTCACGATTCAAATGTAGCTATTCCATCGGATATCAAAAAACAGAACCCCTGCTGAATTTCACCGGGGCTGTTTTCCCAGCGAATTTTCATACAATACCCGGTTAACGAGCGATCGGCCCAGTGTAACCTCGTCTGTATATTCCAGATCATCACCAATGGCAACTCCCCGCGACAGGGTAGTTACCTTAACCGGCATGTTTTTTAACTTCCTGAAAATATAAAAACTGGTGGTGTCTCCTTCCATGGTGGTGGGCAAAGCAAGAATGATTTCTATTATCTCACTCTGGCTGACACGTTCAACCAATGTTGGAATTTCAATATCCGATGGGCCAACACCATCCATGGGAGAAATAATTCCCCCTAAAACATGATATAATCCATTATACTGTTGGGTGTTCTCAATTAACATTACATCCTGAATATTTTCAACAACGCAAATCACTGAACTGTTCCTGGAAGGATTGGAACAGATCTGACAAACTTCATCATCGGAAATATTATGACATACCTTGCAGTGCTTTATTTCGTCACGCAACTGAACAAGGCTCTGACTTAATGAATGGACTGATTCCTTGGGCTGCCGCAATAGATGCAAAACCAGTCGCAATGCACTCTTTTTCCCAATGCCGGGTAAACGGGCAAATTCGTTGATCGCATTCTCTAATAACCTGGATGGATATTTTTCAAGATTCATATTTTATCTTTTCGGTGTCTAAAAATAGAACGAATATTTGAAAGGAAAAAACATAACGAATACTTCCCGGAATCCAGCCTGACCGTGTCAGTCAATTTTCTAAGTTCACTTGAAATCCTTCGGATATTCCTAAGGGTATCCTACTCAAAATGTTGATCCGATGGAGTATAAAGTTTGGTGAGTTTGCGGAGCAGATGATGAATTTATGAGATAAATATATTTTGTGTTATTTTTTTGTATTTTAGCACAGGAAAATCGTTTAATACATCATTAAATATTCACATCATGAATCAAAAATCGAAATCAACTTTTTCCCGTCGAAATTTTATTGGTACTACTGCCACAGCCATTGCAGGTTTTAGCATTATACCAAGTCAAGCTGTTGCCGGATTAGGACATATTCCCCCCAGTGACAAACTAAATATTGCGGGAATAGGTATCGGCGGAAAGGGGAGATCTAATTTGCGTAATATGGTCGGACAAAACATTGTTGCATTATGTGATGTTGACTGGGATTACGCCGACGGTGTTTTCAATGAATATCCAGATGCTAAGCGTTGGAAAGATTTTAGAGAGATGCTGGAAAAGCAGAAAGACATAGAGGCTGTTGTTATTGCGACCCCCGACCACACTCATGCTGTTCAGGCTATGATGGCCATGCAGCTGGGTAAGCACGTTTACGTTCAGAAGCCTCTGACTCACACTGTTTGGGAAGCCCGGCAGCTAACCGAAGCTGCACGGCGCTATAAAGTAGCGACCCAGATGGGGAATGAAGGTCACTCAAACGATGAGGTCAGGCTGGTGACTGAGATCATCCATGCCGGAGTGATTGGCGATGTTTATGAAGTTCATGCAACAACAAACCGACCCATCTGGCCACAGGGATTACACAGGCCTGAAGAGGTACATAAAATTCCAAAAACCCTCGATTGGGATCTGTTCCTGGGAACAGCTCCTTACCGGCCGTTCAATGAGGCATATCACCCATGGAGCTGGAGAGCCTGGTGGGATTATGGTACCGGCGCGCTTGGCGATATGGGATGTCATGTGTTAGATGTTCCGTTTTATGCCCTGAATCTGAAGTACCCGACCAAGATCCAGTCCAGCTCAACAGTGGTCAATACTGAAAGCGCTCCTCAGGCTTCCCGGGTTGAATACACATTCCCTGCACGGCAAAATCTGCCTTACTGCGCTATGCCCGAACTGAAGCTCGTTTGGCACGATGGCGGTCTTACCCCCAAAAGAACCTACGATCTGCCTGGAAATATATCCCTGGACCAGGTTAACCTGTACATCGGAACCAAAGGGAAAATTATCAGTGCCAATTACGGCGCAAACTTTAAAGTGATTGTTGACGATTATAAAAAACCTCCGGAAACCATAGACCGCGTTCCCGATCACCCACTGGGTGGCGGACGACACGAAATGGACTGGGTGAGAGCCTGTAAAGAAGAAGCTTCCTCTCGGAAAGAAGCCTGCTCAAACTTCGACTACGCCGGCCCACTTACCGAAATGGTTGTGATGGGCAACCTGGCTATCCGGTTGCAGGGATTAAACCGGGAACTGGAATGGGATGGAGAAAATATGAGATTTAAAAATATTGACGCCAACGAGAAATTAAATCTTATTACTTCACATATTTATAAGAAAGTGAATAAACAACCTCAGTTCCGAACCGAAAGGAAAGAGGTAAATGCTTTGGAATTCACTAACGAACTGATCAAACATACCTATCGCGAAGGATGGGGTTGGTAAGAGCATAAAGGATATTGCCAGTTTTTATCTTCTGCTGGCATCGGTACAGTATCTGTTATTCATGACCTATTGAACAGGTCACAGGTATCAATTTTTTATAAACCGGTAGACAAAAATTATTGTTGAAAATAATTTTTTGTTTACCGGTTTTTCCATTCTTAAAATAAACTAATATTGCACGATTTTTTGAAAGAGGAGGAGAATCCCGGATGAGGGAAATACCTTTAAAAACTAATAATTAGATTTAGATGAAGTCGCTTTATACCATCGTGTTGCTGGTTTTGTCGAATACCTTCATGACTTTTGCCTGGTATGGACATCTGAAGTTCAAAGAGATGAAGTGGTTCGAAACTTTACCATTAGTGGCGGTAGTTCTCATCAGCTGGGGTATTGCATTGTTTGAATATTTCTTTCAGGTTCCGGCAAACCGGATAGGTTATAATCAAAATGGCGGCCCATTTACGTTGGTTGAATTGAAAGTGATCCAGGAAGTAACTACATTGGTAGTTTTTATGGCTTTCACTTTCCTGTTTTTTAAAAATGAAACCTTCCGGATGAATCATTTTATCGGATTTGTATTCCTGATTCTTGCCGTTTTTTTTATTTTTAAAAAGTAGGATTTAAAATTTGTTCTTTAAGGCAATATCTTTCGAAAAAAGCATGGCTGTTTCAATGAGCGCTAAATGAGAATATGCCTGAGGAAAATTTCCCAATAATCTTTTTGATTTAAAGTCGATGTCTTCGCTAAAAATACCCAGGTGATTGCTGTATGTCAGGAGTTGATCGAAAAGCTCCCGGGCCTGATTTACCTCCCCAATTTTAAACAGCGCCTGGATGAGCCAAAAAGTACAAATAGTAAAAGAAGAAGTTGGTAATCCAAAGTCATCCCGGTTTTTATACCGGTACATCAATCCATCCCGGCTAAGCTCTTTTTGAGTCTGTTTTACTGTGCTGATATACCGGTAATCATCAGCTTCAATAAAACCAAAACTTTCCATAAGCAGGGCAGAAGCATCCAGGTCTTTCGATCCATAGGCTTGAGTAAATGCCTGTACCTCTTCATTCCAGCCATTTTTGAGAATGTTATTGGAAATCGTTTGCCTTAGTTTTTCCCACCTGGGAATATATTCGTCCCGTTTGATTAATTCGGCCACTTTTATAGCTCGGTCGATAGCTACCCAGCAGAGGAGTTTGGAAAAAATGAAGTGTCGCTGGCCGGTACGGATCTCCCAAATACCGCGGTCGGGTTTCCTCCAGTTTTTTTTGACTATCCGTACAATACTCCGGGTAATTGTCCAGAGCTCCTCACTATTTTGAAGGGATACCTCGAAAAGCTTGAATTGCTGATAGATCACGTCCATCAGAATACCGTAAATATCATGTTGTTTCTGCTGGTAAGCAGCATTACCAATGCGCACCGGTGCACTGTTTTCATAACCCGACAAGTGACTTAAGATGCGTTCCTTCAGATTTTTTCCTTTATGAATGCCGTACATAATCTGGATCTTTTCATCCTTGTCGCCCACTACATCAATAATGAAGTTCAAAAATCTTTCAGCACTTCTCCAATGACCAATTTTGGACATGATTTTTATTACCATCGAAGCATCGCGAAGCCAACAAAAACGATAGTCCCAGTTTCTTATCTCACCAATGGTTTCGGGTAAAGATGTGGTTGCTGCAGCAAGGACAGCTCCTGTTTTGTCGTAACTTAAAAGCTTAAGAACAAGGGCACTCCGTATGATCTCCCTGTTGTAGTCACTGAACCGGTGCGTATCTTCCGACCAGTTGAGCCAATACACTTTCGTGCGTTGTAACTTTAAATACGACCGCTCAAGGTTTTGCTTCAAAAGTTTTTGATTATAACTGATCAGAAAAAATGTGTCCCGGGTTAACTCCAATTCCTCACCCTGAACAATTTTTTCCTTATCCATATCGGTGTAAAGGTAGAGCGAGTCGTAAGCCCCACTTTGAGTAAAACTTTTAATGTATTCTTTCCGGACTTCTGTAACGGTTTTTCTTTCAGCATATTCCAGCCGGGGATCATAATGAATATTAAAACGGGGCTTCCCCGATTTTAATTTAATATACCGGATAACATCCGGGGGAGAATATATCTGCTTCCTGCCATTGTGGTAATGGTACCGGGGCATAAAATCAATGATTTCAAAACTGTCGGTACCATTGGAATATCTGGTAGTTAATATATTCGTTTTAGGAATATATTGCTGGGTGAAAATATAATCATCGCCGGTTAAAAACTCAAAACTACCCCCTTTCTCCTGATCCAGAATTTTTCCAAAAACCGAAGCTGAATCAAAATAGGGAAGACATAACCATTCTAATGAACCTGATTTTGTAATGAGTGCTGCACTGGTGCAGTTTCCGATGATGCCGTAATCAAGATTTTTCATGAAATGAAGAAGTTGATATTTTACTTTGTAATTTAGATTATTTTCCTTATTATAACGGCATACAAATATAGAAAAACTATGAGTAGATTTCTAATTATTTCAAACCGTTTGCCGGTACAGGTTCAAATAACAGAGGGAAACATCGAAGTAACCCCGAGTGTTGGAGGACTTGCTACAGGAATGATGTCAGTGAACCAGACATTTGACAGTTTGTGGATTGGCTGGTCAGGAGTAGTTGCCGATGTTAACAGAAAACAAGTGGACATCGCTTTAAAAAAAGAAGGATGTGTGGATGTCCAGCTGACTCATGAAGATGTTGAACTTTATTATGAGGGATTCAGCAATAAAACCATCTGGCCGCTGTTCCATTATTTTAATCAATTTGTTGAATTTGATGAGGAAAAATGGCAGGCATATAAGCGGGTGAACAGGAAATTCGCAGATGTTATTGCTGAAAATATGGAGGGGGTAGATAAAATATGGATTCACGACTACCACTTGTTGTTGCTACCCCAGATGGTTAAAGAGAAGTTTCCGGATGTAACTATCGGATTCTTTTTACATATTCCTTTCCCGTCGTATGAGCTTTTCCGGATTATCCCCTGGCGGACTGAAATCATTAACGGGATGCTTGGCGCTGATCTGCTTGGATTTCATACTTTTGATTATGAGCGCCATTTCATGAGTTCTGTTCGTCGGTTATTAGGTTATGACATCAACATAAACGAGATCAGTCTGCCAAAACGCATTGTTAAAGTGGATAACTTTCCCATGGGGATTGATTACGATAAGTTTCATGAAACAGCGATTGAGTCACAAAAACATTCTATACGTGATAAGTCAGAGGTGCGTAAGGAGCTCGAACGGTATTCACTGCTCTATCCTGAAACCCGTTTTATTCTCTCCATTGACCGGCTTGACTATACCAAGGGGTTGATTAACCGCCTGGAGGCTTTTGAGTTGTTCCTCCAGAAATATCCGGAATACCAGGAGAAAGTTATCCTCGTGATGCTGGCTGTTCCTTCACGGATTGGCGTTGACCAGTATCAGCAAATGAAAAGCGAGGTGGATGAGGTAGTTGGACGAATCAACGGGGAGTTCTCTACCATCAACCGTACACCTATCTGGTACTTCTTCCGGTCTCTGCCTTTTGAAAATCTGGTTGATTTATATAATTATTGCGAAATTGCATTGATTACCCCCATTCGTGATGGAATGAACCTGGTAGCTAAAGAGTACATCGCTTCTAAAACCGATGGGAGAGGAGTGCTGATCCTGAGTGAGATGGCCGGAGCTTCTAAGGAGATGAGCGAAGCCTTGATCATCAATCCGAACGATAAAGCTCAAATTGCCGATACTATTAAAAAAGCAATTGATATGCCTGTTGAAGAGCAGATGGAACGAAATGCCATCCTGCAGGAACGATTGAAAAGATACAATGTGGGAAAATGGGCATCCGATTTTTTAAACAGCCTCGATAAGGTTAGGCTGAGGGAGCAGAAATCCCTGGCTAAACGCCTGACTCCTGCATCTAAAAATCTTATCATGAAAAAATACTGCCAGGCTGATTACCGGGTGCTTTTTCTTGACTATGACGGAACACTTACCGGATTTAAAAACAATCCAAAACATGCTCGTCCCGACCAGGAATTATACGATATTCTCGATAATCTCTCCGGAAATCCGAAGAACAAAGTTGTGTTGATTAGTGGCCGCGATAAGGAAACTTTTCAAGAATGGTTTGGCAACAGATCATATACCCTGATTGTGGAACATGGCGTGTGGCTGAAAGAGGCGGGTGGCGATTGGAAAATGATTGAACCTATTGACGATTCCTGGAAAGATGGCATCCGTTCATCTCTTGAGTTTTATGTAGACCGTACCCCGGGTTCATTCATTGAGGAAAAAAGTTTTAGTCTGGTTTGGCATTACCGGAAATCAGACCCGGAGCTGGGATTGAACCGGGCTATTGAGCTGAAGGATGAGTTAACCAGTCTGGTGGCGAACATGAATCTGGAAATTCTGGAAGGGAACAAGGTCGTGGAAATTAAAAATCGCGGGATCAACAAAGGAAAAGCTGCACTGAAAGTTCTGCAGGAAAAACCTACTGATCAAATTATTGCTGTAGGGGACGACTGGACCGATGAATTTCTCTTTTCGGAATTGCCCAATGAAGCCATCACAATAAAAGTTGGTATGAGCCAAACAATAGCCGGTTATAAAGTTGAGAACTTTGAAGAGGTGCGGGGATTTCTCAAACAGCTGGCGTGTGAACAATAGCTTGCTAAAAATGGAGTCGGGCAGGGTTATCCATGCTTTCCAGATAGGCCTGCCCATCTTTTGTATTCTCTTTTTTTATTTGCCACAGGAATAGAAGTGTTACAGCAAGGCTGATGACTGCCAGGTAATAGCTCCCGGATGTGGAACCAATCTCTTCCAGGCCAGGGTCTAACTGATTTTTGTCAATAAGAAACATGGCAACAACAGCCAGCCCATTATTTAAAAAATGTGCGGTAACGGGTAACCACATGGATCCACTCCAAACCAGCAAGTATCCAAATAACACCCCTAGAAGCAACCGGGGCACAAATCCGTAGAATTGCAGGTGCAGTGCGCTGAATAAAATGGCGGAAATCCATATCCCCCAGTGATAGTTCCTTGTCCAGTTGGTGAAAATGCGCTGAATGACACCCCGGAACAGGAACTCCTCACCTATAGCCGGTAGTAACGCTATCATGAATAAATTAAAGAGCAATCCTCCAATAGTTTCTACATTTAAAAAAGCCTCGGTGAGCCTCGCTGCATTCTCTTCTGCATTTTTCATCCAGTTTTCCATCCCCGACATCCACCCGGGCAATTCCATTTGAGCATTCCACATGGCAATGAAGTTTACCAGAGGAAGTGAGAAAATTATCAAAAAAGTTGCCAGCAAAATGGATCGGGAAGAGGTCCTTTTATGCAGGAAAAGATAGCTGGCAATATGGCCGTGAAAAAGCCTGGCAATTAGAAGTGGGGGAATAATAAAGAGACCAATGGATTGTACTACCTGGAAATATTTTAAAACCCGCATGCCTGCAGGATCTTCCAATTCACTGATCATCGGAAGACTTTTGATGGAGTCAAATCCAAAAATTGGTATCCCAACAACCATGGCAAGTAGTAGGATAAAGAAAAAGCTAACCAGAACAATAAATGTTGAAAACAATAACTGAGGAAATGGTTTCATTCCCTGAAAAGCATTTAATCCCATATCAAAAAATTTCAGACAAAGTTAATGGATTCATAATAGTGGTGGGCACCAGATTCATCTAACCTCTGTTTCTTACCAATTTTATCAGAGTTTTCTGATTTTTATGTTCCTGAACATCGTCAGGCCGCCGTGGTCCTGGATCCCGATATGCCCCGATTGAGCCGCTCCATAGTGGGGCATATTTTTCCATTTGCTGTTTGCTTTTCTTTCCTGCCAATCATCCGTCCATAGCTCATATTCAACCACCTTTTTATCATTTAACCAGTGCTCCACATGTGAGCCATGTACGATGATCTTTGTTCTGTTCCATTCCTCAATTGGGACAACCTGGGCATTTTGCGGAGGATGCATGTCGTAATTTGCACCTGAGTACTGACTGTCTTTTAGTTTGGTTGGCCAACCCTTGTCGTCAATAAGTTGATATTCCGGTCCTGATTCATAGATGGCGTTGACTAATCCTTCCTGAACACGATAGAAGATCCCTGAGTTGCTTTCGGGAGCAACTTTCCATTCCAAATACAATTCAAAGTTTGCATACTTCTTTTTGGTGATGATGTCACCACCATGATCTGATCCTACACCTGAATTATGAAGAATTCCATCAATTATTTTCCAACCGGTAACCTCGCCTCCGTTAAAAGATTTCCAGTTGTCGACTGATTTCCCGTCGAATAGAAGTTCCCATCCCTGTTTGATCTCTTTTTTTGTCAGGATATTGATCTCTGAATCATTTGAAGCACAGCCGGCGGCAGTGAACAGAAAGATTGACATGGCAATGTAAGTCAGATACTTCATGGTATAAATTTTAAGGTATTGTTCTCAATAATAACAGGCTAAAATTAACGATTTGCCGGCATTTCATTCCGTTTTTAAGAAAGTTTTGATTCTGTTAACTTCTTTGGAGCTGTTTTTTTTGATTTTTATTTCAGTTATTTATAATTCAGATTTGCAGGCATGAATTTTTCGATGTATTCTACGGTTTTCCCTTTTCGGCGAGCATAATCGGTTACCTGATCCCGTCCAATTTTTTCGAGACTGAAATAGCGTGCCTCGGGATGCGCAAAATACTGTCCTGAAACGGATGCATTCGGGTACATAGCGAAATGTTCTGTCAGCACAATGCCAGCTTTTTCAGCATCTAACAAATGAAACAGGTTCTGTTTTTCCGAGTGTTCCGGGCATGCCGGGTATCCAAGTGCCGGCCTGATTCCCTGGTATTTTACTTTTAAAAGTTCATCGTGTGACAGGCTTTCCTGGGGAACATATCCCCAGAATTCTTTTCTTATCCTCAGGTGCAGCAGTTCAGCAAAAGCTTCACTCAGTCGATCGGCAAGTGCTTCGAGCATAATAGCTTTGTAGTCGTTGTGGTCTTGGCGGAATTTTTCTTTCCACGGCTCAATACCAATTCCTGCGGTAGTGGCAAACCCACCAACGTAATCCATTATTCCCGAATCAACCGGGGCAATAAAATCGGCCAGGCACAGGTTGAAGGCACCTCCCTTTTTGTGTTCCTGCTGGCGGAGGTGATAAAACCGGCCAGCTTCTTTGAGGTTCTTCTCATCCTGATAGAGCACAATATCATCATTTTCGCCATTTGCCGGCCAGATACCAAAAGCAGCATTCGCCTGCAGCATCTTTTTTTCAATGATCTCATCAAGCAGTTCGTTGGCTTCGGCAAAAAGCTTCCGGGCAGCTTCCCCCTGCTGCTCATCGTTTAATATCTGTGGATAATGCCCCTTCATACCCCAGGCAAGAAAAAAGAATGTCCAGTCAATAAAGTTCCGTAACTCCTCCAGCGGGTAATCAATCAGATGTTTTACTCCCGTGAAATTTGGTTTATAAACATGATCCCGCTCCCAGTCGATCCGCAACTTGTTGGCACGAGCTTCTTCAATTCTTAGGTACTCTTTAGGTTTACGTTGCACCTGGAATTGCCTGATCTGTTCGTAATCATTTTTTACCGATTGAAGATAGCTGGTATTTCCTGCTATAAGGTTTGAAACCACATTTACAGCCAGTGAGGCATCTTTTACATGTATCACAGGATGTGAATATTCCGGGGCTATTTTTACGGCGGTATGTATCTTTGAAGTAGTTGCTCCGCCAATCAATAGGGGAATGGTTATTTTTCGCTGTTCCATCTCTTTGGCGAAATCGACCATGATCTCCAGTGATGGGGTGATCAAGCCACTCAATCCAATAATATCCACTTTCTCTTTATCGGCAGTTTCCAGGATTTTTTCATTGGGAACCATTACTCCCAGGTCAATAATTTCATAATTGTTGCAGCCCAGCACTACTCCTACAATATTTTTCCCAATATCGTGCACGTCGCCTTTTACTGTTGCCAGGAGGATTTTTTTCTGCCTGCTGGTATCTTTCATTTTAGCTTTATCGGCTTCAATCCAGGGGAGGAGATAAGCAACTGCTTTTTTCATGACTCGGGCCGATTTAATGACCTGCGGCAGGAACATCTTCCCTGTACCGAAGAGTTCGCCAACTACATTCATCCCGTCCATCAACGGCCCTTCAATAATGGTGAGTGCCGGTTGGTATTTCTTAAGTGCTTCAGCCATGTCGTCTTCAACAAAGTCGGGGATGCCTTTTACCAGGGCAACTTCCAGTCTTTTCTCCAAAGACAAATCGCGCCAGTCATCTTTTTTTTCTTCCTTTTTATCTTCCTGTATGATCTGTTGCGCAAATTCCAGTAGTTGTTCAGTGGCATCATCTCTGCGGTTTAGTACCAGGTCTTCAATTTTCTCCAACAGGTCTTTGGGTATCTCATCATAAATTTGCAGCATTCCCGGGTTTACGATTCCCATATCGAGACCGGCACGAATAGCATGATACAGGAAAACCGAATGCATGGCTTCACGAACCAGATCATTCCCCCGGAATGAAAAGGAAACATTACTAATCCCCCCGCTGGTTTTTGCAAAGGGCAGGTTGTTTTTAATCCATTTCACTGCATGAATGAAATCCAGGGCATAATTGTTGTGCTCTTCAATACCTGTTCCGATAGTCAGCACATTGGGGTCAAAAATGATGTCCTGGGGAGGGAAATGTATTTTTTCAGTCAGAAGTTTGTAAGCTCTCTGGCAAATTTCAATCCGTCGTTTGTAGGAATCGGCCTGGCCGCTTTCGTCGAAAGCCATCACAACAACTGCTGCCCCAAAGCGTTTAATTAATTTTGCCTGTTCGATGAATTGCGTTTCTCCTTCTTTTAAGCTGATGGAGTTCACAATTGCCTTTCCCTGCAAACACTTCAATCCGGCTTCAATAACATTCCATTTTGAGGAGTCGATCATCACGGGGAGCTTTGCAATGTCGGGTTCTGCCATCATCAGGTTCAGGAAGGTTACCATCTCTTTCTCGGCGTCGAGCATGGCGTCATCCATGTTGACGTCAATCACCTGAGCTCCGTTTTCCACCTGGTCGCGGGCAATCACAAGCGCTTCTTCATATTTTTTTTCACGGATAAGCCGTGCAAATTTGCGGGATCCTGCCACGTTGCATCGCTCTCCAATATTCAAAAAGATCACTTCCGAGGTGAGTGTAACCGGTTCAAGCCCACTCAGTCTGGTCTGGTTATCCCCGGAAACAACAGGATGAGGTTTAGCTTGTGCAGCCATTTGTGCAAATTTTCGGATATGCTCAGGAGTAGTTCCACAACATCCGCCAATGATGTTTACATATTCATTGTTTAGATATTTACTGATGTGACCGGCCATGATCTCCGGGGTTTCATCATATTCTCCAAACTGGTTAGGCAACCCGGCATTGGGATGTGCACTGATAAAAAAAGGAGCTTTTTGAGATAGTTCTTTTACATACGGCTGCAGGTCTGCTGCACCAAGTGAACAATTCAGTCCAATACTCAACAGGTCGATGTGTGACACGGAATTTAAAAATGCCTCCAGGGTTTGCCCTGACAAGGTTCGTCCGCTGGCATCGGTAATGGTTCCCGAAATCATCAATGGCAGCCGCATTTTTCTCTCTTCCAAAACTTCTTCAATGGCAAAAATGGCCGCTTTGGCGTTTAGCGTGTCAAAAATGGTTTCTATGAGCAGTAAATCAACTCCTCCGTCAACGAGTCCTTTCACCTGTTCCGAATAGGCAGCTTTTACTTCATCGAATGTTACTGCCCGATAACCGGGGTCGTTCACGTCGGGCGACAAGGAAAGTGTTTTGTTGGTTGGTCCAAGAGTTCCCGCAACAAAACGGGGTTTTGAAGGATGGGAAACAGAATACCTTTCTGCTGCCTTGTCGGCAATCTCTGCCGCAGCCAGGTTCATCTCATACACCAAATGCTGCGTTTGGTAATCAGCCTGCGATATGCTGTTGGCATTAAACGTGTTGGTCAGAATAATGTCAGCCCCTGCTTCCAGATACTTGCAATGGATTCCAAAGATGATGTCGGGCTGGGTAAGCGAAAGGATATCATTATTGCCTTTCTGATCATGGGTCGCATCCATAAGGATCCTGCCGCGGTAATCTTCCTCTGAAAGTTTGTATTCCTGCAGAAGGGATCCCATAGCCCCGTCCATCACAAGAACACGTGATTGGAGTTCTTTTTGTATATCTTTTTTAATTCCCATAATTTTTAATTTTCTGCTCGGACAGGATGTAGCTGAAGGTGCTGCTTCCTGTTCGGTTTGTTCATTTTAATAATTTTATTTCAAGTTCTCCCCTGACCCCGACCTTGTCTTCACAGATAATGACTACCGCAATAATTTCCGGGAATTTCTCAGAAATTTCCAATACCCGATGAATAGACTCGGGCGATTTGACTTTATTTCCCAGCGCTGTAGCAAACGCGTCAGCAAGCAGAACATCTTTGCATACGACAGCCACGGCATCTGCCTGGCCAAAACTGAGTGATGGACCTACTGTGCCTGATGATGTACAAATACCTATTTCTTTCATTTCTGCAGGAATAATCATGCCCACTTTTTCAGACAGAGGTGAGTCTCCGGCAAAAACAGAAAGAACAAGTTCCTCTTTTAACAGGACAAAAATATCACCTCCGTTTTCGACAACCAACTCTTTTACCGGGAAATTTTCACAAATCACTTTCCCCGCTTCCCTGGAGAATAACCCGGCTACTGATGCCATGGGGCCTATTCCTGCCAGGGATGAAGCGCCGGTTAACTCTTTGACTTCCGGTGGAGCTGCTTTTGAAGGTCGGAAGGGGGTCAGACTTGTGGCAAACCCGGGATCGGATGCGATGTAATCATCCAGTGTCTGCCGTAATTCAATAATTCGCGATTCAGTAACTCTTTTCATCGTCTCCCGATAGGATCCCGGGTCAACTCCAATCCAAAGATCAGTCTCCAGATAACTTACCTGAAATCCTGTAAAACGAAGGTTGTTAAATTTTTGCCGGTAGTTCCTTGGCTGATACTTTGGGTTATCCATATTTTCAAAACCATAACTCACCTCCGATGTAAGTTTATTTAAAATCGATTTCAAACAGGTGCAGAGGGCAAGCGGGAATGCATAGCTCACATACCACACATTTGCTTTTGTCAAATTCCAGTTTCCAGGTTTCCCGGTTCATGGTAAGTGCCCCGGCAAAACATACGGCTGTACAATTGCCACAATCGATACACTTTTTCTCTTCAAAGTGAATACGCTTTTCCAACGGTTCACAAACAACATGCTGGTCGGTCAGGTATTTTACACCCTTCTCAATATTTTCCTTTTTCCCTTGTAACTCAAGTAACAGGCTTCCCCGCTTTCCCGGATATACTTCAGCTTTTAATATATTAATCCGGATGTCATAATCACGTACCAGATGATAACTTAACGGTTTGTCACCACTTTCAGGAGGGAAATTCAGTATGTATCTTTTTTTAACCATTTTCTGCCTCCGTTTCTTTTAAAGGTTTCAACGAGGTGTTTTTTGGAAATAGCTGTATCGGTTTTGAAATTTCAAACTGACCATTCTGAAGCTGGACTTTTAACTCTTGTGCAATTTTTCGGGCTTTTGCCAGGCTTGAGACCGGAGCAGTGCGTATTTTATTCCCTTTTACTCGTATATATCCCGATTGCAGTTGTTCGTAGGTAACCTGATCCAGTTTTGGCATGCCTTCCGTTCCGTAATCCAGTACCGATGTTTCTATTTGACTGTTTGCTATGGATACCCGTCTGGCCAGGTCTTCGTCAAGAACAGGGATTGGGATGCCAATACCCACAAACATGCTTACTCCATATTTCTCATAATAAACTGCCTGCAGGTATTCCGGCGACATCTCCTTCAGGTTTCCCATGACAGCAATAGTTGCTGCGTTGGTAACCGGAACACCGAATTTGTTTTTGGGACGTGATGTGTTAAACTGAGTGCCATTCCACACTACAAACCCTTGCGCTCCACAAAGAAATATTCGCGTGCCAATGCCTATGGTTCGTAACTCAGGGTCATTCAGCAAAGGACTCAGCTCTCCCGATGTTGAATAGGTGGCATTCCTCATGTTGGGAAGTAATGTTCCCATATAGGTGTGGATCATTCTTTTTGTGGTGTTCACTGCCACATTGTAATTCTGATAGGCATTTCGAGGATTGAACAGGGTAAATTCATTGATGGTGTTGATATGTATTGAGGTATATATGTGTTTCCTCGGATAACAATCGGTTCCTTTTCCCCAGGCTTCTAATACCACTTCTTTCCCTTCCAGTAAATCCTGAATGACATGTGCTCCTCCATAAGCCGGAGTGTCCGGGTCACACGCAGTAGCCCCAATGTAGCCGTCAACCGCTGCCAATCCTTCGTAACAGGGAACGCCGTTCAGCCTGATCTTTTCCATACGTATGGGAGGGGAGGGATGACCGAAATTGATGAGAGCTCCTGATGAGCACATTGCTCCAAATGTGGCCGTGGTGACAACATCTACTTTTTCAACAATTTCTGCCGGACTGGCATGTTTCGCCAGCTGCGACACTTCCTCCGCAGTGAGCACAACTGCTTTCCCCTGCTTCAGCTTCTGATTGATCTCTTCGTATGTTTTTATTTTCGACATGAGTGATGATAAAATGCTTTGATGAACTGAAATCCCGCAAATTTAGTTCAAAATCCCTCATTTTTTCTAATCGTTCTGTTAATTTTACATCGGTAAATCAAAATTGGTAAGATGATGGAGATAGATTTTCAAATTCAACCGGCTGATTTAAAGAAAAAGTTGAATTATTTCTGGGAGCTGTCAGCTGAAAAGATCAGACTGATAGAGCAGCATTTTGATTCATCAAAAGGCTCACCTGTTTTTACAGTTGACGGTAGATATACTACCCGGGGATGGACTGAGTGGACGCAAGGCTTTCAATATGGTTCTTCTCTTTTACAGTATGATGCCACTGGTGTTGTGGCTTTTCTGGAGTCCGGAAGAAAACATACCCTGGAAAAAATGGCTCCGCATTTAAGTCACACGGGGGTTCATGACCATGGTTTTAATAACCTGAGTACTTATGGAAATTTGCTGCGGCTGATGAACGAAGGCAAAATTCCGTTCAATGAATGGGAAAAGCATTTTTATGAACTGGCCCTCAAAGTTTCGGGAGCCGTGCAGGCGGGGCGCTGGACAAAAATTAAAGACGGTGGATTTATATATTCGTTTAACGGGCCCCATTCCTTGTTCGTGGATACCATCCGTTCGTGTAGGATATTAGTGACTTCTCACCTGTTAGGTCATCTGCTGCCAGGTGAAAATGATGAAAAAATTTCCTTGCTGGAAAGGGCAGTTCAACATATTTCAGCTACGGCAAAATACTCCGTTTTTTACGGAGAAGGACGTGATCGATACGATGATTGGGGAAGAACTGCTCATGAAAGTATTTTTAATGTGAACGACGGAAATTTCAGATGCCCCAATTCGCAGCAAGGCTACTCCGGCTTTTCCACATGGACACGTGGACTGGCATGGGCAATGCTGGGGTTTGCCGAAGAACTGGAAGCATTTCAGCATTTCAATATTCCGGATTTGGAGTCCTTTGGCGAAAAAGAAGAAACTGAACGGATGATGCTGAAAGCGGCCCGGGCAACCTGCGATTTTTATATCACCAATACGCCTGTTGACGGCATCCCATACTGGGATACCGGAGCACCGAACCTTTACAGACTGGGCGATTACCTGAACCGCCCGGCTGACCCCTACAACCCATGGGAACCGGTTGATAGCTCCGCTGCAGCCATCGGTGCGCAGGGATTGCTGCGGCTGGGTAAATGGCTGAAAAATAATAAAGAAGAAGTTGAGGGGAGAAAATATTGGCAGGCAGGACTAACCGTTTTAAATGCTTTGATGGATCATCCCTACTTGAGTACCGATCCAAGCCATCAGGGACTGATACTACACAGTATCTACCACCAGCCTAACGGATGGGATTTTGTTCCCGCGGGCCAAGAAATCGCTTGCGGTGAATCCTCTATGTGGGGCGATTATCATGCCAGAGAAGTAGCACTGTACTTGCAGCGGATTATTCAAAAAGAGGAATACCTGACTTTTTTTGGAAAACTGGTTCCATCATTGTTAATGGAATAATTATAATCAACTGTCAGTCATCTTGTTTAAATTTGTCAAAAACATTTATAATGAATATGCAGTCTGGTAAATTTGTGTATAATTGGACGAAAGCAAATTGAAATGACAAAAAAAATAACCGATTTTTCAAAACTAGCTGTTCATACCATGACCACCAAGCCCTGGGATTTGCGTCAATGTGTTGAGAACTTTAGTGCTGCCGGAATCTGTGGAATAACCATCTGGCGAAATGTGCTCGAAGGGCAAAACCTGCGGGAAGCCCGTGTGATGCTTAATGATTACGATATGCAGGTAGTTTCTATTGCCCGGGGTGGATTTTTCCCATCGGTGCAAAAAGAGAAACGTCAGACGGCAGTGGATGACAATTTGTGGGCAATAGAACAGTCAGCGGCAATGGGCGCTCCCGTCCTCGTCCTGGTTAGCGGTGCCGATCCGGCACAATCACTTGAAAAGTCGCGCGAACAAATTCAGGAAAGTATTCTACAAATTCTGCCACAAGCACAAAAGGCAGGTGTGAAACTGGCTATCGAACCGTTGCACCCCATGTATGCCGGCGACCGGTCTGCAATAAATACACTGGAACAGGCCAACAATATGGTCGAAGAAATCAACTCAGAATTTGTGGGTGTCGCGGTTGATGTATATCATCTTTGGTGGGATCCTAACCTACAGCGGGAAATCATCCGGTGCGGCCGAAACGGAAAACTTTTTGCGTTTCATGTGTGCGACTGGAATGTGCCTTCTAAAGATTTTTTGAACGACCGCGGACTGATGGGTGACGGCTGTATTAATATTCCTCAAATCAGAGGCTGGGTGGAGGAAACAGGTTTTTCCGGGTATAACGAAGTGGAAATTTTCTCGGATAAATACTGGGCGATGGATCAAAACATGTATCTTGAAAAAATTAAAAATGCATACTTGAAATTTACTTAATATGACAGTACACAAAGTAGGAATTATTATGAACGGCGTAACCGGCCGGATGGGAACCAATCAGCATCTGATGCGTTCGATTGTTGAAATTATAAAACAGGGTGGTGTGCAGGTGAGCGCCCAGGAGTTTATTATGCCCGACCCGGTTTTGGTGGGTCGTAATGAAATCAAGCTGAAAAAGCTGGCTGAAATTTCGGGTATTAATAAATGGACAACCGACTTGGATTCGGTTATGAATGACCCATCTTTTTCCGTTTATTTCGATGCCCAAACCACTGGGCGCCGTGCCGATGCGGTAAAAAAAGCTGCAAAAGCAGGAAAGCATATCTATTGCGAAAAACCAGTTGCAGTGGATACTCAAACAGCATTAGATCTTTACCATTTTTGCGAAGAAGCAGGTGTAAAACATGGCGTCGTGCAGGACAAACTTTGGCTTCCAGGCCTTTTAAAGCTGAAACGGCTGATAGATAACGACTTTTTTGGGAAAATTCTTTCCGTGCGGGGAGAATTTGGCTACTGGGTTTTTGAGGGACATACCGTTCCTGCCCAACGTCCAAGCTGGAACTATCGCAAGGAGGATGACGGCGGTATTATTGTGGACATGCTATGCCATTGGCGTTATGTGCTCGACAATTTATTCGGAAAGGTGAAAGGCGTTTTTTGCCTTGGTGCTACCCATATCCCCGAACGGGTAGATGAAAAGGGAATCCCTTACCATTGCACTGCCGACGATTCGGCCTATGCCACTTTTGAATTGGAAAACGATGTGATTGCACATTTTAATTCCTCCTGGGTGACACGTGTTCGCCGCGACGATTTACTCACCCTGCAGGTGGACGGAACCAAAGGTTCTGCCGTAGCCGGTCTGCGAGATTGCTATACCCAGCATTACGGAAATACCCCGAAACCGGTTTGGAATCCCGATATTCCGCAACCTATCAACTTTTTCGAAGGCTGGAGCAAAGTGCCGGAACAGGAAAACTACGACAATGCTTTTAAAACACAGTGGGAATTCTTTCTGAAACATGTGGTGAAAAATGATCCTTTCCCGTGGAACCTGCTCGAAGGCGCCAAAGGCGTGCAACTGGCTGAAAAAGGACTGGAAAGCTGGACAAAAAAGAGGTGGATGGAGATAGCTGATATTCATTAGGAAATTGTGGTGATCAGTCACAGTTGTCAGTCACAGTTGTCAGTCACAGTTGTCAATTGCTGGAAATAATTTACTGAGGATTGTTCCTTTAAAAAATACCGCAACTAACTAAAATAGGATATGAATAAAACAGCACTCATAACAGGTGGATCACGGGGTATTGGTTTTGGCATAGCCAAAGAGCTGGCAAAAAATGGTTTCAACCTGGCCATTAACGGAGTGAGGCCTGACGATTCAGTACAGGAGGTCATTCGTGATTTGAGAATAGAGGGATCAAATGTAATTTATGTTCGTGGAAATGTTGCCAACAGAGAAGAGAGAGACGATGTTTTTCATCAGGTGACAGCAGCATTTGGCCATGTGAATGTGCTGGTGAATAATGCCGGAATAGCTCCCCGTGAACGCAGAGATATCCTGGAAGCAGCTGAGGATATCTTTGATGAAGTTTTGGATACAAACCTGAAAGGTCCGTACTTCCTTACCCGTATGTTTGCCAGGCATATGGTGGAAATTAAAAAGAATAATCCGGAACTCTTCTGTTGTATCATTAATGTATCATCAGTTTCAGCTACTGTAGCTTCTGTTGATCGCGGAGAATATTGCATTTCCAAAGCAGGCATTGCCATGGCTACAAAACTGTGGGCTGCCCGGCTCGGTGAATTCAATATCCCGGTTTATGAAATTCGTCCCGGTGTGATCAAAACAGATATGACTTCTGGAGTCATCCGGAAATATGATCAGCTGTTTGAACAGGGACTTAGTATCCAACAACGCTGGGGAATGCCCGAAGATGTGGGGAAAGCCGCTGCTGCACTGGCAACCGGAATGATGCCCTATTCATCAGGACAGGTAGTGATGGTGGATGGAGGGATGACTGTACAACGACTGTAGTAAACACCATAGATTCCTATTCCTGATTGTAATTATTCTGAAATACAACCTACCAATTGTTCAGTATTGGAAAGAGATTTTTTACATATAATACGCGTAAATCAAGGAATAATACATAAGGTTTGTAATATGTATTGCGATAGAGAAGAAGACAGAAATGATCTTTTTCAGGAAATAATTGCGCAACTATGGAAGTCCTATCCATCTTTTAGGAATGAGTCAAAGGTGTCTACCTGGATGTATCGCGTAGGACTTAATACCGCAATTACTTCCTTTCGCAAGAATAAAAGAAGACCAGATCAAAACAGCCTGTCAGTTGAAAATTTTCAAATGGCCGATGAAAACCCTGAGTATGAAACCGAGGAAAATATAAAACAACTACATCGCGCTGTGGCTCAATTGACCGGAGTGGAAAAGTCAATTGTTCTGCTGTTTCTCGAAAATAAAAAATATGAAGAAATAGCAGAAATTACAGGGATCACCCAAAACTATGTGAGGGTAAAAATGAACAGAATAAAGAAAAAATTGAAGATACTGATGAATGAGGAGGATAAAATACCCATTAAGTGACCATGAAAAAATGCAATACAATTATTTAATTTTATTTTCATGAAGTTAGAAGAATTAAAAAAAACCTGGGAACAACTGTCTCCTGAAAAAGAATGGAATGAGGAGCAGATCAGTGAGTTGTTGCGTACCAGAACAGGGTCTCTGATCGATCATATCGAACGGAATGTGCGTCTGGGATTTGTTTTCCTTTTTGTACTTGTCATTTTATTCGTTCTCGATGATTTTGTATATACCCCCAGCTTTATAAGGAATTTGGATGCTGAAATTCAGTTTCCTTTATGGATGGAATGGCTGAACCTATTCAGCAATGTTTTTATCGTGATTACATTCATTTTTTTTGTGGTGAAATATTACCGGGTGAAGAAGAGTTGTGATATCACCTGCAACTTGCGCGGAACTTTGATAAAAATTATTGGCACACTTCGCATCTATCAGAAGTTGTTCTATCTTGCCCTTTTTATTTTTTCCATCTCCATAGCTATTTCTTTTATTTTTGGAATGTATACCGGAATGACCATTGGTGTGGAGAGCCAGGGGATTCCTTTTTCTGATGTAACTCCCGGAGGATGGATTATTGCTTGTAGTATTGGTCTGATTGTACTCTCTATTATTGTAGGGGGAATTTTTCTTTTATTGCGCTGGGGATTTCGCAAGCTATACGGGAATTATCTTACCCGCTTAACCCAAACGTTGTCTGAGTTGGATGAAACGATTATGACAAATCATACCCCAAACGAGTAGAACCATAGTGAATTACGAATTACGAAGCGGGCATGACGGTTTATGATACAAAAATCATGATTAAAGATATGCGAGTTCCATCTGATATTTTTGAAAACGATTAATTTTAATGAGATGAAATTGATAATTAATAGTTTTTGATTGTTGTATTCGTTCAGGGGTTGTTATTTTTGCAGACTTAATAAAAAAAAATGACATTAATAAAATCAATTTCGGGAATACGGGGCACTATTGGAGGGAAGCCCGGTGAGGGACTGAGTCCCTTGGATATAGTGAAGTTTTCGGCTGCCTATGCTGCCTGGTTGAAACAGTCGTGCCATAAAGAAAAACTGAGAATTGTGGTGGGGCGTGATGCCCGCATTTCGGGTGGAATGGTAAGTGCGATTGTTGTGGCTACCCTTACCGGTATGGGATGCGACGTGATAAATATCGGAGTGGCAACAACTCCTACAACTGAAATTGCTGTAACAGAAGAAAATTCCGATGGGGGATTGATCCTCACTGCCAGTCATAATCCCAAACAATGGAATGCATTGAAAATGTTGAATGCAAAGGGTGAGTTTTTAAGCGCTGCAGATGGTGAAGCAGTACTTGATCTGGCTGAAAATGATAGTTATACATTTGCCGGTGTTGATGAACTGGGAACCATAACTGAAAAAGATTATACCGCTATACATATTCAAAAAGTGCTGGATCTGGAACTGGTGAACCAGGCTGCCATTGAAGCTGCCCGGTTTTCGGTTGCTGTTGATGCGGTAAATTCAGTGGGAGGAATTGCTATGCCTGCTTTGCTGAAGGCTTTAGGTGTTAAAAATATTGTTGAAATTAATGGTGAACCTTCTGGTCTTTTTGCTCATAATCCTGAACCCATCCCGGAAAACCTGATGGAAACAGCTGATATAATCAGGTCGAAGCAGGTGGATGTTGGTTTTGTTGTTGATCCTGATGTTGACAGGCTGGTGATTATCAACGAGGATGGGTCCATGTTTAATGAAGAGTATACCCTGGTTGCTGTTAGTGATTACGTTTTACAACACACACCAGGAAATACTGTCTCCAATCTCTCTTCAAGCCGTGCCCTTCGTGACGTAACCCAAAAATATGGAGGAAGCTATTCAGCAGCCGCTGTTGGGGAAGTAAATGTGGTTGCTAAAATGAAAGAAGTGGATGCAGTTATTGGCGGAGAAGGTAACGGAGGCGTGATTTATCCTCCTGCACACTTTGGCCGGGATGCTTTGGTGGGGGCTGCGCTCTTTCTTTCACATCTTGCTGCTGCCGGAATAAAATGTTCTTCCCTGCGTCAAAAATATCCTAACTATTTCATGTCAAAAAATAAGATCGAACTTACCCCGAATGTGGATACTGATAACCTTTTGTTGAAAATAAAAGAAAAATATGCCAATGAACGGGTGAGCGATATCGATGGAGTGAAAATAGATTTCGAAAACTCCTGGGTGCACCTCCGTAAATCAAATACCGAAGCCATCATCCGGATTTATGCTGAAGCAAAATCGAAGGATGAAGCACATAACCTGGCTATCAGGATCATCAATGAGATAAAAAATATTCTATCATGAAGAAGAAAAAGAATATTGCTATTGTGGCTCACGATAATCGCAAAAAAGATATTATTGAATGGGTAGAGTATAACTGGAAAGAACTGGTTCAACATGATTTAATCTGTACCGGAACTACAGGAAAACTGGTGGAAGAAGCTTTAGCAATAAAGTGTACCGGGGAGAACTTCGTTCCTCCAACAGTCACCCTCCTGAAATCGGGGCCTCTCGGTGGCGATCAGCAGCTTGGAGCATTAATTGTAGATGGTCAGGTCGATATTTTGATTTTCTTTTGGGATCCCATGCAACCGCAGCCACATGATGTAGATGTTAAAGCATTGCTCCGTATAACCGTATTGTATAATATTCCAACTGCGTCAAATCGTTCCACTGCCGATTTTATTGTTTCTTCTTCTCTGTTTCACGAAAGTTATAAACCGATCCTAAAGGATTATTCTGGTTATATTACCAGGGATGTGAACATCATGTAGATTTTTAGTCTGCTGTTTTATCTGAACGAAGTTAGTAATCATTTTACCTAAAAAAATTGTTGAATTTCCGCAGGTTCCATCACCCTGCGTATAAAAATTAAAAAAATGTACAACGAAGTCCTTTGGCTGGTCATGCTGCTGGTCAATTTCCTTTTCATTATTCTTGCGTATAGGTTGTTTGGTAAGTGGGGCCTGATCATGTGGATCCCATTATCGGTTATTGTCGCAAATATTCAGGTGGTTCAAACAGTAACCCTTTTTGGATTAACAGCTACCCTGGGAAATATTGTGTATTCTACTTCTTTCCTGATTACCGATATTCTTTCGGAGAACTATGGAAAAAAAGAAGCCGGGAAAGCTGTATGGATAGGTTTTTTTAGTTTGATTGTCATGACTTTGCTTATGAATTTAGCGCTCTTATTTCATCCTTTGGCTGGTGATGAATTCTCCAGGTTAACTCATGATGCGACTGCCACTATTTTTAAGCTGATGCCGCGCATAGCAGTTGCCAGTTTAATCGCCTACCTGCTTTCTCAACGCCACGATATCTGGGCATTTCACTATTGGAAAAAGCATTTCCCCGGAGAAAATCAGCTGTGGTTGCGTAACAACCTGAGTACAACGGTTTCGCAATTGATTGATAGCCTTGTTTTTGTCCTTGTTGCTTTCTATGGCGTGTTTCAGCTTGATGTCCTTATGGAGATATTCATCACAACATATTTGTTAAAATGGATCGTGGCTGTTGCAGATACCCCCTTTGTATATTGGTCAAGAAGGATTTTCAAAAGAAATAATTTTTTCATGCAATAAACTACTCCAAATAATTGCGAATTACGAATATTCAAAATATAGATCGATAATGATAAGGTGAAAAACACAGGAATATTCCAATAGATATAAATGAATAGATGGCTACAAATCAGTAAGTATAGCAGTTTTCAACAAGGTCTGTTTTATAAGTCGTCATTATTTATAGGCATATTATATATGTTTTTTTATATTTTCGGCGGCAAAGAGAGATAAATAGAATTGTGCATTACTAAAGTGAAGAGCCGGATGAAACGACTGATTTTTTTTATTACTTTCATTTTTTTATTACTTTTTACTACTCATAATCAGCGTATATCATCCTCTCCTGATAACACGAAGGAATCTGATCCGCCTCCATTGACGAAGTCAGAAAAGGAATGGAATAAAATTCAGCAGCTTTTCCCTGGTTATGAAGAATGGTTAACTGCAGAAATTGAAGAATCAGGGACAGTTGGAGCGGCTGTAGCTGTGATTTATAAGGGCAGGATGGCTCATGTTAAATGTTTTGGAACAAAGAAAGCCGGAACACCAGACCCGGTAGATGAGCATACGGTATTCAGACTGGCATCGGTATCTAAATCAATAACGGGAGTGCTTGCAGGTATTTTAGCCAGTGAACAGGTGATCGATTTTGATGAGTGTGTAGCAGATATTCTTCCTGAATTCAGGCTCAATAGTCAGGTGAATACCCGCCAAATGACCCTGCGTAATTTGTTGAGTCATACAACGGGCCTGGTCCCCCACGCCTATGATGATCTTGTGGAGAGCCATGTGCCCTATGGCAAGATTTTCAGCCGGTTGCAACAAGCCAGGATCTCTGCTCCCCCCGGGAAATTATACAGTTACCAAAATGTGATGTTCGGGTTGGTTGATACCATCTTACAGGTTAAAACCAATAAAAATTATAGCCAGCTGGTGAAGCAAAAGCTATTTGATCCTCTTGGGATGAAGGATGCTTCTACTGATTTTGAAAGCTTTCGGAATAATCCCAACAAAGCATATCCGCACCGGGGAGGAAATGGTCTTTATAATCCCATTCCGCTGAATAACCGGTACTATAATGTGGCACCGGCTGCGGGTGTAAATGCTAGTATTTCAGATATGACAAAGTTTCTTATGGGTTTGCTCCATGAAGATAATTACTTGATCAATAGGGATATTCGGGAGATGATCTTTACCCCTCAGGTTAACTCTCCGCTTAGTAGTGGATATTTCAGGTATTGGGATAAGGTGGATTCCAAAAAATATGCCATCGGATGGCGCATCGTGGACTATAAAGGCAGGCAAATAGCCTACCATGGAGGTTACGTCAGCGGTTATAAATCAGAACTGGCAATCTGCCCAGACGAAAATATCGGAATCGTCTTCCTGACCAATTCTCCCAATAGCGTAGCTTCACAAAGTATTCCCGTATTCCTGAATTCTTTTTTTAGCCAAAAGGATAAAGAGAAAATGATCGCAGAAGCGAAAAACGATTTTTCCCTCAAATAATTCTTGGGTCAGTTGACCATTTTTTTATATCTTTAGAAAGCTAAATAAGTTGGTTCCCATGAAAGAAATTAAAATCGGATTGATTTTGATGTTAGTATTTTGTGCAACTCTGCTATCGGCTCAATTTCCGGAGGTGGACAATAACCTCGATTATAAAGTAAAAGCTTTTTTGGAGGAGAATGTGCATAACTGGCGCGACATGAACATCCCTGTTGGCGATGGGAGGATTCTTTATGACCTGATCATTCAAAATGGATATACAAATGCTTTGGAAATAGGAACATCTACCGGACATTCTGCCATTTGGATGGCATGGGCGCTGAGTAAAACAGGAGGGAAACTGATTACCATTGAGATCAATAAGGAGCGCTGGCTTAAAGCAAAAGCCAACTTTCGAAAGGCCGGAGTGGATAAATTCGTCGATGCCCGGTTAGGTGATGCTCACGACCTGGTTCCTGCACTTCAGGGAAAATATGATTTTGTTTTTTGTGATGCAGACAAGTATTGGTTCAGAAACTATTTCATAGCCATGGATCCCAAATTGAAGACTGGTGGATGCTTTACTGCACACAATACGGCTATGAGAATAGCAGGAATACATGAGTATCTGGAATATGTTGAAAAACAAAGCCATTACGAAACAACCCTGGATGAAAAAAGCCGAATGGGAATCTCAATCAGTTATAAAAGAGCTGAAAAATCAAACAAAAATTGAGCGTTAATGACTTTTGTCCGAAATGATCTGAATTAGCATACCATCAATTTGTTCCCGGGTACTTACCAATAGTTTTTTGTAATCGGGATGCACCAGTGGATCACCATACCTGATCATAACGTGACTAACCGGCTTGCCCATCTGTCGGAAAAAATGACCCACAAAGGTGTCGTCATCAACCCATGCATCGTTTTTGTCAACCCAATGGACAGCCATAGGGATGACAGGAATTCCGGCGTCGGCAGCAATTTTAAAACTCCCCTTTTTAAACGGTTTGGTTAAAGGCCCCCTGCTGGTTGTTCCTTCAGGAAAAATTACTACCGGAATCGCTTGTGAAACAGATGACCTGATTCTATTCATCGTTGTTATCAAACTTTGTAAATCAGACCGGGTAACGAAAATCATATTCGTTATCCTTGCTCCGGTTTTTAAAAAAGGCCAGTTGCGAAGCTCGGCTTTCCCTACAAATGCAGCAGGAGTAAAGGCTGAAATAATAAAAATATCCAGATAACTCCGATGATTGGGCATAAGAATAAAATTTGAAGAGGCTGGTACCTTGTTCTTAATCACCTTAATGCCGCAAATGAATAGAATGCTTTTCCCCCAAATACTCATGGAACAATGCTGTAACCTCCGGCTGAATCCGAAAATGTGCAGCCAAAACCATCCAACCACCACGATGACAGCAGTAATAATGCCTATAAACAACAACCGAAAAAATGCTAAAGGATAATATGCAATTTGACGTGGAGAATTCATGTAAGTGAATTTAATGTAATATATGTATTTTAGAAAAATAATTATTAAGTTCGTGCTGTCTTTTTGGTTGATGAAACCTGGTAAATGTATAAATTTTTTATGGGTTACCTCATGCAATTAATAAATACAAATATGCAGAAAGAACAGGGAATTCTATCGAAAATGCACCATTACTTCGTCATCAGAAATCATTGCCGGAAAGAATAATTATTGTAAATTTGTAAGTTACTTAATCATTCATGCATTAAATATTACCTATGAGAAATTGGTGGTTTTCAATAGGATTGCTATTCTTTATCGGCATTTTTTTCGATGCACAGGCAGGTGAGATTTCCGAAAATGATGGGAGCGGGTTAGCAGATTATTCCGGTTTTTATGTTGGTGGGCAAGCAACCACAAATGGGTTAGGATTTAATTTGAAGTATATCTTCAATAAGCGGTTAACCCTGAAAGCAGGGGTGGAGTCCATGCGTTTGAGTCATTCTTTTCTTCTTGAGGAAGATGATATGTCATATGATGCAAAAGTTAATTACAAGACCGGTGGTATGTTTTTGCTGGCCGATTTTTTTTATACCCGTGCATTGTATTTATCCGGCGGGGTGATGATGAATGATTTTCAGCCTTATATGACAGGAAGAGCAGCTGAAAGCCTCGAATATGGGGATATCAATATCCCTGCCTCCAAAGTTGGTGATTTCCGGATCACTATTGAGCCGGAACTTAAATATTCTCCTTATGGTGGACTGGGGATCCGGACGTTTATGGGTAAAAATAAAATGGTTACCTGGAATTTTGAAACTGGCATCTATTACATGGGACCTCCAAATATTTCTATTGAAGCAACAGGACTGCTTTCTCCTACTGCCGACCCGGCTCACGGGCAAAAAGAGATACTTGAGAAACAATTTTCAGCATATAATCTTTATCCTGTTGTGAAATTAGCACTTTCACTTCGAATTTTTTAAAACGAACCTAAAAGCTAAAGTATGAAACGAGAAGTAATCCAGATAGTCAATAAATTTTTAGCTCTTTTTCTTTTAACTATCTTGTTTTCAGGATGCAGTGGTATTTTTGATAATCCGTTAAAGGATAAAGATACAGGTGAAGATATTCATTTGCTGGTTCTTGATTTTAATTTCTTCGATACCCGTATTGCGGTAAAGTTGCTGGATGCAACTACCGGTGAAATGATCCAGGCCAAAGCTTCTGTTAATTTTTCAGGAATTAATAGCAATGATGTAGTAACCTTTGCCGGAAAAAGAAAAAAGGATTTTATTACCACCCAGGGACAAATTGAAGTTGCCGTGGATCCGAATGTATCCATAACAGAATCATCTCCATTTCAATTTTCTATTTCAGTTGATGCTGATGGATACCATCGCATCTCAAAAAGTTTTCAGTTAAAAAGTGATGGAAAAAAAACGGTTGAAATTAATCTTTCCGGAATTCAGGACGAGAAAGAGCTGGAAATAGGAGGGAACCTGGAAACAGGGAATGGTGATACGACTTTCGTATTTTTTGCCCGGAACGATGGAGATGTGAAATCAGCTACTGATGATACCCCTGTTCATGAGGTAAATTACAGCATTACACTGAATGATTTTTTGAAGTTTAAAGGTGCTGGTGGTAATGTAATCTTCCAGTCAAAACAGGAACTATTAGACGCTTATAATGCCAATCCGGAATCTTTTATAGTGTTGTCAATCAATAAATATACTCAATTTTCACCTGAAATTGATATGGTAAATATGGATGGTGGCGTGGTACCTGCTTTATTCCATAAGCTGGAAACAGGAAGGTTTGTAGGTTTGAAAGTCAGCGGAAATCCTGTGACCGACCTGAATGGTGGTGTTATTACTTCCCAGTGCACCTATTCCGGGGATCCTGCTCCGGATCTGTTTGGCTTTGCTGAGTTTGTCAACAGCAGCTGGACTATATTGGGTGCAGAAGTGGTGTATACCCAGTTAAGTTTTAGTTATACCGTAGTTGAAGTTTCTGAAGAAGCCCTCTGTTCCACTGGCAGTAGTATCACCTTCCGATCAAATGTCGTTTCCAGTTTTTCTATTGATGCCGATATTTATGACAGCAACGATAATCTGTTGACTACCACAAATTTTAAAGGGAATTTTCCTGAAACTTTCACGGTTGAAAATACTCCCAACCGTGCGGTTAAGGTTGTATTCCGGAATAATAACCCTGCTTTTCAACCTATTGCCCCACTGCTAATTTCCAATTTTTGCAGTGGCAGTCATGAGGTGAATGTTTTACCTGCAGCAGGGTATCAGCAATACCAGATCGTTTTGAAAGCCTTTTGCCCCGATAATGCAACCATTGCCATTGCTCCGACATACAGTGGTGAGTTTAAGATAAAAGGGAGTAGTTCACCCTGGCAGGGGGTTGACCTGGTTGGCGGTGTTGTTGACCTTCTGGGGTTGCCTGATCAGGAATATGAATTACGCATGCTCTGGGAAAATGACTGGGAATACACCTCTTTGGCTACCAAATTCGATAGTAACGGGAATTATCTGCACCCGTATGGATCTAAGGTGACTTCAATGAGATTGCCTGACGGCCGGATCAGGATTAACATAGAACATACCTATAGCCAAAGTGTTTGTAGCGACATGGGCTGGTGATTGTTGTCAGATCTCTTCCCCGATAGTTACTTGGTAATAGTCGGTTACCCGTGTTGATATCATTCCGGCAGCATGTGCTGCCTGTATCCCGGGTTCACCATCCTCAAATACCTGGCATAATCCGGGAACGACATCCAGTAATGCTGCACATTTCAGGAAGGTTTCAGGATGTGGTTTCGGATGGGTTACATCTTCGGTGGCAACAAGGATGTTAAAGTAATTGTCCAAATTTAATATCTCAAGCGTTTTCCAGGCCAGGCGTTTGTGCCCTCCGGTGCCGATTGCCATGGGGATTTCTCCGTAGTATTTTTTGATGACCCGTACTACCGGATCAATAGGCTTCATCTTATGCATGTTTCTTTCGTACTCTTTCTCTTTGAGTACCCCCGTTTCAACCGGATCCAAATGGGTGCCAAACAGCTCATTCAATCTCAGGATGGTTCCCGTTACCGAAATGCCGGCAAGTGTGGCAAACAAAGCCGGAGTGAAATCAATGCCGGACTCTGATAAAATTTTTTTATAGGCCAGAAAATGAATGGGCATAGTGTCTGCAATGGTTCCGTCAAGATCAAAAATCAGTCCGCGAGCCCCGGGAACTATATCTAACTTTTTCACATCAATGGGTTTTTGTACCAGCCAAAATTAAAATTTTTTATTCAACTGATCTGCTAATGTAGGAATTAAAGAAATTTCACCATTTTTGTTCAAATTATGTTGAGACGAATTACGAATTAGTTCCAGCGAAATGAATGGCCTATTCTGTCGGACTTCATTAAAATGAGCTATGATGAAAGCCAAATACCATGAGAATAAACTATTATAATGAGGTAAACACCTTTTAAAATTTATAATTTTAATCAGATGAATCAGGATATCCTTTTATACACACTTCC
>Ga0172382_10001499_pt1 | contig 41736 bp, 42 predicted proteins | sample Leawel138RmetaG_FD_122245 | JGI IMG/M metagenome (GOLD analysis project Ga0172382, IMG submission 122245) | Leachate microbial communities from a municipal landfill in Southern Ontario, Canada - Leachate well 138R metaG | ecosystem: Engineered > Solid waste > Landfill > Unclassified | place...
GCACAGCACTGGACGCGCCATGCTGCGTTGCTCCGCCTTGCAGACAGTAGTCTGCGGCGTTGTCGCGTCTTGCCTGACACGCCCATCGCTGCACGCTCAGGCGCATCCTACTGCGGAATCTAGATTGAATCGGAGAAGAAACCATGAAACGTCGCCAGTTTTCTGCCGCTGCAGCGGCAGCGCTTGCCCTGCCGCTGCTGCCGGTCACCGGCGTGCTTGCTGCGGACACCGGCTACCGTACGCTCAAGCAGTCGGTGCCCACCGAGGTCGAGCCCGGCCAGGTCGAGGTCATCGAGTTTTTCTCCTACGGCTGCATCCATTGCATGCGTTTTGCTCCCATTCTTGAAACCTGGAAGAAAAGCGCACCGGACAACGTGGCGCTGCGGCTGGAGCACGTGGCTTTCAACCAGGCGTTCGAGCCCCTGCAAAAAATCTATTACGCGCTGTTGGCCATCGATCAGGTCGACAAGGTGCACGACCAGGTTTTCCACGCGCTGCAGGAGGAGCATGTGCGCCTGGACCAGCCAGACGTGCTCTTCGCGTGGATGGCCGCGCACGGCGTTGATGGCGACCGCTTCGAGGCGGCGTACAACTCGTTTGGCGTGGCCACCCGCGCGCGCCATGCCACCATGCTGCAGGAAGCCTGGGGCGTGGAGGGCACACCTGCGCTGGGCATTGCCGGCCGGTACTACACCGATGGCTCCATGGCACGCGGTTTTGACCGCATGCTGAAAATCACCGACGAGCTGGTGGAAAGAGAAAGCGCCAAGGCCTGACGCGCTGCAGCACAGGGGCCCGCCGTCGGCGGGTTTTTTTGACCTGTGACCCGGTCTGAATAGCGGTTTGTCGCCGCGTACAATGGCTGCATCGTGGCATGGTGCGCGGCTGTTGCGTTGAGTAACAAGAGCGGCAATTTGTTTCGCGCTGCCGTGCACAGGCTTGCCTGGACAACCCTGCAACCGTGATGAACCTGTTATTGAACGCCCAGATGCGAGCCGCAGGGCTGCTGCTTGCCGTGGCGGCGGCGCTGGGTGTTGCGGTGCCGGTGCACGCAGAACGGGCGGACAGGGACCAGCCCATGCACATCGAGTCGGACGCGCTGCGATACGAGAGCCAGCAGCAGCGCTCGACCTTTACCGGCAACGTGGTGGTGACCAAGGGAACCATCGTCATGCGCGGTGCGCGGCTGGTGGTCACGCAGGACGGAAGCGGCGCGCAGAGCGCGGTCATGCATGCCGCGCCCGGCAAGCGCGCATTTTTCCGGCAAAAGCGTGATGGCGTTGACGAGTACACCGAGGGTGAGGCCCAGACCATCGAGTACGACGGCCGCAAGGATCAGGTCCATCTGGTGGGCAACGCCGAGATGCGACGCCTGGCCGGCAGCCAACTGCAGGACAAGGTGACCGGCGCGATCATTGTCTACAACAACATCACCGAGGTGTATACGGTCCAGAGCGGTGGCAAGCAGGGCGACGGCGACAAGCAGGTCACGCCAGGCGGCCGCGTCCGCGCGACGCTGATTCCCGGCGGCGACAGCAGCGGGACCGGGGTGCCTGGCGATGCCACGCCGCTGCAGCCCAGCGGCAAGCTGGCGGCGCCGGAGGGCGGGCGTTGAACGCGGTGGCGCAGGCGCCGGCCGCAGCCGAATCAGGTGCGCCGTCCCGCACCAGCCACCTGAAAGTCCGTGGCTTGAGCAAGAGCTATGGTGCGCGCCGTATCGTGCACGACGTGTCGCTGGACGTGGCCAGCGGCGAGGTGGTCGGGCTGCTGGGACCCAACGGCGCGGGCAAGACCACGTGCTTTTACATGATCGTGGGCCTGCTCCGTCCCGATGCGGGGAGCATAGACATAGACGGTCATGCGGTGCAGCAGCTGCCCATACACCGGCGCTCTCGGCTGGGCCTGTCGTACCTGCCGCAGGAAGCGTCGATCTTCCGCAAGCTGACCGTGGGCGAGAACGTCCAGGCCGTGCTGGAGCTGCAGCGCGACGCCGCAGGCCGGCGCCTGCGCAAGGACGAGATCGAGCGGCGCCTTGCGCACCTGCTCGAGCAACTGCACGTGTCCGACCTGCGCGATTCACCGGCGCCGTCGCTGTCCGGGGGCGAGCGCCGGCGCGTGGAAATTGCCCGCGCGCTGGCCACGCAGCCGCGTTTCATCCTGCTTGACGAGCCCTTTGCCGGCATCGACCCGATTGCCGTGATCGAGATCCAGCGCATCATTGCCTTTCTCAAGGAGCGCGGCATCGGTGTCCTCATCACCGATCACAACGTGCGCGAGACGCTGGGCATCTGCGACCACGCGATCATCCTCAGCGAAGGCCGCGTCCTGGCCACTGGTACGCCCGCCGAAATCGTTGCCAACCCGGACGTGCGGCGGGTTTATCTGGGCGAGCATTTCCGCTTGTAATGACCTCGCCGCAACCGTCGCTGCGAACGGCGCAACAGCTCAGTCTGGCGCCGCATTTGCAGCAATCGATCCGGTTGTTGCAATTGTCCTCGCTGGAACTGGCCGAAGAAGTCGAGCTCGCGCTCGCGGAAAACCCCTTCCTTGAACGTGATGAAGGCATCATCTTTGCCCATCCCGGAGCCAGCGGCCAGCGCATGACCGCTGACGCGGCGGCCACAGGTGCCGATGCACCCGTGCCGCAGGAGGCGGCCGACGCGGCGGACGCCGCGCTGGCGGACGGCGACTGGCTCGACGGCCTGCCCGGCTCGATCATCCCGCAGGACGCCACGGCGCAGGCATTGGATGCCAGTGCGCCCGAATCGCTGGCCGATCACCTGCGCCTGCAGCTCATCGAGCTGAAGCTGCCGCCGGAAGACGCCGCAGCGCTGCGCTTCCTGATCGGGTCGCTGGACGAGTACGGCTACCTGCCTGATTCGGTGGCGGAACTGGCGGCGACGCTGGTTGACGACAGCGACGACATGGGGCAGTGGCACCAACTGGTGCGGCGCCTGCGCGAGGCGCTTGAGCGCCTGCAGACGCTGGATCCGCCCGGCGTGGGCGCACGGGACCTCGCGGAGTGCCTGCGCCTGCAGTTGCAGCGGCGCCTGCAGGCCGAGCCACCAGGCAGTGCGGCGCGCGTCGGGCTGCAGGCGCTTGCGGCAGTCTGCGAACATGCGCAAGGGCTGGCCTGGCTGGCGACCATGGACCTGCCGGCCATTGCAGCGGCCACGGGCTTGGACGGGCCCGCCGCGCAAGGCATGTTGCGCCTGGTCGGCACGCTGGAGCCCAAGCCCGGCCGGCGCTTTGTCGACGTGCGGCAGCAGGTCATCGTGCCCGACGTGCGCGTCGTGGACCACGGCGCCGGCGCATTGCGGCGCTACGAGGTGCGCCTCACGCGTCACGCGGCACCTGCGCTGCACGTCAATTCGCAGTACGCGGGCGCGCTGGGCGGGTCGGACGCGGGCAGCGTGGCGTTGCAGCAGGCACTGCAGGAGGCGCGCTGGCTGGTCCAGGGGCTGCAGCAGCGCGCCCAGACCATCCTGCGCGTTGCCGATGCCATCGTACAGCGCCAGCGGCGCTTTTTCGAGCACGGCGAGCTGGCGCTGCAGCCGCTGACGCAGGGCGAGATCGCTACGCAACTGGACCTGCATGAATCCACCGTGTCCCGTGCGACCACGTCCAAATACATGGTCACGCCACGCGGCACGCATGAATTCAAGTTTTTCTTTGATTCGGCGGTATCCACCCGCGATGGCCAGACCTCGAGCACGGCGGTCAAGGCGCTGATCCGGCAGCTGGTTGCGGCCGAGGACGCCGCGCATCCGCTCTCGGACGCCCGGGTCTCGGAGCTGCTTGCAGCCGAAGGCATACATTGCGCGCGGCGTACCGTGGCCAAATACCGAGAAGCCCTGCGGATTGCGCCAGCCAGCCAGCGCAGGCAGTCGCGCTGACCGGCGCTTGCCGGCCCGGCGGGCGCGGTACCATAGCCGTAATTTTCCTGCATCCGGGGCTGTCTTCATGCCTGACCTTCGACTTTTTTGCCGCCGCACTTGCGTGGTCGTGCTGGCGCTGTGCGGTTTTTCCCTGGCGCAGGCGCAGGACGCGGCCGAACCGCGATCACGCATTCAAGCCGTGCAGCTGTACCCGGGCAGCGCGATCGTCGAGCGTGCGCTGGCCGTCAGGCCAGGCGCCAGGCAGGCGCAGTTTGTCTGCCTGCCGGCCGGACTGGATGCCGGGCAGCTGCAGGCGCAGGGCAGCGATGGCGTCCAGGTGGGAGAAATATCGGTTCGCGAGCAGCCGCGCAGCCTGCTGGCCGAGCTGTGCCGAACTCCGCTGGATGAACGCATAGACGAGCTGCGGGAGCAGCGCGCCGCGCAGCAGGCGGAACTGGCGGCCATAGACTACGCGATTGGCTTCCTGAAGAGCTTTGAGCAGGGGGACAACCGCGCCGCAGACGTCTCTCCCGAGCAGATCACGGCGGCGGCGCAGGCGCTGCATCGGTCCGGCCTGCAATGGCAGCGCGACCGGCACGCGCTGGAGCGCAAGGTGCAGCAGCTGGACGAGACGCTGAAGCGGCTGCTTGCAGAGCGGGACCGCAGCGGCGGCCCGGACGCGCCGCTGAGCGTGGTCCGGGTCCTGCTGTACGCGCCCATGGGCGGCCAGGTGGCGCTGCGCTACCAGCTGCACGGGCCGAGCTGGCAGCCGGAATACCGCGCCGAGCTGGACACCGATGCCGATCGCCTGCTCCTGACCCGCCTGGCTCGCGTGGCGCAAGACACCGGCGAGGACTGGGCCGACGTGCCGATCACGCTGTCCACTGGCCAGCCGGGAGCGGCCACTTCGGGTCCCTTGCCCAGGCCGTGGCGCCTGGACCTGGAAGACCGCAGCGAGCAGGAGGAAGCTGTGATCCTGCGCAAGTCCGCTGCGCCCGTTGTCAGCATGGCGGCGCCCGCGTCAGCGGGCGACGCTGCCGGGTTCCGCTTTGACACCGCTGTTTTTGACGCGGCATTTGCCACCGAGTTCAAGCCGTCGCAGCGGGTCACGGTGCCCACGGGCGGCGACAGCATCACGCTGACGCTGGGCGAGAGGGAGCTGCCGGCGCACTGGCTGGTGCGCGCGGCACCCGCGCTGGATCCGCACGCCTACCTCATTGCACGCCTGGACGAGCCGCTGGACGGTGTCTGGCCCGCCGGGCCCGTGGCACTTTACCGCAACGCCGCGTTTGTCGGTCACGGCCGCTTCGAGCTGGACCAGATGGCACGGGATGGCCTGGCGTTTGGCCGCGACGAGCGCGTGCGCGTGCGCACCGAGCAGCCCGAGCGCCGCCGCGGCACCAGGGGGCTGATCGGCAGCCGCAACCAGCGCACCGACGAGCGCCGCTACCGGGTTGAAAACACGCATGATGAGACCATTGAGGTCCAGATCCTGGACGCCACACCCGTCTCGCAGAACGACAAGATCAAGGTCCAGTCCGAATACCAGCCGCAGGTGCAGCCCGACTTCTGGCAGGATCGCCGTGGCACGGTCTTCTGGCAGCAGGAGCTGGCCGCTGGGGCCGTTCAGGAGTTTGTCGCCACGCACACCATCACCTGGCCCCGGGACGAGCAGTTGCGCGAACGCTGAGCACGGCTGGCAAAACCGGGTGCATGCAGCCCCTGTTTCCAGATTCCAACCTGCCGCGCTGCGGGATGCCTGCGCCGAGCCCGGCCCGGGCCGCACTTTCCGGGAGCAGCGCGCCGCATGTACGCAGATTCATTCATGACCGAGCAGCACGGCCCGCCCCCGCCGTCCGATGCGCCGCAGCGTGCCAGCGTGCATTTCATGCTTGCGCACCCGGCGCACGCGCTGGCGCTGGGCCTGGGCTCGGGCCTGTCGCCCGTGGCGCCGGGCACCGTCGGCACGCTGTGGGCCTGGCTGTCGTGGCTGCTGCTGGACCGGTGGCTGGGGCCGGTGGCGCTGGGCGTGGTGCTGGCCCTGTCAATTCCCGTGGCCTGGTGGGCCAGCACGGTCACGGCTGAGCACCTGCACTCTCCCGATCCTGGCGCCATCGTCATCGACGAGATCGTGTCCTTCTGGCTCGTGCTGTGGCTGCTGCTGCCCGCCGGCTGGCTGGCGCAGTGCGCGGCCTTTGCGCTGTTCCGCCTGTTCGACGCCATCAAGCCGGGCCCGGTCGGCTGGGCCGACCGGCTGTTCCACGGCAGCAGTGGCTGGCGCAGCGGCTTCGGCATCCTGCTCGACGACCTGGTCGCCGCCGGCTGTACCCTGCTGGTCATGGCGCTGTGGATGACGTGGAGAGTACCTCTATGGACGGCATGATCTGGCCCCCCGCCATCACCGCCGCGACGCAGGAGCTGGCGGCGCAGCTGCTGCCGCGCGGCTGGACCCTGGCCACCGCCGAGAGTTGCACCGGCGGCCTCATCGCCGCCGCCTGCACCGAACTGCCGGGCGCCTCGGACTGGTTCGAGCGCGGCTTTGTCACCTACAGCAATGCGGCCAAGGCCGAACTGCTGGGTGTGCCGGCCGAGCTCATCGTGCGGCATGGCGCGGTCAGCGAAGCCGTGGCGCGCGCCATGGCCGCGGGCGCCGCGCAGCGCGCGGGTACCCGGGTTTCGGTGGCGGTCACGGGCGTGGCGGGTCCCTCGGGCGGCAGCCCCGACAAGCCCGTGGGCACGGTGTGGTTTGGCTGGTGCGTGGGTCAAACCGTCTTCAGCGCGTGCCGCCACTTCGCGGGGGATCGCCAGGCCGTGCGCCTGCAGACGGTGGTGTACGGGCTGGACCGACTCTGCCGCGCGGTCGCGGACGGAGCCGGGGCGCCGTAGCCGGCGGCCCCGGTTCTCGACTCACGGCGCGTCCTGCTTTTTTATCTCGAGCAGGAATTCTTCCAGCACCCGATTGGGCAGGCGGCCACGCCGCGTGATGACGGCGTAGGGGATGCGGCAGAACAGGGCCTGCGGGTTTAGCGCGCGCAATTGCCCGCTTTGCACCCAGCGCGCTGCAAAGTGCTCCGGCAGGTAGCCGATGTAGCTGCCGGTCAGGATGAGGAAGGCCACCCCCTCGCGGTCCCGGGCCGAGGCCGTCTCGTTCAGCGCGCGCTGCAGCTTGCGCCGGGAGGGGGGCAGGGGGTAGAGTGGCTGAACGGCGTCGTAGGTTTTTAACGCTGACTCTCGGAAGGTTTGGTTAGCGCGCTCGTACAGTGGGTGGTCGGCTGCGCAGTATAGGTAGACCGTTTCGTCATACAGTGAGACATATTCCAGCGCCCTGATTTTCTTGATGAGTGGCACCACGCCCACTTGGAAGTGTCCGTTGATCACGCTGCGCTCCACCTCGCCAGCGGGACCCATGTGGATGCTGATGTGAATCTCGGGCCCGCGCCGCTTGATCGCGGACAGCGCATTGCTCACGTACATCTGCGGGATGGTGACGAGGTTGTCCGTGATGCCGATGTTGAGCTCGCCGCGCAGCACCGCGTGCAGGCTGTTGATCTGCGTCCGGAAGGCCTCCATGGAGGCCAGCAGGTGCAGGCTGGCTTCGTACACCTCCTTGCCCTCCTCGGTCAGGGCAAACCCGGCGCGGCCGCGCTGGCACAGCGTCAGCCCCAGCCGAGTCTCCAGGTTGCCCATGTGGATGCTGACGGTGGAGGCCGTGATGCGCAGTGCTGCTGCTGCCGCGGCGAAGCCGCCGTTCTCCACTACGGCCCGGAACACCTGGATCAGCTTCAGGTCGGCCGCGCCGATACGGGTGACCGGGCGCTTGGTCCTTGTCCGTGCGACGACGGCGCCTTCTGTTGGTTGTTTTGACATTTGTCAATCTGAGAGTTGATAGATTGATATTGATAAGTCTAAGCGCTTGCCTGATACTGACGCAAACAAGTCGACGGGGCGCGTCAAGCAGGTGCACCCAAACGACAGGGCGAGGGGACCGGTCAGGCAAGGTTCACAAGGGAACGGTTCACCCTCGGTTGACGAGACGCGTGTTCTTGATTTCATGATGAAAGAGGACCCATGATGTCTGAAGTTGCTACAGCTGATCCGGCTTTGAAGGATCGCGTCAAGCGCGACGACCGTGCGCATGTTTTCCACACCTGGTCGGCGCAGGCGGAGATCGACCCCTTGCCGGTGGCCGGTGCGCAGGGCTCGTACTTTTTTGACTACGACGGCAAGCGCTACCTGGACTTTGCCTCCCAGCTCGTGTACTCCAACTTGGGGCACGGCCACCCGCGCCTGGTGCAGGCCATCAAGGCGCAGGCCGACAAGCTGCCGGTGATTGCACCGGCCTTTGCCAACGAAGTGCGCTCGGAGGCCGCGCGCGCCATTGCCGAGGTGGCCGGTGGCCACTTTGCCAAGGTCTTCTTCACCAACGGTGGTGCCGACGCCAACGAGCACGCCATCCGCATGGCGCGCCTGCACACCGGGCGCGTCAAGGTCATGTCCTTTTACCGCAGCTACCACGGCGCCACCAGCGGCGCCATCGCCCTCACCGGCGACCCGCGCCGCTGGGCCAACGAGGCCACCGCCATGTCGCACGTGGCGCACTTCTGGGGCCCCTATCCCTACCGCTCGCCCTTTTACGCCAGCAGCCCCGAGCAGGAAACCGAGCGCGCGCTGCAGCACCTGCGCAACGTCCTCATGGTCGAGGGCCCCGAGACCGTGGCGGCCATCATCATGGAAACCGTCGTTGGCACCAACGGCATCCTGGTGCCCCCGCCCGGCTACCTGGCCGGCGTGCGCCAGGTCTGCGATGAATACGGCATCGTCATGATCGCCGACGAAGTCATGGCCGGCTTTGGCCGCTGCGGCCACTGGTTCGGCGTGCAGCACTGGGGCGTGCAGCCGGACCTCATCACCTTCGCCAAGGGCGTCACCTCCGGCTACGTGCCGCTGGGCGGCGTCGTCATCTCGGACGCCATCGCCAGCACCTTCGACCACCGCGCCTACCCCGGCGGCCTCACCTACTCCGGCCACCTGCTGGCCTGCGCCGTGGCCATCGAGTCCATCAAGACCCTGCGCGAGGAAAACGTGCTGGAGCACGTGCGCAGCCTCGGCCAGGACGTCATCGGCCCGGGCTTGCAGGCCCTGGCCGACAAGCACCCCAGCGTGGGCGAAGTGCGCGGCCTGGGCGTGTTCTGGGCCATAGAGCTGGTCAAGGACCGCAACACGCGCGAGCCGCTGGTCCCCTTCAACGCCAAGGGCGAGGCGGCCCGGCCCATGAACGAATTCAAGCAGGTGTGCATGGACAACGGCCTGTCCCCGTTCGTGCACTTCAACCGCACCCACGTCTCGCCGCCGTGCACCGCCACCGCAGACGAGATCAGGCAAGGGCTGGAGATCCTGGATGAGGCGCTCAGCGCCGCCGACAAGCACTACGTCGGCTGAACGCCCGCACGATCCCGCCCATTCATTGACCCAATCCACAGGAGAGAACCCAAGTGACAAGCACAGTACAAGACCGCCCGGCCATCAAGCCCTACGTGGTCTCGCACTACATCAACGGCCAGGTGGTTGCCGGCCACGGCAGCCGCTCCGCCGACATCTACAACCCCGCCCTGGGCGAGCCCGTGGGGCGGCTCAACCTGGCCAACCGGCAGGACATCAACGACGTCGTGGCCGCCGCCAAGAAAGCCTCGGCCGCGTGGGCCGACACCGGCGTCATCCGCCGCTCCAAGGTCCTGTTTGCCATGCGCGAGCGCATGATCGCCCGCACCGATGAGATGGCGCGGGCCATCACGCGCGAGCACGGCAAGGTGCTCTCGGACGCCAAGGGCGAAATTGGCCGCGCTATAGAAACCGTGGAATTCGCCTGCGGCATCCTGGAGCAGCTCAAGGGCGGCTACTCCGACCAGGTCGCCAGCGACATCGACGTCTTCTCCATACGCCAGCCACTGGGCGTCATCGCCGGCATCACCCCCTTCAACTTCCCGGTCATGGTGCCCATGTGGATGGCCCCGGTGGCCATCGCCTGCGGCAACGCCTTCATCCTCAAGCCCTCCGAGCGCGACCCCTCGGCCTCACTCATGCTCGCCCAGATGTGGCAGGAGGCCGGCCTGCCCGACGGCGTCTTCAACGTGCTGCAGGGCGACAAGGAGGCGGTGGACGGGCTGCTCACGCACCCGGACGTGGATGGCATCTCATTCGTGGGCTCCACCCCCATCGCCAAGTACGTGCACGAGACTGCGCTGGCGCACGGCAAGCGCGTACAGGCGCTGGGCGGCGCCAAGAACCACGCGCTGGTCATGCCCGACGCGGACATGGACCTGGCCGCCGAGCACATGAGCGCGGCCGCCTTTGGCTCCGCTGGCGAGCGCTGCATGGCCATCTCCGTGGGCATCGCCGTGGGCAGCGCCGCCGACATCCTGGCCGAGAAGCTACGCGAGCAGGCCAACAAGGTCGTGGTGCAGGACGGCATGCACCCGGACTCGGACATGGGCCCGCTGGTCACGCGCGCCTCGCAGGAGCGCGTCAAGCGCATCATCGGCGAGGCCGAGGCCGCCGGCGCCAAGCTCGTGGCCGACGGCCGCAACATCCAGGTCCAGGGGCGCGAGCAGGGCTTCTTCGTTGGCCCCACGGTCATAGACGAGGTCAAGACCGACATGAGCGCCTACACCGAGGAGATCTTCGGGCCGGTGCTGGTCATCCTGCGCGTGCCCACGCTGGCTGCGGGCATAGAGCTGATCAACGCCAACCCCTATGGCAACGGCACGGGCATCTTCACCAGCTCGGGGGCTGCCGCGCGCGAGTTCCAGCGCCGCATCAAGGTGGGCATGGTGGGCATCAACGTGCCGGTGCCGGTGCCGGTGGCCTGGTACAGCTTTGGCGGCTGGAAGGATTCGCTCTTTGGCGACTACCACATCTATGGCGCCGACGGCGTGCGCTTTTGCACGCGCAAGAAGGTAGTTACACAGCGGTGGCCGGAACTTCACGGAGAAATCAAGGCCTCCTTCGATTTCCCAAGTCATTAGACTTCAAGAATTGAGTGTTGAACTCAAATTTAACAGCGACTCTCTATTCGGCAAGTGGAATTGGTGTCTATTTTTGAATAAATCTATTGTGCGTCACTCTTACAGTTGTACGTTTAAATCAAATTCGTCAGAAAACTATCCGAAGCCTACAATGCTTATATCTCATTGACTTTTCGGGCTTGCTTTATTTGAGAGCGGGATAAACGCTCTATTCATGAGAATTCAGCCATCAATATAAAATGAAAGCACCTAATTTTAAATATGTAGCCCCATCCACATTGGATGCCGCAGTGGAAATATTAAATGATTCCGAACACCAGGTCCAGCTTTTAGCTGGTGGTCAGAGTCTTTTGCCTGCGCTCAATATGAGGCTGCAGGCTCCGGATATTTTGTTGGACATCAAGAATTTGCAATCCTTATATGGTATTGACTTCGTTGGCGACTCAGTTGTTCGTGTTGGTTCCTTGACACGTCATCGTGATTTAGAGGATTCTCCAATAATTGCCAAATCCGTGCCGCTACTCGCTCGCGCAATCAAACACGTTGCACACCCTGCCATTAGGAATCGCGGAACAATTGGTGGAAGTGTGGCTTTAGGCGATCCTGCTGCAGAACTTCCCGCATGCGTTGTCGCACTGGATGCCAACATCGGCGTCACAGGTCCGGCCGGCGAAAGAGTTATCAAAGCATCCGATTTTTATCATGGCTTATTCCACAATGATCTTGGAGTTGGCGAAATAATCACTCATTTCGATTTTGAAATCGATAAACCGGGATGGTATTCTGGTTTTGACGAAATAACCCGTCGGAGAGGTGATTTTGCAACCGTGGGGCTGGCGGCGCGTATTAATCTCGTCGGAGATACTATAGATAATGGAAAAGTGATCTTTTTCGGAGTAGGGGAGTTTCCTGTTTCTGCTAAGAGAACATGGGAATCAATGGTGGGGCAAACATTGACCAAAAATCTCATAACAGCGTCTCAGCATATTTTATCGGAAGATATTGATCCTCAGGGCGATATTGTGGCGTCTTCGCATATGCGGAGTCGGCTTGCAAATATCTTATTCAAGAGAGTGATGGATGACATCATTCAACAGAAGGAGGCATCTAAATGACTCTAGTGAAAATCAAGCTCGCAGTTAATGGTGAGCGAATAGAAGCGGAAATTGAACCTCGACTTAATTTAGCCGATTTCCTTCGACAGCGTCTTGAACTGACAGGTACGCACGTCGGCTGCGAACATGGAGTGTGTGGAGCGTGTACGATTAGATTAAACGGAGACATTGCGCGTTCTTGTATCACACTTGCTGTCCAGGCGGATGGGGCAAACGTTGAAACAATCGAAGGACTAGTGACGTCAGAAGAACTAAAAAATTTACAAGACGAATTTTACAAGAAAAACGCTCTACAGTGCGGTTTTTGTACGCCGGGGATGCTAATAACTGCAGCAGAGTTGCTTAAGAAAAATCCAAAGCCAACACGCAATCAGATTCGGGAATATTTATCCGGTAATTATTGCCGATGTACCGGATATCATTCTATTGTTGATGCAATAGAAGCCGTTTCGCTGACGAGAGGGTCGAACGATGTCTAATATTTCTCATATTGATTTGCCAAATAGTTATATAGGGCGCAGCGTACCGCGTCCGAATGCGCGCCGTCTTTTGGAGGGGCGAGGAAGATTTACAGATGATTTAAAACTGCCAAGAATGCTCCATGTGGCGTACTACCGCAGTCCTTATGCACATGCCGTTATTAAAAATATAGACTTAACAAAGGCAATTGAGTTGGATGGAATAGTTGCCGTAGTTAAAGGAGAGGATCTCGTCAAATATTGCGATCCATGGATCGGGGTCCTTTCTCATTTCCCTGGTATGAAGTCGCCCCCTCAGTTCGCTCTTGCTATTGATAGGGTGTTATGGCAGGGCGAACCGATAGTCGCGGTGGTAGCCGAGAGCCGAGCGTTGGCCGAGGATGCAATTGAGCATATAGAGGTTGAATTCGAGGCTCTAGAGCCAGTCGTGAACCCTGAAACGGCCTTGGAGCCTGATACGCCAATAATTCACCGTGAGCTAGGTAGTAATTTGATGTTCACGGCTGACGTAAATTCAGGTAATATCGACGAAGCATTCAATCGCGCAGACATTGTAATTGAAGAGACATTCCATTATCCTCGTCACACGTGTGTGTCCTTGGAGCCTCGCGTGATCCTAGCGGATTATGATCGAAGCGAAGAAAGATTGACGGTTTATGCCTCAACTCAAACTCCCTATCAAATGCAGGATATATATAGTCGGCATTTGAAAATCCCTGAGGAAAATGTGCGTGTAATAGCGAACGATGTTGGTGGCGCGTTCGGAATGAAACTGCATGTATACGGCGATGATCTTGCGACGTGTGCGCTGTCTAAAATGCTGGGGCGGCCAATTAAATTTACTGCAGACAGACTCGAATCCTTTGTCACGGATGTTCATGCGCGCGATCATAGAATTTCAGCACGTATCGGAGTGACAGCAGAAGGCGATATTCTGGGGATGGATATTGATGATCTTACAGGAGTCGGTGCATATTCGGCATATCCGAGGACCAGTGTTGTAGAAGGAGCCCAAGTTATTCGAATTATGGGAGGACCTTACCGATTTAACAATTATCGAGCGAAGTTGAATGTCGTTTTTCAAAATAAGAATATTATGTCTCAATATCGAGCTGTTGGACATCCGATAGCGTGCGCCGTGACCGAGGCGATGATCGATCGTGCGGCAGCAAAGGTCGGCATTGATCCAGTTGAGATGAGAAAGAAAAACTATGTGACGAGTGAAATGTATCCGCATACGTCTCCGACAGGTTATTGGTTTGAGGAATTATCTCATTATGAATGTCTCGACAGATTGCTGGAGTTGATGAACTATACGGCATTAAGAGCAGAACAAACTGAATGCAGAAAAAATGGTGTTTGGAGAGGGATTGGGTTTGCAGCGTTTGTGGAGATAACAAATCCGGGGCCGGCATTCTATGGCGTGGGTGGTGCAAGAATATCGTCTCAAGATGGATGTGTACTCAGATTGGAGCCATCTGGACGGGTACGCTGCATGATTAGTGTCAACGAACTTGGGCAGGGCACGGAAACTGTGATTGCTCAAGTGGTCGCCAGTACTTTGGGGATCCCGCTGGATCAGGTCCGTGTCATTACGGGAGACACCGAGACAACACCACATGGAGGAGCGGCATGGGCTTCGAGAGGCGCCGGCATCGGTGGAGAGGTAGCTATGCTTGCCGCGTCTAGCTTGCGGAAGAACATTTTGAAATTAGCTGGAACTATTCTCCAGGCAGCCCCGGATTCTCTCGATATATATGATGGAAATGTAGTTGATCATAAAGATAGGACCGAGAGACTATCCGTTTCAGAAGTGGCACGGATAGGGTATTTTCGACCTGATACTCTACCTGAAGATTTTCAGGCTAATTTGAATGTCATCGAACATTATGTTCCAAGAAAACAACCGTTTGCGTTTACGAATGGAATTCAAGGTTCTTATCTCGAGATAGATCGGGACACTGGAATTGTGAAATTGTTGAAGCATTGGGTTGTCGAGGACTGTGGAAGAGTCCTTAATCCGATGTTAGTGGCGGAGCAGATTCGTGGTGGTGTTGTCCAAGGTATTGGTCCCGCTCTTTTTGAAGAATGCGTCTATGATGAAAATGGCCAGATGATAAGCGGCACGATGGCAGATTATCTCGTTCCGATGGCAAACGAGATGCCAGATATCGTGGTGGATCATATCGAAACCCCAACTCAATTGCAGGAATTAGGTGTGAAAGGTGTTGGTGAAGCAGGGACTGCTGGCGCATCGGCTGCTGTGTTGAACGCAGTTAACGACGCATTGACTCCTTTTGGCGCGGTTGTAACTACGATGCCTATAACACCAGAAAGAATTGTTGAGGCTATTGAGAAAAAGGAGATGTCAACACATGAACTAATGAATTGAGATTAAAACTATTAATAAATTAAGTGTAGAGATTATAAGGCAACAAGTATGAGAAATTCGAGAAGACAGATTATAAAAACGATTGGTGCAGGTGGTTTAGGCATAGTTGTTCCAGCCATTTCAATTAAATCGGTGTTCGGACAGCAAAGTCAGAATATCAAAATTGGTTTTCCTACACCGTTGACTGGTCCTTTTTCTGCGGAAGCGAAAGATCAGGTGCAAGCTGCTCAGCTGGCAATCAAGCATTTCAATGAGAACGGAGGACTTAATGGTCGAATGGCTGAACTTCTGGTCAGGGACGATAAGCTGAAACCTGGAGAAGCAGCGACCAGAACGTTGGAATTGATAGAAAATGATAAAGTTGATTTTCTTGTAGGCGCGTTATCTGCCTCTGTTCAGCTGGCGGTAAACGAAGTCGCAAAAGCTCGTGGCGTCATCTATAACTCAATTAGTCAGTCCGATGCCATAAATGAATCTTCAGATTTCAGTAAATATACCTTTCACGAAGCGCTGAATCCTCATATGACGGCGGGAGCTGTTGGGCGACATGTTTTTAAGAAAGGTCAGAAAATTGCCTTTTTAACTGCCGACTATGCCTATGGCCACGAGATGGTAAATGGGTTCAAAAATGTGGCGGAAGAAATGGGTTTGACGGTGTTAGCTGATATACGACATCCAGCTGGCGCCACAGATTATTCTATCTTTTTGCCACGAATTCAGAACTTGCGCCCTGATGTGTTGGCGATTTGTAATTTTGGTAGAGATCAATTAAACTCAATAAAACAAGCTACCTCGTTTGGATTAAAAAAACAGATGCAAATAGTCGTACCAGTCTTATTGTACAACCAACGGTTGGCTGGGAGCCCAGACGCATTTGAAGGTGTGATTGGAGCTGCAAATTATCATTGGACGCTGGAAGAGCAGTCGGATTCTGCTAGAAAATTCAATGATGCATACCGCAAAGAATATGGTGGAGCAGTACCCTCTGATTATGGCGCTTATGGTTATGTTGGCGTTAAAACGATCTTGGATGCTGTTTTGAAAGTTGAAAGTACTGCCGCGGATGACGTAATCGCTGAGCTAGAGGCAATGAAATATGATTATTATAAAGGTGTTCAATATTTTAGAAAATGTGATCATCAATCAGTACAGCCAATTTTAATTATTAGCTCTAAAAAAGAATCTGAGATGCGCAATGAGTTTGATGTTTTTGATATCCTTGAGGTGCAAGAAGGGTCAGAGGATGTCCTGAGGAGTTGTAACGAACTCGGCTTGGCTTAATTTTCACTAAAAATAAGTAGACGTTGCAAAAAGTCAGATCATAATATAAATTATTTCCTAAATGAGTATGATGATTATATGGTAAACATATAACTAGATCTGACTTTTGCTATTGAGTTAAGGCGACGCATATCTCAAAATTGATAAATCTATGCTGAAATTAATCAGTAGTCTTCGATCAGGTGCGCGATGGGAGTAATTTTGATGAGGAACATATGACATTAGATCTTTTGTTGCTCCAGTTGTTTACTGGGGTAGCTCTTGGGGCAATTTATATTCTGTTGGCAGTTGGCTTGTCACTGATCTTCGGCTTATTAACGGTAGTTAATTTTGCGCATGGTGCCTTCTATATGGTCGGAGCTTATGTCGGTGTGGCTGTTTTATTGAGCGGTGGAAATTTCTGGTTGGGGATATTAGCGGCTCCGCTGGTAGTTGGGGCGCTGGGTTGCGTAACGGAAAGATGGCTGATCAGGCCGTTGTATGGGCGCGGGATAGATTATCCAATTTTGTTGACTTTTGGGCTTTCTTATGTGCTCTTGGACCTTATTAGGATGTTGTTTGGCGTGGAAGGGATTCCACTGGAAGTTCCAGGATCTCTAGAAGGCGCGGCGGATCTTGGATTTGGATATTTTCCGTTATATAGATTATTTGTAATTGCTATCTGTGCGGTATTGCTGTGGTTACTTTGGCTCCTGCTTGAACGAAGCACCTTGGGGTTGGTGATTAGAGCAGGAGCCAGAGATCCCGAAATGGTGAGAGTGTTGGGGGTTGATGTGGATCGAATCAGATTGCTGGTCTTTGGTCTTGGGACTGGAGTTGCGGCGCTAGCAGGAATTTTGGCTGCGCCTATGAGAAGTGTTACTCCTGAGATGGGAATTCCAGTTTTGGTTGAGGCTTTTGTTGTAACGGTGGTTGGCGGTATGGGGTCATTAAGTGGCGCTGTGGTGGCGGGGCTGTTGGTTGGAGTGATCGCAAGTATCGTCTCCTTGTTTTATCCAGAGATGTCAGAAATGTCAATGTTCTTTATTATGGCGCTGGTTTTGTTGATTCGTCCTCAAGGTATATTCGGACGCGCAGGCTTTTTGGAATAAATTTTGTTTACAGTGGAGTAAATCTTGTTCAAAAAGAAACTGTATTGAAAAGGAACATGTGTGAGACAAATATTACACGATTGGGGTTTGCGCTATCGAACAATTTTTACCGGCATCAGTTTAGCGCTTCTGCCATTTATAACACCACACGACGCTCTTGCAACAAATATCCTCATATTTGGTCTGTTTGCGGTAGGATTTAATTTATTATTCGGCTATCTCGGTCTGTTATCCTTTGGCCATGCAGCCTTTTTTGGGGGGGGAGCCTATGGAGCTGGTCTTGCAATAGCTCATTTGGATATGGGATTTTTGGGTGCTGTTTGTTTTGGCGTTTTACTTGCAACTGGATTATCCATAATAATTGGAATCTTTGCGATCAGATCAAAAGGTATATATTTCGCAATGATAACACTGGCGCTGGCGCAGCTGGTGTATTATGTCTTCTTCCAGATGACAAGCCTAACTGGCGGAGAAAACGGGCTACGAGGAATAACAGTAAAATCTATCGATCTCGGTTATTATTCAATTAATTTGCTAAATTCCAAAGAAAAATATTATTTCTTATTTATTTTTGTCTTTTTGGCGCTTGCATTGGTGTCCAGAATTCTTAAATCTCCTTTTGGTGGAGCAATAGAAGCTATTAGAGAAAATGAGAATCGAGCAGTGGCGTGCGGTTATAATGTCAAAGTGACTAAATATATTGCATTTTGTATTTCTGGCGGATTTTGTGGGCTTGCTGGAGCGTTATATGCGCTACATATATCAATTGTCCCGATCGATATTTTGCACTATCAGACGTCCGGTATGGTTGTTATGATGGCGTTGCTTGGTGGCATGGGTTCGTTTTTTGGGCCCTTTATTGGGGCAGCGATATTTTTGCTGATCGAAGATGTCGTGGGTGTTTGGACTTCTTATTGGCAATTGGTGGCCGGAGTAGTATTTATTCTATTTGTGTTGTATTTCCCGAAAGGCATCTGGGGTAGCTTGGTAGATTGGGCACGAAGATGACAAAGAACGTAATATTAAGAGTGGAAGGGCTCACCAAAAAATTCGGGAAATTCGTGGCGTTGGAAAATGTGAATGTCAGTTTTCCAGAAGGTCAATTGACAGCAATAATTGGTCCTAATGGCGCCGGCAAGAGCACATTTTTTAATTTGATTTCCGGTGAAATTAGCCCTAGCCGAGGGAAAATATATTATTACGATCGTGATATTACGGACGTACCCCAATATAAATTTTCTAAGCTTGGCATTGCAAAATCTTTTCAAATAACGAATATTTTCCCGGAATTGTCGACGTTGGAGAATGTTCGAATCGCGATTCAAGCGATGCATAGCAAGTATCAACTTTGGAAGAATCGGAACGAGCTGAGTTCCTTGCGAGACGAAGCGTACGATTTACTTGGTGTGGTTGGCTTACAAGATAGAGCAAAACGTAGAGCCGATACACTTGCGCATGGGGAACAACGCTCATTAGAAATTGCGATTGCGCTGGCTTGTAACCCGAGGCTTCTGCTTTTGGATGAGCCGACAGCTGGGATGAGTCCGGAAGAGACGGTGGATTTGATGGATCTGGCTACTAAGTTGGCGGTAGATCGGACTATTTTAATCGTTGAGCACAAGATGAAATTGATAATGGGGATCAGTCACCATCTTGTGGTGTTTCATCAGGGGAAACTGCTTGCAGAGGGTTCGCCCGACGAGGTAAGAAATAATGACGATGTCAAGAGAGTCTATCTTGGGAGTCGATGAATATGTTGGAAGTGGAAGATTTGCACGCGTGGTACGGAAGAAGTCATGTGTTACAGGGAATTAATATTAGAGTCCAACGAGGTGAAATTGTAGCGCTGATCGGTCGTAACGGTGCAGGAAAGACGACAACCCTTAAAGCAATTATGGGATTAATTGATAAAGTTAAAGGGAAGATGTTGTTTGTTGGGGAAACTCTTGATGAAAGGGTAAAAACTCATCAGCGTTTTCGAATGGGCTTGGGCTATGTGCCAGAGGAGCGACGAATCATACCTGGATTAACAGTATATGAAAATCTGAGGTTGGGTATTTTATATGCTGCCAATAAAGCAGACGAAAAGGAAATACTTGCTGATATGCTGAAACAATTTCCTCGACTGGGAGAAAGAGTGTCGCAAGAAGCGGTGACGATGTCGGGAGGGGAGCAACAGTTGTTGGCAATTGCAAGAGCTATGGTGTCGAAACCTAAATTGATAGCACTAGATGAGCCTTCTGAAGGAGTTATGCCTACATTGGTGGATGAAATGTTTCAGATCTTTGAGAGTCTAAAAAGAGAGGGCGTAGGGATATTATTAGTCGAACAAAATGTTGAATTGACGCTAGAAATTGCGGACAGAGTCTATATTGTTGACCAAGGCGAGGTGGTGCATCATGGTACGGCCGCTGACTTAAGTGCAGATAAGGAAATTCAGGAGCGATATTGTTCAGTGTAGGTGTAGATGTAGATTCTACGAATGGCTCTTAGGTTAAAGGAGAGGATAATCATGGAATTGCAAGGCTCGCGAGAACTTGCCGTGACACGACAGCAGGCTTGGGATGCACTGAACGATCCGGAGGTGCTCAAGGCCTGCATTCCGGGCTGCAGTAGCATTGAAGCAACGGGCGAAAACGCCTACGATCTGGTCAATGCCATCAAGATCGGCCCCGTGTCGGCCAAGTTCAAGAGCACCATCACGCTGTCGGACATCAACGCTCCCGTGAGCTATACCCTCGATTTCGAGGGCAACGGCGGCGCTGCCGGGTTTGGCAAGGGAACCGCCAAGGTTGCCCTGCAGAAGCAGGGCGCCGGCTGTGAACTGAACTACGACGTGACCGCCACAGTGGGCGGCAAGGTGGCGCAAGTGGGGCAACGACTCATTGATGGCGTGGCCAAGTCCATGGCGGAGAAGTTCTTCACCAATTTTGACGAGGAGATGCAGCGTCGCCATCCGTCATCAGAAGCTGCGGACGGCCAGGGGCCAGCGCCGGACGCGGTGGACGCTGCTGCAACTCCCGCAACGAGCGAGGCCGCACCACCAGGCCAGCCCAAGTCGGGCATGCCGGTCTGGGTTTGGGTGGTGCTGGCGATCGTTGTTGTCATCGCCATTTATCTGCTGGCCAGTTGAGCCCCGAACAGAAGGAGCATGCGAGCCTCGTTGGCTGGACGCTGAGGTGCAAATCATGGAAAACCTGGATCTGACGGTGTTGCGCGCGGTGCGCGACTGGCGCAAGGAGGGCAAGCACGCGATGCTGGCCACCGTGGTGCAAACCTTTGGTTCGTCGCCACGCCCGGTCGGTTGTGTCATGGCCATGCGCGAGGATGGGCTCGTCAAGGGCTCGATTTCCGGTGGCTGTCTGGAGGACGACCTGATCGCGCGCTACACGCAGCCCGGAGCCAAGGATCCCTTGCCGCGCACCGGTCCGCCGCGCGTCGAGAAATACGGCATCACCTCCGAGGAAGCACACCGCTTCGGGCTGCCCTGTGGTGGCAGCCTGCAGATCCTGCTCGAGTTTGACCCCGATGCGCAATCCATGGACGAGCTCATGCAAGCGCTGGACGCGGGAAAGCTGGTACGCCGGTGTCTGAACTTGAAGGACGGCAGCGTCCGCATCGAGGAAACCGACGAGCCCGACGAGTTGTCGATTAACGCCGAGGAACTGGTCAATACTTTCGGACCGGAGTATCGCATGCTGCTCATCGGCGCGGGTCAGATGAGCGAATACCTGGCCAGCATAGCGCAGATCTGCAACTTCGCCGTTACCGTGTGCGACCCGCGCGACGAATACCGCGGTGACTGGAGCGTGCCGGGCGTGAAGGTGGTTTCAACCATGCCCGACGATACCGTCGCAGCCTTTACCCCCGATGCTCGCAGCTGCGTCATTGCGCTCACGCACGATCCCAAGCTGGACGACCTGGCGCTGCTGCAAGCGCTAGACACACCGGCCTTTTATGTCGGCGCTATCGGCAGCCGGCGCAACAATAGCCAGCGCCGCCAGCGCATGATCGAATACCTCGAGCAGACCGAGGAGAGCCTGAAGCAGCTGCGCGGCCCAGTCGGCATCTACATCGGCAGCAAGACGCCAGCGGAAATTGCCGTCAGCGTGATGGCAGAAGTGCTGGCCGTGAAAAATGGCGTGCCGCTGGGTCGTGCCATGGACGTGGCCGAAGTCAAGAACGCGCTGGGCCTGCCCGATGGTGAAACGTCTTGCTTTGTCCCGATCAGCAACGAGCCTCAGCTACGCCCTGCAAAGCCCCTTCGGTAGCAGTAAACTGTATGCAAGCACAGTCACTACAGAGGTGCACACCATGCCCATGAACTCAATCCAGTTCCAACACGGCCTGTCCTTGCCTGAGTTCTTTGAGCGCTACGGCACCGAGCAGCAGTGCATCGCCGCACTGGAGCAGGTACGCTGGCCCGATGGCTTTGTCTGCCCGCGCTGCCAGGGCACCTCGTGTAGCCGCATTCGGACGCGTACCCACCCCTTGTACCAGTGCTGCAGCTGTCGCCACCAAAGCTCGCTCACGGCCGGCACCGTGCTGCAGGCCACTAAGCTGCCACTGACCCAGTGGTTCTTTGGCTATGTATCTGATCGGGCAGGCCAAGAGCGGCATCTCGGCGCTGTCGCTGGCACGCCAGCTTGGGGTGAGCTACCCCACCGCCTGGCTGCTGCACCACAAGCTCATGGCCGCCATGGTGGCCCAGCGCGACGCACTCTATACGCTGCACGGAGACATCCAGGTCGATGATGCCTATCTGGGCGGGGAGCTGCCAGGAGGCAAGGCAGGCCGGGGCTCGCAGAACAAGCAGTCCTTTGTGGCTGCGCTCTCGCTTGAGCAGGGTCGGCCGCGCTACGTCAAGTTCACGCCGGTGGCCACTTTCAGCGCGGCCGCCATAGAGCAGTGGGCCAGCAAGAATGTACACATCGGCTCGACGGTGTACTCCGACGGGCTGGCCTGCTTTGCCGCGGTGGCCAAGCTGGGCTGCACCCATCAGCCCACAGTGGTGGGCGCACGCAAGCCCCGGGACTTGCCCCAGTTCAAGTGGATAAACACGGTGTTGGGCAACTTGAAGATGAGCTTGAGCGGCAGCTTTCATGCGTTTGACTTGCACAAGTATGCCGCTCGCTATTTGGCGGCATTCACCTGGCGCTTCAATCGCCGTTTCAATTTGCGTGCGCTGACCGCGCGCTTGCTCGTGGCTGCCGCCACTTGCGGGCCCCGGCCTCAGCGGGTCATCCGGCTGGCAGCTGAGGATGCTTGCTAATCAGGATGGATTTTGCAACTTGAGAATCCAATTATAACGGCATAAAAAATCGAATTATTAGCGCTCAATTAGATTTGAGAAAACCAACAAGAATAAAAATCTCCACATATTCGCTTTGCGCCATATGACAGACTTGATTTCAATTTCATGATTATTTTATAAAATACATAAATGGATTATTTTGGCTGATACTGATATGAATGGGGAAAATGAGAATCCTGCTAACTCTATATTTCGATTGAAGCCGGAGGGAGTCGCTCCACTTGATAAGTTATTCAAGATAGATATTCACCTCAAGGTGCCGATGTTCACAGTTCATTCGGCTTACGTGCCTGAAGTTGATCCTGATTACCATTTTGACCCTAATGCGACAAAATCGATTCTCGCTGCTTTCTCGCATAATTTGCGACTCTTAATTACCGGTCGGCATGGCACAGGAAAATCCTCACATATTCAACAAGTTGCGGCTAGATTGAACTGGCCGTGCATTCGGATTAACCTGGATGGACATTTGAGCAGGAGTGATTTTCTAGGACGCAATACGATTGTCATTGAAAATGATAAACAAGTTACAAGATTTCAAGAAGGATTGCTCCCTTGGGCAATGCAAAATCCCGTTGCACTGATTTTAGATGAATATGATGCCGGTCAACCAGATTTTCTATTTATCTTGCAGCAAGTTCTTGAACCGCGAGGGTGTCTTACATTACTAGAAACTAATAAAATAATTCGACCTAATCCGTATTTCAGATTATTTGCTACTGCAAATACGCTCGGTCTTGGAGATGAAACTGGATTATATCATGGAACACAGCAAATTAATCAAGCACAATTAGATAGATGGAATATTTTTTTGGAATTGAATTATTTAAATCCCGCTGATGAATTAAAAGTTTTGATTTCGAAAGTGCCCCTTTTTAATAATGCTGAGAATATAAATATCGCCAAAAGATTGATTGCATTCGCTAACATGACTCGATCTGGGTTTGCGGAGGGAGATATCGCGCTGGCGATGTCTTTGCGAACGGTTTTATATTGGGCTCAGAATATCCTGTACTTTGATGATTTGACTGATGCATTTCGAGTGACGTTTTATAATAGATGTGAGAAAATGGATAGAAAAATAATTGCTGAATATTATCAACGTTGTTTTGATGTTGAGATATAATAACAAGAATTCGTATTGTAAAAATTGACCGATGTTAAGATTGTGATTATTGTGATCTGGATGATTAAAAGGGGTTTTGTAGTAATTGCATGATGAAGCGGATGGAGGTTGATTGCTAGCAAGGCCTTTGCCAAGAAGCACAGGCTAATGCACAAGCAGGTGGCACTGCGGGGGAGCGGCAAATGAAGTTTTGGACCGAACTAATAGTGTTGTTGAGCTACACCAGGTCACGGCAGAACTTGCTCTGGAGGGCACGTTTGAAGCGGCTGATGCCACGTTGTTGATCAAAGTCGACACCTGAAGATGAGCACTGCGGATGGTACCGACCCACTAGCGCTGTGTCTAACTCGACTGAGAACAGCTAACTGCGGGATGCTGAATTCTAGGATTATGAAAAGTGTAAACGGCTAAGAAAACATAATTAGCGAGCAGTGCCTTGGATGCAGACTCCAGACTAGTTCATACCAAGACGACTATGCTAGTCAATTCCCATAACATCACCGAAGAGCAAGAGCTGCTATACGATATTACAAATGAAATATTTGTGCATACTCGAGCAACTCGGGCGCGCATGAACTCTACGAGATCTAGCGTACAGACTCGGATGGACGTGGGTATGCGTTCATGATAACGGATAAAAAATGGAGCTGGTCAAGGCTCTAAAGCTTGCCACACTCATAACGGTTCAGGGCGTACCAGGGCGCGTATCCTCTTCGAGAAGGAGCGATCGTATCATCTCATCAAGTACCAACCCGGCCATGTCGAAGTGTGCTATCAAGATCTGGCCAGGAAGGCGGCCCAAATGTATCCGCCGTTTACGCTAGCCAGTCTGTGGACAACGTGTAAGTAGGTCGTGCGATGAAAGATATACTTGCACTTGAAATGAAGCGAGATGGTGAGGTTAAACGCTAGATCGGGTAATGTGTTACGGTATTGATATTAATCTATCATATATATCAATAACTTCGGTCCGGCTTGAATGGTTGAGTTGTCCTTAATTATAAGATAACGGAAGCGGCACGGCATTGGTTACGTACGCCATGCCATTCACTATAGAAAACCAATGACATTATTTGATATACCTTATTTGGAGATCTCTGTTGACTCGGGGGCGCAAAGTATACTACGCGCTCTATCGGCCTCTCCGGTATTGCCATTGTTGCTTGAGGATAACTTAGAGAAAAAAACCAATGATTCTCTCATTTCACAACTAACATATGATCATACCAAAATAACTGATCAGAATTTGTTGCGAGGTTCAATCGATATTTTGGCTGTGGAGAAACAATTTCACGATCCGGAGACACATAAAAATTTGAGATCGTTTGCCTTGGATGTTGATTTATATGATTGTTTGGAATGTGCCCGTATCGAAGTCATTGGCGCAAACGTACTTCCGGGAGTTGCTTCGAATATCTATAAGCTGAGGCTGCATGAATATCGACATGCTATGTCAAATGAACGGAGCAGCGAGGTATTAAACAAAGAGATTCCATTTGAAATTGTCCGAGAATGGTTGTTTGAAAAACTAACTTTATCCAAAACTTTTAAAAAATCTCCACATCGATGGAAAACGATCGGCAAATCGAATGATATGGTGATTGATAATCTTTTTTTGGAACTAAAAAAGAATATTAAAGACCAAAGAAAATTCGGGTCAGTTGGTTTATCATTAATAACCTATCTATCGAATGTATCGCTTAATAGAAGCCTTAAATCAGAGCGTCGATTGTCGGCTCAGCTGAATAATCGTAACCGACATTCAAGGCGGAACTTAGCGGAACTTCCTTCTGCTAAGGAAGGAAGTGAAAATAACAGAGATAATATAGATAATATCTCGGAAGGTTTGGAATGTGCCGAAGGAAATAATCTTAGAGAGACTTTGGGAAGTTGTCTAGAAGATTTTCACGATTTGAATAGAAAACAAAAACAAGGCATTGTCAAGATTGCTCATAGAAAATCTGATTACTACTTTTATACTAACGAATTTGACGTAGAGGCGGAACCGACGCAGTTAATAGAACGTAGGCGATTGAAAATGTTCCGCGCAGTATTCGATGACAAGTGTATAAAAGATCGAAGGATATTGAAGCAAATGACTCATATTCTTCGAAAAAAACTGGAGATAAGAAAGATAAGTTTAAATAGATATAATAGCAGTGGAGATATCTTAAACACTCGAAAATTAAGCGATTTTATTACTAATTCAAAAGTGGATGAAATTTATCAAAAAAGAGATCAAAGATACGCCCTGAGTACTGCGATTACTATTCTAATTGATAATTCTGGATCAATGAGAGGGAGACCGTTATTTCTTGCTGCTATGAGTGCCGATTTTTTGGCCGCCACCTTAGAAAGATACGGGATTGCTATAGAATTATTAGGCTTTACTACATGTGAATGGAATGGAGGGCGTTCGAAAAAAAAATGGAGACAGGAAGGTGAAAGGAGGATGCCAGGGAGATTAAACGATTTATGCCATATTATTTACAAGCCGTACTCGAAGAATTGGTATCAGATAAGGGATAATTTGGGAATTATTTTGGACGATGGCTTGCCGAAGGAAAACATAGATGGTGAAGCGCTGTTGTGGGCCTATTCCCGTATTCGAAAAAGGTCAGAATTACGGCGAGTGTTAATAGTTCTGTCAGATGGATTGCCCTCGGACAACACTTCTCAAAATATTAACAATAGTGACTATTTAGTTCAACATTTAAAATATGTTATTAAGTCTATCGAGAGAGATCCAAAAATTGAATTAATAGGAATTGGATTAAAGCATGAGATCGGAGGGCTATATAAAAAAGTGGCGAAAATCGATAAAGCAGAGAATATCGGTCCAGTTTTGGCTAGAGTTTTGAGTGAAAAAATAATGGTATGAATTGCGAATAAAATCAAGGAAAAATCGCGGAAAATTCATAATAATTAGATTTGAGGGTGCTAAAAATCTGTAGTGATATGAATTTTGCAATAACGCAAGTTAGTCAAAATTGTTAATTTATTTATACGAGGTGAAAAAATGAGCGGCGTTGATAGGAACATTACAATTGACGGGTTGTTTGCGTTGGGGTTGAAAACTCGCAAGGAAGTTTTGGGGGCTGAGTATGTGAATAAATCCTTGCAAAATGGAGATCCGTTTATGGAGGATTTTCAGCGTATTACTACTGAATTTTGTTGGGGATATGGATGGAATAGAAAGGGATTGGATAGAAAAGTTCGTAGTTTGATTAATCTGAGCATGCTGTGCGCTTTGGGGAAAACCGGTGAGTTGGAGTTGCACGTGAAAGGTGCGATTAGAAACGGATGCACTATTGACGAGATAAAAGAAGTGTTAATTCAGGCAACAATTTATTGCGGAATCCCGGCTGGATTAAATGCATTTAAGGCCGCTAAAAAAGCATTAGGGGAAATTGATGAGAATTGAGAGTGGATGTGATCTAAATAGAGATGAATTTGTCTGTTAGTTAGCGGGAATTGGCGAATGAAAAAATTATCACTGCACTTCAAATACCTTCATATCTTTTAATAGGTAGTGAGCATAGAGGTGGGAATGCGGTACCCAGTGACGAAGTTTGAGTATGAATGGATGTGCTGCAGGGCCTGTTACCAAGCAACGCGGTCCGCTGCAGTTGCTGAAGCGGTAGTTTGGAAAGAGCCCGAAGATCTGGGTATAAGCTGATTCCGTAAGCTTGTCCGAACCTTAGACAGATTAGAAGTAGAGCCCTTTCCACACGAAACGGCGTGGAGCCGCTGTTTTCCTGCTTTGCATGTGCAATGCAACGGGTCACTTGCTCATTATTTCGGCGTTTCAAAGAATCCGGGCCTCCACCCTGGCGCCGCTGAATTACCTGCAGCTGGTCCTGGCGGTTGCCTTCAGCGTGCTGTTCTTCGCCGCGATTCCAGATCGTGTGACATCCGTCGGCATGGTGCTGATTACCCTGTCCGGCATCGCGGTTGCCATGGCGGCTGTGCAGCGGCACGGTTGAATGGCCCCTTCATGGCGGAAAATGTGCCGGCCAGTGCCCGCCGAATGACAGCGCGCCGACGGAAATCTCCATCGCTTGCGAAACAGTTCGGGTTCATGCGACCATAGGCGCGTTCGTCGCAGACGCAACACAGGAGGCGTATCCATGTACAAGCAGACCATTCGTTTCAGCACCATGGCGTTTTGCACGGCCGGCTTGCTCGTCTGCCTGCTGCTTTTGGCCCGGGGGGGCGGCGTCTGGCTGGCCTTGCTGACCCTGCTGTTTGGCCTGCTCGTCCTGCTGGGCGTCTACGACCTGCTGCAGATACGGCACACCATACTGCGCAACTACCCCATACTCGGCCACCTGCGCTACATCCTTGAATTCATCCGCCCCGAGATCCGCCAGTACTTCGTGGAGGGCGACCAGGAGGCCGAGCCCTTCTCGCGCAAGCAGCGCGCCGTGGTCTACCAGCGCGCCAAGGGCGTGGCCGACGTGCGCCCCTTTGGCACGCAGCTGAATGTGAGCGCCAGGGGCTACGAGTGGATCAATCACTCCATGCACACCACGCAGATCGCGTCGCACGACTTCCGGCTCTGGATAGGCGGCCGTCCCGGCGCGCCCAATGCGGGCGTCTCGGCTTGCACCAGGCCGTACAACGCCAGCATCTTCAACATCTCGGCCATGAGCTTTGGTGCGCTGTCGGCCAACGCCATCATGGCCATGAACTGGGGCGCCCAGATCGGCAGCTTTGCGCAGGATACCGGCGAGGGCGGCATCAGCCGCTACCACCGCAGGCACGGGGGCGACCTGATCTGGGAGATAGGCTCGGGTTACTTCGGCTGCCGCAAGGACGACGGCAGCTTCAACCCCGAGCGCTTTGCCCAGCAGGCGGCGGACCCGCAGGTCAAGATGATAGAGATCAAGATCAGCCAGGGTGCCAAGCCGGGCCACGGCGGGATCCTGCCTGCCGCCAAGGTCACGGCTGAAATCGCTGCCACGCGGCACGTGCCGGTGGGTGTTGACTGTGTCTCGCCCTCGTCGCACAGCGCCTTTTCCACGCCGCTGGAGCTCATGCAATTCATCGCCCGGCTGCGCGAGCTCTCGGGCGGCAAACCGGTGGGCTTCAAGCTGTGCATTGGCCACTTGTGGGAGTGGTTTGCCATCGTCAAGGCCATGCTCCAGACCGACATCACGCCGGATTTCATCGTCGTCGACGGTGCCGAAGGCGGCACGGGGGCGGCGCCGGTGGAACTCACCGACCACGTCGGTGCGCCGGTGCAGGAGTCGCTGCGCCTTGTCAACAACACGCTGGTGGGCGTGGGTCTGCGTGAGCGTGTCAAGATTGGCGCGGCGGGCAAGATCATCACCGCTTTTGACATGGCCCGCATGTTTGCGCTGGGCGCCGACTGGGTCAACGCCGGGCGTGGCTACATGATGTCGGTGGGTTGCGTCCAGGCCCAGATTTGCCACACCGGCCTGTGCCCCACCGGCGTGACCACGCAGGACCCGGTGCGCCAGCGCGCGCTGGTGGTGACCGACAAGGCGCCGCGCGTGGCGCAATACCACGCCAACACGCTGCATGCGCTCAAGGAGTTGCTGCAGGCGGCCGGGCTCACGCATCCGGACGAGCTCACGCCATTTCACATCGTGCGGCGCATCGGCGACGACCGCATCCGGCTGCTGTCGGCGATCTTTCCCAGCGTGCCCGCGCGCGGCATCGTGGACGATCTGGATCACCAGCAAAACGTCTACAGGCTCTACTGGCCGCTGGCCGATGCCGCGAGCTTTGCCCCCGCCATGGCGATGGCGGGTGAGGCGCCGCAGCAGATCGATGCCAACCTGCCGCAGCGCGCGGGCGCGCTGCGCTCGCCTGCCGCGATTGCGCGCGAACTGGGGCACCCGGCCCACGTGCGCCCGGCGCCGATCAGCGACGTCGTGCCCGGCAGCGCGCTGCAGTCGGCGCCGACCTCGCCCACGCAGGTGCCCGAGACCTGGGGCGGCAGTGACGACAGTGCGGACGACGCGCCGCAAGCCAGGGCAGGCCAGGCCACCGAGATCACCTTTTCCGACGATTGAGGGCGCTGGATCCGCCGCAGCATAGGTGGAAACCCTGATGCGACCTCACCACTGCGTTCGGCATAATGGCCGCCAGCCTACCCATTGGATTGTCTGCACCCATGAATTCGGACCCCATCCTGGAGACGCGCGGCCTGGTCAAGGATTTCAAGGGCTTTGTCGCCGTCGACGACGTCAACCTGAGCGTCCGCCGTGGCAGCATCCATGCGCTGATTGGTCCCAACGGCGCCGGCAAGACCACCTGCTTCAACCTGCTGACCAAGTTCCTGGAGCCCAGCAGCGGCCAGATCTGGTTTGAAGGCGTTGACATCACGAAGGAAAAGCCGGCGCAGGTCGCGCGCCGCGGCATGGTGCGCTCGTTCCAGATCTCGTCGACCTTTCCCAACATGAGCGTGCTCGAGAACGTGCGCGTGGCGCTGCAGCCCACGCTGGGCACGGCGTACAACTTCTGGCGTTCCTCGCGCACGCTGAGCCAGCTGGACGCACGCTGCATGGAACTGCTGGACGAGGTGGGCCTGGCGTCTTTCTCGCACCTGACCGCCGCCGAGCTGCCTTATGGCCGCAAGCGCGCACTGGAGATTGCCACCACGCTGGCCATGGACCCCAAGCTCATGCTGCTGGACGAGCCCACCCAGGGCATGAGCCACGAGGACGTGGACATCGTCACCGATCTCATCAGGAAGGTGGCCGCAAACCGCACCGTGCTCATGGTCGAGCACAACATGGCCGTGGTCGGCAAGATTGCCGACATCATCACCGTGCTGCAATTTGGCTCGGTGATTGCCGAAGGACCCTACGCCGAGGTGTCACGCAATCCGCAGGTGCTGGAAGCGTACATGGGCAGCGCAGACGTTGAACTGGAAGGCATCCATGGCTGAAGCACAGGCCCTGCAATCCGGGCACCCCCCGGATACCGGCACGCCTGCGCTGGTGTTCGAGGACGTCAACGCCTGGTACGGCGAATCACACATCCTCCATGGCGTGAACCTGCACGTGCAGCCCGGCGAGGTGGTGTCGCTGCTGGGACGCAACGGCGCCGGGCGCACCACCACGCTGCGCGCGCTCATGGGCCTCGTGGGCAAGCGTACCGGAAGCATCCGGGTCAACGGCGTGGACACGATCCGCATGGCGCCGCACCGCATTGCGCGCCTGGGGCTGGGCTACTGCCCGGAGGAGCGCGGCATCCTCACCTCGCTCAGTTGCGAGGAGAACCTGATGTTGCCCCCCGCGGTGGGCGAAGGCGGCATGGGCATCGCCGAGATCTACGAGATGTTCCCCAACCTGCAGACGCGATGGCGCAGCCCGGGCGGGCGACTCTCCGGCGGCGAGCAGCAGATGCTGGCGGTGGCGCGCATCCTGCGCACCGGCGCGCGCATCCTGCTGCTGGACGAAATCTCGGAGGGCCTGGCGCCCGTGATCGTGCAGGCGCTGGCGCGCATGATCGTGCAGCTGCGCAAGCGGGGTTTCACGGTGCTCATGGTCGAGCAGAACTTCCGCTTTGCCGCACCGCTGGCCGACCGCTTCTACATCATGGAGCGCGGCCAGATCAAGCAGGAATTCACGGCGGCCGAATTGCAGGCCAACATGGATACGCTCAGCCAGTACCTGGGCGTCTGACACAACCACAAATTTCTCAAGGAGGCACAGATGAAACAAAAACTGCTCTGCTCGCTCATTGCCGGTCTGGGACTGGCGCTGGGCGCGGGCGCCCAGGCGGAAATCAGCAACGGTGTCGTCAAGGTAGGCGTCTTGTCCGACATGTCCGGACCCTACGCCGACCTGTCCGGGCCCGGCTCGGTTGTTGCGGCCAAGATGGCGGTCGAGGACTATCTGAAAAACACCGGATCCAGTCTCAAGATCGAAGTGGTCTCGGCCGATCACCAGAACAAGCCCGACGTCGGCTCCAGCATCACGCGCAAGTGGATAGACTCCGATGGCGTCGACATGATCCTGGACGTCCCGACTTCCTCGGTCATGTTTGCCGTGGCCGATGTGGTCAAGGAAAAGAACAAGGTGTTTGTCGACTCGACCGGCGGCTCGTCGGACATGACCGGCAAGGCCTGCAACGCCAACACCGTGCACTGGACGTATGACACCTGGATGCTGGCGCACGGCACCGGATCGGCCGTGGTCAAGCAGGGTGGCGACAGCTGGTTCTTCCTCACCGCCGACTATGCCTTCGGTCACGCCCTGGAGAAAGACACCGCCGACGTCGTCAAGGCCGCCGGCGGCAAGGTGCTGGGCAGCGTCAACGTGCCGCTGGGCACCCAGGACTTCTCGTCCTTTTTGTTGCAGGCACAAGCGTCAAAGGCCAAGATCATCGGCCTGGCCAACGCCGGTACCGACACCATCAATTCGATCAAGCAGGCCGCCGAGTTCGGCATCGTTGCCGGTGGCCAGAAGATGGCCGGCCTGCTGGTGTTCATCAGCGACATCCATGGCCTGGGCCTGCAAACGGCGCAGGGGCTGCAGCTCACGGAAACCTTCTACTGGGACATGAACGATGACACCCGCGCCTGGTCCAGGCGCTTTGGCGAGCTGCACGGCGGCAAGATGCCGACCATGGTGCAGGCCGGGGTCTATGCGGGCCTGTTGCACTACCTGAAGGCGGTCGATGCGTTGCAGGACGACAGCGACGGCGTCAAGGTGGTGGCCGAGATGAAGAAAATGCCAACCGACGACCCGCTCTTTGGCAAGGGCAAGATCCGTATTGACGGGCGCAAGATTCACCCGGCCTACCTGTTCGAGGTGAAAGCGCCCAGCGAGTCCAAGGCTCCCTGGGACTACTACAAGCTGCTGCAGACCATCCCGGCCGACCAGGCGTTCCGGCCGCTGGATGAAGGCGGCTGCTACCTGGCAGACGAGCAAAAATCGTAAATCGGCATGGCCACAGCCGGTGGTTGTGGCACGGTTCGGCATGCGCGCGGGCTCGGGCGAGCTTCGGGCGCATGCTGTCGTGGCTGTTGATGCGGCAGGAAACATTGCACGGGACATAGAACATGGAGATTTTTGGCGTACCGATACAGGCCATGATGGGGCAGCTGCTGATCGGCCTCATCAATGGCTCGTTTTATGCCCTGTTGTCGCTGGGGCTTGCCGTCATCTTCGGCATGCTCAACATCATCAATTTTGCGCATGGTGCGCTCTACATGATGGGCGCATTCACCGCCTACCTGTTGCTGCATTTCCTGGGTCTGAATTACTGGTGGGCGCTGGTGTTCACGCCGCTGATCATCGGCGGGGTGGGTGTCATCATCGAGCGCACCATGCTCCGGCACCTGTACAAGCTGGACCACATTTATGGCCTGCTCCTGACCTTTGGCCTGGCGTTGGTCATTGAGGGGCTGTTCCGCAACAAGTACGGCTCCACGGGCCTGCCTTACGCCATTCCCTCGCAGCTGGCCGGTGGCCAGAACCTGGGTTTCATGTTCCTGCCCAATTACCGTGGCTGGGTCATCATCGCGTCGGCCGTGGTCTGCCTTGCCACCTGGTTCTTCATCGAGCGCACGCGGCTGGGCGGTTATTTGCGCGCCGCCACCGAGAACCCGGACCTGGTCCAGGCCTTCGGCATCAACGTGCCGCTGATGATCACGCTCACCTTTGCCTTTGGCGCGGGGCTGGCCGGGCTGGCCGGCGTCATGGCTGCGCCCATCTACCAGGTCAGCCCGCAAATGGGCTCGGACCTCATCATCGTCGTCTTTGCCGTCGTCGTCATCGGCGGCATGGGCTCCATCCTGGGCGCCATCCTCACCGGGTTCATGCTGGGCGTGCTCGAGGGGCTGACCAAGGTGTTCTACCCCGAAGCATCGACCACGGTCATCTTCGTCGCCATGGTCCTTGTCCTGCTGGTGCGTCCGGCGGGGTTGTTCGGAACGCAAAAGTAAATCATGGCATCAGCAACAGAAACCACGGCAAACGCAATTCCCGCGGCGGCGCGCATCACGGCGCCGCGACGCACAGTGACCGCGCACCGCATCGTCTTTGCCATCATGCTGGCGGTCTTCATCGTCGCACCACTGGCCGGGGTCTATCCGGTCTTCATGATGAAGGTGATGTGTTTTGCGCTGTTTGCCTGCGCGTTCAACCTGCTGCTGGGATTTGGCGGCCTGCTGTCGTTCGGACACGCCATGTTCTTTGGCATGGCCGGCTACGTGACCGCGCATGCGGCCAAGATCTGGGGCTTTACGCCGGAGCTGGCCATTGTGCTGGGCATCCTGTGCGCCACGGTCATGGGCTGGGTTGTCGGCGTGCTGGCGATCCGGCGCCAGGGCATCTACTTTGCGATGATCACGCTGGCGCTGGCGCAGATGGTCTTTTTCTTCAGCCTGCAGGTGCCGTTCACGCACGGCGAGGACGGCATCCAGGCCGTGCCCCGCGGCAGCCTGTTTGGCCTGATTGACCTGAACAACACGTTCAACATGTATTGCTTCGTGCTGGCGATATTCGTGCTGGGCTTTGGCGCCATCTACCGCATCATCCACTCACCGTTTGGCCAGATCCTCCAGGCCATCCGCGAAAATGAAGAGCGTGTCGTCTCGCTGGGCTACGATGCCAGCAAGTTCAAGCTGCGCGCCTTCGTGCTGTCGGCGGCGCTCTCGGGCATGGCCGGCGGCACCAAGGACATCCTGTTCCAGCTGGCGTCGCTGACCGACGTGCACTGGACCATGTCGGGCGACGTGGTCCTCATGACCCTGATCGGCGGCATGGGAACCATCTTCGGGCCCGTCCTGGGTGCCGCGGTGGTCGTCAGCATGCAGAACTACCTGGCCGAGCTGGGCTCGTGGGTGACCGTGGTGCAGGGAGCGATCTTTGTCGTGGTGGTCCTGATGTTCCGGCGCGGCATCGTGGGCGAGATCGGGCACCGGATCAAGAAGACGCTGTGATCCAGCGCCTGGGGGCTGGCTTGCCCATCCGTCATCAGCAGGCACGCGCAACCAGCCGTGCCAGGAGAGGTTTCATGAAGTTCGGCATCGTGCCGCTGGCCGTGGCGGCAAGCGTTCTTGCGTTTTCAGCAAGCGCAGACTCGGCGGAGACATCCGGGTTTTCCAACGATGAGGTGGTGATCGGTGTCCTGACCGACATGGCCGGCCCCTACGCCAGCCTGACCGGTGAGGGAGACATCGTTGCCGCCGAGCTGGCCATAGCGGAATTTGGCGGCAAGGTCGCGGGGGTCCCGATCCGGCTCGTGTCGGCCGACCATGGGCAGAAGGCCGATGTGTCATCGGCCAAGGCGCGAGAGTGGATAGACCACGACGGCGTCGACATGATCACCGCTCTGGGTCAGTCTGCGCTGGGGCTGGCCGTACAGCAGCTGGCGTCGGACCGCAAGGTCATCACCATGAATACCGGTGCCGGTTCGACCGACCTCACCGGATCGCAATGCACGCGCTACGGCATCCACTACAGCTGGGACACGCACGCGGTGGCGGTCGGTACGGCTTCAGCCGTGGTCCAGGGCGGCGGCAAGAGCTGGTTCTTCATTGCCGCTGATTATCCTAGAATCCGCAGTTGACCGCTTATTTTCTTTGGCAGCTATTTGTTCTTGCTCGAGTTTTTGCGTTTTTCAATGTCCACCCATCAGATGAAGACGCTATGCGCCTGATCGCACAGCGCTGGACGCGCCATGCTGCGTTGCTCCGCCTTGCAGACAGCAAGTCTGCGGCGTTGTCGCGCCTTGCCTGACACGCCCTTCGCTGCACGCTCAGGCGCATCCAACTGCGGAATCTAGGATTATTCCTTTGGCAAGTCGCTGCAGGAGCAGGCGGCCAAGGTAGTCGAGGAAAACGGCGGAACCGTGATCGGTGGCACGCGCGCGCCGCTGGGCACCAACGATTTCTCGTCGTTCCTGCTGCAGGCGCAGGCCTCGGGTGCGCAGGTCATCGGCTTGGCCAACGCCGGTACCGATACGCTCAACGCCATGAAGCAGGCCACCGAGTTCGGTATCGTCCAGGGCGGGCAGCAGGTTGCCGCGCTGCTGATGTTCATCACGGACATCCACGGGCTCGGGCTGGACGTGGCGCAGGGCCTGCAGTTCACCACGGCCTACTATTGGGACCGCGACGAGGCATCGTGGAGTTGCCCCGATTTCGCGGACACCTTAACCTTGTGGATAAAGGAGTCCAACCATGGGAAGAACGAGACCGCCGTACCCGGCAGAATTTCGCCAGCAGATCGTGGAGCTGGCGCGCGCTGGCCGGACGCCAGCGGAGCTGTCACGCGAATTTGGCCCCACCGGGCAAACCATCGCCAACTGGATCGCGCAGGATGCGCGTGACCGGGGCACACCGCTGCCAGGCAAAGAAGGTCTGAGCACCGAGGAGCGCCAAGAGCTCACGCGCCTGCGCCGCAAGCTACGCCAGGTTGAGCAGGAGCGCGATATTTTGGTAAAGGCTACGGCCTGGTTCGCCGCCAGACACGACAAGACGCGCGCCCCGTCTACGAACTCATGAAAGCGATCCAGGCCAGCCCCAACAATACGCTGCCGGTGCGCGCCATGTGCCGCGTGCTCGGCGTCTCTGCCAGTGGCTACTATGCATGGCGCGTGCGCGGCCCGAGCAAGCGCGCCGCAGCCAACGCCAAGCTGACCCAGGAGATACGCAAAGTGCACAAGGAATCGGATGCCACCTACGGCGCTCCGCGCATACATGCGCAGCTGCGCCAGGATGGACACTGCGTGGGCAAGAAACGCGTGGCCCGTCTGATGAAGCGTGCCGGCATCGCCGGGGTCAGTCGCCGGCGCGGCTTCACCGTCACGACCGAGCGCGACAAGCGCCAGCGCCCGGCGCCCGACCTGGTGCAGCGCCAGTTCGTCGCCGATGCGCCCGACGTGCTGTGGATCGCCGACATGACGTACATTCCCACTTGGACAGGCTTCATGTATTTGGCCGTCGTGCTGGACGTGTTCAGCCGCAAGGTGGTGGGCTGGGCCATGGGCGAGCACATGAGCGCTGATCTGGTCACCGGCGCGCTGGACATGGCGCTGTACACGCGCAGGCCCGAGTCGTCGGTGATCCACCACTCGGATCAGGGCAGCCAGTACACCAGCATCGCCTTTGGCAACCGCTGCAATGAAATGGGCGTGCGCCCCTCGATGGGTAGCGTGGGTGACGCGTATGACAATGCCATGGCCGAGAGCTTCTTTGCCACGCTGGAGTGCGAGCTGCTCGAGCGCAGCACCTTCAGGAGCAAGGCCCAAGCCAAGACGGCGGTGTTTGCCTGGATAGAGGGGCGCTACAACCGCAGGCGGCTGCATTCGTCGCTGGGGTATCTGTCGCCGATGCAGTTTGAGGAGCAATACGGTGCGAACAAAACCGATCGCACCCCAAGCACCGGGTTACCCACCGTCGGCGCTTGCGTGGCAGGCGCCACGCCGCCGGTGGATAACCCTGCACCCAGGGCTTGAGATTCAAGCCTATACCTGTCCGCGTAACTGGGGTAAGTCCATCGCGCGACTTTGGCCACCGCTTTTTCAAGATTCGCAAATCCATGCCCAACATGGACCAGACCGGCACGTACTCGGCCGTGCGCACCTACCTGAAGGCGATAGAGGCCGCCAGGACCGACGACAGCGATGCGGTGCGCGAGCAACTGGGCAAGATGGAAATCAACGATGCGTTTTCCAAGGGGCGGATCCGGCCAGACGGCCTGTACGAGCACGACATGATGCTGGTGGAAGCCAAGACGCCGCAGGAATCCACTTCTGAATGGGACTTGCTCAAGATCAAGAAGATCATCCCGGGCAGCGAAGCCTACCAGAGCATGGAAGAAGGCAGCTGCCCGCTCGTGCAAAAGTGAGCGGGGTGAGCGGGCGCGGCAACGGCCTGCCCCATGACAGGGGTGGCAGGCCGGGCATGGCGCAGCCCGTTCGTCAGACGCGCGCCGGTTCCCTGCAGTTGCCCGGCGTTGCTTGACAGGCAGCGCCGGCTGGACGTCCCATGCCGTTCGCCGGTGCGTGCAGCCTGCTTATTTTTTAGGCTTTGAGGTGGTGGATTTGTGCGCTGCCGGCGCGCTGGGCGTATCCTTGCGCACGGTCTTGCCGGCAGCCTTTTTCTTCGCTGCTTTTTTTGCCGGCTTGGGCGCAGCCTGGCTGGTTTTTTTTGCAGCCGGTGCCTTGTCCGTGCCGGCTGCCGGTGACGTTGTGCGCTGTGCCGCTTCTTGCAGGGCGTCCGCTGCAATCTGCTGGAATTGCTGGCTGAGCGCCCCCCACCATTGCAAGGGGTCGGCCATCGTCGCGGCAGGCTTGTCCTTCTGGTCCTGTGGTTCGGCTTTGCTCTTGCCGCGCTCCGGTTCGTCTTGCCGGCGCGGCTCCCGATCTGCCGCTGGCTTGGCACCGGCCGGGGCCGGCACGCCAGAAGGCAGGGTGAAGGCCTTGGCCACTTCGCCCATGCTCAGATTCATGCCTTCCAGCGTCTGCAGCGTCATCTTCTGGACTTCCAGCGCCTGGATGCTGGCCTTGATGCCCAGCAGGTTCTGCTCCAGCCAGAACTGGACGGTCCTGAGCTCATTGATCCGGCGCTCCAGCTCGTCCGTGTCCACGGTGGGCGCGATCCAGTGCTGTAGCCCGGGTGCGGCCGCGCGGCCCGACCCAGCCGATGCCAGCTGGTTCAGGAAGTCGAACCCGGGCATGAAGGTACCGAACGGAAAAGCGGTCTTCTGGGCCATGGCGGCATCTCTCCTTGGGTCGCTTGCGGTGTTTGCAAGCATCCAGCATACCGCAAACGCGTCGCCTTGAGATCCGGTCGGGTGCGCCCGGGCCACGGCGCTCGATCAGTGATCGTGGCCGTGATCGGTGCCGCGCGCCGCGATGCCCAGAACGGGCACGTTCACCGCTTGTTCTATGGACTTGCCCTCTGCGGTCCGCCCCTGCAGTGTCAACGGGACGTGGCTGCCCTCGGCCAGCGGCTCGTGCAGGTTCATGAGCATGACGTGCGTGCCGCCGGGCGTCAGCTCAACGAGCTTGCCGGCCGGCACGGCCAGCTCCGGCAGCGCACGCATGCGCATGACATCGCCGTCGTGCTCCATGGTGTGGATTTCAGCGTGCTCGGCCACGGGTGACGTGACGCCGGTCAGCGTGACGTCGACGTCAGATTGCAAGGTCATGAAGGCGCTGCCTGCATTCTGGCCCGGTACCGTGGCGCGCGTCCAGGCGTCGCCGACATGAAGGGTTTGTGCCCAGGCCGTGCCCAGCGTGCACGCCAGTGCCAGTGCGGACCAGCCCGCGCGAGAAAGAAATGAAGAAAACATGAAAGACTCCTGAAAACGAGGCGGCCCGCGCCGCCGGCGCTGGCCAAATGAGCGGGTTGCGATCCACGCCATGCCGCGTTTGTCGCGGTGCGTGGCGTGACCTGCACAGGTTCAGGAGTGAGCGGGCGGGCCGCGCGCTGGCAGCGGTGCGCCGCTGCGGTGGCCCGGAACAAGCGTGGTCTTGTGGTGGTGCGGCACCGTGGCGACCGCGGCCATGACCAGGCCGGTGCCAGCGGAAGCGCGGACGGGCGCAGCGCCCGCACCCAGCAGGCACAGGGGGCAGTGCAGCGCGTGCGCTTGTGCCGGCTCGTCCCACGCGTCGCCGTCTGCAACAAGCAGGCGGAGTTGGCCGTCGGCGCTGCACACGATTTGCATGGGCACCGCTTGCAGCAGGGGTGCCGCGGTGGCCATGCCCAAGCCGAGCATGAACCAGCCCAGCACCATGCTTGCCCAGGTTCGTGAACGCAGCGCACTGTTCATGCGCGCCATTCTCGCAGATCGCCGCTGACGGGTTGGTGCCGGACGGCATAATTGCCTGTTTCTGGCGATGAAGGACGGGGCATGCTCAAACTGGTTGGTTTTGCCGCAAGCAATTATTACAACGTGGTCAAGCTGGCGTTGCTTGAAAAGGGGCTGGCCTTTGAAGAGCAGCACACGTGGGCCGAGGAGATCGACCCGGTCGCCAGCCCCATGGGCAAGGTGCCGTACCTCCTGACGGAAGACGGCGCGCTCAGCGAATCCGCGGTCATCCTGGAGTACCTGGAGCAACGCTACCCCGGTGTCCCGCTGCTGCCGGCCAACCCCTGGGCAGCAGCCAAGGTCCGCGAGCTGCTCCGCCACAGCGAGCTGCATCTGGAGCTGGTTGCGCGCCGCTTGTACCCGGCGGCATTTTTTGGTGGCCAGGTGTCTGGCGCCAACAGCGAACAGGTGCGCATGCTGCTTGAAAGGGGCGCAGCGGCATTTGCCCAGCTTGCGTCATTTTCTCCCTACGTGGCGGGCGCCGAGTTCACGCTGGCCGACTGCGCCGCCATTTGCCACCTGCCGCTGGTCAGCAGCGCCAGCAGGATCATCTATGGCCAGGACCTGCTGTCCGCGCTGCCATTGGCCGAGTACACGAAGCAGCTGGGCAGCCGCCCCGCCGTGCGGGAAGTGGAGGCGGCACGGCGCGCCGGGATCCAGGCCCTGAGTGCCCACTACGCCAGCACGCGCTGAGCGCCATCGCAATGAAAACGAAGCCGGCACCCGGTTCTGGGAGCGATTCTTTATGATGGGAATTGATGGGCAAGCATGGTCAGCTCACCAGATGACAGATGATTTCGGCCCTTGCGGGCCTTGGATGAAAGCCGCCTGCGGCGGCTCATGATGAATCATGGCGGCGCAGCCGCAGTCATTGCCGCCGCGCAGCGGCGCGGTCATCAAGGCGTCAGCGAGGTCATCCGTCATACGCTTGATCTTGTTGAGCATCGTTTCTTGAGAGACGAAGGGAAGCATGAAAACCAAACCGCCCTTGTTCCAGCGCCAGCGCGGGGTTGCGGCGATCCGGCGGCGCGCGATCGTGCTGGCCGGCGCGGCTGGCCTGGCTGGCCTGCGCCCGGCAGCGGCGGCCGGCGCCGCCACGGCCGGTTCCGTGCAGCTGCCAGCTTCCGTGACCCTGCAATACGTGGTCCACGCCCGCTACCGCGGCCTGCCGCTGCAGTCGGATGCCACGCTGATCTGGCAGCGTGACGCAACGCGCTATCACGCCGAGTGGAACGTGCGCGTCCCGTTTCTTGGCGAGCGCACGCAGCGCAGCGACGGCGTGATCACGCGCCAGGGGGTACGCCCGCACGAGTACGTCGAGCAAACCAACAAGCAGCGCAGCGTGCGCTTTGACTACGAGCGCCAGCGCGTTCATTTTTCCGACGACCGCGACGACGAGCCGCTGGAGCCCGGCGCCCAGGACCGGCTCACCGTGTCGCTGCAGCTGGGTGCGCTGCTGGCCGCCGACCCCGACCGCCACCCGGTGGGCAGCACCATGACCCTGCCGGTGGTCGGCGTGCGTGGAGCCGAGACGTGGCACTGGGACATCCGCAAGAAGGGCGCCGTGACGGTGGCCGGGCGCGAGCTGGCGTCCATCAAGCTGGTGCGGCGGCCGCGCAGGGACCCGGACTCGCACATCATGCTGTGGCTGTCGCCCGCCGTGCACTACCTGCCGGTCCGCATGCATGTCGAGCAGGAAAACGGCGATACGGTGGACCAGCAGCTCGCCGCGCTGCCCTGAGCGCCTGCGCTGCTTGAAATGCGGGCCCCGGCATCCATATGGAAAGCAATGAGCCAAGCCCACCCAACCGCTGATGCCGGGGATGCCATGATGACGCTTTACGACTCCGAGTCCTTTGCCGTGGTGCAACTCGTGCTTCCGGCGCCCGCCAGCGCGGAGCCCGACACGGACGAGGCATTCGCGCGTGGCTTTGAGATTCTGGACAAGCGCGTGGGCAAGGGGCTGTTTCTGGATGGCTTGTGGGCAGACATGTTCCAGGCGCGCATTGCAGCCTGGCAGAAAGACATGCCCACGCAGGAAGAGGTTGAAAGCACGCTGGCCGGCTACGCTGTCCTCGCGCAAAATCCCATGGTCATCCACTGAGAGCCTGAGAAAGAATCCCTCATGCCCGCTTTGACCGCCCAAACCCGCCCACTCCGCGTTGCAAATGCTCGCCATGGCACGGGCCATGCCTGCGCTTTGCGTCTTGATTGGACGGGCTTTGGCGATCC
>Ga0172382_10001501_pt1 | contig 41656 bp, 36 predicted proteins | sample Leawel138RmetaG_FD_122245 | JGI IMG/M metagenome (GOLD analysis project Ga0172382, IMG submission 122245) | Leachate microbial communities from a municipal landfill in Southern Ontario, Canada - Leachate well 138R metaG | ecosystem: Engineered > Solid waste > Landfill > Unclassified | place...
ATTTTTTGAAAGAGATTTCTTTGAATTGGAATATAGTGCCAAGAAATATTGCCATCTTCTCGATCGCTTTTTTTCAAATGTTTAATGTTGCATAAACTTCGAGAAAAAGGTCGAACCGAAATAACATCGACTTTATTGTTAATTGCTAAAGAGCGAATGAGTTTATTGTGAAAATTTTGATTTGAAGGATTGGGTGGTGAAGACCAATGAACAAGATATTCGTTGAAGTCACTGCTATCCATTGCGGTTGTCATATAAATTATGTGGCTCATTTTTGTCTCATTTCCTTTAACGCTTCAATAATACTAGCGCTCATTTTTTCAATGGTATTTTCTCGAGCGATCTCAATAGATTTTTCTCCCATTAACGGCGTTAAACTATCCATTGCTTTAAACACAAGTGCTTCTTCTGAAAGTGGAACAATATATCCGTTTACTCCGTTTTTAACTAGTTTGTGTGAAGAAATAACCTTATCACTAGTGATGATGGCTAAGCCTTGTGACATTGCTTCATTTACAGTATGGCCGTAAATGTCTTCTTTAGATAAAGTGATAAAAGCATCAGCACAGCTCATCACTCTTAAAAGTGACTTTTTATCAAGAAAGTGATGAATGGTGACATTAGTTAAATGATTTTCTTCAATAAACGTTAAATAAGATTGTTTTTCAAGACCATCTCCAATTAAAAGAAGGTGTTCTTTGCGGTTTGCAAAAAGTTTGATTAACGCTAAATTATTTTTCCGGTTGATAAATTGGGCTGGAGAAATATAAAGAAAAGTTTCAGGAAGACCATATTCTTTGCGAATGGTTTTCTTTTCTTCCTCGGCTAACGGTTTAGAAATGATTTGGCTAGCGTAAATAGTGGAATTAGGATAATGATAAATGTCTTCTTTTTTAGCGCCGTAATGAAGTAAATATTCGTCAACTTTTTCACTAGGAGAAAGATAGTAATTCGCATTAGAGATTAGGAATTGTTTAACTTTAAATTTTAACCAATAATCTTTTTTTACTACTCCTCCATTGACAAATAAACACCATTTAATTTTATGTTTATTGAGATAACGAATAGCCTTCATCTCAGTGATTGTCGAATAACCATTCATCACGATCAAATCATAATCTTGATGATGCTTTTTAAGGTGTTTCACCAGCTCATTAGAGTTACTGTTTTCTTCTCCAAAAGTTCCGCGTTTCAAAAATCGATAAGTAAATTTATATTTTTTATCAGCATAAAATGTTGCGGTGCGGTTTCGGCATGCTTGTCGTTCAAAAACCACCTCCATATCGATTTTCTTCGCTAACTCATTGAAAAGATCGACCTTATAAGGGGCGGGGTGATTGAAAACAATCAAAATTTTCATATTACCATTATACACTTTTAGCCTTTATGTAAAAATGGTGCAGTGATAGTATAAAAACATGAAAGAAAAAATGAAGACTTGGGAAGATTTTTTTGAATCTCTAAAAGAAAAAGAATACGCAAAAAAGTTGCATGATTTTTTGTTGTTAGAATATAAAGAACATATCTGTTATCCTCCAAAAGAGAGAATTTTTTATGCCTTTAAAAAAACTCCGCTCAGTGCGGTTAAAGTAGTTATTATCGGTCAAGACCCATATCACGAACCCAATCAAGCAATGGGATTGGCTTTTTCAGTTCCAAATGAAACAACAATTCCTCCATCCCTTCTTAATATTTATAAAGAACTCGCTCTAGAATACGATTGCGAGATCCCCAAAAGTGGAGATTTAACACATTTAGCGGCGCAAGGTGTCTTGTTGTTAAACGCCTCTTTAACGGTTCGGAAAAGCGAACCACTTTCTCATAATATCCCCGAATATAAAACCTTGTTAAAAGATATTTTTTCTTTACTCAATGAAATCAATCGTCCAATCGTGTTTCTTTTATGGGGTGCAAACGCTCAGAAATTAAAAGCTCATCTATCCAATAAAAATCATTTAATTTTAGAAGCCGTTCACCCATCGCCATTATCTGCTAATCGGGGTGGATGGTTTGGGAACGATCACTTTAAGAAAACTAATGAATTTTTAAAGAAGAATGGATTGAAAGAAATCTCATGGCTTTCTAATAGTAATTGTTTTTAAAATCTTTTATAATGTTTGTACGGGAGCTGAGCTTACTCGGCTGAGAGGAATGCTGTTACGCATTCGACCGGACCTGATCCAGATAATGCTGGCGGAGGGAATCTTTTTATTTCCTCCATTCAGGTATGGAGGTTTTTTATGAAAAAAAATTGGAAGTTTTTCGTTGCTATTACTACCAGTGTTTTACTATTTGTCGGGTTGTTATTTTTACCTTATGTCAGCGTTGAAGGAAGTTCAAAAAACACTGTAGAAATCTTATTTAATGAAGTTTTTACGTGGATTTCATTTTTTATTTATATTCCATTTGTTCTTTTGATTTTGGGAGTTACCTCAATCTTTTTAAGAAATAAAGTTAAGCACATTGCAACAATCGCAATGGTCGTTTTGTTGATTGCGGGTTTCCTATTTATTTTTAGTCCGTCATTTATTTCCATAAACTTTGCGCTCGCTAATGAAGACGTTACTTTACATGCCGGAGCGATTATATATGGAATTATCAGCTTTATTTTGACTCTGATCGCAAATGCTGTAGTCCTTGATACAAACAGATTTTCAGTCCGGGATATTGTTGAGGGTGCGATGCTGGTTTCTATCGCCATAGTCTTGGATTTAGGTTTTTTCAAATTTAAAATTGTCCCTAGCGGAGGATCGATTTCTTTATCGATGTTTCCTCTTTTTATCATCGCGTTAAGACAAGGCCCTATCAAAGGCTTTATCATGAGCGGAGTTGTCTATGGTTTCCTTACATGTTTGCTGGACGGTTATGGTTTTGCAACTTTCCCCTTTGATTACCTTTTAGGTTTTGGTTCAATCGCTCTTCTTGGAGTGTTTAAAAAATACATTTTTACCGATGGAAAAGTCGGTTATAGCGTAAAAGGAATTATTTTTCTTATTTTAGGGGTTTTGCTAGCCGGAGTTGGACGAACACTTTCATCAACAATATCTGGAATGTTGTTTTATGAAGTTGGTTTTGTGGATTCGCTCGTCTACCAGCTCGTTTATATTCCTGCATCAATTGGATTGTGTCTCATAGCTTTAATCGGCCTATATATTCCGCTACAAAGAATAAATAAAAAGTACCCGTTAAACAATAATCTTTAAAAAATGGTTTAAATACTTTAATATTTAAAGATGGAGATAAATAAAAATGAAAGATAATAAAAAAACAAAATCTGGCAAAAGCGTCGAAGAAGTTAAAAAAGAGTTAGTGCCAGAAGTTAAGGTTGAAGTCGAAGAAACCGTTGTCGATTCTCCTTCTGTTGAAGAAGTAAAAACCCCGTTTTATACCGAGGTTGAAAACGCGAGATTAAAACTTCACCAAAAATATAAGAAAAATAAATTGATGTCGTCAATCGTCACAATTATTGTGGTCGCTTTGGTGGTACTCGCTTTCTTTTTGATGGCGAATGAAGGAGAAGCATTTAAATATGCTGGTTATGCGGTCGCTGGAGTCACTCTACTTGGAATGGTCATCTATTACATAATCAATAAAAATAGATTCCCAGATGAAACTAAAAAATATATCAGTTTTATCCATGTTCAATTCAATAGTTTTGTGTTTGAAGACAAAAAATATGAAAAAATAGAAATGGAACCAAGAGACAAAATTGATACTGGAGAAATTGCAGTCGATCGAATTTATAAAGACATTTCTCAAACCGGTAGTCGCAACGTCATTCGTGGAACATATGATAAAAACACATTCGTTTCCTCGGATTTAGCGGTTTATACACGAAAAGATAAAAAGCAAGATGTCGCTTGTTTTGTCGGCAAATATCTTTCGATTCCAAATAATATTACGTTCAGCGGAAGAATTATTATCACTCTTAAGGGTGAAAAACCAATGGATTTACCGACCGATCTCGAAGATTTAGAAAATGTAATTGATGAAGAAAAACTGATTATTCACGCTCCTAAAGATGTCGATTATAAAACAATTGTCGGTGAAAAATTCCTCAAAAATCTAAAGAAAATTGAAATTAAAGATTTCTTGATTAACATCAATATCGTCATCTGGGGTGGTCATACTGCGGTTTATTTAAGTTACACTGACGAACTCATGACTGTTCCATTTGAAAATCCGTTTAATGAGTTGCCACTTACGCAATTTAAAGACAACCAACTTCAACTGATCAAACTCGTCAATCAACTTGGGAAATAATTATATTTTCTCTCGCGCAATGATAAACCCAGTTTATTCTGGGTTTTTTTGCGCTATAATGGAGGCGAGCTTTTTTGCTGTTGCATCAGATCTTAATTGGTGCCGGGAGGTAACTCCTTATGAGTTATATTGGACGTTGGATTCAAATCCAAAGTTATAAACATGATGGACGCTTACATCGACAATGGGACCGAGGTCTAGTTTTAGAAGACGACGATGATTTTATTGTCATCGCCTCGAAACGGGCTAAAGTCATTGAAGCAAATGGACGGAGATGGTTTACTAAAGAACCTGCAGTTAGCGTTTTTTCAAAAAAGAACTGGTTCAATGTTATTTGCATGTTAAAAAAAGAAGGAATTATTTATTACTGCAATATCGCATCGCCTTCTTTGATTGACGACAACAAAATCAAATACATCGATTATGATTTAGATGTCAAATTAATGGAGGACAACACGATCCGTTTTCTTGATGAAAAAGAATATCAAATCCATCGCAAATTTTATAGTTATAGCGATAAACTCAATGAGATTTTAAAATTTCAAGTCGAGGAAATCGAACAAATGATGACAAAACGAGAATTTCCGTTCATAGATCAAGAAATCCTCGATTACTATGATGATTTTTTAATGATGTTAAAATAGGAATATTTATGAAACTTGTTATACTAACAAAATCAAAAGAAGAAACGATGAAACTCGGTGAAAAACTTGCTCAGGGTCTGTTTCTTAAAGCAGTTATCACTCTTTCTGGTGATTTAGGAGCGGGGAAAACAACCTTAGTGGCGGGAGTTGCTAAAGGTTTAAAAATTGAAGAAATCGTCACATCTCCAACTTTTAATATTTTGAAATGTTATTTTCATAAGCCGCTTTCTTTATTCCATATTGATGCTTATCGGCTTGATGGAGTGAATAAAGATATCGGTCTAGAAGAATTCATCGATGGAGATGGAGTGACGATGATTGAATGGCCTAACTACATCGAAGAAATGATTCCTCTAGATTTTTTAGAAGTGATTATCCGAAACCTCGGAAACGATAAACGAGAATTGACTTTTATTTCTCACGGAGTAAAACACGACCAGCTTTTATCTTTTTTAGGAGAAAATAAAATATGATTACTATCTTATTAGATTCTTCTAATCGCTATCTCTCAGTAGGAATCGCAAAGGGTGAGAAATTGATCGATCAAACATCTTATGAAGCTTGGCAAAGACAATCGGAAATGATGATTCCAGAATTGGATAAACTTCTTAAAAAACATCATTTTACAAAAGATGATATCGGAGATGTAATCGTCGCCATCGGGCCTGGTTCATATACTGGTGTCAGGATCGCTTTAACGATTGCAAAAGTGATTGTTTTAGCCTTGAATGTTCCTCTTTATGGCGTTTCTTCTTTGCATGCGATGAAACTGCAAAACAAGCCGACTATTGCTTTGATAAACGCAAGGAGCAACCGATCTTATATCGGCGTTTTTGAAAATGAAAAAGTTATCCTTAAAGATCAAATTATGAAAAACGAAGATGTTCTTGAATACATTAAAAAACATCCTGAATATGAAATCACTGGCGAGACCGAATATTTAGAAATACCTGCAAAACAAGTAAATGTTTTAGAAGAAATGCTGTTTTTAAAGAGTTTTTTAAAGCCTTGTGAAAATTCTTTAGCGATAAAACCGGTTTATTTAAAGGATTAAAACGATGAATAAAGACGCAAAATTTTCAATTCGAAAAATGGAAATAGACGATCTCAGTGAAGTCGTTTTCCTTGAGCAAGAATCAATTGTTGCTGCATGGAATAAAGAACAACTTCAATTCGAATTATTAGAAAATCCGTTTGCGCTTTTTAAAGTTGCAGTTGCTGAAACTGGCACCATTATTGGCTTTATTATTTATTGGATTACCTTTGATTCGGCGACTATTGCACAAATCGTTGTAAAAGACGAATACCGTCGCCAAGGAATTGCAACAGCACTCCTTAAAACAATGATTCAAGATTGTTTAGATAAACATGTGCGCTTAATCACTTTAGAAGTGAGAGTCTCTAATGAAGCGGCAATTAAATTATATGAAGAAAATGGGTTTAAAAAAGAAAGAACTAAAGAAAATTATTACCCAGATGGGGAAGATGCTTTTTATATGATGCGGGAGGTTTATTGATGTCGAAGATAATTTTAGCAATTGAATCTAGTTGCGATGAAACCGCATGTGCAATTATCAAAGATGAGAAATTATTGTCTAACGCCGTTTCAACTCAAATTGAAATGCACGTTAAATATGGTGGAGTGATGCCAGAAATCGCTTCACGTCTTCATGCTGAAAATATAACGATTGTCATCAAAGAAGCCTTAGAAAAAGCTAATTTGAAATTAGAAGAAATCGATGCTTTTGCTGTCACTCGTGGACCTGGATTAATCGGCGCTCTTCATGTCGGTTTGCAAGCTGCTAAAACATTGGCAATGCTCTATGATAAACCACTTATTCCTGTTCACCATTTAGCCGGACATATCTATGGTAATGAATTTGTCGGCGAATTGAAGTTTCCACTTCTAGCTGTTGTGGTCAGTGGAGGAAACACCGAACTAGTTTATATGGAAAAAGAATTGGATTTTAAAATCATTGGGCGAACCAAAGATGACGCTGTCGGTGAATGCTTTGATAAAGTTGCTCGTGTTTTAGGTCTTCCTTATCCGGGAGGAGTTCCGATTGACCGTCTGGCAAAAGAAGGGGAACACACTTATAATCTACCATCTCCACTTCGTGATAAAACGTATGATTTTTCTTATAGTGGTCTTAAGACCAATGTTATCAACCTCGTTCGTAAAATTGAACAAAATGGAGAAGAGGTAGATGTGAAAAATATGTGTCGTTCATTCCAAGATGTTGCGATTGGAATGATCGTTGAAAAATCGATTCGAGCTGCGAAGGATTTTAACGTCAAACAAGTAGTTTTAGCAGGAGGTGTCTCGGCCAATTTTTACCTTCGCGAACAAATGAAAATCGAGGTTGCTAAATTAGGAATCGAAATCATCATTCCACCGATGTGGTGTTGTACCGATAATGCGGCAATGATTGCAAAAGTCGGTTCTCGCCTGTATGATCGAAAGATTTTCGCACCCCTAGATTTAGCGGTTGATCCAAACTGGGAAATTGAAGACTACGCCAAATTTTGAAATCAAATGGATTTCATTTGTGTATAATGATTACATGTGAGGAAAAAAGTTATGGAAATTAAAAAAACATCAGCACTCGAATTATTTAAAGCTGCTAAAGGTGAAGAATTAGAAAAGTTTTTAAACGAAAAACTAGAGTTATATGGTTGGGTTAAAACTAACCGAGACAATGGATCAATTGGTTTTTTAGAGTTTAATGATGGAACTTTTTTCAAAAATGTTCAGCTTGTTTATTCACGAAAAGACGAAGAGCTTTATGAGCGAGTTAAAGCTGCTAAAACTGGAGCTGCGATTCGTGCTCTAGGAAGTCTTATTCTCACCCCTGAAAACAAACAACCATTTGAAATTCACCTGAGTGAATATGAGTTAATTGGTGATGTTGCTGACGATTATCCTTTACAGAAGAAACGACATAGTTTCGAGTTTTTGCGTGAACATGCTCATGTGAGACCTCGGGCAAATACCTTTTTAGCACTCTATAGAGTGAGAAGCGTTTTATCTTTAGCAATTCATGAATTTTTTCATGAACGAGGTTTTATTTACGTTCATACTCCGATAATTACAACAAATGACGCTGAAGGCGCTGGACAAACTTTTGATGTGATAACCAAAGGAAAAAATCCACATAGCTTTTTCAATCAACCAGTTAACTTGACTGTCTCAGGGCAACTTCACGTCGAGCCCTTCGCGCTTGCATTTAAAAACGTTTATACTTTTGGTCCTACCTTTCGAGCAGAAAATTCAAATACTCCTCGTCATGCCGCAGAATTTTGGATGATTGAGCCCGAAATTGCTTTTGCAGATTTAAACGACGACATGAACCTAATCGAAGATTGTTTGAAATTCTGTTTGAAATACATTTTAGATAAATGTCCAGAAGAAATGGATTTCTTCAATGAGATGATTGATAAGACCCTTATTGAAAGACTTGAAAACATCTTAAAGAGTAATTTTAAACGTATGACTTATACAGAAGGAATCGAAATTTTAAAAGACGCTGTCAAAAAAGGACATCGATTTGAGAATTCAAATATCGAATGGGGAATGGACCTTCAAACAGAGCATGAACGCTATTTAACAGAGAAGGTGATCGATGGTCCTTTATTTCTCATTGATTATCCAAAAGAAATCAAAGCTTTTTACATGCGTTTAAACGATGACGGCAAAACAGTTGCCGCCTGCGATTTACTCGTTCCTAATGTCGGTGAACTCGTCGGTGGATCACAAAGAGAAGAACGTTTTGATCTCTTAAAAGCAAAAATTGATGAATTAGGAATAAAAGGTTTGGAATGGTATTTAGATACAAGACGTTATGGCGGTTGCAAACATGCTGGATTTGGAATTGGTTTTGATCGTTTGTTAATGTATATCACTGGTGTTAACAATATTCGCGATACTGAGCCTTATGCAAGAACCGCAAATGCGATAAAATATTAAAAGGAGAGATGAGTGGAAGAAAAAATCAAAAAACAGAAATCTCAAAAAAGAGTCTTTGTCCTTCTGATAATTTTAGACATTCTTTTGATTGGTTATCTCATCTTTCAACTCGTCTCATTATTTGCGTAATTAATAAAAATGCCTCGAATCTGAGGCATTTATTTTTCCTTTACAGGACTTTCATCATTTTTTTCAGTTGCCGGTGGTGTGGCTAAACTCGACTGATTAAACGGTGATTTCGTCATTTTAACGTCATCCATTGATTTATCGTATACAGATCTAGAAAGCTTTTCAATTCGTATTGCTCGAGAAATCAAACATTGAACAGCCACTAAATACCAAATTGCACCGGTAAGGAAAATCGGCACAAAAACATAAGACCAAATCGCTTCTACTTTAAAGGTGGGAGAATGAATCAAATTAATTGTCGTCGTCATTTCTAAAGTTCCGAGTTCTAAGAAGACTCTTTTTTCTCCGGTATCTCTCCAAATGAAAAGCAACGTTCCAAAACCTGTAGTTTCATGATTGAAAATATCATAAGTGAAATCGTGAAGTGATTCGCAAATGAATAAGATAATAAAAGCGACGAGCAAAATTACAACAGGAATCCACCCCTTTTTAAAAAACTCCCGCCAACTTTTCTTATATGCTAGACGTCTAAAAGCCTTTGGCTCATTGATGACTTGAGTGACTGTGACGTCATGCATCATATCGTCAACCTTCTTGCCTTGCCATTTCATCACCCGTATAATCAGCATTCCGATATAACCGACCAAAACGAATACTAAAATGAGGACAAGAAGAACAGCTATCGCTAACCGTTTGTCATTTTCAGTAAATTTAATAAGTAAATTCATCTTCTGCCCTTTCTGTTTCGGTCATAAGTAATATCAAGATCCTCAATTTCTTTTTTGCTTTCTTCAACTCGTTCAACTTTTAAAAATCTTGATTTATTCTCAGTGTTAACTTCGGACATCGGTTCAATTGTCTCTTCTTTTATTGGAAGTGCATCGATAATCGATGTCTCCTCAATTTGCTCAATTTGAGAAATGGGTTTTCCCTCAAGCAAATTAACTCCTGATAACGTTTCTTCAATTGCGGAAAGGTCTTCGTTTTCGAAGAAAAATGCATCGCTTTCTTTTTTTTCTTTTCTTGGAGCGATAACTGCGTTTAAGTTTTGGATGATAATTGTATTTCCTTGACTGATTGGTTGTTGAGGTTGTGAAGGTTGTCCTTGAGCAGCGCGAACCATCGCTTCTAAACGAGTTTTAGCCTCGACGTCTTCTGGAAGTTCTCCAAACATATTTTCACCTTTAAAGAAAAGGATAATAGCTTTAAGACCAATGAAAATAAAAGCGACTAAACTGACGACAGCGCTGAGGGCTAAAATTGCCACCAGAAAAGGAAGCATAATGATGTAAAGAATTCCGTTTGCAAAAGTTTTGAAAAATTTAGCCATCTATTTTTTCCTTTGTAGTAATTGTATCTTTATTTTTTCTTTTGCTCAAACACATATTGCAAACTGCAATAATCCCGATTAAAAACGGAAAAACTCCAATGAGAAGAAAACCATACGTTGCACCGACAATTGAATAAAAAATGCCAAAAATAAAAAACGTCAGAACAAAAGCGACACCTTCGCTAATATATATCCAAATTTTTCTTTCGTTTAAGGTTTCGAAAAGGAGATAAATCGCAAAATATAATGAACACATCAATGTAAAATAGGCCCAATCCAAAAGGAAAATGGCGAATGTGGCAGTTGCGATTAAAGAGGATAAAAGTCCGATTAAAACTATGTATTTATATTTTTTATTTTCTTCTAATACGACATTGAATTTAGGTAATTCATCTTTGATGATCATATATGAAAGCGAAGCTTGAATCAAAGATAAAAGGAAGATGAAGGCTGGTACTACAGAATAAACGTTTGGATTGTTTTTTAAACCAAAAGCATTAACAAAAGTGTCAATCATGTTCAAGCCGTAAATAAGAGAAATAATCGGAAGTGAAATATAGGTGAATAAGACCTGGACAAAAGTTGGAACGATGATAAGAAAAATTGAAGGCGATTTCTTAATCGCTAAAATTCCAAATAGAAATCCGCTTATGACCGAAGGAACGACGTAGAAAAAAGTCGTCGAGAGATCCCAAAAAGTTGCGCCAAGACACAACGCTATAGTTGCTACTGCATAAATAATAAAATAACGTTTTTTGCAATATAAAGTTACAAGGACAGAAGTTAGAGGTAAAACGAAAATTAAAAGTAAAAATAAAATTGGCAACAGAGTTGAAACCAAAGTAAAAACTACATTTATAGCAGTCATCAGCGCCATAAAAGCTATATTTTGTAAAGGAGTTTCATTTTTCTTGAAAACAGTCATACGTTTATTTTAGCAATTATGAAAGTAAAAAGAATAAAAATCGGCAGTTTAGAAAATATATTCTAAAAGTAATGTGGGGCGTCGCCGTTTATTCTTTTCATCAATCCTTGTTTTTGCGATTGTTTTTTCCTCGTGCCAAAACAAATTAGATTTTCCGCTTTATCCTCAACATGAATATAGCGAAGTTTCTTTAAAGATAATTCCGTACGAAGATAGCTTTTCAAAAGATGAAAACTCTTATCTCATTTATATTTTTTCTTATTCCTGTGGGCATTGCTTAGAAATTAAAAATATGATGATCGAATTTGTTATAAATGAGAAAAAACCTACTTATTTTATAATTTTTAATAGCGAAATCGAACTCGCCAGTGATGTTTCATCAACTATCGGTGCATCGTCAATAGAAGAACTTTCAATTCTTGGAGTTCCAACTTTGATCAATATAGAAGATGGAAAAGTAGCATTCAATGTGGCAGGAGTTAAAGCAATTACTGAAATAATCGAGCCTTATTTTAGAACATAAGTTTATTGAATAAAGAGCGATAAAATGATAATATATTGCTAGCAATATATGAACTTCGATTTAGATTTAAACGAAAAGCAATTAGAAGCCGTGACTACTTCGTCTCAGCATGTGCGAATTATCGCTGGTGCTGGAAGCGGGAAGACACGCGTTTTGACATATCGAATTGCATATTTAGTTTCGGCTTTAAGTGTTCCTCCATGGAAAATTTTAGCGATTACTTTTACGAATAAAGTTGCAAAAGAAATGAAGGAAAGAATCGCCAAACTACTTCCAAATGATTCAAAAGATTTAATCATTCGAACTTTTCATTCCTTTGCAGCATATTTCTTAAGACAGGAAATCGGTGTTCTTGGCTTTCCGCGGACTTTTACGATCATTGATGAAGAAGATCAACTCAAATTAATCAAAGATGTCAGTGTTGAACTAGGTTACCGCAAGAGCGATGAAATCATCAAAAAAGCCGTTTCATTTATTTCTAGATGTAAACTCAAAGAAGAATACCCTAGTGATGTTAAATTATCTTCTTATGAACATTTCGCTAATGAAAAAGAATGCTTAAAAATTTATGAAGCCTACGAAAGTCATAAAGATAAAATGTTTGCCCTTGATTTTGATGATTTGCTTTTATTTGCGAATAAAATTTTAGCCGCTTATCCTGACATTCGAATCAAATGGCAAAACAAAATAGACGAAATCCTCATCGATGAGTTTCAAGATACTAACGATACCGAGTATCGATTGATCAATTATTTAAAAAAACCTTCAACCTCATTATATGTAGTCGGAGATCCTGACCAGACGATTTACACATGGCGGGGCGCTAATCAAAAGATTATCCTCGATTTAGGAAAAAGATTTCCTGATATCGTCACGATTGTGCTTGAAAGAAATTACCGCAGTACACAGAAAATTTTAGATTCAGCGAATAAATTAATCGGACACAATAAATTAAGAGTCGCAAAAAATTTATATACCGAAAATTACAGCGGTCCACCAATCGTGGTCAAAGCTTCTTATTCTTCTAAAGATGAAGCGATGTATGTTGCTAGAGAAATCAAAAGGCTTAAAACAGTCGAAAATAAATCATATGCAGAAATTGCCATTTTATACCGTTCTAACTATATAACAATTGATTTTGAACAAGCTTTTGTCAGTCTGAACATCCCCTATCGAATATATGGCGGGCAGAAGTTTTATCAACGCCGAGAAATTAAAGATGTCCTCGCTTATTTTCATCTTATCGTCAATACCAAAGACGACATATCCTTTGCGAGAATTTCAAATGTTCCAAAACGAAATATCGGTGAAACTTCACTCAATTTATTAAAAGTCGAAGCAAAAGAGAATCAAAAGAGTCTTTATGATTTTATTCACGACATTGAAGACAAAGAAAAAACCGCCTTACCAAACAGAGTTATCAACCCTTTAAAAACGATGATTGCGCGGATCGATATTGCGCGAATCGATATTGCAAAACAAGAAGAGGTGTTTTCGAAAATACTTGAAAATATGATTATTGATCTTGGCTATTATGATTATCTAGCAAAAGAAGATGACGGTGCTGAACGACTCGAGAACATCAAAGCATTATTCAATGATGTAAGAACTTATCTACATCAGAACCCCGAGAGTTCTTTTGAAGAATATTTACAAAATATCGCACTCATATCTGCGCAAGACGAAATCATCGATGGCGAATATGTGACGATGATGACAGCACATACCGCCAAAGGTTTAGAATTTCCAATCGTCTTTGTCGTGCGATTAAACGATGGTGTGTTTCCACATATCAGAGCTTTACTCGACGGTGGTTATCAAGCACTTGAAGAAGAGCGAAGACTTGCCTATGTCGCTTTTACACGAGCCAAAGAAAAACTTTACCTTTCCTTTGCGGGTGGTTTCTCATATGTGATCAAATCCGAATTTAGACCATCTCAATTCATCGTTGAATCGGGCAATGCTGCAAAAGATCCAAGCGGCAGTTCTTACGTTCCACAAAACATTCGACAACCACAGGTTTATCATTTCGATGATGGGCCAAATAGTGATTTTACTTCCGATACGAATGAGCCATTTTTAAAACAGGAAATCGATAACGGAATCGAAGAGTGGAACGTTGGAGAAATTGTCATTCATCGAACACTTGGCAGAGGAGTAGTTCTTGAGCTTGAAGGTGACGATATCATCAAAGTTGATTTTAAAGACCATGGAATCAAATCTATTTTAGGAAATCATCCGGCGATTTCTAAAGGAGGCAAAGCATGAGTGCAAAAGAGAGAATTCAACAACTAAGAAAAATCTTAGAACGCTACAATTATGAATATTATGTACTTGATAATCCAAGTGTCGATGACGCCGAATATGATCGTTTAATGCAAGAACTTATTTTGCTTGAAAATGAATATCCAGAAGAGCAAAGTCCTTTGAGTCCTTCACAAAGAGTGGGAGGACAAGTTCAAACAGAGTTTAAAAAAGTTGCTCACAAACGAATGATGCTTTCTCTTGCCAATGCTTTTAACGAAGATGATTTAATCGATTTTGATCGAAGAGTACGCGAAGCTTTAAATGTTGATATAGTCAATTATGTTGCTGAGATGAAAATTGATGGTCTTGGAATTTCTCTTAATTACAATAAGAATATTATTTCTGCAGTAACACGGGGAGATGGAATCGAAGGCGAAGATGTGACCGCGAATGTCTTAACGATTAAATCAGTACCTGCGCATATTGATCTAGACGGAGAATTTGAAGTTCGTGGTGAGGTTTTCATGACGAAGAAAGTTTTCGAAAAATTAAATGAAGAAAGAAGCAAAAACAAAGAACCACTTTTTGCAAATCCTCGCAATGCTGCTGCAGGTTCGATTAGACAACTCGATTCTTCTATCGCCGCTTCACGCAAACTCGATGGTTTTTGGTATTACTTAGTAAATGCAAAAGATTTTGGGATTCGTTACCATTCAGAGGCCTTAAAATTCTGCGATAAATTAGGATTTAAAACAAATCCCGAAAGACATCTTTGTCACGGAGTTGATGAAGTTATTGCTTTTGTTCAAAAATACACTTTAAAACGCGATCTTCTTCCTTATGAAATTGATGGAATTGTCATCAAAGTTGACGATATGTCTTTATACGATAAATTAGGGTATACCGCTAAAACTCCGCGATGGGCCATTGCCTACAAATTTCCTCCTGAAGAAGTGATCACCAAATTAAATGATATTATCTTCACCGTTGGTCGAACTGGGAAAATCACTCCAAACGCGGTTCTTGAAGCAGTTCGAGTTGCCGGTTCGATCGTAAGAAGAGCTACTCTTCATAATGAAGACTTCATCAAAGAAAAAGAATTGATGATTGGAGATTATGTTTATTTAAGAAAAGCAGGCGATGTCATTCCAGAAGTTGTAAGAGTTGCGCTTGATAAAAGAGATGGAACTCAAAAACCATTTGCGATGATTGAAAATTGTCCGGTTTGTGAAGTACCTCTAGTCAAAAAAGATGCGATGCATTTTTGCCTTAATCCAAATTGCGGAGCAAGACGAATCGAAGGAATGATTCACTTCGCTTCTAAAAACGCGATGGATATCGAAGGAATGGGAGAAAAAGTTGTCGAACAATTCTTCAATCAAAACTTCTTTAAAACAATCCCGGAAATTTATCACCTTCACGAACATCGGCAAGAGATAATTTCGTTAGATGGATGGCAATCTAAATCGATTGATAATCTTCTCAACGCGATTGAAAAAAGTAAATCAAACTCACTTGAAAGGTTGCTGTTTGGTTTAGGAATTAAAGAAGTCGGAGTCAAAATGGCTAAAACTTTAGCAAAGAAATTCAATGATTTAAATGGACTTTTAAATGCTTCTACCGAAGATTTACTTGAAATCAGCGATGTTGGACCAGTAGTTGCTAGTTCGATTCGCGATTGGTTTAATGATGAAAATAACCTGCAAATGATTGAGGAACTTAAAAAAGAAGGCCTTAATTTTCAATACATCAAGAAAACCCAAACCGCAGCGAATTCTTATTTTTCAGGGAAGACTATTGTCCTTACTGGAACCTTAAATAAAATGGGAAGAAAAGAGGCGAGCGAAATTTTAGAAAACCTCGGCGCAAAAGTTACTGGCTCAGTTTCTAGATCAACCGATATTGTCTTAGCGGGTTTAGAGGCCGGAAGTAAATTAGATAAAGCTAGAGAACTAAATATTGAAGTGATTGACGAAGAAACTTTCCTCAACTTGATCAAATAATTTTTTAATAATTTATTAAAACTCCAATTTAATGTTAAAATAGAAAAACGGAAAGAAACGTATTATGAAGACACTGAACAAAGAAATTCTTAAGACCGCCGCAAAAAATTTATTTTTTGAAATGTCTGAAGAACAATATGAAATGCTTTTAAAAGAATTTGAATTTATTTTAAAACAAATGGAATTCATCGGGTCGCTTCCGCAAGTCGACGAATTAGAACCGATGACCTTTCCATATGAAAGCAAAAATGCTCATTTAACTCATTTAAGGGAAGACATTCCTTTAACTCCACTATCACGCGACGAAGTGCTTAAAAATGCACAAGATGTTTCTAACGGACAAATCAAACTTCCTAAGGTGGTGGGATAATGGATTATTTAAATTTACCCCTTTCTCAAATTCATAAAGCTTTACTTAGTAAAGAAGTCACCCCTATAGAACTCACCAAAGAGGCATTAAGAAGAGCAAAAGAAAATACCGACAATGCTTTTGAATACATCATGGAAAAAGAAGCATTGCAAATCGCAGAGACTTTAAAAGAACCGACAGATAGTCTTTTTTGGGGAATTCCTTTTGCAATTAAAGATAATATTTCCACCAAAGGTATCCCGACTTCAGGCTCGAGTAACATTCTTGATGGTTATGTTCCTTTATTTGACGCGACTGTCGTTTCTAAACTCCTTTCACTAGGTGCAATTCCGATTGGCAAAACGACTCTTGATGAACTAGGAATGGGCGGAACTGGAACCACGGGAAGAAAAGGAAAAACTTTTAATCCTTGGGATAAAACTAAAACTCGAATTGTCGGAGGTTCTAGTGCGGGCAGTGCTGTTGCTGTCGCCGCTTCTATTGTTCCTTTTGCATTAGGTTCTGATACTGGAGATTCAGTGCGCAAACCCGCGTCTTATGCAGGGTTAGTTGGTTTTAAACCAACATGGGGGAGAATTTCCCGCTATGGGTTATTTCCTTTTGCTCCATCTTTAGATCACATCGCTTATTTTACAAAAAGCGTGATGGATGCTGCTTATTTATTAGAAGCCTTAAGCGGAGAAGACAAAAACGATTCGACTACTTCGCTTTTACCTGTTGAAAAATATCATGAATTTCTCACTCGTCCAATCAAAGGGATGAAAGTTGCGATCATCAAAGAAATAATCGATTTAGTCAACGATGAAGAAATTTGTAAAACATATAAACAAAGTCTTGAATATTTAATAAAAGAAGGCGCTCTTATCACTGAAGTGCACATTGATAAAAGCATTTTACAAGCGATTTTTCCAACCTATATCGTCATTTCTTCTGCTGAAGCGACGAGCAACAATGCTAATCTTGATGGAATCAAATTCGGTCCTCGCTATGATGGTAAGACTTACGAAGAAGTGATTACAAAAGCTCGGACCAAAGGATTTTCAGAACTCATTAAGAGAAGATTTATCATCGGTAATTATGCGCTTTTGGCGCAAAACCAAGAAGTTTTGTTTTTAAGAGCACAAAAAGCTCGGCGTTTAATCGTCAATAAAATAAATGACATATTTGCAGAGCATGATTTTATCTATCTTCCTGCTTCTTTAAGCATAGCGCCGAAATTCGAAGGATTATCTGAACGTCTTTCAAATGATCAAATGATTATTGAAAATCACTTAACAATCGGTAATTTTGGCGGTTTTCCAAGCCTTACTTTACCGCTTGGAATTAAAGACGGAATGCCGTTTGGTGTCAACTTCACCGGTCGGTGTTTTGAAGATGGCAAAGTCTTACAAATTTCCTCTAGTTTAGAAAAGCATATAGGGTTTGAACAACTGTCTAAAAAGGAGAAAAAATAAGATGAATTTTGAAGCGATTATCGGATTAGAAATTCATGTTGAAATGAAGACAAAATCGAAAATGTTTTCTTCTGCTCCAGTTGTTTTTGGTGCTTTACCAAATAGCGCAGTGGACCTCACTGATATGGCATTTCCAGGAACCTTGCCGATTGTTAATAAACAAGCGGTGATCAATGCGATTAGAGTCGCGCACGCCCTTCATATGGAAATCGATGACGAACTTTGGTTCGATCGAAAAAATTATTTTTATAGTGATTTGCCTAAAGGTTATCAAATCACCCAACAAAGAAGACCTCTTGGAAAAAACGGATATTTAGAAATTGAAACCCCAAACGGAAAGAAAAAGATTGCGATTGAAAGAATTCATCTTGAAGAAGATACATGTAAGCAACTTCACTTTAGTGATTATACACTTTTAGACTTTAACCGCGCTGGAGTTCCACTGATCGAAATCGTTTCGCATCCCGAATTAAAAAACGGATTAGAAGCGATGCGATACGTCGAAAATATTCGTTCAATTGTCCAATATCTCGACGTTTCAAATGGGAAAATGGAAGAAGGTTCGCTCCGATGCGATGTCAATATTTCACTTCGAAAAGAAGGCGAAAATAAACTAGGCACTAAAGTCGAAATCAAAAATCTCAATTCGATTGCTAACATTGAAAAAGCAATTGATTTTGAAGTCAAACGACAAAGCGAATTGTTAAAACAAGGTGTGAAAATTATTCAAGAGACAAGACGTTATGATGATGACTTAAAAGAAACGATTTCCATGCGAGTTAAAAGTGATGCGGTTGACTATAAATACTTCGTAGAACCAAATATTGTTCCGATTAAGCTCACCGAGGAATTTATTAAAACCGCAATTGAAACATCCTCTGAACTTGCAAGTGTTAAGCTGACACGGTATTTAAATTTAGGCCTAAATGAATATGACGCAAACATCATCTTGAGCAGTAAAGAAACCGCCAATTACTTTGACGAAGCCCTAAAGACAAAAGCGAATCCCAAATTGCTTGCTAATTGGCTTATTGTCGACATTCAAGCTGTCTTAAATAAAGAAGAAATCAGTATTGAGAATTTTAAGATTACTCCTGAAAATTTAAGCCAGTTAGTTAAGATGATCGAGAGCAATCAAATCAGCAACAAACAAGCAAGAGATGTGTTTATAAAAATGCTCGAAAATAACGAATCTCCAAATGTAATTGCCGATAAATTAGGCTTTGTACTCATTTCAGATGAAATTCAGATTTTAAAATATGTGAGCGAAGTTTTAGATGTTAATGAACAATCGATTATCGATTTTAAAAACGGAAAAGATCGTGCTTTTGGATATTTAGTCGGACAAGTGATGAAAGCTAGCCACGGGAAAGTTAATCCTTCTTTAACGGCTAAAATTTTAACTGAGGAATTGAAAAGGAGATAAGATGTCTATTTTAGTAACAGGTGGAACCGGATACATCGGCAGTCATACAGTTGTTGAATTATTAAAAAGTGGCGAAGATGTTGTCATCGTCGATAATCTTTCAAATTCAAAGCGTGGTGTTTTGAACCGAATTTATAAAATAACTGGTAAAAAGCCAAGATTTTATCAATTCAGCGTACAAAACTTTGCTAAATTAGATGAATTGTTTACAAAAGAACACTTCACGGATGTGATTCATTTTGCAGGTTTAAAGGCTGTTGGCGAGTCGCACCAGAAACCAAAACTCTATTTTAAAAACAATGTTGGTTCATCCCAAGTACTCATCGATGTGATGATAAAACACGAAGTTAATAATCTCGTTTTTTCTTCAAGTGCAACCGTTTATGGAACTCCGAAAAGAGTGCCGATTTTTGAGACGGATACAGTTGGCGAAAATATCGCTTCTCCTTATGGGGAAACAAAAGCAGAGATTGAAACCCTGTTAATTGAAAAAGCAAAGAAATATCCTGAACTCAATATTGCACTTCTTCGCTATTTCAATCCGATCGGAGCTCACGAAAGTGGATTAATCGGCGAAGACCCTAACGGAATTCCTAATAATTTGATGCCTTATATCACTCAAGTCGCTGCAAAACGATTACCACATTTAAATGTCTTCGGTAACGACTATAAAACGATTGATGGAACCGGAGTAAGAGATTACATTCATGTCGTCGATTTAGCGCTTGGACACTTGGCCGCAATTAAAAAATTAAGAGAAAATTGTGGTCTTGTCATCTATAATCTAGGAACCGGAAAAGGAACTTCCGTTTTAGAACTTGTTAAAGCATTTGAAGACGCTAATAAAATTAAAATTCCATTTACTATTTTAAGTCGCCGCGCAGGTGATATCGATGAAAGTTATGCAAATGTCGACAAAGCTCGTTTAGAATTGAATTGGATAGCGCATCTTAATATCGTTGATGCGTGTCGCGATTCATGGAATTTTCAAAAGAAAAATCCATATGGATATAGAAGAAAAAAATAATGGAGGAACAAAAAATGCAAATAAAGGAAAATCGCTTTGAATTAAAATTGAATGATTTATCAAGTTTATTTGGTCGAGCGTGGACGATTGAAAAATCTCTCGCTAATGTCATCATCATGGAAGGAATGGAAGAGCATGCAAAGCGGTATGATGAATTTGCACGTTATCTTTGCTCTCGCGGTTGTAACGTCTATTGTCTAGACACATTTGGGCAAGGTGAAAATGTTGATCAAGATCTTTCAAATCTTGGAATATGGCCACAATCAGGGTTTAGGAAAATGGTTAAAGCAACTGACCAATTAGTTGCTAAACTAAGAGTTTCTTGTCACCCGATTTATATTTTTTCTCATTCGATGGGAGCGTTTATGGCGCAAGATTATATCCAGAGATATACCGAACATGTCAATAAAGTTGTTCTCTGTGGTTCAGGGGCAAAAAATCCCGCTATAGGAGTTGGGTTTCTTCTAGCCAAAATGATTACCACAAAGAAAAAGCGAAATCAAAAAGCTAAATTGCTCAACTCTTTGATGTTCGGAAACTTTAATCGGCGAATTGATGAACCCCAAACAAAGTTTGATTGGCTTTCATTTAACCAAGATAACGTTACTAGATACATTGAAGATCCACTCAGTGGATTTGGGCCTAATAATGGTTTTTGCTATGAGTTCTTAAAAGGAATGAATCGTCTTTATAAAAGAAAATTTCTCAAAAAAATTAGAAAAGACCTCGATATTTTCATTATTTCTGGAGAAGATGATCCAGTTACTAATTATGGTCGTGCAACTAAGAAACTCACAAATATGTATAATCGCTTAGGATTACACAATATTTCGATGAAAATTTACGAAAATGCGCGTCATGAAATTCATAATGAAAATGATGAAATTCGTCAAGAAGTTTATAAAGACGTGGCCGATTTCTTTCTCGGTGATGAAAATAAGGATTAGGCTCGCATTGTAGTGAGCCTTTTACCAAACACTTCATCTTCTAAATTTGTGCGATATGATTTTTTAAATGCCCTGGTAACTCAGCCTGGATAGAGTATCACCCTCCTAAGGTGGAAGTCGAAAGTTCGAATCTTTCCCAGGGCGCCATCAAGGTCACAACAACCGCTTGACATCTTGTCTACATATTCTTACAATCTTAACGTTATCTAAAAATTGTCTTTGGGCCTGTAGCTCACCTGGGAGAGCGCCTCCATGGCATGGAGGAGGTAGAGGGTTCGATCCCCTTCAGGTCCACCATTATGACATTGAATTAGCATTTTTCGATTTTAAGAAAAGTGCTTTTTTAGTTGAGAATAGGAAACTATCAACTAGCAAAAAGGAAAACACTTTTTATTGGGGTTTTAAATGCAATAGTCTTTAACAGCCGTCAAGATGTTATTATGCAAAAAAATTCTGTAATATTCTTCTCTTTCTGAAAAACATTTTTGCTTAAAAAAATCTAATATGACCAAACAAATAATAGTATGCTTTTAACTAGGAAATACTGTACTTCCTTACTTAAATAAAGTAGAACCGTTTCGAATAAGCTAATGACATCTAGTGCAACAGCACTAGTCGTGTTGTTAGCTTTTTAAATACTCACGCATTGGAGGTAAATTTGTGTTATTAAGTCTCGCAATCATCTTATTGTCTGGTACAATCATCGGATTTTTATTTGGGAAAATTAAAATCCCCGCTTTACTAGGAATGTTAGTAATTGGTATTGCTTTAAATTATTTTGAAACCAAAAGATTTGTTTTACGCTTTTTCTTTTTAGCATAAATCGTCTCTCCGATTCCCCAAATGATGACAGCGCTCACACTGATGAAAAAGAAAGGAAGAGCGATTCGATAACTTTTAGAACCGATGTATTTAAGTTCAACTCGATAAGTACCTTTTTTAGCAGAAAAACTAACTAGTGCATCAATATTTTGAACTTCTCCGAAGTAAACTAATTCATCTGTGTCTAAGGCGTAACATTTAACCTCATAGCCATCATAATAAATTTGCGGAATTTGAACTAGAGCCGTGTCTGAGGTAATGTCCGCGATAAATGTCGCGTCAGGACTATTCATGTTTGTAATTTGAAATGTTCCTTCACCAAGAAGAAAGGCAGGAGTGAGATAACTCTCTTTATCATATGCAAAATCGTGATTCGTTGTGATCATCGTTCTAATTAGAGGATATAAAGAAGAAGCGTATTCACTCGTATATGAAGAATCATAAAAGATGATTGGAACATATTCATTATTCCACCCGACACGCGTTACATTCATTAACGAAGCTTCACTTGGCTCTTTTGACATTGAAAATCCATTCAAATTCCAAAGTCTTTTATCCATTGAAGGTAAAGAAACAATATAGAGCAAACAGGCAAAAACAAGCGTGACTTGTTGGACTTTTTTCCGATGAGCCCAAGGTTTTAAAACGATGAACAATAAGATAATTACACCAAAACCGAAAATTCCAAAAAAGCGGAAAGGAAATTGTGCGTTTAAAAAAATCTCAGGTACATAATTCCAAATCGTCGCTGTTGTGATAAGTAAAAAGATAATGATTAAAAAGATCAGAAGAATATAGTTCTCGGGACTTTTAAGAGTTTCTTTAACTTCTCTTTTCCAGGGAGAAATTATAAGCTCCTCTTTTGGTGTTAATTCAAAAGCGATCAGAAGAATATAAAAGAGTGCTGTCCCGATATAAACTTCTTCACGCCTCGTGATTAAAAGTGGTATTGCGAGTAAAGCCGTCGCGATGATAAATGCCCAAAACTTAAAAGGGCGTTTCTTTTCTCCAAGAAGGAGAATAAAAACCGCAGATAAAGAACAGCCAATAAAACAAAGGACATCAATTAACCAAGTGGTTGGAGTTTCTCCGCCTGCGTTTCTCCCCATTTCTATCCAATTTGTGAGCCAAGAACTATAGAAGAATCCAGAAAACTTCAAGCTATAAGGAAGGTAGCTGATTAGATGTGGGACATTAGTCCACATCACAATCGGATCAGAGATTCGATAAATTCCACTTCCTGTTGCTTCAAACATTGGGAAAAGATAAAAAGAAACCATTCCTAAGATCAAAATCAAGGAAATAAAGACAGAAATCGCTTTCTTTTTATTTGTAAAAACTAGTTTCAATCCTTTCCAGGAAAATAAAATGTATGCTCCTGCTAAAACACAACCGACTAGAGCACTAAAAGGATGAGAGAGCAAAAGCAAAGCGACCGCCAAAATGGTTTGAATGTAAGCCGAGATACGAAATTCTTTGTCGTGAAGGATTTTATAGATGCCTAAAAATAGCAAAGGATAAAAAGCAAACGCGAATCCTTCATTGAATGCGGCCCGATAAAGGAAATTGAGAATTCGATATGGGAAAAAGCAGTATGCAATAGCACCAACTAAGGCAAATAACTTATTATTTGTGATTTCTTTACCGAGATGATACATCCAAATACCCGAAACAAAGACGCTTAAAATTGTAAAGAATTCCAAACTTCGAGATAAAGTCGTCGAAAAAATGATTTTAAAGAAGACGACTAGATAATGTGGAAAAGGAGCATAAAAAAGATATATATTCGGAGATAAAGAACCAAGCAATATATGAGAAGGTCCACTCATCCAATGTCCGGAAGTGATTCGCGCATATAAATCATAAGTGTAATTCAAATGCCAAATAGCATCGTCACCGTTGATATAACCATCAATCCGAAAGAAGATTACATAAGGAATAATAGAAGCTGCAAGAATGGCTAAATATGGCCAAATCCAAGAAAGGAAAGAAAGAACTTTTTTCGCTTCAAAAATGTTTTTGAAATGAAAGCCTGTTTTCTTTGTGTTTTCAGATTGGATGTTTTTCTTATTAGCCGATTTCATAAAATTGTAAATTTTCAAGTCTAATAAATATTATATTACTTTTACGAAAGTATCCTTCAGAAAAAGTGAAAAAAAGAGAAAAGATATTTGGCCGGGCTCTTTAAAGTTAATTAGCCACTTCTTGATTTCGTCTCTTTTCTATTTTATCAGCACTTATTTGTATTTAAATTTTGGCACTTTCTCACAAGCGCGCTCAAATTAAGACATTTATTTTTCAAAAAGTTTGCTTTTTGATTGATATCTGAAGCAGAACAAAAAAAGTTTGCTATAATGATGAACAGGTCATTTGATAAACTATGAAAAAATACTTCAAAATGATGTGGGAGATGATCGAGGGACACCGGTTCCTTTATTTTTTCTTTTTCTTTTTGCAATTTGTCACTGTCATCTTAATGGTTCTTTCGGCTTTTACGGCAAAAATCTTATCCGATACGATTTCTGGAGATGTCTTTGTTCCCTTAAAACTAGGAATGATTGGAGGATGGATTGTCAATCTCTATGGCGGACCTGAGTTTTTGACTAATAATATGTGGATGTTTGCAATCATTTACGTTTCACTTGCGCTAATCGGAGGCCTCTTAAATTTTTTAAGAGTCATCATCCGTTCTTATCTTTCTTCAAATATTGGCAAATCAATGGAGTTGAAACTTTTTCAACATGTTGAAAGACTTTCATATTCATATTTAAAAAAGTGGAAATCAGGCGATATCATTCAAACATGTACACGTGATGAAAGGGTATTGCGAAGATTTGTCGTCATGCAGACAACGATGATTACCTATACCTTTTTTATCGTTACAATTTCCTTCCTTGTCCTCTTATCTTTATCATGGAAACTCGCACTTGTTTCGATGGTGATGATGCCGGTCTTGTTTATCTATTCTTTTTTCGTTATTAAAGAAGTGCGAAAAAGATATCGTGCGACAGATGATTCTGAAAGTGATGTCACTTCAAAAATTGAAGAAAATCTCAATGCAGTCAGGATCGTTAAAGCCTATAATAACGAAAAGCACGAAATTGAAGATTTTGAAAAATATCTTAAAGCTTATCAAGGAAAATATAGGCACTGGCGAAAATTATCTGCTTTCTTTTTCTCTTCGAGTGATATTTTTGTCTTCGGGCAAATTCTCATCACTTTGCTTTTTGGCGTCTATTTAGCCGTTATCAAGGAAGTCTCTATCGGAACATTTATTTTAGGAACAACATTTTCATCAATGATGGTTTGGCCCTTAAGAGATGTTGCAACGATTTTAAGTGATGGAGCTAGAGCGATTGTCTCAATCGACCGGATGAATTTAATTTTAGAACAACCTCTTGAAGATATCGACACTGGTGAAAAACCTCAGATCAAAGGTGAAATTGAATTCGAGCACGTCTACTTTAAATACGATGACGGAACCGCCAATGTTTTAAACGATATTTCACTTAAGATAAATCCTGGCGAAACCATTGCGATCATGGGTAAAACCGGAAGTGGAAAAACAACGATCACTCAACTTCTCACTCGCCTATATGAAACAAGCGGTGGAGAGATTAAAATCGATGGGATGAATATCAGTTCAATCGCTAAAAAACATCTTCGAGAAAATGTCTCTTGTGTCTTACAAGAACCATTCCTATTTTCGAAGTCAATTATGAATAATATTCGAATTTCCGCGCAAAACATCGATGAAAACAAGATTTTTGCAGCTTCTCGGGTTGCTTCGATCGATGAAGACATTCGAAATTTCGCCGATGGATACGAGACTGAAGTTGGGGAAAACGGAGTGACTCTTTCAGGAGGACAAAAACAGAGAATTGCTATTGCGCGCTCACTTATTAACGATGCTCCAATTCTCATTTTTGATGACTCTTTAAGTGCGGTCGATACTGATACGGATATTAAAATTAGAGATGCTTTAGCAAAACGAAATAAAGAGAAAATGACGACCACAATTATCATTACTCACCGTGTTTCTACCGCTTACGAGGCCGATCGAATCATCGTTTTAGAAGAGGGGAAAATCGTTCAAGAAGGAAAACACGATGAGCTCGTAAAACAAAGTGGTTTATATAAAAGAATTTATGACATTCAAACGCGAATGGTTTAAGGAAAGGGGGAACGATGGCGACATTTTCATTTAAAGAAGAAGCAATCCCAAAGAAATTGAATTTTTCTGTTTGGTTTAAGATGCTTAAATATGTCAAAAATCGCTGGTATCTCCTCCTCATTTTAATTTTGACAATGCTTGTCACGGCCTTTTATGATTCTTCGTTTACACCACTTATGAATGCATCTTTAATCAAGGCTATTTCTTTAGCAAGCAGCACTGACATCAGTGATTTAATCATTCCTGTTAAATTAATTTTCGGAATTGAATTTCAGGTCAATTTCTTATGGTATTCTCTGATTTTCATCTTTGGCGTCATTTTGCGTTCAGGGATGATATTCGTCACCTTTTATACGACTAACCTGTTAGATATGTATGTGATGACTGCGCTAAGAAGAGATAGTTTTAAAAAAGTTCAGGAATTATCATTTTCTTACTTTGATCGCACACCAAGTGGTTGGCTTATCGCTAGAATGCAAAACGACTGCAGTGACATTGGGGAAATGATTTCCTGGGGTTTGATCAGAATTGTTTGGACGTTTGCTGATTTAATTCTCACTGTCATTTCAATGTTCACTCTTTCAGTAGAACTCTCCCTTGTGATTTTGATGTTAGCGCCGATCTTGATCATCTTTGTTCCGATCATTCAAAAACAGATTTTAAAATTACATCGGATTGCTCGTAATGCTTATTCTAACTTTGTTAGATGGCTTGCAGAAATGATCAATGGGGCAAAGACAATCAAAACTCTATCAATCGAAGATAGTGTTTATGAAGAAGCCGTTGAAGTTTCTAGTGATATTCAAAAGAAACGTTTCAGAGCGAGTTTTCCTAACGCTATTTTAATCCCAATAATTTCAATTACATCCGCGATTACAAGTGGTTTAATCGTCGTTTTCGGAACATATGTTTTTAATTTACAAATCGACGCAACCTCAATATATTTATTCACTGCATTCATTTCTTTTGTCTCTTCAATCTATCACCCAATTCAAGATTTTTCGGAAACTTTCTCAGACTTCATGGCGACGCAGGCAAGTGTCGAAAAAGTTCTGCTTTTAATTAACGCTAAGCCCGAGATTGTCGATAGCCAAAAAGTGATTGAAAAATATGGAGATTTATTCAATAACAAAAAAGAAAATTTTGAACCGATTAAAGGCAAAATTGAATTCAAAAATATCTCCTTTAGTTATATTGCTCCTAACGAGGTCATACATGGAATTAATTTAAAAATCAAAAAGGGAGAAAAAATCGCGATTGTCGGAGAGACCGGAAGTGGAAAGACGACAATGGTCAATCTGTTGTGTCGATTTTATGAACCGACAAACGGCGAATTATTAATCGATGATGTTGAATATCGGACTCGAAGTGTCGGATGGCTAAGAAGTAATATCGGTTACGTTCAACAAGATCCTTTTGTCTTTAATGGAACATATAAAGATAATATTCGTTATGGCAAGCTCGATGCGAGCGATGAAGAGATTATCAAAGCTGCTAAAATTGTTGGGATTCACGAATTCATCAAAGGACAAATAAACGGTTATGAAACGCTATTAGAAGACGGCGGAAATCAATTGTCAGTTGGGCAAAAACAATTGCTTTCTTTTGCGCGAGCTATCATCCGTGATCCCGCGATTATGATTTTAGATGAAGCGACCTCTTCAATTGACACTGAAACCGAAGCGGCAATTCAATCTACGGTCAATAAAATTTTAAAAGACCGAACTTCTATCATCATCGCTCATCGTCTTTCGACAATTGTCGATGCGGATCGAATCATTTTGATGAGCAATGGAAAAATCGTCGAGGAAGGTTCACATAAACAACTAATTGAAAAAAACGGGATGTATCACCATCTTTATATGAATCAATTCAAAGAGCTCGATATCGATAGTCAAATCTCTCAATACGAAACTCAGATCGAAGGCAAAAACATTAAAATTTAAAAGAAAAACTCTAGATTTACAAGGTCTAGAGTTTTTTTGCTGTTTCTATTTGTTTTTCAATAATCGCAGATGATTTGCAATGCTCACATAACCACCCGCAAGATTTTTAACGTCCTTGAATCCTTCGTTTAATAAGATATTTTGGACTGCGTTAGATGTCCATCCACTAAGGCAACAGACGATAATTTCTGCATCTTTATCAAGTTTAGTCAAATTATCTCTAACATACATCTGGGGAATATTAATCGCTTCATCAAGATGCGATTGAAGAAAGGCAATCGGAGAACGGATATCAAGAATCACTCTTTTCGTTTGTCCGGGCCGAAGTAACTCCTTTGCTGAGATGAGTTTGCGATTTTTCTTTAAGGCATTTTCTAAAATCATCCCGGTGTAATTGATCGGATCTCGAGCAGTAGCAAACGGTGGAGAATAGGCTAGATCCATATCTTCTAAGTCGCTTGCTTTTCCTTTTAAAGTCATTGTTGTAGCGATGATATCGATGCGTTTATCGACTCCTTCATGACCGACGATCTGTGCTCCGATAATCGTTCCATCTTTTAGACTCAGGGCTTTGATAATCATATCTTGACCACCCATGAAATGAGGGCGATCAGGTTTTGTGTGAGTGATGACCAAATAATCTAATCCTTCTTTAAGTGCTTGTTTTTCAGTTTTCCCTGTCTGTCCGATACTCAGATCGAAAACTTTAAAAATTGCTGTTCCAAGAACGCCTTTAAATATTACCTTTCCGCCTGTGATATTGTCACCGACAATTCGGCCGGTTTTATTAGCAGTCGAACCTAGTGGAAGGTATAAAGGTTTTTTATCAATCATATGCCACGCTTCCATGCAATCGCCAGCAGCGTAGATATCTTTGATATTGGTTTCTAAATATTCATTTACTTTAATCGCTTTAGAATCCCCTAAAACAATTCCGGCTTCACTTGCAATCTCAGTGTTTGGTTTAACTCCAATGGCGACTAGGACCAATTCACTCGGAGATTCGTGTTCTTTTTCACCCTGATGAAAAGTGATTGATGTCGGTGTGATTTTTTTCACATCAACTCCAGTGAAAATTTTAATTCCAATCGTTTCTAAATAAGAACGAACATACTGTGCCATTTCTTCATCTAAATTCGGAATAATCTGTTCCATTTTTTCTAAAAGTGTCACTTTCATTCCTCTTTTGGTGAAACTATCGACTAGTTCTACTCCGACATAACCACTGCCGATCACCGTCACATTTTCAACTTTATGAGTTTTAAGATAGTCATCGATTTTAAACATATCTTCAATAGTCCGAAGCGAGAAAACGTGAGGTAAAGTCGCTCCTTCAACAAGAAGGTCACGAGCCCTCGCTCCTGTTGCGATAACTAATTTGTCATATTGGTCGGTGAATTTTTCACCGGTTTTTAAATCTTTGACTAAAATCGTTTTGGTTTTGGGATCGATTTTTTCGACTTCGTGTTCGGTCTTGATATAAATTTCATGAGCGAGTTCGAAATAACCGCTTTCGCGAGGAGTGAGTTCTGAACTTTTTTCGACTTCCCCGCTTAAATAAAAAGGCATTCCACATCCTGAATAAGAAATGTGTTTTCCTTTGTCATATATTACAATTTCGGCTTTCTCATCATTTCTTCGCGCTTTCATCGCAGCAGAAGTTCCGCCCGCGACAGCGCCAATTACAATTATTCTCATCTTTTTGTAACTCCTTATACTCATTGTATAACTATTTAAATCATGATGAAAAGACTTTGCTTATAAAGGTGATAGAGAAAAATAAAAACGACTCTCATTTTTGAGAGTCTGTTTTTTCTTTGATGTATTGGATGTATTCGTATTGTTTGATCGATGTGGAGCGTTCAATCATCGCCTGATAGATTTCATCCCGGAGTTTTTGCTTAGCAAGTTGCGGCTTTAAATTTTGATCTGGATAAAACGGACCATCTAGATAAGCGATGATTTTTGGTCTTTTAGAAAGAGCGAATATTCCTCTTCTTTTATGATAAGTAGTCGTGAGGGCAAAAGATGGCACATTTAGGCTAATTGGGAATCTAAAAGATTCATTTTCAAAAGGACGGATTTTTGTATAATAAGGCCAGATGTGCTTTTCAGGATAAATCATCACCGAAGACTTCTTATTTATTCTCGTTTTTAAACATGTGATAAAATCGACTTTTTCCGCGAAGGTTTCCCCTAAAGGTATCGCACCTAACATCGTGATAAAAGTTCTAATGCCTTTAATCGAAAGAGCTTCTCGTCCAACGACGACATAATTCTTTTTAAATGCTTTTAGTAAATTTGGTTGAAATGCATCTGACATCGATCCGGTGTGATTACCATAGATGAAATAACCAGTTCCTTTTGCCTTTTTGATCACTTTACGGTTTTCGATTTTGCCGAGGTAATAAATTTTCATAATCATCCAGATGAGAGGTTTTGCAAAAACAAAATAAGCGAAAAAACTGCCAATCCGATAAAAGACATTTTTCCGGATATATTTAAAATTATCCGGTAAATGTTTTGCTTCTACTTTAGCAGAAGCAAAATCATCGTTTAATTCATCGCGGTAATAAATTATTTTCTTTTTCATGAGAAACAACATCCTCAAACATTTTTTCCATCTGATCCATACAGTGATCAACACTTAAGACTGAGGCGCTTTTTTCGTAGACTTTTCCCATTTTAATTCTTTCTTCTTCGTGATCGAGCCAATAGTCAATTTTATCAGATAAGTCTTTGACATTATTTGACTCAAATAAACTTCTTTCATCTAACGCAAAACCTTTCGTGGCAGAAGTTTTCGAATTGGAAATCACTGGGACGAGTCCGCATTTAATCGCTTCTAAACAAGCAATAGCCTCAATTTCTGCGTGTGCAGGATGAACGTAAAGATCAGAGATATTGATGATTTCGTTTAATTTATCAATCGAAAAGAAATCGATGATCGGTTGATTGGTCAAAATTTTGCGAGAAAGTTTTTCAATCGATTTTCTCGTTGGACCTTGACCTGCAAAGATGAGTTGAATCTCACTTTCATATTTGGATAATGAAACTGCTTTAATGAGTAATTTGTGTGATTTTTCCTTACTCAAACGACCGATGAATAAAATCACTTTCTTTCCGATCAATCTTTCATCTTTTCTCGTTATTGTGGTTTTATAGATGTCGTCTCTTACACCATTAGAGATGACATAGGCATTTGTCTTACCGACGACATCTTCATAAATGTCTTTGATGAATGCGGTGGGATAATGAATCGCACTGCAGTAAGAATATAATTTACGGTTATATCTGCGATAAAGATAATCGTTGAACCAATGGTTGCTCATCCAATTTAGGATGTGGCTAGAAAAGTTTTCTGCTTGGCAATGAAAGCTCGCCGTAACTGGAATATTTAACTCTTCTTTAATATATTTTGCACAATGTGCTCCTAGGAACATCGGAACGGTGACGTGAACGACATCGCTTCCTTCACATGCTTCTTTGATAATCTTTTTATCAGCTTTTGCGATTACGACGTTATTAGCTTTAATAATTACATCGAGAATTCCAAGCGACTGAATCGGAACGACGTAGAATCCGGGTAAACCTTTCTTGTCTTGGTCTGGACAGACGATATTGACTGTATGTCCTTTTTTTCTCATCGCTCTAACTAAATTCATCACTGCGACGGTAGTGCCATTATTCTCTTCGCCGAGAACTGGCGCGATAATCGTAATTTTCATTGTTTTTCTCCTAGGCACATTATGTGTTAAAGAAACATCTAAATAACTCTATGCGTGAAAATTATTCTCTATGAGTTCAAGAACCGCTAGTTTCGTCTACTCTACTGTCAGTTTACATCAAGTGTTTTACATAGTAAGATAAAGTCAGAAATTATGGAACTCAACGAAATCGTGGCGATGAATATCGTCGAATTACGCAAAGAACACAATTGGACTCAAGCCGAATTAGCCGCTAAACTCAATTACACGGATAAGGCGATTTCAAAGTGGGAAAGAGGAGAATCAATTCCAGAACTCGCTACTTTAAAACAACTCGCAGAGATGTTTGGAGTGACGATTGATTACATTACTTCACCTAAACCTAAAGCCGAGAAAAAAGACTATCTACTTCCAGGGATAATTAAAACGAATCGAATTTTGATCACTGCGATTTCGACTTCGATTGTTTTAATCATCGCAACCATCGTCTTTGTCTATGCGGCGATTTATCTTGAGAAATATCTCTGGACTTTATTTGTCTGGTCAGTTCCAGCAGGGATGATCTGTCTGTATTTTTTCAATTGGCGGTGGGGCGAAAAGAAATTCACTTTTTATATCGTCACCGTTTTTTTATGGTCCATTTTAACCGCGATTTTTCTTGAGACAATGCAATATAACACTTGGCTTATCTTCATCATCGGCATTCCGATTCAAATCACGGTTACCTTAATTGGGTTTTTGAAAAAATAAAACACAGCAAATATAAATTAAACTTAAAAAGGATTATTTCACCATTTTTAAAATTTGATAAACAAATATTGGTTTTTATTTTTTTAGCTTTGTTAATATCAAGAATTCAGGTTTAGGAATAATGGAAATTTTTAAACTAGGTTAGTTGATTTTGTTCCGAATCACTAAATCTTTCTTTAAGCAATTTTGCCGGGTTTCCCCCGACAATTGTAAAAGGTTTTACATCACGCGTAACAACTGATCCTGCAGCAATGATTGAGCCTCGACCAACTGTAACTCCCTTTAAAATTATCGCACCTGATCCAATCCAATTATCTCCTTCGAAGATAACGGGTTTGTCATTTTCAGGTAATTTCTCTTTGTCTGTAATTGAAGCCATTGGTCTATCTTTAATATCAAAGCGGTGGTCACCGGTGAAAACAGAGACTCTAGGCCCAAACATCACATCATCGCCTATAATTATTTCGGCCAATTTTGCAAAAAATATACAATCCGCACCGATTGTTACTCGACTTCCCAAAGTTATATTTTGAAATGTGAAAAGTCCGCCTCTTCCAAGGTAGTTTTTCTTTCCTCTCTTTTTAAATGCCGCCAATCTAAATGGCATTATTATCCGATAAAGTGCTTTTTTTATGAAATGACAGATTTTGTAAATAATCTTCATTTTTTCCTCCCACGTTCTTCAGTAGACAAACATCAGTTATGTCTTATGTCTCGAAGCTAAAACCTCATTTATTTTTTTTATCCATGATTTTGAAAAAACATCTATTGAAAACCCTTGTTCAACAATTTTCCGCGATTCTTCTCCCATTTGCAAGAGTTCATCTTCCCTCCGATTGACGATTTTGCTTATGGCATCTGCAATCGATTTAGTATCATTGGGATCAAATGTAATCGCATTGTTTTCATTTGCCAAATATTTATAATCAGACACTTCACTCATTAAAATTGGTTTTCCCACAGCTAATCCCTCTAATATTGCATTAGGCATCCCTTCATGTGTACTAAAAAGTGCAACTACGTCAGAGTTATAATATTTATCAATTATATCTTGCGTAGTCTCTTCTAAAATCAAATTACTATCAACACCTTTTTCTTTGATTAGGTTCTTAATTTGTTCTTTTGTGAGGTATCCTTTTTCTTCTGCTGTTCCATACCATCTAATTTCAAATTTAGATCGAACATCATCATCAATTATTGCAATTGCATCTATTAATCTTTCAATATTCTTTATACGCTTTAATGATGCAGCAACAGTGATTCTTAATTTTCCGTTATGAGTAAAAGAAGTTTTGAGATTGTCTTTTTTGTCAATTTGCACACCATTATGGATTACTCCAATTTTATCTTTAAACTCTGGTTTATATTTTAGCCACAAGTCTTTTGCCGAGTAAGAGTTACAAACAATGTAATCTGACTTCCGCTCAAAAAATTTATAGATTTTATTTTTACAACCTTTAAAATTATCTTCTATCGCGTTCCGCTCACTAGTGATCAGCGCCCATTTTCTTTTTTTATTAACGGAAAAATTAGCAATAAAATTAGGGGTTTCTAAAAAAGAGATTAAGATATCTTGCCATCCTTGTTGAATGTAGTGTCTAACTTTGAAAAGTCTGAGCAAATTCGACTTAGGAGCTATTTTAACTATCTCGATTTTTTTATTAATTCGGTTTTTAAAGAAATCTTGGTTTGTATATTGCAGAACTTTAACCTTATGCCCTTCGTCATGAAGAGCATTTGCCAAATAGACCATTTGTCTTTGTGCTCCACCCAAACCTAATCCATCTATAAAAAGTAAAATATTTAGCATTGTTTTATCTTATCTTATTTTTTTAAATATTCATAGCACCCACTACGTCATAATATTAAAAAAGCTCAATTAAAACCATATTTATAATGCTACCTGCATACTTAAAAAATAAAACCCCGCAACGAAATATCTAGCGGGGTTTCTTTTTATCTATTTAATTATAAATTAAGACTTTAAAATGTCTGTCTTTTTCTTTTCAAATTCCTCTTGGGTGATCAATCCTTCTTTTAAGAGTTGTTCGTACTTTCTAATCCGACTGACTTTTAAATCATCTTGGTCAGGTTGAGTTGTTAAAAATGCTTTAGCATCGCTAAGCGTATTTACTTCGGTTTTATCATTCATGGCGATGAATCCGATGTAGATGTTCGCACCGATGATAATCATTAAAGCGATTTCAAATAAAATCGTGTAGGTGATAATCGTTCCATCTGCTTGGCCGTGAGCAAAAGCAGCAAGCGTGGCCGCTAAGTGTCCGAAAAGAAAAATTTCTGCAAGTAATGAGGTGACAAAAAGGAGAGTCCCAATGTTCTTATTTTTCTTTTTGCTGAATCCGTGAATTAAACCAGCGACTCCGATGAGGATGGCTAAAACAGTGATAATCGAATAAAAAGAAAAAACTAAAGTGACTATTTTGTCATTAGAATAAAGAGCAAGAGAATATTCTTTTTCACTTGCTAAAACCGAGATGTAGAGCAACGCAAAATTGGAAAGCCAAAGAGTTAATGAGGTCCCGACTAAAAACATTCCTTTTGACTCTTTTAAACCTCCGACTAAACCGATGGTGAGAATTGAAATAATCAGCAACCCTCCAAATAAAACAGGAGCGAAAAGAACTCCATCTCCATCAGGAGAAACGAGCATGAAAATGATTGAAAGAATTAAAAAACCGATTGCAACTGCAGGAAGAATCGAGAGCAGTTTTAACTTTAGAACGGGCGTTTTGTTAGAATTTTCCATAATTTTTACCTCTTTTTTATTATACACGGATATGGTCACCGTGTTATAAATACTACCATTTATAATCATGCTTTTGTTATAATTTTTCAAGGAGGATTAATTATGGATAATCGCGAAAAATTTTATCATTGCCCGATTTGCGGTAATTTCTTTGGTGTGATTCACGATGCAGGACCAATTCCTGTGTGCTGCAATCAGCCGATGATCTCAGTCGAGGCTAATTCAGAAGAGGCTTCTTTGGAGAAACATATTCCAGAAGTCGAAGTTCATGAAAATAAGGTCATCGTCAAAATCGGTGCAGTTCCACATCCGATGATTCCCGCTCATTATATTCAATGGGTCTTTGTCGTCACCAATCTCGGAAGACATCGCGTCCCGCTTCAACCTGATCAAGCTCCAGAAGCCGAAATTGCGCTTCTTCCAAATGAAAAACCATTAAGAGTCTATGAATATTGCAATATCCACGGACTTTGGATTAAAGAACTTTAAAAAAATGCTTTCGATTTTAAGGTGTTCTAAAAGAAAACATCAATATTTTTTTTGATGTCCTCTTGTTTTGCTTTAAGGAGGCTACGTCATGAAGAGTTTAGGAAGAAAGAAATTTATTATCTCATCACTTTTATTTTGGGTTGCGCTAGCACTGATCGCTGTGCTCACCGAAAGAGTTTATATTTTAGGATCGACAATAAATTTAGGTGAAGGGGTTATCCCGATGATGCCAAACGAAGTTTTTGGTGCTTTTGCGGTCCTGACATTTATTGCGTATTTTATTTATATTTATTTCGAGTTTTATATCGCAAAGACAAAAAAAAACTTTTTCCTTGCCGGACTCTTGCTTTTGTTTTTCCTCATCGGAACGTTTGCGATTTGGTTTAATTCGACATATCCCTTTAGTCTTGAAGGAACTGGTTTTCTCAACGAAGCTGGTCTAATACTCAAACTCACGTATACGATATTACTCGGCTTTAGCCTTTTAGCGATATATGCGATTTTAGCAATTTTTCCAAAAAATAAGGTGAGCAGTAAAACACTCAATTGGTTTTATTATGCAGTCGCCTTACTCGGACTTGTTTCTATTGTCGTTTCTTTGATTAAAGAATTCGACATGTACACCGCAGTATTTACCGGCGGTATTGAACTGAGATACATCACGATTAGATCTTTTTATCTCACTGAAAACACTTATGGAGTAATGTTACTCCTTTCATTTATTGCTTTAGGTTTGATCAACTATCAACGTCCAGTTTGGTGGAGATATATTTTTATGATCGTCTTTGCTCTAGCGACGATATTTACAACATCTCTTTTATGCATTGTTTTATTAGGAGTTTTTGCCTTAACATATTTCATTTCAATCATCGTTAAATTATTCAAAGAGAAGAATAAGAAAGCAGCGCTCGCTCATCTTCTTGTAATTCCGATACTGATCGCCATTTGTGTGAGTATTTTTGTTGTTTTAAATCATTTTAACATCACGCCAGTTACTAACTTTTTTGACTTTATTGCAAAATCAATTTTTGAAAAAGATTATGATTCTTTATCTAATCGGATTCCGAATTGGCAAAATGCATTGAAATTAATCGTCACACCTTTAGATTGGATAATCGGTCAAGGTTTTAATGCTTTTGGCGATAATGTCGCTTTATATAGTGAAATTGATGGAAGATATTGGTTGAGGTATGTCGATTCTGGTTTGGTGTCGATTATCGGTTCGTTTGGTCTTATCGGTTTACTCGCTTATGCTGGATTGATCATCTATGTCATCCATATGTTCAAAGTCGCTGCTAAAAATGGTCGTTTACATAAAGTTCTCATGCCCTTTATCGCATTTTTAATCATCTTAGGACATGGAGTGTTTGAAGATACGATTTTCTTTATTGCAAACACAAAAGGACTCGTCATCACCATCATGTTAGTTTTACCAATCGCCATCGAATATAACGCCGCAAAACATCCAGAACTCGTCAAAGAGTATATTTCAGAAGAAAATATCATGCACACACCTCAAGGTGTTGCTTTTGATCATGCCGCGAATGTTTTAAGTGCTCTTTTCATCGCTTTAGCGATTTCTTTATTTGGGGTCTCGTTAATTTGGATCGGAGATCTAGGACAAAACCGTGATGTTTTTATAATTACGCTTTCACTTGGAATGATGTTTCTCGCCCTTTTCTTCACCTATCCATATCTCATCAAAATCTGGGGTCATAAGTTAAAGAAAACCGGTTTTGTTTCCACACTTTTTTTTAGTCTTATTTTCACGATTGGTTTAAGTGCACTTTTAGGTTTAATATTTTATATTATTTCTTATAATCTTATCATTGCAATCATCTTCTTTGCCGTAGGCGTGATCTCGATTTCACTTTTTGAAGTCGTGATTTATATCTTGATATATAGCCAAATCGAAGGATATCTAAAATTCTTGAAAGAACAGATTACTTCAACTGCAGTGAATACAATTTTAACTCTTTTTGTCTTTTCCATTGTCGCTTTATTCAGCGCTTATTTCATTCCGATTTCACTCTTTTTATTCAGCGCTTATCTCATCGCGTTTAGTCTTATTTATCTCACCTCACTAATTCTTTTAATCAACAATACCCAAAAGAAAAATAAGTGGGTTGAATCAGTCAATTACTACAATGATGTTTATTTAAGAAACGTCCGGACTAATCTTCTTATAGACCCATCTCTAAAAGTTTTAATAGACGAAACTGAAGATGATTCGGTCCAAATTGAGCAGATTTAAAATTTGAATGAGAATGATAAAAAATACCCCTTATAGGGGTATTTATTTTTTAAATGGTCATCGTTTAAGACCCGCCTTAGGTCTTTTTTTAAATCCTCCAGTGATCGAAATAAAGATCAAATTGATCACGAGGAAATAAGCGATCATAATCGCAATCGAAACCCATAAAGAAGTTGAGGCCAATCCGAGTTCGTGATTCGTATAAACATAACCAGTGAGAAGCAAAACTGGGAACCCTAAACCGATGGCAACCGTGCTTCCATAAACCAAAGTGTCTGCAGCAGGTGTTTTAAAATGAGGATCGATTTCCCTTAGTAAGGCAATCCCATCAGAAGCAGTGCCGGTTAAGTTACCATAGAAAATTACAAAGCCTTCTTGAGGATACTTCTTAAAAGCCCGGTTAGTGGTGAACTTGACATAGATAAATGTGATTATCATTCCGACTAGACCTAAGGCGATAAGTGAAACAATGATCGTCCAATCGGCGAAGAAGTTTCTGATGTCGATTGCCATAATCGAAGAGATAATCATCACGTCAAAGACAAAACCCGCGATTCTCTCTAAAAGAAAGTTATTGACATACTCGCGTTTGATGACGTTTTTCTTTTTTAAAGAAGCAATAATCTTTTTGATGACCATTGCAAAGATCGTCGCAAAGATGAAATTAAAACCATAGAGGAGGGGAACGATTGTCTTAGATAAGAAGTTGTCTTCTCCTAAAAGTGCTGAAAGTTTATCAATTCCAAAAATCACTCCAAAAGTGATCAAATATGTAAGGGCGATCAATGCGACTTGAAGTGTTAGTTTATCAATCGAATCTGAAAGAGGAACTTCGCCTTTTTTCTCAACGCGTTCTTCACCATCGAGTAAAATCGCATCGTCTTCTCGACGTTTGACTAGTCCTTTTTTAGCCGCGTAATTTAAATAAATTACTCCACCGATCGCCGCAGAGGCAAAGCCCATCGTCGAAATCGTCAGACCAAAATTGGTCCCACCTAGGAATCCACCCTGTCCTTCAAAAATAGAACCGATATTCATCGCTTGTCCAGGGCCTTGTCCAAAGCCCATCGGAAGGAGCAAACCTGCAAAAGGAGAAACGGTCGAACCAGGGAAAAGACTGAATAAAACCGTGATTATAATTCCGACGATTCCTTGAATTAAATATGCACCGATGATGATGAGTCCAGCTCGAAAACTATCTCGTCCCATCTCTTTTGATTTCACCCGCTTAGCATCGATTGTCTTTAATCCTAACGCGATAAAGCCAATCGCTAAAGCGTGATAGGTCAGGGTTTGTAAGACAGAAGTAAATCCATTAGTCAATAAAGTCTCACTCGTAAGAGCGAGCTCTGAATATTGAAAGATAATCTTCAAGATCAATCCAATTGCTCCACCGATAAAAGAAACCGGAAGAAGTGACTTTCTGAGAAATGGAATAGATCTTCTTAAAACGTTAGATAAAAGAAGCAGTGAAAGGACGATTAAACAGGCGACGACAATCGCCCAAGTGACATTCCAATCACCCGGGACAAAGCGCAGTGGTTCAGAATCCAAGATTACGGTGTGTGAGATAAACATAGTTATTCACTCCTTTCTTTTTCAGTTCTTCAAAAATCCGCAAAGTTATGAAGTATTGATAAATCGAAGCGTTTGATTTCAATCTGATGATAATCGTGGGTAGTGAGTAACAATAGAAAACTAACTTCCTTTTTTGTTGACACCCATAACCTCTTAAATCTTCAAAAGGAATTTTAAAGTCGAATTTCTTTCCAATAATAGTGATTCCTTCACTATTTAGTGAAAAGACACATCCATAATAAATCTTTCGTCTTTTTAAACCCCAACTGATTTTCACTTCGACATCTTCATAAAACGTTTCGTCTAAATGATTTAAGACATATTTTTCATATTCGTCGATCATCGGTCGAGCGAGTTCATGGAGTTTATATTTTTGTTCAGCGATTTGAACATACCCATATTCATCATACATACCTTCAAAATCACAATTATTGCAAAAGATTTTATTATCTTCGGTCGCTAAGACGTGATGATGGTGGCATTTAGGGCAGAAAAAGATTAATCTCTCTAATCCCACTGCAAGCATTTTTCCTTTATAAGGACCAAGATTATTTTCATAAGGATCCACCGTTAGATTTTCTTTGATCAATTGTTCTAATTCATCTAGAGGAATCACTTCGATTTGCTGAGGGGATAACTTCAATCTAATCTTTCCTCTTGTCAGGCCTTTTTTGCGGTATTGTGACCAACGGGGGTTATTAAAATAACCACCTTTTAAGTTATAGATCACGAGTTCGATTCCTAATAGCTTAGCGAGTTTACCAGGATTATGAAGATTAAAAGATAATTGACTATCATAACTTGAATTACCTTCCGGGAATAAAGCGATTGAACCACCCTCTTTGATCACATCTTTCATCCTGCGGATCACATTGATATCTAATGTTCCTTTTTTTATCGGAAGTGGATTCATGAACATCTTTAATAAGAATCCATATTTTGGATTCGTGACGATTTGTTCATTTGCAACGATATATAAAGGTGCTTTATAAACATAGTAAACTAGAAAAGGATCCAACTCACTTTCATGATTGCAAAGGACTAATTGAGGTGTCTTTTTATTCTTATGAATAACTTCGCCTTTAAATCGGTATTTAAGTCTAATGATATTAGCGACCACGAGACGATTAAACCAGGCAAAGAAATAATGTCGATAACGAACCTCTTTACGACGGCGAAGTTTCTTTTCCATATCTAGTCATCATTATATGTTTCATTTGTAAATACAAAAAGAAAAAAAGCAAAATTGCAATCCAAAATCTGATTAGTGTTTTGAGGTAGTGAACCGTTTTAAGCGTTTTAGTTCTTGGAACAAAGTTGTTTTTAAAACCATTTTTTATGAAAACAGTTTGCGTGTACTTGTACATATGTGGTTTAATGAGATTGTGATAACAGAAAACGAAAAATGAAAAAATAGTTTTTATCTTTCTTAAAGTGCGTTCGTCTTATTAAAAAGCACAATCGTTATTCTGCCATGAAATTCGACTCTGATTATGATGAGTGAGTCATTGATGCATGATGACTTATCATTCATGAGGGTTAGAAAATCGCGATCACTCGATAATTTCTTTATTCTTATGAAAGGAGAAAAACCATTATGAAATTATTTAAAAAGATTGCTTTCGTTTCCGCCGGTGTGATGATGGCAATCGGACTCGGATCTGGACTTGTAGCTAACAAGACTCCAGAAAGAGCAAGTGCTGCTCCCCAACTTTTAAATTCCTTTAATTTTTTAGACGGGGGTGATAGCAGCAATTCTGCGTACGCTAGTACTGACATCGAGACTAATGTTAGTTATGCGGCAGATAATCCTGGAGGTACTTCCGGAACAACTGCTTGGAAAGCTGACTATGCTAACCTGAGCTTGACCTACCAAACAAGATTAGGTGGTAAGTTGGTTTCTACAGTTCAAAC
>Ga0172382_10001502_pt1 | contig 41634 bp, 44 predicted proteins | sample Leawel138RmetaG_FD_122245 | JGI IMG/M metagenome (GOLD analysis project Ga0172382, IMG submission 122245) | Leachate microbial communities from a municipal landfill in Southern Ontario, Canada - Leachate well 138R metaG | ecosystem: Engineered > Solid waste > Landfill > Unclassified | place...
GACTTGCAACACTCCATGGACGTCCTTGGAACACCATGGAAAGCTGAAGTGGAGCGGGTGAAGGGAATCGAACCCTCGTATGCAGCTTGGGAAGCTGCCGTTCTACCATTGAACTACACCCGCGAAGGGTTCGCATTCTAATTGGCCTGAGCGCCGGGCGCAATCGGCATGAGGGTGTGCATGCTAAACTTTTGCACTTTTCCGACCGCTTTGACTGGAAACAGGATCATGCTGCACCTCACGATCAATGGCGAACGGCAGGCGCTGGAGGCGCCGCTGACGGTGGCGGGCCTGCTGGAGGCGCGTGCGCTGGCGGGCAAGCGGGTGGCGGTGGAGCGCAACGGACTCATCGTGCCGCGCAGCCTGCATGCCGAAACCTTTCTGGAAGAGGGCGATCAGTTGGAGATCGTGGTGGCCGTTGGCGGTGGTTGAACGCCCCGGGCGCCGCACTTTCCTGCCCTCTTTACACCTTTCCCGGAACACGTCCGGAGCCCCTCCGGACATTGCATGCTGACAAGACCGACCATGAACGACTCCCTGGTAATCGCAGGACAATCCTACCGTTCCCGCCTGCTCGTGGGCACGGGCAAATACAAGGACTTCGCCGAAACCCGCGAGGCCATCGAGGCCAGCGGAGCGGAGATTGTCACGGTGGCGATTCGCCGCACCAACATTGGCCAGAACGCCGATGAACCCAATCTGCTCGATGTGCTGCCGCCGGAGCGCTTCACCATCCTGCCGAACACGGCGGGCTGTTACAACGCCGACGATGCGGTGCGCACGCTGCGCCTGGCCCGCGAGCTGCTCGACGGCCATGCGCTGGTGAAGCTGGAGGTGCTGGGCGACCCGGACACCCTCTTCCCGAACATGCCGGAAACCCTGAAGGCTGCCGAAACGCTGGTGAAGGAGGGGTTTCAGGTGATGGTGTATTGTTCCGACGACCCGATTCAGGCAAAGATGCTGGAAGACATCGGTTGTGTGGCGATCATGCCGCTGGCTTCGCTGATCGGCTCGGGCATGGGCATCCTGAATCCGTGGAACCTGCGCCTCATCATCGACCAGTCGCGGGTGCCGGTGCTGGTCGATGCCGGGGTGGGCACGGCATCGGATGCGGCGATTGCGATGGAGCTGGGGTGCGATGGCGTGCTCATGAACACCGCGATTGCGAAGGCCGGGCAGCCAGTGCTGATGGCCGGCGCGATGAAGCTGGCGGTCGAGGCCGGTCGGGCGGCTTATCTGGCCGGACGCATGCCGCGCAAGCACTATTCGGCCGACCCGAGTTCGCCCACCCGTGGCCTGATTGGCTCCTGACGCGCCAGTATGATTAACCCGGCCCTTTAATTTACCGATGCCCGGGCGCCCTGAGCTTGTCGAAGGGCGCTGCCGGGAGGGGGCTTCCGGGAGGAGGCTTCGACAGCAGGTTCAGCCCGAACGGAAAGAGGGGGTTGAGGGCGGGTTGATGGTGAAGGTTCAGGCCTTTTCGGCTCATTTTTCAGATTTTCAGGCGTTTTTCATGCAAGAACACGACAAGGCCGGCGCTGGCTGGCAGCCCGTCAGTACGGGGGGCGACCTCGCAACGCAGCCGGACGCAGGCGACGACACCGGGGAAGGCCGCTTTTCCAGCCGCTCGATCCGCAGCTTCGTGCTGCGCCAGGGGCGCATGACGGTGGCCCAGCAGCGCTGCATGGACGAGATGATGCCGCGCATCGGCGTGCCGTACCGGATCACCGAAAAGCTCGACCTGAGCGCGCTGTTCGGGCGTGTGGCGCCCACCGTGGTCGAGATCGGTTTTGGCATGGGCGAGACCACGGCGCGCATTGCGGCGGCGCGGCCCGACACCGACTTTCTGGCCATCGAGGTGCATGGGCCGGGGGTGGGCAACCTGTGCAAGCTGGTGGCCGAGCAGTCTCTCGACAACCTGCGCATCATGCAGCATGACGCCGTGGAGGTGTTGCGCGACATGATTCCGGAGGGCTCGCTGGCCGGCGTGCATGTGTTCTTTCCCGACCCCTGGCACAAGAAGCGGCATCACAAGCGCCGCATCATCCAGCCCGACTTTGTGGCCCTGATCGCATCGCGCCTGGCGCCGGGCGGATACCTGCACTGCGCCACTGACTGGGAGGAGTACGCCCAGTGGATGATGGAGGTGCTCAGCGCTGAGCCTCTGTTGCACAACAGCGCCGGAGCGGGGGGCTATGCGCCCAGACCCGACTACCGGCCCCTGACCAAGTTCGAGCATCGTGGCCTGAGGTTGGGCCACGGCGTGTGGGATCTGATTTTCACCCGGCGCGAGGTCTGAGCGGCGCCAACGCGGAGAATTGTCATGATCGGTGGCCTGTTTCGTTTCATCGGCAAGCTGTTGAAGTTTCTATGGAAGTCGATCGGGGTGGTGCAGCGCAGCCTGTCCACGCTGTTTTTTCTGGTCGTGGTGGGGGTGGTCGTTCTGATCGTGCTGCGTCCGGAAATGCCCTTGCCCGAGCGGGCCGCGCTGGTGCTCCGGCCCGGCGGAGCGCTGGTGGAGCAGCGCAGTGTGCGCGATCCGCTGGAGATGTTCCGGCCCTCGGGCGGGCGGGCCACTGAAACCCGGCTGCGCGATCTGCTCGAGGCGGTCGAGGCTGCGGCCGGCGATGCACGCATCACCGCGTTGGTGATCGAAACCGACGGGCTGGGGCCGGCCGGGCTGTCGAAGCTGGCCGAACTGCGGGCGGCCATCCAAACCTTCAAGCGCAGCGGCAAGCCGGTGTATGCACGCGGCGAGCGCTTCACCCAGGGGCAGTACTATCTGGCGAGCGTGGCCGATGAGGTGCATCTGTCGCCGGACGGTTTTGTGCTGATCAGCGGGTTTTCGCGCTATGTGACCTATTTCAAGGGGGCGCTGGACAAACTCGGGGCGAAGATGCATGTGTTCCGGGTGGGGGAATACAAGTCCTTCAGCGAACCGTTTACCCGCACCGACATGTCACCCGAAGACCGTGAGAGCTCGCTGGACCTGCTGGCCGCGCTGTGGAACATGTATCGCGAGGATGTCGCCTCGGCACGGGGGCTGAACCTTGAGGCACTGGACAATTATGTGATCGATTACCGTGCTGCCCTGCTCGGCAGCGATGGCGATCCGGCCAAGGCAGCATTGAGCGCCGGATTGGTGGACCGGCTCAGCACCCGGGATGAATGGCGGGCGCTGTTGCGCGAACGGGTGGGGGAACCTGTGCGCCGCATGCCGACCGAGTTGGTGGGCACCCAGGGAGATTATGCGGCGCTGTCGCTGGGCGAGTATCTCGCGCATGTGCGCGGGGCACGCCCCCCGCAGGATGCGCGCATTGCGGTGCTGGTTGCGCAGGGCAGTATCGTCGACGGGCGGGGCGGGCCGTCTTCGGCGGGGGGCGATGCGCTGGCCGAGCTGATCCGCCAGGCCCGCGAGGATGAGCGGGTGCGTGCGCTGGTGCTGCGCATTGACTCCCCCGGGGGCAGTGCCTTTGCGTCCGAACTGATCCGCCGCGAACTGGCCTTGACCCGGGAGGCCGGCAAGCCGGTGATTGCGTCGATGAGTTCGACCGCCGCTTCCGGGGGGTACTGGATTGCGGCCGGTGCCGATGAAATCTGGGCGCATCCGGCCAGCCTGACCGGCTCCATCGGCATTTTTGCGATGTTCCCGGAGCTTGCCGAGCCGCTCAACCGCATCGGCATCACGCTCGATGGCGTGTCCACCGGTCCGCTGGCCGGGGCCTTCGACCCACGGCGGCCGCTCGACGGGGCTGCGGCGGAAACCATGAGCATTGCGATCCGTCATGGCTACGACCGTTTCCTGAAAGTGGTGGGCGATGCCCGAAACATGCCGGTGAGCGATGTGGACCGGGTGGCGCGGGGCCAGGTGTGGACCGGCCAGGCCGCGTATGAGCTGGGTCTGGTCGATGGTCTGGGCGGGGTGTCTGCCGCCATCGAGGCCGCCGCAGCCCGGGCCAGCCTGCAGGCGTATGAAGTGCAGTGGCTGCAGCGTAGCCTGTCGCCTGCGCAACTGCTGATGCAGCAGCTGACCGATACGGTCGAGGCGGGGGGGCCGGCAGGGGCGGTGCTGGGCTGGGCGCTGGCCTCGCCGCCGGCGCAAGCACCCGCCCGTTCCCCGCTGGAGCAGGTGTTGAGCGGTCTGCAGCGCGATGCGGAAGCGCTGATGTCGTGGAACGATCCGGCACACCAGTACGCACACTGCCTGTGCGAGGCGCCGCAGGAGTAAATGGGCGAGGGGGCGCGCTTCAGTCGTCCAGGAACAGCCCGAGCAGGTCGTTGAGGTAGCGCTGCCCCTTCGGGCTGGGGCGCAGCAGGGTGCGCCGGCCGGCCGGGGTGTCGCTCTCGATGAGCTCGAGCAGGCCTTGTTGCCGGGCGCTGCGCACGCGTGCCTCCACGCAGTCCAGTGGCAGGCCAGTGCGTGCGCTGAACAGGTCGAAGGTGACGCCACCGGTCAGGCGCAGCGCATTCATCATGAACTCGAAGGGCAGTTCGTGCGCACGCACTTCGCGGCGCTCCTGCACGAAATCATGCCGCGCGGCGGCTTCCAGATAACGCATTGGATGCTTGTGGCGCATCTCGCGCACGATGCCCGCATGGCTGGAGAGCTTGCCATGTGCGCCGGCTCCGATGCCCAGATAGTCACCGAAGGTCCAGTAGTTGAGGTTGTGGCGGCAGTGCTGCTCCGGACGCGCGAAGGCCGAGGTTTCGTAGTGCTCGAAACCGGCCGCAGCCAGCCGGGCCTCGATGGCCTCCTGCATGTCGGCGGCGCTGTCGTCATCCGGCAGGGCCGGGGGCGCGTGGTGGAAGGGCGTGTTCGGTTCCAGCGTCAGGTGGTAGCAGGACAGGTGCCCCACGCCCAGCGCGAGGGCGGTGTCCACATCGGACAGGGCCTGGGCGATGTCCTGTCCGGGCAGCGCATACATCAGATCCAGATTCACCCGCTCGAAGTGGCGCAGGGCGATGTCCACCGCCCTGCGTGCCTGTGCGCCATCGTGAATGCGGCCAATGGCGTGCAGATGGGCGTCGGAAAAGCTCTGGATGCCGATGGACAGGCGGTTGATGCCGGCGGCGCGGTAGTCGGCAAAGCGGGCATGCTCGAAGGTGCCCGGGTTGGCTTCCAATGTGATCTCGGCCATCGGGTCGAGCATCAGCAGGCTGCGCACGGCCTGCAGCAGCCTGTCCAGGCTGGCGGCGCGCATCAGGCTGGGCGTGCCGCCGCCAATGAACACCGAATGCACCCGTCGACCCCACACCTGGGGCAGGGCGTGCTCCAGATCGGCAATCAGGGCGTCGATGTAGGCGTGCTCCAGGTCGGCGGGCACGTCGGTGTGTGCAGGCGTGGCGTCGCGCACCGTATGCGAGTTGAAGTCGCAATAGGGGCATTTGCGCACACACCATGGGTAATGCACATACAGCGCCAGCGGCGGCGAGGCGGACAGCTGCGGGACGGCCTGCGCAGCCTCGCCCGGGCGGGCCGGGCTGCGGGTGTCGGGGGCGATGGGGATGACCTTGCGGGTGGCTGGCACGGACTGCGGGGGCGATGTGCGGGAGGGGCGCGTTCAGAGCCGGGTGTGCTGCAGGCGCTCAAGCAGGTGGCGCATGGCCGCGCCACGGTGGCTGAGGGTGTTTTTCAGCGCCGCATCCAGCTCGGCGGCGCTTTGTTCGAGCTCCGGCAGCCAGAACAGCGGGTCGTAGCCGAAGCCGCCGCTGCCGCGCGGCGCCTCAAGAATGGTGCCGTGCCATTCGCCATCCGCAATCAGCGGCTGCGGGTCGTCGGCGTGGCGCACCAGCACCACCACCGAATAAAAATAGGCGCTACGGTCGCTGCTGCCACTCAGCCGCTCGATGAGCAGGGCATTGTTGCGGGCATCCGAACGGGGCTCGCCGGCAAAGCGGGCCGACTGCACGCCCGGCGCACCGCCCAGGGCGCTCACGCACAGGCCGGAGTCGTCTGCAATGGCCGGCAGGCCGGTGGCGGCCGCAGCATGACGCGCCTTGGCCAGGGCGTTTTCAACAAAGGTGGCATGCGGTTCTTCCGCTTCGCTCACGCCCAGCTCGCCCTGGGGCAGGACGGCGATGCCCAGGGGGGCGAGCAGCGCATTCATTTCCGCCGCCTTCTTGGCGTTGTTGCTGGCGAGTACGAGACGTTCGATCATGTGCGTGGGCCTTTCTTCGGGCAGTGGGATGAGGGGCCGGCCTGTGAGCGGACCTGTGGGCTCAGCCTGCGGGGTGTTCGGCGAGGGCGGCGCGTTGCAGCGCGACCAACTCGCCCAGCCCCTTTTCCGCCAGACCGAGCAGGGCGTCGAGTTCGGCGCGGCTGAAGGTTTGCCCCTCGGCCGTGCCCTGCACTTCCACAAAGCCGCCCGCGCCGGTCATCACCACATTCATGTCGGTGTCACAGGCGGCGTCTTCGCTGTAATCCAGATCCAGCACCGGCTGCCCCCGATACATGCCTACCGATACCGCCGCGACAAAGTCCTTCAGCGGGCTGGCCGGCAGCGCGCCGGACTGCACCAGCGTGCGCAGCGCATCATGCAGCGCCACGCAGGCGCCGGTGATGGCGGCGGTGCGGGTGCCGCCGTCGGCCTGCAGCACATCGCAGTCCAGGGTGATCTGGCGTTCGCCCAGCGCCTGCAGATCGACCACCGCGCGCAGGCTGCGTCCGATCAGGCGCTGGATTTCCTGGGTGCGGCCGCTTTGCTTGCCTTTTGCCGCCTCGCGCGCGCTGCGGGTGTGGGTGGCGCGCGGCAGCATGCCGTATTCGGCCGTCAGCCAGCCTTGCCCCTTGCCACGCAGAAAGGGGGGGACGGTGTCCTCCACGCTGGCGGTGCACAGCACCCGGGTGTTGCCGAATTCGATCAGCACCGAGCCTTCGGCATGGCAGGTGAAATGACGGGTGATGCGCACCGGGCGCAGTTGATCCGCTTGTCGTTGGCTGGGACGCATGGCTGGGCTGCTTACCTTTTCATTTGCTGAATTTCTGGATGGCCGAGTTGATTTCGGCAATCGCCCGTTCGATTTCGTCGTCGGTCAGGTCGAAGGCGCTGGTCGGCTGGTGTGCCCGGTCGAAGGTGTCCAGACGGGTGGTGAAGTTGTCGCGCGCCATGGTCTGGGTGGAGATCGACTCGCCAGCGGCCTGGTTGATGTCGTCCTGCCACTGCATGGCCACCATCGACAGATTGTCGCAGGTCTTGCCCGCTGCCAGTTCGGCCTGGTCGAGCAGGCGTGGCACGTCGGCCATCACATTGTTGTTGGCCAGCCCGAGCAGTACTCCGTCGTTGCCCAGCGGCCCCCACAGGCCGTCGGTGCAGATCGCAATGAGGTCGCCGTCGCGCAGCGCAAAGGGCTTGGAATACTCGATTTGCGGCGAGTGGGTGCCCCCCAGGCAGCTGTAGATGCGGTTGCGACCCGGGTGGTGCGCGGCGCCCTCTGCGTCGAGCAGGCCCTGGTCCATCATCAGCTGCACCCGGGAGTGGTCCCGGGTCTGCGCGGCAATCCGTCCGCGACGGAGCACATACAGCCGCGAGTCGCCTGCATGTGCCCAGTACGCAAAGCCCTCCTGCACCACGCAGGCCACCACGGTGGTGCGCGGCGCCTCGGGCAGTTGCTTGTCGAAGGCGTAATCGACGATGGCGTTGTGCGCATTGGTCAGCGCCCGGGACAGGAAGAACACCGGGTCGACCAGCGCGGGCGCTGCGCTGCGCTGAAAGGCTTCGGTGATGAACTGCACGGAAATCTGCGCGGCAATTTCGCCGTGCAGGTGCCCGCCCATGCCATCGGCCACCACCATCATCAACGCATCGCGCGAATAACTGTAGGCCGTGCGGTCCTGGTTGGCCTTGCGTTTGCCGATGCGGCTTTCCTGAAAGATCGTGAATTTCAAGCGATTGCCCTCATGAACGTCCGATGAAGGCCTTCAGCCGCGCGCCGATATCGGCATACCAGGACGCCGGCATGGCTTCGCCGGCTTCCTTGCGCATCAAGGCCTTTTGTAAGGAGTAGACGCTTTGTGGCCGCTCCATCGGATCGAGCTTGAGGCACCATTCGATCGTCTGCAGCAACTGTTCTGAATAACGTGATGCATGGGTGCGGGTGACCGGTTGCAGGGTGTCCTGCTTGACCCGCTCGTCGGCGCGCGGCGGGGCGGTGCCGACCACGCAGGCATACAGGCTCGCGCCCACGCTGTAGATATCGCTCCACGGCCCCAGCCGGTCGCGCTGGTTGTATTGCTCGGGTGAAGCGAAACCCGGGGTGTACATCGGCTTCAGGATGGGCTGCTCCACGAACAGGGTCTGGCGTGCCGCGCCGAAGTCGAGCAGCACCGGGGTGCCGTCGCTGCGCAGGTAGATGTTCGAGGGCTTGATGTCCAGGTGCAGCAGCTTGTGTGCATGCACCTCGCGCAGCCCGTTGAGCATGCGGGTGAAGACCGCGCGGATGAAGCGTTCCTTCACCTCGCCGCGATGCTTGCCGATGTATTCGTTGAGCGTGCGCCCGCGCTCGAACTGCATGACCATATAGACCGTTTCATTGGCCCGGAAGAAGTTCAGCACGCGCACCACGTTCGGGTGCATGAGCTTGGCCAGGGAGCGCCCTTCCTCGAAAAAGCACTTCATGCCGTAGCGGAACGCGGCCTCGTTTTCCGGCGGCACCTGCGGGGCGATCTGGCCTTCCTTGCGCAGCGCGAGCGAGTTGGGCAGATACTCCTTCACCGCCACCGGCGTGCCTTCATCGTCGAAAGCCAGGTACACGATCGAAAACCCGCCGAGCGACAGCTGGCGCTCAATGCGGTACTGATCGAGTTGGAAGCCCTGCGGCAGCGGGCTGTTGGTCTGGGGTGGCATGCGACGAATAGGGGGCTGCGCTTTTACGCGTTATGGGCAAATCCTGTTTATGGACTCGAAGTTTATCCGAGAAGTGGCTGTCGTGCCGAAACTTGGGGGATTTGGCTCCGGATCATGCTGTCCGGCAATGCTGTTTGCAAACCCCGGGTGGTGCACTGCAGCGACAGTGCGGGCGGCGGTGGAATGCGGGATAATCCACCCCCTCGATACCAGAACACAGCGGAGTACCCCATGATTCACAGCATGACCGGTTTTGCCACGCAAACCCGGGACATCGGCAGCGTGAGCCTGCATCTTGAGCTGCGCAGCGTCAATTCGCGCTTTCTTGACCTGGTGTTCCGCATGCCCGACGAACTGCGCCAGGCCGAGCCGGCGATGCGCGAGTGTCTGAGCGCAGCGCTCGGGCGTGGCAAGGTCGAGTGCCGGCTGTCGCTGCAGAGCGGGGTTCAGGGGCCGCAGCCCGTATCGCTGAATCAGGCTCTGCTTGAGCAACTGGCCTGTGCCGAGGCCGGGGTGCTTGCCGCGTTGCCGCAGGCCGCGCGCCTGTCGGTGGGCGAGGTGCTGCGCTGGCCGGGCATGCTGGCCGACGATGGGCCGAGCTTCGAGCAGATGCAACCGGTGATCGTCGAGCTTGCCCGTGCGGCCGTGGCCGAACTCATTGCCACCCGCCGCCGTGAGGGCGACAGGCTGGCCACGGTGATTGTCGAGCGGGTGACCCGCATGCAGGCGCTGGTGGCCCAGGTGCAACCGCGCATGCCGCAGATCGTCGCCGAGTATCAGGACAAGCTCGCCGCCCGCCTGCGCGACGCGGTGGCCGGTCTGGACGAGGAGCGCATCCGTCAGGAAACCGCCGTGTTTGCCCAGCGCATCGACGTGGATGAAGAGCTCAACCGTCTCAGCGCCCATCTCGACGAAGTGCTGCGCATCCTCAAGGCCGGCGGCGCCGCCGGCAAGCGGCTCGACTTCCTGATGCAGGAACTCAACCGCGAGGCCAACACCCTGGCCTCGAAATCCGCCGCAGGCGACGTGAGCACCGTCGCCATGGAGATGAAAGTGCTTATCGAGCAGATGCGCGAGCAGGTGCAGAACGTGGAGTAAGGCGCCATAACTGCAGGTGTTGCATGCCCCCTGACGCTGGTCTATTCTCATGACCTATTTCAGGGGGATGTCATGAACAGGAATGCATGGGGAGCGCTCATTGGCGCGGCAGTGTTGATGGCGGGCAATCCGGCGCACGCGGCAACGGTGAGCTTTGACTATGTGGCGGGCGGTGTTTCGGTCGTCCAGGGGGTATTCAGCTATGACGACGATGCAACCGGTACGCTGGGCTATGGCGACCTGACCGACTTCAGCATCACGTTTGGCCCGCGCACGTACACGCTGGCCGATGTCCTCGGGTTTACCGACTACGTCTGGTTCGCCTACGACACGCTGAGCAACAGCTTCATTAACGGTACGAACCTGGGCGGATTCGGGGGCGGCGGGTATTCGGCCTCGTTGGCGGCGATCAACGCTACCGGCACCTCGGGTTTCTTCATCAGCCCTTCGCCCTCTGGCATGTTCAGGGATTACTGGAGCGGTTACCAGAGCAGCTTCGACGGCCTGCGGATGACGCAGCCGGTCAGCACCGTACCTGAACCGGCTTCGCTGCTGCTGACCGGCCTGGCCCTCGCCGGCCTGCTCGGCATGCGGCGCAAGCAAGCCTGAAACACTGCAATTCTTATCAGAGTGGGGACAGACCACGGTTCGGCAGGATGGACTGCCGAGTATAGAAAACCGTGGTCTGTCCCATATATACCATATATATATCTCCGCTACACCCAAATCCCCCGTGCTCACTCCTGCAACAGCCTGATCTGTTTCAGCGCCTCGAACAGTTGCGTGCGGTCGCGGGCGGTGAGGTGAGGGGTCTGGAGTTGGGTGTCGAACAGGGGGCGCTCGGTGTCGCTGAAGGGGCCGGCGCTGCGCAGGTGTTCGGCGATGCGGTGAGCGATTTCGATGTCGAGCTTCAGCAGGGCGGGGCGGATGATCAGGTCGAGGTCGAGCGCGCTTTGTTTCAGGGCGTCGGGCTGGCTGAGCCAGTCGGCCAGGTGGCGGTACTGGATGGCCTTGGCGGCGGCAATTTGGGCACGGTAGAACGGCAGCGCCGACTCGGGCTCAAGGCCGGCGGCGCGGGCGGTTTTGGCGGCGTTTTCGAGCACGACGGCTTCACGCGGCAAATCTTCGACGGGCTGGGCATACAGGGCTTTGTGCAGGGCCACGTCGGGCATGTAGTCGAGCCGTTCGGCAATCGCATGGAACGCCGGACTGGCGAAGGGATGGGCCAGAACGCCGGGCGCGGTGCCGGCAAACAGGACGGAAAACAGGGTGATGAACAGCAGGCGCATGTGGATGGCGCTCCATGGTGACAGGTGTGGGGAGGCGGTAACGGGTAGCGGGTAATGGGTAACGCAGTGCAGCATTCAGGATTTCGTTTGCTGATGTCTGGATAAGTAATATCAATCAAGAAAATTGTTGCGACGCACAACGCTTTTCGCTAATATTCCTCCTGTCTCCTCCACCCTCCTCCTTAGGTGTGGATTTAACCCGGCCCCAGTGCGTGGCCGGGTTTTTTTTGGGTTTTTTCTGCCGTTCGCTGCCCGGATGTCGGGCAGGCGGTGGGTCGGGTTTACTCGAAAGAGGGCAGCTCGGGCTTGATCACGGCCTTGCCTGCGGCCTGCCAGGCGTCGAAACCGCCGGCGATGGACTTGACGTTGAGATACCCCATGTCCTGCAGCGCGCAGGCGGCCAGTGCGGCACGGCCACTGGTCTTGCAGTAGAGCACGAGCTTGAGGTCGCGACTGCTGAGCGATGGCATGTTGCCGAGCTTGAATTCGAGCATGCCGCGCGAGATGTGGATGGCGCCCGGCAGGTGGCCGGCGGCGTATTCGTCGGCTTCGCGCACGTCGATCAGCGCGTCGGCGCTGCGGATGACCTCTTCGGCTTCATTCACCGGGACTTCGATGACGCGGGTCTTGGCTTCGCTGACCAGGTCGCTGGCGGTTTTCATGGGTGTGTGCTCCTGTTGGACAAGAAGGTGTCGTGGGTGGGGCGGACTCTGTCGGTACGCTCAGGCTGCATATTCGGCGCGCAGGGCGTTGAATTCGGCGATGACCTGCTCGTTCAGGTCCAGATAGCGCTGACCCAGCAGGCGCGGCTGGCCGCTTTCCTCGCGCCATTCGAAGGCGCCGCGTCCGAGGGCGTTCGCGGCGTAGACCACATCGCTCAGTGTGTGCGGGGCGTGCTCCATCAGGTCGCGCGGGGTGTCGTGATCCCGTATGGCTTCGATCAGCGATTCCGGCAACTGTAGGGCGAACAGCAGGGATTCGCCAATGCTCTCGTGCCACTGAGAGATGAGGTAACGCACGGTGTCGGGGCGGGCGCGCAGTTCGTGATACTGCGCGGCGCGGTAGAGCATGTAGAAGGCGCCCAGGTCGTGCAGCAGGCCGGCGGTGAGCGCTTCGTCGGGGTTGATGCGCGGGGCCAGTTCGCGGGCGATGACGCTGGCGGCGGCTGCGGTGAAGACCGAGTGCTGCCACAACGTGCGCGACAGGTCGGAGAAGGGCACCAGCTCCTTGGAGCGTACCAGCTGGGTCATGGCCACGGTGAGGGCGGTGGTGCGCACGGTGTTGACGCCCAGGCGCACGATGGCCTTGCCCAGATCGCGGATTTCTCCGGCGTTGCCCTGTGCGGCGGCATTGGCCATATGCAGCAGGCGGGCACTGACCAGCGGCTCGGCACGTACCAGCGACACGATGCGCTCGGTGCTGACATCGGGGTTGCGCAGTTCGTTGCGCAGCTTCACCACGGCATCGAAATAGGTCGGGAAGACGACTTCGCTGGAGATCTCGGCGGCGATGTCCTCAAGCATGCGGAAACGCTGTTGTTTGAGGGCGTCGCCTTTTTTGTCTTGATCGACAGAGGTGTTCATGATCGCTCAATCCGTATGTGATCGGGGTGGGTCGATTGTAGAGGCATGACCCGTAATGTCGAGTGGATTTCGTCATGCTCCGGTCGTGCAACCCTTATGTCCTGAAACGGTCGGATGAGTTCAAAGTTCTGTCGATGGGGTGGGCGGTCTGCGCAGCCGGGGGGCGAGCCTCTGCCACACCCAGCCGCGCGGCAATTCTTCGCCGGTGAGCAGGTAGTGCAGGGCGTATTCGTTGCGCAGGGCGAGCTCGAGTTCGCTGCGTGCGCGGGCGAGGCCGGCGAAGAGCAGTTCGTCGCCGGGGCGGATGCCGGTTTCGCCGCCCGGCATCAGCAGGTTGTCGTCGTCATCGCGCTCGATGTACAGCACTTCGAGCGGCAGGTGCTCGTGGCGGTTGTGTGGGGCGTGCCAGAGGGTGCTCAAGCGTATGCTTTCGCCCTGCATCAGGCGTCGGTACAGTGCGGGGGCCTGCTGCAGGTTGATGCGCAGGCTCCACACTTCCGGAACCTGCCAGCCGAAACGGCCGGTGAGCTTGCGCAGTTGGCGCAGCGCCCAGTCGTCGTCGCGGGTGCGCATGGCGTCGAGAAAGGGGGTGAGCAGCGGGGTGTTGAGCACGGCCAGGCATTCGTGCGCAATGATCTCGCTGGGGACCATGTTGAGGTCCGATTCGAACACCTCGAACAGGGCCTGATTGGCGATCTGGTTCTGCCGCATGATCACGAACAGCGTGGGGTTGAGTTCGCGGGCGGTGACGGCGATGGACAGGTTGTCGATGTCGTTGCCGGTGCCGCAGATCACGCCCACCGCCTGGCGTATGCCGGCCTCTTCCAGTGCCGGTGCGCCGGTGCCGTCTCCCTGTACCCAGGCGATGCGCCCGTCCTTGGGCGGGCTCTTGTCGATGACGGTGAGCGGGAGCGTTTCCTGCTGCATGGTTTCGGCGACAAAGCGCCCAAAACGGCCATGTCCGCACAGTACCCAGCGCCCGCGCGGCGGGTCGCGCCGGCGCTCCACGGTGGTGCCGGGCAGGCCGGTGAGCCAGATCAGCAGCGTCCAGGCGGACGGGGCGTGCAGCGCCAGGCGCAGGTACTCGCCGAACTTGGCAAACGGGTTGATGATGTGCCGGGTGCCGAAGGAGGCCATGTTGGCGGCGGTGTCGCGCCGCTCGGCGCGGCACAGCGTGGGCACCTTCGGGGCCAGCAGGCGAGCGGCGATGGCGACGGCGAGGTTGGCGCTGTCGTCATTGGTCAGTGCCAGCACGTCGGCCCGGTAGCTGCCCAGGTCGGTATGGCCCAGGCGCTCTTCGGCAATCTCGATGACCACGCAGCGCTTGCCCATGCGGTCGAGCGCACCGCAGATCAGCCGGCCGGTTTCACCATAGCCGCAGACGATGTAGAACGGCTCGCGCAACCTGGCCACGGCGCGCAGGAAGCGCAGCGTGCTGATGGCCTGGCGCAGGTTGCGGTCGGAGAGCAGGGAGAAGACCGACCCCAGGGTGTAGGCCCAGCCGACCACCGACAGGTAGATGCAGACCACCACCCAGAGCCGCTGCTGTTCGGAAAAGTCGTTGGGTACTTCGCCAAAGCCGATGGTGGTGGCGGTGTAGCTCATGAAGTACAGCGCATGAAACAGGCTCATGCGCGTGGGGTTGCCGCTGTCGTCGGGCAGGCCCGGCACCAGGGACAGGCCGAGCACCGACACCGACATGATGAGCACCAGCAGGATCAGCGGCGCGCGCATGCGCCGCATGATCATGAACAGGATGCTGTGGTGGCGTGCGAGGCGATCCATGCGTGCGGTGCGTCTGTGGGCTCAGCGGCGCTGCATGATGGTTTCGGCAATCAGGATGGTCACCGACACCATGTTGGCCAGCAGCGCCCCGCCGGACAGCGACACGATGCGCGCGGTCATCTCGGGGGTGAGGCCATCCACCGAGACATGCACCGCATAGCCCCACACCATGGCGGCAGAGAGCAGCTGCAGGTCGGCCACCAGGCTGGTCGACAGATGCACCGCACCGATCTGCGTGCGGTCGCCGAACTTCAGGATGGTGGCGATGATGCTCACCACCAGCGCGGCGAACAGTTCATACACATCGTGATGCGCGGGGTTGTCGATGTCGCCGACGAAGAAACCGAAGTTCAGCGTCGCCGCCAGCAGGATGAAGAAACCGAAGATGACTTTTTCGAGGTTCATGGCAAGGGTTCCAGTCCGGATTGATAAGCCGGCCCTTTAAGTTACTGACGCCCGTTCGCCCTGAGCCTGTCGAAGGGCCTTGGGCTTCGACAGGCTCAGCCCGAACGGAAAGAGGGTTTTTTGGGGTAGGGTCAATAATAATGGCCAGCGGCAAGCCATTGCAGCCCCCAGAGCGCGAGCATGCCGGAGGCGATGGTGGCCATGACCGAGCGCGACCAGAGCGCCACCGCTATCGCCAGCAGCCCGGCCCACAGGCGCGGGTTGTCCCAGCCGACGCTGACCGCGCCGTCGCGGATCAGCAGTTCCGGGGCGATCAGGGCAGCCAGCACCGAGGCCGGCACGTAGCGCAGCAGGGCGCGCAAGCCCTCGCCGCGCGGCAGCCAGCGATGCCCGGCGATGAACGACAGGCGGATCAGGAAGGTGGCCAGCCCCGAGGCGAACAGGGTGAGCAGCAAGATGCCGTGGTTCATGCATACCTCCGCTGCTCAAGGCGTTGCGCAAACAGCCCCGCCGCCATGCCGGCCGCAGCGGCCAGCAGGATCCACAGTTTGTGGGGCAGGGGCTGGGCGACGATCGCCACGCTGGCCGCAACCAGTGCCGCGAACAGCTCGCTGCGCACATGGATGGCGAGCACCAGCAGGGCGATGAAGGTGAGGGCGATGGAGAAGTCCAGCGACCAGCTTGCGGGAATCGCGGTGCCGATCAGCACCCCCCCCAGGGTGGCCAGCTGCCAGCCGGTCCATAGCGTGATGCCGGTGCCGAACAGGAACCAGTGCCGGCAGTCACCGGGCGGACCGTCGCGAAAGCGGCCGAGCGCGGCGGCGTAGGCTTCGTCGGTGAGCAGGTAGGCGAGCAGCAGCTTCCAGCGCATCGGCAGGTCCTCCAGCCAGTCCGCCACGCTGGCGCTGTACAGTGCATGGCGCAGGTTGACCACGCCGACCGTGGTGCAGATCACGGCCGGAGGCACCTGCGCGGCCCAGAGCTGGGCAAAAACCACTTGCGATGCGCCGCCGAAAACGATGATCGACATGGCCACCACGGCCCAGGCGGGCAGACCGGCGGCCAGACCGAGCACGCCGAACATCAGCCCGAAGGGCACCACGCCCAGCAGCAAGGGCAGCTCGGCGCGGATGCCGCCGATCAGTTCGGCATGCCAGGCAGGGCCTCCGGACGTAGCGCCGGCGGAGGCGGGCAGGGTGTGGGCCTGTTCGCTCATGCGGGCAGTTCGCGCAGATCGACCACCGGCTGGCGGCCGAAACTGTCGCCCAGCAGGTGTGCCACCAGGCGCTCGGCGGCCGCTTCGGGAGCGACCAGCTCGCCGTGGCGGTGCAGGGCCTCGAAGCGCTCGCGCAGTGGAAAGTGTTCGACGGTGGTGTTGCGGATTTCGGCCTGCATGTCGGTGTCGATGACGCCGGGGGCCAGCGCGCTGATGCGCACCCGCTCGTCGGCATCCAGGGCCACCGCACGGGCGTGGTGATCCAGCGCTGCCTTGCTGGCGCAATACACGCTCCAGCCCGGGTAGGGATGACGGCCGGCTCCGCTGGACACATGCAGGATGCGCAGCGTGCAGGCGGGTGGAAGGTGGTGTGCGAGGGCGGCCGAAAGGAGTTGCGGGGTGGTGACGTTGAGCGCGCAGCTGCGCACGATTGCGCGGCTGTCCTGCAGGTGCAGCGGCCCCATGGGCTGCAGGCTGCCGGCGTTGTTGATGAGCAGCACGGTCTGGCAGCCGGACAGGAAGTGCGTGAGCGCGGCGCTGTCGCACCAGCGGCTCAGGGCTTCGGGGTCGGCAAGGTCCAGACGGATTTGCTGCAAATGGTCGGCATGGCGCAGGGCCAGTGCGGCATTGCCGTTACGCGCAATGCCCAGCACCGGGATCTGGCGTGACAGCAGCGCGGCCGCGATGGCGGCGCCCAGGCCGCGACTGTGGCCGGTGACGACAGCCTTGATCATGGGGAGGATTCCTTCCGCTCGGTAAAGTGGCTGCAGCTTGTGCGAAGCGCAGCACCGCGTCAATGCCTTGCGAGCGGCCAGAAACACAAAACCCGACCGAAGCCGGGTTGTGTGCTTGCACCGACGGGTCGAACCCGTCGGCACTACCGTCCGATTACTCGGCGATGCGGATGTTCGAAGCCTGCTGACCCTTGGGGCCAGTGGTGATGTCGAAAGTCACGCGCTGGCCTTCGGCCAGGGTCTTGAAGCCATTGGCCTGGATCGCGGAAAAGTGGGCGAAGAGATCGTCGCCGCCGCCTTCCGGGGTGATGAAGCCGAAGCCTTTGGAATCATTGAACCACTTGACGGTACCTGCTGCCATTTCTTGATACTCCAGAAAAAAATTGATAGGGGAGAGCCCCTTGTCTTTATGGGGCGAGAATCAAGATGGCGCGGTGAAACCGGGTATGCAATCCGCAGGACTGCGGGGGACACAGACCGTAAAACAACAACACTACTTGAAAATCGCTGGACGGCAGTATGCACGTGCCGGGGGGGAATGGCAAACATTATTTCGCAGCAGTGTATCGTGTGCGCCGGGCGGGAACTTTTGCAAGGTGTTGCAACCCATTCCGCTCTGAAGATCAACCCTTGAACGATGGAAGCGAGTGATGTCGGTATTGATGCGCAGGACGATGAGCGTTGCGGGTGTGGCGCTGGTGATGACGCTGACCGCGTGCGGTGGGCAGGTGGAGGATGATCGACCCGGGCAGCCGGTAAAGCATCGTCAGGAGGCGTTCAAGGAAATGTTGCGGGTGTCCGAGCCGATGGGCACGATGCTGCGCACCGGCGCCTACGATGCCGACCGTTTCGAGGCGATGGCCCAGGCCCTGCACGCGTTGCGCGAGCGGCCCTGGGCGTATTTTGGAGACGATACGAACTATCCGCCCACCAAGGCGCTGGGCAGCGTGTGGAGCAAGCGGGCGGAGTTCGATGAGGCCGCCGGGCGCTTCCGCAGCGCGGTGGGTGCGCTGGCCGAGGCTGCGGCCGGCCGGGATGTGAATGTGGTGCGCACGGCGCACGACGAAATGGCAGCCAGCTGCCGTGACTGTCATCGCGCGTTCCGGCGCAAGTGAGTGGCCGCGCGGCCCGGGGCGGCATGCGTGTGCAAAGCATTCGCAATAACGAAATTCGGCATGCACCTTGCTTTTCCGTGTTACGGCTGCAAAGCTGCAATGTTGCATAACACCACAAGTGGAGTTTCTTATGAAGGGCGACGACAAGATCATCGGCATCCTCAATGAGTTGCTGGCCGGAGAGCTGACCGCAGTCGATCAGTATCTGATCCATGGCGAAATGTATGCGGACATGGGGCTGAAGGAACTGGCCTCCGTGTCGCTGCATGAGTCCGAGCACGAGCGCCTGCATGCGCGGGCCCTGATTCAGCGCATCCTGTTCCTGGAAGGCCGGCCGAATCTGGCCAAGCGCGAAGCGCTGGCGGTGGGCGAGACGGCGGAAGACATGCTGAAGGCCGATCTGGCGCTGGAGTACAAGGTGGTCGGTGCGCTGAAGGCCGCGATTGCCGCGTGCGAACAGACCCGGGATTATGTGACCCGGGACATGCTCAAGACCCAGCTTGAAGACACCGAGATGGATCATGCCTACTATCTGGAGAAGCAGTTGCGACTGATCTCCATGGTGGGCCTGCAGAATTACCTGCAAAGCCAGATGGGCTCCGGCAGCCCCAACTGAGGATGACAGCATGAAAGGCGACAAGAAAGTCATTTCGGCCCTGAACAAGGTGCTGACCAACGAGCTGACCGCGATCAACCAGTATTTCCTGCATGCGCGGATGTTCCGCAACTGGGGGCTGGAGCGGCTCAACGACTATCAGTACAAGCAGTCGATCCGGGTGATGAAGGAAGCCGACGAACTGATCGAGCGGGTGCTGTTTCTGGAAGGGCTGCCCAATTTGCAGAATCTGGGCAAGCTGATGATTGGCGAGGAGGTGAAGGAGTGCCTGGGCTGCGACCTGCGCTATGAGCGCGATGTGCAGCGCCCCTTGCTGGTCGAGACGATTGCGCTGTGCGAGGAGCGGCAGGACTATGTCAGCCGCGAGTTGCTGGAAGAGTTGCTGGAGCACTGCGAGGAGGCCATCGACTGGCTGGAAACCCAGCTCAGCCTGATCGACAGCGTGAGCCTGCCGAACTACCTGCAAAGCCAGATCGAGCCCGGAGAGGGTTGATTCCGGAGGGCTGCCCGGATGCCCCCCGGTGCGCTTCAGCGTCGCCGGGTGAGCAGCAGCCCGCACTCCAGATGATGGGTGTAGGGAAATTGGTCAAAGGCGGCGGCGGCGGCGATCCGGTGGGTGCCGTGCAGGACGCCCAGATTGGCGTGCAGGGTGTCCGGGTTGCAGGAAATGTACAGAATGTGTTCGAACCCTGCGGCCAGCGCCAGGGTGGCCGCGTCCAGCCCGGCGCGGGGCGGGTCGACGAACAGGGTGGAGAAGCGGTGGTCGGTGAGTGCTACCGCCTGCATGCGGCGGTAGCTGCGCCCGCCTGACAGGGCATCGCTGATCTCGTCGCTGGACATGCGCACCATGGTGACGTTGTCCACCCGGTTTGCTGCCAGATTATGGTGCGCGGCGCGCACCGACGATTTGCTCACCTCGGTGGCGAGCACCTTGCCGAACAGCGGAGCCAGGGCAATCGTGAAGTTGCCGTTGCCGCAATACAGTTCCAGCAGGTCGCCGCCGAGCCCTTCTGCCTGCTGGCGTGCCCAGCCGAGCATCTGGCGGTTCACGCCGGCATTGGGCTGGGTGAAGCTGCCTTCGATCTGCTGGTATTGCAGGTGGCGGCCGTCGACTTCGAAAGCTTCCAGCAGCCAGTCGCGTTCCAGTACGCGCTTTTGCCCCCGGCTGCGGCCGATGATCTGCGCATCGAGTCTTGACGCCAGTTCGCGGGCAGCGGCGTCCCAGGTGTCGTCCAGCGGGCGGTGATACACCAGGCTGATCATCAACTCGTTGCTGAGCGTGGCGAGAAATTCCACCTGAAATATCTTGCGCTTGAGCGCGTCGCTGGCGTCGAGTGCCTCGCGCAGACGTGGCATGGCCGTGCAGATGCGTTCGGCTGCGGCAGGAAAGTCGTCGATCAGGACCGGGGTTTTCGGGCTGGCCGGATCGAACATGGCGTAATGCACCTTGCCGGCCTGGTGCCATAGACGAAACTCCGCCCGCATCCGGTAATGCAGCGGGGCGGAACGGAACACGGCCGGCTCAGGCAGCGAGAAGCAGGCAAAGTGCTCCCGAAAGCGGGCCACCTTGGCGTCGAGTTGCGGGTCGTACTGGGTGGGGTCGAAGGTCGGCAGGGGCATGGCAGGGCGGAGCAGGCGAGAGCCTGTGTGGTTGAGGCGTTGCGAAGGGCGAGCAGTAGGGGCGGACTATACGCTGCTGCCGGGGCAGCGGCCAGCGTGAGGGGTTGCCGGGAGGAGGGCGCAGGGGACGTGTGCGTGTTGTTTTTCTGCATCCGGGGCATGTCATGCCGATTCTTTCCATGTGGACAAATGGCATACTCTCGTGCCCTGAAATTTGCTGCATGGTGCGGCAAACGGGGCGTCAGGACATCGAGAGGAAAAAATGAAAAAAACCGCGTTTGCGATGGTGTTCGGTGCCACCGCGCTGCTGGGCAGCATGTCGGCGATGGCGCAGGAGGTGCTGGACTTTGTACTGGTGAACAAGACCGGTTACACGGTCAATGAGGTGTATGTGTCGCCGGTATCCACCAGCAACTGGGAAGAGGACGTGATGGGCAGCGATGTGCTCAACAACGGGGAGCGCGTCGAGATCGAGTTTGCGGAAACCGGCCGTGGTTGCAACTGGGACCTGAAGGTGGTGTATGACGACGGTGAAGAGGCCGAGTGGGCAGACTTCGATCTGTGCACCGTGTCGACCGTGGTGCTGCGCTACAACCGCAAGAACGGCGAAACCTGGGCTGAGTACGAGTAAGCTGGTGGCGGTGCCGGGTGTGGGGCCAGCATGACACGAAGCCCCTGCCCGGACTGCGGTATGCTTGGGTTTCGTCCGGGGGCTGGCCCGGCTGTGGAGGAACCCTGCATGTCACTGTCACTGGTCGTGGCCGTCGTGGCCGATGAACTGGAAGAGCGGGCCATCGAGATTGCCGTCGCTCATGGCGTTTCGGGCACCACGGTGCTGCCGGCGCATGGCATCAACTTTCCCGAGCACATGACCTTTTTCAATCTCACCTATCGTGGGGTTGAAGCGGTGCTGCTTTGGGTGACCGAAAGCGTGGAGCGCGGCGAGACGCTGGCCGCTGCCCTCAACCGTGAGCTCGACCTGCTCAAGCCGATGACCGGCCTGGCTTTTGTGCTGGGCATTGAGCACCTGGCCGGGCTGGAGGTGTTTCCGTTCGAGGCTGGGGAGGCGTCGACACCATAGGGGCGAAACGGTAACTTTCTGCGCCACATGCCTGTGGGCACCATAATTGCTTGTGCTATTCTCCGGCATTCGCCCTGAGGCGGACTGCCGCGCGCCTGTCTGCCTGAAACCGGGCTTTCCCACGAATTCTGACGGTCGATCCAGTCATGTCCATTGTGTTTCTTGTGTTGTTGCCTTTTGTCGGCAGCGTGCTGGCTGCGCTGATGCCCGAGAATGCGCGCAACCGCGAGGCATGGTTGGCGGGCGGCGTGGCTGCGGTCGGGCTGCTGATGGCGGGTGCGTGGTATCCGGAACTCGCGGCCGGGCAGGTGATGCGCCAGGAGATCGCCTGGCTGCCCGCGCAGGGGCTGGACCTGGTGTTCAGGGTGGATGGCCTGGCGTGGGTGTTCGTCATGCTGGTGCTGGCCATCGGTCTGCTGGTGGTGCTGTATGCGCGCTACTACATGTCGCCCGCCGATCCGGTGCCGCGCTTCTTCTCGTTTCTGCTGGCCTTCATGGGGTCGATGCTGGGCGTGGTGCTGTCCGGCAATCTGGTGCAGCTGGTGGTGTTCTGGGAGCTCACCAGCCTGACCTCGTTCCTGCTCATCGCGTACTGGCACCACCGGGCGGATGCGCGGCGCGGTGCGCGCATGGCCTTCACCGTCACCGCCACCGGCGGCCTGTGCCTGATGGCCGGGGTGCTGGTGCTGGGGCACATTGCGGGCAGTTACGATCTCGATGTGGTGCTTGCCTCGGGCGACCTCATCCGCGGGCATGACCTGTATCTGCTCGCGCTGGTGCTGATTGCGCTGGGGGCGCTGACCAAGAGCGCGCAGTTTCCGTTCCATTTCTGGCTGCCCCATGCCATGGCCGCGCCCACGCCGGTGTCGTCCTACCTGCATTCGGCAACCATGGTGAAGGCCGGGGTGTTCCTGCTCGTGCGGCTGTGGCCGGCGCTGTCGGGAACGCCGGAATGGACCTGGATCATCGGTGGAGCGGGGGTGTGCACCCTGCTCATCGGGGCCTTCGTGGCCATTTTCCAGCACGACCTGAAGGGCTTGCTGGCGTATTCCACCATCAGCCATCTGGGCCTGATCACACTGCTGATCGGCATTGGCACGCCGCTGGCGATGGTTGCGGCGATCTTCCACATCCTCAACCACGCCACCTTCAAGGCCTCGCTGTTCATGGCGGCCGGCATCATCGACCATGAAACCGGCACGCGTGACATGCGCGTGCTGAGCGGTCTGCGTCACAAGCTGCCGATCACCGCCACGCTGGCCATTGTGGCGAGTGCGGCGATGGCCGGGGTGCCATTGCTGAACGGCTTTCTGTCCAAGGAAATGTTCTTTGCGGAAACCCTGCATGTGGGCTCCGACCGGAACTGGTGGATGTCGGCGGCGGCTGTGGCGATGGGGGTGTTCAGCGTGGCCTATTCGCTGCGCTTCATTTCGATTTTCTTCGGTGCGCCGGCAGCGTTGCCCCGCGAGGCGCATGAACCACCGCGCTGGATGCGCTTTCCGGTCGAACTGCTGGTGCTCACCTGCCTGGTGGTGGGGGTGGTGCCGGCGCTGAGCATCGGGCCGGTGCTCGATGTGGCGGTTCAGGCCACGCTGGGGGCGAGTGCGCCGGAGTACGATCTGGCCGTGTGGCATGGGCTGAACCTGCCCTTGCTGATGAGCGTGGTGGCCCTGCTTGGCGGAGTGAGCTTTTATTTCGTGCTCAAGCGCCGCTTCAACCTGCGCCAGCGCGAGCATGCGCCATTGTTGCATCGCCTCAATGGCGCGCAGGCCTACGAGAACGCCATGTTCGGGGTGACGGCCACCGCCGAGCATCTGCTGCGCTGGCTGGGCACGCAACGCCTGCAGCCGCAGTTGCTGCTGATGATGTTGATGCTGCTCTGTGTGCCGGTGTGGCTGGCCGGGCCGATGCCGGACTGGACGACGATTCCGTTGCAGTCGGCCGACCCGCTGTTTGCCGCGCTGTGGGTGATGGGGGCGGGGTGCGCGGTGGCGGGGGCGTGGATGGCAAAGTATCACCGCCTGGCGGCCCTCAGCCTCGTTGGCGGTACCGGCATCATCACGGCGGCGACCTTTCTGTGGCTGTCCGCGCCTGATCTGGCGCTGACCCAGCTGATGGTGGAAACCGTCACCACGGTGCTGATCCTGCTGGGCCTGCGCTGGCTGCCGCCGCGCATTGAGCCGGAAAAGCTGGCCATTGCAGTGCCGCGCAGGGTGTGGTGGCACCGTTCGCGCGACATGCTGGTTGCCGTGGCGGGTGGCCTGGCTCTGGCGGGGCTGACGTATGCGGTGCTGGTGCATCCGGCCTCCGACACGATTGCCGACTTCTTCCTGCTGCATGCCCTGAGCGAGGGCGGGGGCAGCAATGTGGTGAACGTGCTGCTGGTGGATTTTCGCAGCTTCGACACGCTGGGCGAGGTCACCGTGCTGGCGGTGGTGGCGCTCACCGTGTATGCCTTGCTGCGTCGCTTCCGGCCAGCGCCCGAGAGTGCGGAAATTCCCCCGCAGCAACGGCATGAGGCGGATCCGGCCAGCCGCCAGACGCCCGCCGAGCAGGCAAACAGCGGTTATCTGATGGTGGCGGGCATCTATCTGCGTCTGTTGCTGCCCTTCATGGGGGTGATTGCGGTGTATTTCTTCATGCGGGGTCACAACCTGCCCGGCGGTGGCTTTGTGGCCGGACTGATCTTTGCGGTGGCGATCCTCGTGCAGTACATGCTGGCCGGCACGGTGTGGGTGGAAAGCCACCTGCGCCTGCGGCCACACCGCTGGCTGGGGGTGGGGCTGATGCTGGCGTGTGCCACCGGTCTGGGGGCGTGGGCCTTCGGCCACCCCTTCCTGACCACGCATACGGCACATGTCACGCTGCCCTTGCTGGGTGAGCTTCATCTGCCCAGTGCGTTTGTGTTCGACCTGGGGGTGTTCGCGGTGGTGGTCGGGACCACCATGTTGATGCTGGTGGCGCTGGCTCACCAATCGCTGCGTGGGCATCGCCTGCCGGGTGAGCAGGGGGCCGAGGCGACGGGCGGGACCGGGAGGAATCTGTAATGGAAATGGTGATTGCACTCGCGGTGGGGGTGATGTTCGGTTCGGGCATCTGGCTGATCCTGCGTCCCCGGACCTTTCAGCTGATTACCGGCCTGCTGCTGATGTCGTATGCGGTGAACCTGTTCATCTTTGCGATGGGGCGCCTGTGGGTGAACCGCCCGCCGATCACGCTGAGTGCGGACATCGATCCGGCCCGGTTTGCCGATCCGCTGCCGCAGGGGCTGGTGCTCACGGCCATCGTCATCGGCTTTGCCACCACTGCGCTGTATCTGGTGATCATGATCGGGGCGCGCGGCCTGACCGGCAGCGACCATGTGGATGGTGAGGAGCCGCGCGAATGACGACGCTGCCCTGGATGCAGCACCTGATCGTGCTGCCGGTGCTGCTGCCCCTGCTGGTGGGCGCGGCGATGATACCGGTTAACCAGAACCGCCATGCGCTGAAGCTGGTGCTGGGCGTGAGCAGTGCAGCGCTGTCGCTGCTGGTGGCGGTGTGCCTGCTGGTGCTGGTCGATGGTGAGCACTGGCCGGCCGGCATCGGTGTGTATCTGGCCTCGAACTGGATGGCGCCGTTCGGCATTGCGCTGGTGGTCGACCGGCTGTCGGCGTTGATGCTGGTGCTCACCGGGGCAATCGGCCTGCCCGTGCTGGTGTTCGCGGCGCAGCGCTGGGACCGGGTGGGCGTGCATTTCCATTCGCTGTTCCAGTTTTTGCTGATGGGTTTGAACGGCGCCTTTCTGACGAATGACCTGTTCAACCTGTTCGTGTTTTTCGAGGTGATGCTGGCCGCGTCCTACGGGCTGGTGCTGCACGGCTACAACCTGAAGCGGATCCGCGCCGGCATGCAGTACATCGCGATCAATCTGGTGGCTTCCTTCCTGTTCCTGATCGGGGTGGCGCTGATCTATGCGGCCACCGGTACGCTGAACCTGGCCGACCTGGGTGCGCGGGTCGCCCTGCTCGGGGCCGAGGACACCTGGCTGCTGAAGGTGGGCGCCTGTGTGCTGGCGCTGGCCTTTGTCACCAAGGGGGCGATGTGGCCGCTGGGCTTCTGGCTGCCCGGCACTTATGCGTCGGCGTCTGCGCCGGTGGCCTCGATGCTGGTGCTGATGACCAAGGTGGGCGTGTATGCGGTGCTGCGTGTCTGGACGGCAGTGTTCGGCGATGCGGCGGGCGGTCTGGCCGGTTTCGGGTTCGAGGCGCTGGCGCTGGGGGGCATGGTCACCTTGCTGTTCGGGGCCATCGGCATGCTCGCCAGCCAGGACGGCGGGCGCATGGCGGGGTATGGTGCCATCGTTTCGTCGGGTACGCTGCTGGCGGTGGTCGGGCAGTCACAGGGCGCCGTGCTGGCGGCTGGACTGTACTACCTGCTGGGCTCCACGCTGGCGATGGCGGCTTTCATGCTGCTGATCGAGCTGACCGAGCGGATCCGGCCGCCCGGTGCGGCCCTGCTGGCGATCACCATGGAGGCCTTTGCGATCGAGGACAAGCCGGAAGATCCGGTGGGCGTGGGCATGCCGGGGACGCTGGCCTTTCTCGGGCTGGCCTTTGCGGCGTGTGCGCTGGTGATCAGCGGCATGCCGCCGCTGGCCGGGTTCGTTGCCAAGTTCAGCCTGTTCCATGCGCTGCTCGATGCTGCGTCGGCGGGCGACGGCACGGTGCCGGCGATGAGTTGGTGGCTGATTGCGCTGGTGGTGCTCGCCGGGCTGGCTGCGATCATTGCGCTGATGCGGCTTGGCGTGCGCATCTTCTGGGCGTCGGGAGCGGTGTCGCCCCCCAGGCTGCAGCTGTCCGAGGTGCTGCCGGTGAGTGCGCTGGTGCTGGCCTGCGTGGTGCTCACCTTGCAGGCTGGTGCGGTGTTCGACTATCTGGGGCGGGCGGTGGATGGCCTGCAGCGCAATGCCGACTATGTCGAGCGGGTGTTGGGCGAGCCGGCCGTGTCCCGCCAGCCCGTACGGGAGATCGGACAATGAGACGCTGGTTGCCTGCTCCTGTCCTGTCGTTGGCCCTGTTGCTGATGTGGCTGATGCTCAACCAGAGCATCGAATTGGCTCACTGGCTGTTTGGCGCGTTGCTCGGTGTATCGGCCCCGTTGCTGGCGCGGCGCCTGCAGCCGCACGGGCACGCGCGCATCGGCCGGCCGCTGGCCCTGTTGCGCCTGCTGTGGTTGTCGACGATCGAGATCGTGCGCTCCTGCTTCAACGTGAGCGGCATCATTCTGCTGCGCCGTTCGGCAGGGGTGAACTCGCAGTTCATCAAGGTGCCGCTGGACCTGCGCAGTCCCCAGGGGCTGGCCCTGCTGTCGTGCCTGATCAACTCCACGCCCGGAACGGTGTGGGTGGATGTGTTGCCCGACACGCATGAGTTGCTGCTGCATGTGTTTGACCTGCATGATGAGCGCTGGTGGATCGAAACCATCAAGACCCGCTACGAACAGCCGATCATCGAGCTGTTCGAGGGGCGTTCCGAGGCGCTCGAAGGAGAGAAAGCATGACCCCTGATGGTCTGGTGGCGCTGGCAATCGTCTTTGCGCTGGTGTGCGTGGTGCTGGCGATGCTGATGTGCACGCTGCGTCTGGTGATCGGCCCGTCGGCACAGGACCGGGTGCTGGCGCTCGACACCCTGTGGATGTGCGTGATGCTGCTGGCGCTGGCGATGGGCATGCAGCACCGCAGCCTGATCTACTTCGAAGCGGCCTTGCTGATTGCGCTGGTGGGGTTTGTGTCGACCGTGGCGCTGGCCAAGTTTTTGATGCGCGGCGAGGTGATCGAATGAGTGGACAGGCCGATGTGGCACAACTGGCCCTGAACTGGTGGGTGGCGTTGCCGGTGGCGCTGATGCTGGTGCTGGGGGGCTTGATCAGCGTGATCGGGGCTTTTGGCCTGTTGCGCCTGAAGCAGTTCTACCAGCGCATCCATGGCCCGGCGATTACCGTGACGCTGGGGGCGGGCTGCATCCTGATCGCGTCGATGCTCTACTTTTCCGCGCTGCGCTCGCGTCTGGTGGTGCATGAACTGCTCATCACCGCGTTCGTGCTGATGAGTGCGCCCGTGGTGGCGATGCTGATCATGCGCATGTCGGTGTATCGCGATCTGCGGGCGGGGCGCAGCCTGGAGGGCGAAACGCGTGTGTCGAGTGCGGTCGGGCAAGATGCGCCGGCAGCGGAGACATCGCCCGGGACACCACCGGAGGTCCGGTGAGCCGCGCGGCGCGACGTTGGCGGCGCTTCTGCCTGGCCGTTTCGGTGGCCTCTGCGCTGCTGCTGACGGCGTGTGTCGGTGAGGATGCAGTGGTGGAGGTGACCCTGGCTGAGCTGCGCGCCAGACCGCAGGCCTACGATGGCCAGCAGGTGCGGGTACGCGGCATGGTGCGCAGCTTCGACGCGCCCCGGCACTACTGGCTGGAGGGGGCTCCCCGGGATCGTGTCGGCCTGCAGCCGGCCGAACGTGTGGCCGCGCATGTTGACCGGCAGGTGACGGTGGTGGGGCGCTACAGCTACAGCGAGCGCCGTGGGCGGCAACTGGTGGTCGAGGCGATAGAGGGGTTCGATCCCCCGCGCTGAGGTGACCGCCGGGCGCTCCCGGTCCGTCAGTGGCGGCGGGGGCTGCCGAGCAGCAATTCACCTTCCACCCGGTTGCGCCCGGCCTGCTTGGCACGGTACAGCGCGTGGTCGGCGCGGTTGAGTGCTTCGTCGCTGTTGCGGTCGGCGGGGGAGAGTACGGTGATGCCGATGCTCAGCGTGATGCGGATCGGATCGTCGGCATAGGGGCTGATGCACGGCGAGCTGGCGATGGCCTGGCGCAGACGCTCGGCGAGCAGCAGGGCGCCGTCGGCGTCGGTGCCGGGCAGCAGTGCGGCGAACTCCTCACCGCCCAGTCGGCCGATCAGGTCGATCTTGCGCAGGGTGTCGCGTGCGATGCGGGCGAAATGGCGCAGCACGGCATCCCCTGCGGCGTGGCCATGCATGTCATTCACTTGCTTGAAGTGGTCGATGTCCATCATCAGCAGCGCGGCACGACTGCCGAAGCGCTGGGTGCGCCCGAGTTCCACCCCGAGTCGTTCGATGAACTGCCTGCGGTTGGGCAGGCCGGTCAGCGAGTCGGTGGTGGCAAGGTGGTGCAGGGCCTGTTCCTGCTGTTTGTGCTCGGTGATGTCCTGTGCCGTGCCCAGCGCGTAGGTGAGGCGGCCGTCCGCATCGTGATGCAGTTCAGCGCGCACCCGCACCCAGCGAACCTCGCCGTCCACCACAACCCGGTGGGAAAGGTCGAAGGTGTTGTTGTCGGCAACGGTGGAGGCCGTGCGCCAGGCAGTATCGACCCGGGTGCGGTCTTCCGGATGCACCTGGGCAAGAAAGCGCTCGTACGCCACAGTGGGCGCAGGGGGCAAGCCGAACAGACGGAATGATTCGTCTGACCAGACGAGGGTGCGCTGGCTGGCATGGAATTCCCAGCTGCCGATGCGGGCCACGCTTTGTGCCCGCTTGAGCCGGTCTTCGCTGTGACTGAGCGCTTCGGTGGCCCGGTCGATGCGCTTCTGGAGTGTGCGCCGTGTGCCATGGAGCAGCCAGAGCAGCAGCCCTTGGGAGATCAGGTAGGCCAGGCACAGCAGCAGCCAGGTGTGCACCTGATGCTTGTGCCAGGTGGCGATTTCGGCAGTTTTTTCGCGCCAGATCAGTACCGAGCCGACGGGGGGGCGGTTGGCGTCGCGCAGACCGAGGTAGTCGACGACTGGAAAGCGCACCAGATGCCAGATGCGCCCATCCTCTTCGAGCAGACGATGAGAGGTGGCCGGCGGTGTGGCCGGTGGCAGCAGGTCGGGGTGCATCCAGCGCTTCACTTCGTCCCGCGAGAAGGCTTCCAGGTAGCACCTGCAGTCGCTGCCCTGTCGGGGTCTGTTGGCCGGCCGGAAGGCCTCCCAGACTGAGGACTCCACATGCTCCTGTCTGAGCAGGACCGCGAAGCCTGCATTCAGCTGGGTGTCGAGGCGCTTGATCTGGGCGTCGAAGGAGGTGCCGGCTTCGAGCGCGCCGATATGGTCGCGCTCGCCTGCCGGGGTGAGGCTCCACACGGGCACCACCCCGCGCACGCCCGAATACACCCGGCCGGTTTCAAAGCCTGCGCGGGGCTGGTGGTCGCGGTTGACGTCGGTGACGATGTGACGCAGATCGTCCAGCCGGTCGCCGTAGCGCTCGGGTGCATGCACCCGCAGGAAGGACAGGGCGCCCGGCCCGATCTGGAAATGCAGTTGCCGAAGACCGAACAGGCGCTGCATGTCCAGCCACTCCGAGGCCACGTGCATGTACAGGTCGTTGCGCAGCAGGGCGCTCAACTCAGCGCCTGCACCGCCCCCCTCCGCCATCACGGCATCGCGGCCCATGCGGAAATAGTTGCGAATCCGTTCGTTGCTGGCAAGCAGCGTGGCCAGCGCGAGCATTTGCTGTTCAAGGTCAGCGCTGGCCACTTCGAAGGTGGTGCGCAGGCTTTCCGCTTCACGCCGCAGGGTGCTGTCGAGCCCGGTGCGTTCGGAGTACCAGGCAAGTCCCCCGATGCACACGAATACCAGCGCAAGCAGCGTGCTGGCCAATCCGACAATTGCGGAAAACGAGATGCGGTGCATTGGGTTACGCGGTGAGCGTGAAACCCATGAGTATGCCTGATGGACTCATTTGCAGGAAGCTGTTTGGCTGGCGCGGCTGGCGCCAGCAATCCTCATTATGGCGACTGCTTACCCTGTTGCGTGTGGTGTGAAAGGCTTCAGGATTTCAGGATGCCTCAATCGGCATAATGAGAATTGCTGTGGATATGGGAAATACCAGGGGCGACGCTCGGTGAATCCGGAGATAGGGAAATCCACGCGGCGACCAGGCGCCCGCCCCAGGCCAACATCAACAGCCCACCGGGAAAGATACGGGACGGTGTGGAGGGTGGGCTGAGTTCGGACTGAGCGCGGACAATCGAAAGCTGCAGAATGAGCAGGGCCAGGGGCAGCAAAACCAATCCGGCGGTCACCAGGGCCTCCCGCGCCTGAGCCGCCGATCCAACCCATTCCTCCGCCCAGAGATGATGGGCGAGACCGTCGTCCCAGAGGGCGTCGGGTCCGGCGTCCAGCCCCGCATGGGCCAGAAACAGGCTCAAGGCTAACCCGATGCCGACGATCAGAAAGCGCAGCGCTGAGGGTTTTGGGGGCATGGAAGGACTTTCAGGACGCCAAGCCTGCGTGCTCACCGAAAGGCACGCCAGAGCCGATGACCTGCCCCGTACAAAAGACACGAAAGCAGCCCCACCAACATGGCAAAAGTGAGCGTATGTACAAGGTCAAAGGCATCGGCTTGGGGGTCGGTGGCAGATCCCCGGGCAAGCTCGTCGAGGGGCGCCGCCAGTCCTTGGGGATAAGGGTTCAAGGACCCCATAGTCGGAACAGCCATGCGAACAACTGCGCCGCCGCGACGCCGATCACCAGCACGACGATCAGATGCGAAAGGTCGAACCTGAAACGGGGCGCGTTCAACGCTTCCCAATGTTTGGGACACAGGCAATGGCTCGTGGGCAGGCGGGGGTGGGCACCGACATGCCCTGGCGCCTGGCAAACCTCACAAGGGCCGCATGAAACACGAGGTTGCTCATGGGGATGTTCGTGGTTCCACTGTTGGCAGTAAGCGCAATCGGTCATGTATCCACCTTGGATGGCCGGGCCGTCAACCTGTCAACCCGTCTTTTACAGGGCAGTCGCATGAATCTGCATATGGCAACGACCAACAACTCCACCAGATCGTGCCCGACCTTCTTCGCCTGCCTCGGGTCAGAAATTCCAACAAAAACGTCTGCGATGCGCAGCTTGCCTTCCGTTCCCATGGAGCGCTCCAAAGAGGCAGAAAGCAGACGCACCACTGTCAGATCGACAGCTCCCGGCGCAGGTGATCGAGGTCGCGTTCGGCGGCAAAGCGGTCTTCGGAGGCACGGTTGCGGTTACGCTGCAGGCTGCGGACTTCGGCCATCAACTCGCCGCGACGCTTGTCGCTGAGGGACTTGTTGGTGAGCAGTTCGCGTTCCTTCATGTCGATCTGGCTGTCGCTGTATTCCACTTGGTGGCGGGCATCCGCGACGCGACGCGCTGCGGTGTATAGACGCGCAAAGTTGGGGTCGGAACAGACCTGTTCATACTCATCCCGGGCGAGTCCCCGCTCGATTGCGTTGGGCAGTTGGCAGTACTGCTTCAGGCCGGCTTTACGGCCACTTTCCCACGCACGGGCATCCGGCTCGACCTGCACCTTGCGGCACGCGTCGCGGTGCAGGTCGAGCCGGCTGGCAGCGTGACCCGAACGGCCGTCCTCCATTCCAAGGGCATTCCAGTTCATGCTGGCACATTGTTCTGCCGGAATCGTGGCGCAGCCCGACAGGATGGCGCTGACGGTGACGACTGAAAACAGGGAGGTGACGCGTCGAAGGGAAGACATCGGCTGGTGCTCCGCAAGAGATGATCGAGAGTGTTTTGGTTTGCTGAGCGCGGAGTGTATGTGCAGCCCTCTGGCAATGCAATGGGGATTATTGCGGAAGCGCTTTGCCAGAAGGTTATTGATGGCCCGCAAGCACCATTTCTACATGGTGTTCTACTAGCCAAGCGTGCACGTCCGGATAGGCATATAAAGTGCCATAGGCATAATACAAAATGCGGCAGCACGTATCGGCGTCGTAGGCGGCGTTGTACAGCAACAGTTGATCTGCCTCTGGCGCTGCCATAAGCCATGCCTGTGTTGCTTGCGCCAATGGGAGATTGCGTACGTCCCCGGTTGGTGCATGAATTATGGGTAAAATATCGCTTTTCGCTTGTTCGGATAGCTCTTCTGACAGATCGGCTCTCAGCGGGCCGATTTGGTCGGGTGCCAAGGCCCCGATAATGCTCCGCTCTGCTGTACTTGCCAGCTCTCTGTACTCCGTCGGCAATGAGCGGCCCAGTCGCTGTTCAGCCGCATCGAATTCGCGCAATGTCGGTGGCGGTAATACTGCCGGGGGCTGTGTGGCCTGCGCGTGCAAGTCTGCCAATAATGCCGATACCGGCATAGCTTGCGACTTGAGGGTCTGAACCCTGACCGCTTCTTGCATGCGTGCCACCTGCTGGTGCGCCTCTTCGATGTTGAATGATATGTCGTGTGCCAAAGGCGTTCCCCACTGCGCGAACCACCCGGCGCCGAGATGCTGCAACGGACTCAAAAATGCCACCGGAAAAGCAAAGGCCCCCAAGTACAGGGTGATCAGCAAAACGTGCGAATGTTTGGCCGACGGCTGCAAGTTTAGTTGCGACCGCAGGTTGAGCACTCGTGATAGACGTTGTGGTAGTGGCATGTTCGGTTTCTGGGCGTCGACAGCCACCAGCAACCGGCGATCTTGCGCGGCAGGAGGTAAGGTCGACAGCGAAGGCCCCAACTGGCGTAGCAGCCGAGCGTCCTGCCAGGCTGAGTGTAATCCGAAAAGCTGCAGGGCCACGAGTCCAAACAGCAGCCACCAATTCAGCACCCAAGCTATTGTCAGTCCGAGTAGCAGCAATGCCAGCACGATGCTGTAGTACAGCATCGGCCAGCGGCGTGGCAGCAGGGCTTGCACTACATGGCCGCCATCCAGAGGTGGCACTGGCAGTAGGTTGAGGTAGTTCAACAACAGCAGCGATATTGCCAAGTGGAATACAAACTCCCCCCACCAGAGGGTAACTCCTTCCATAGCTCCTGTTTGCCACAGTCCTAACAGCAGCCAACCCAGTGCAATGCCAGGCAACGGCCCCATCAGGCTGATGAAGGCCCGCTTGTCGGCATGTGGGTCGCGCTCCACACCTGTTGTCACGCCTCCCAGCAACGGCAACAGTACCATTTGCACATTGCGGTAACCCGCTTGTCGCATTGCCAGGTAATGACCGCTTTCGTGAATGATCAAGGTCACGCACAGCGCCAGCGCGGCTGACCATGACCACCACAAACTGCCGATCAACGCGAACAGGGCAGAAGACACAAGCAGTAGGACAAACTGCATCTGAGGGCCCGGAGCGTGCATGCTTGCACGCTCGACAACTGGTAGCATGGCTTGCTGTTTGGCCAAGTCCAGCCTGGTGGGGCCGGGTAACGGTTTGGGTTCGGCTGCGCGAATTCGACGCAGCACATTCAGATAATGGCGGGGACGAAATCGCGCTTGCTGCTGGCTATCGACATACATCAACCCTTGTTCGATTAAAGTGTCGAACATGGCGTGAAACTGCTTGTTGATATAGGCACACATCGCTTCTGGGGCCGCCAGGCTGCTGAGATCGACCCGCTGCGACGCTCGTGCCTCACACCGCTGCTGGTGTTCTTGCCACAAACGGCTTGGATCCACATCCATCAGATTGTGTCGGGCATGGATAGTCGTTGAGAGCACCTCCTCGTAGGGGGATTGGCTGCTCGACGTCAGCGTGCTGCCATCCTCGAAAACGGAACAAATCGTCACAACTGGCCACTGCGGGTATCGGATGTCTTCCGGTAGTTGCACCGACGCCTCTGCGTGCCCTTTTGAATGCACATACGTCAATTGCTGCCCGATGATATCTGCCTTTGTTTCTGTGCTGGCAGGGAGCAACGCCACCCAGGTCACAGGTTGAAACCCTAATGTCCGCAGGATGCTGTCTGTCTTCTGAAACTCTTCAGCATATGCCAAGGGTGGCTGCGCTCCTTTCAGGCACCGCCACTTTCCCAACGGAATCGCAATTGATGCCAATTGTCGTACCAGCATCAGCACCAGGAGTATCGCGCCCCCCACTATCAGCGCCAACCATTCCATTGTCTTGGCTCCGGAGTCTGTCAGAAATGCCAAAAGGCGCATTAGAACAGATTTCGAAATATGACATAAAGGATTTTTAGACCCAGATGCCCAGTTCGTGCAGTTGGGCCGTGGCGGCCTCTGCCCAGCCCCGGTTGGCGGCGGGGCTGGCGGGGCTGGGGTGGAGGATGCGCCCGGTGTGCACGGGCTGCCCGGACAGTGCGAGGCTGGCGCGTTTTTCGGCCCAGGCGCCCACCCCGATCACCCACTCGGGCTGGAGCGCGCTCACCAGTTCGCGCAGGTGCCGGTCGCAGGCGGCCAGCAAAGGTGCCTGCTCACTGGCCGGCAGCTTGTCCGGGGTCAGGTTGCGGCCGTGGTCGAAGAAGGCCAGGGGGCAGTAGTTGGCGACGAAATGCTCGGCAAAGAAATTTTCAGCCGTACCGAAGCGCGCTGCAAACAGGCCCCACAGGCGCTTGCCGGAGACCTCCGAGCGGGGGCAGTCAAAACCTTCGATCGGGCGCTTCGGGTTTTCCTGGGCGGGACGGGCGATGGTGCCCTCCAGCTGCATCCAGTCGCGTACTGCAGCAATTTCACCAAAGGGCACGCCGGTTTGCACCATGCCGAAGGGGCCGGGGTTCATGCCCACGAACACCACGCGTTTGCGGTTGTTGCCGAAGCGTTGGAGGTAGCGTTCATGCACGGACCCGGCATAGGTGAGCGGGTTGTATACATGGCTCACCGGTGCGGCAAAGTGCAATTCGGAGAGCGCGTCGCAGAGTGTGCGGGCGGCGTGGATCAGCGCAGGGCTGGTGCCGGGCAGGGGGGTGGGCGTGTGCATCGTATGGACTGGATTCCTTGAGGTGGGTTCAGGCCGGGCCGCCTTCGGCAAGTGGCTTGCGGCCGGTTTCACGGTCGCCATGCCATGGGGCCACCCACAGCAGGAGCAACATGCCGGGTATGGCCAGGAAGAAGCAGGCCCAGAAGAAGTCCAGCCAGCCCATGCTGTCTACCAGCCAGCCGGCGGAGGCATTGACGAAGGTGCGCGGTGCGGCCATCAGGCTGGTGAACAGTGCGAACTGGGTGGCGGTGTAGGCCGGGTGGGTGGCACGCGCCATGAAGGCTACGAAGGCGGTGGTGCCGAGCCCGGCACCCAGCGCCTCGCCCGAGATGACCACTGCGAGCACTACCAGCCGGCCTGCATCCGAGGGGGCCGGGCCGAGCCAGGCCAGCCACACAAAACCCAGAATGGTGACGATCTGTACGACGCCAAACAGCCACAAGGCACGGTTGATGCCTAGGCGCAGCATCCAGAGGCCGCCCAGGATGCCGCCGATCACCATGGGCCACAGGCCGGCATTCTTGGCGATCAGGCCGATGTCGGTCATGGTGTAGCCCATGTCCAGATAAAAGGGCGTGGCCAGTGCGGTGCACAGGGAGTCGCCCAGCTTGTAGAAGAACAGGAAGGCGAGCACCAGCAGCGCGGAGCGCACGCCATGGCGGCCGAAGAATTCCTGAAAGGGCTCCAGGACTGCGCCGCGCAAGGTGCGCGGGGTACCGCTGGCTGCGGCGGGTTCACCGACCATGAGGGTCATGGCCACTCCGGGCAGCATGAACAGGGCAGTGATCAGGAACACCTGTTCCCAGGGCAGAATGTCGGCCAGCACCAGCGACAGTGAGCCGGGCACCAGGCCGGCAATGCGGTAGGCATTGACATGAATTGCGTTGCCCAGGCCGAGTTCGGCATCGGGCAGGAGTTCACGGCGAAAGGCGTCGAGTGCGATGTCCTGGGTCGCCGACAGGAAGGCGAGCAGGGCGGTGAGGCCCACCACCATTGCGAGGTGCTCGGTGGGGGAGAGTTGCCCCAGCCAGGCAATGGTGGCGATGAGGCCGAGCTGCGACACCAGCATCCAGCTGCGCCGCCGGCCCAGCCAGGGCAGGATGGCATAGCGGTCGAGCAGGGGCGCCCACAGGAACTTCCAGGTGTAGGGAAACTGGATCAGCGCGAAGGCGCCGATCACCTTCAGGCTCAAGCCCTCGGTCTTCAGCCAGGCGGGCAGCAGGTTGAACAGCAGGTACAGGGGCAGGCCGGATGCAAAGCCGGTGAAGATGCAGATCAGCATGCGGCGGTTGAGCAGCGCCGCGAGCCAGGCCGGCTGGGTGAGTGAGGTCATCGGCAAGAGGCGTGTGTAAGGGCAGGGGCTGGGACGGATCAGGGTTGGGGGCGGTAGGCGAGGTAGAAGGCCTCGAATTCGTCGGCCGTGATCGGGCGGCTGAAGTGATAGCCTTGCAACTCGTCGCAGCCCAGGGCGCGCAGCCGTTCGACCTGCGTGGCGGTTTCCACCCCTTCGGCCGTTACCGAAAGACCGAGATTGTGCGCGAGCGATACTGCGGCTGCAACGATTGCGGCGTCATTCGGGTCGCGTTCGAGGTCCGACACGAACGAGCGGTCGATCTTCAGCCGGTCGAGCGGCAGCAGCTTGAGGTAGGACAGGGAGGAATGGCCGGTACCGAAGTCGTCCACGGCAATCTTCAGGCCCAGCGCCTTGAGCGCCCGCAGCAGCTCGATGGCCGTGTCCGGGCGCTCCATCACGGTGCTTTCGGTGATCTCCAGTTCCAGCAGGGCGGGGTCCAGGCCGGTGTGCTGGAGGGTTTCGGTGACGGTGGTGAGCAGTCCGGCATCGCGGATCTGGCGGGTGGACAGATTCACCGATACGCCCAGCGGTGCAATGCCGCGCGATTGCCAGGCCTGTGCCTGGCGGCAGGCCTGGCAGATGACCCAGGTGCCGATGTCGACGATCAGGCCGGTTTCCTCGGCAATCGGGATGAAGCTGCTCGGGGCCACCAGCCCGCCGTCCGGATGATGCCAGCGCAGCAGCGCTTCAACGCCGACGATGCGCCCATCGTGTGCGGCAATCTTGGGCTGGTACCACAGTGCCAGTTCATTGCGTGCGATGGCCCCGCGCAGGCGGCTTTCCAGTTTCAGGCGCTCGGTGATGCGGCGGTTGAGCTCTTCGGTGAAGAACTGGAAGTTGGCCCGCCCGAGCGCCTTGGCGTGATACATCGCGGCGTCGGCATTGCGCATCAGCCCGGTGGCGTCCTCGTCGTCGTCCGGAAACAGGCTGATGCCGATCGAGGGGGTGACGTGCAGGTCGAGCGTGTCGAGCGCATATGGGGCCGACAGGGCGGCGAGCAGCTTGCTGGCCACATGCGCGGCCGATTGGGCGCCCTTCAGGCTGTGCAGCACGATCACGAATTCGTCGCCCCCCAGGCGCGCGACGATGTCGGCTTCGCGAACCGTGGCGCGCAGGCGCTGGGCGACCAGCATCAGCAACTGGTCGCCCATGTGGTGGCCCAGTGAGTCGTTGATGTTCTTGAAGCGGTCCAGATCGAGAAACAGCACGGCCAGGGATTGGGCATGCCTGCGTGCGTCGGCAATCGCCTGCTCGAGTCGTGCATACAGCGAGAAGCGGTTGGCCAGTCCGGTGAGTGCGTCGTGGTGGGCCAGATGGGCAATGCTGGCTTCGGCCTGCTTTTGCTCGGTGATGTCGGTGTAGGTGGTGATGAAACCCATGGTCCGGCCGTCGATCAGCAGGGGCTCGCCTTCCACCAGATGGGTGCGGCCATTCGGCCGGGTGCGTTCCAGTCGATGTGGCTTGAAGCGCGCGGCGAGCGCGCGGCGTTGGCGGACCAGGTCCTCCGGGTCGCCCGGACCGTATTCCCCGCGCAGGGCGGGATACAGGATCAGGTCTTCGAAGCGGGCGTTGCGCTGCAGGGCTTCGGGGGGAACGTCGGTCACCTCGCCAAAGCGGGCGTTCCAGTATTGCAGCCGCAGCTGGTTGTCGAAGACGGTGATGCCCTGGGGCAGGTGATTGACGATGGCGGTCAGATAGGCCGTCTGGCGGCGCAATTCTTCCTCGATCTGGCGTTGCGGGGTGATGTCCTGAACGATGCCCAGCGCCAGGGGACGTCCGCCCGTTTCATCCCTCTGGATGCGGATGCTGGACTGGAAGTGCAGCACCTCGCCCCCCGTGCGCAGGATGCGGAAGGTCAGGGTGGTATCGCCGTCCTGCGTGTAGGCGGCATCGAGCTCGCGGTCGATGCGTGCGCGGTCATCGGGATGCACACGTTTCAGAAAGCTTGCGCGGGTGGCCGCCTCGTCCGCCCCCATGCCCAGCAGCGCGCGGAATTCATCCGACCACCACACCTCGCCACTGACCAGGTCGCGCGACCACGTACCCAGACGGGCCAGTTCGAGCAATTGCAGTATCTGCGCTTGTGACAGCGGCGCGTGTGTCATGTGTATCCTCTCGTCCGTGGCGGGTGGCACGAAACCTCACGGAGTTTCCGGGTCATAATAACGCCAGATGGAGACATTACCATTCATTATGGTGGATAATCAGGACGTACGCCTGCGTATGGGGGCAGGGGCCTCCGGGTGCCGGCCCGATCCACCGGACGGTGCAGGTTTCCATTTCTGTCAGCAAACATCAACCTTCAGGAGACGCTTCATGAGCAACATCATCACGATCTCGTTCGGGCCGGAACGCGAATATGAATTCAACGTGCATGAGGCCGACAAGGCAGGCATGCAGAAGGATCAGGCACGTGCGTGGCTGGCCAAAGAGTTCGAGACGCTTGAGTGCACCCCCTCCAACCCCATGGGCAAGGTGCTGGTGCTGGACATGATTCTGAACGTTGCCAAGTACGGCGGCGAGGAGCGTTTCAAGGAACGCGGCGACTGGGCGAAGCAGTTCGCTGCGGTGGTGGCGGTCGGGCTCGATCGCCCGGCGATCCGGGTGGATGTGGCGGGTTTCGTGGTCGGCTGAACACGCGCGTATGTGGCGGGCGGGCCTTGCCGGCCCGCCTGCGGTGTTCAGTGACGCCCGAGGCGATACACCGCAACGCTGGCCAGAAAGTTGGGGTCGTCCTCCACCCGGCGGCCATCGTCGAAACCCACCCGTTCGCGCACGGCGATGCCGTTGACCTCGCACAGCGCATCAAAATCCGCAATCGTGAAGAAGCGCACGTTGGGGGTGTTGAACCACTGATGTGGCAGGCTTTCCGAAACCGGCATGCGCCCGTTCAGAATGCTCTGGCGGTGCTTCCAGTAACCGAAGTTAGGGAAACTCACTACCGCCTCACGTCCCACGCGCAGCATCTCGGTGAGAATGCCCTGTGTGTTGTGAATGGCCTGCAGTGACAGGCTCATGATCACATGGTCAAAAAAACCGTCCTCAAAGCCGGCCAACCCCTTTTCAAGGTCCATCTGGATCACGTTGATGCCGTTGGCGATGCTTTCGACCAGGTTGTCCGGGTCGTTTTCCACGCCATAGCCCTGTACCTGACGGTGCTCCATCAGGTGACGCAGCAGGCTGCCGTCGCCGCACCCCAGGTCCAGCACCCGTTCGCCCGGGGCAATCCAGTCGCTGATGATGTCGAAGTCGTAGCGTACTTCCATGTTCACACCTCCACCCTGGCGAAGTAGTTGCGCAGCACGGTGTGGTAATGCGCGTCATCGAGCAGAAACGAATCGTGGCCGGCCGGGCTGTCGATCTCGGCGTAGCTCACGTTGCGCTGATTGTGCAGCAGCGCATACACGATCTCGCGACTGCGGGCGGGCGAGAAACGCCAGTCGGTGCTGAACGACACCACCATGAAGTCTGCGCTGGTGCGCGCCAGCGCTGCGGCCAGGTTGCCGCCATGCTCGAAGGCAGGGTCGAAGTAATCGAGCGCCTTGGTGACCAGCAGATAGGTGTTGGCGTCGAAATACCCGGCAAACTTGTCGCCCTGGTAGCGCAGGTAAGACTCGACCTCGAATTCGATGTCGTAGCTGTACACCGCCTTGCCGTGGCGCAGCCTGCGTCCGAAGCGCTCGGCCAGCGAGTCGTCCGACAGATAGGTGATGTGGCCGAGCATGCGGGCCAGTTTCAGGCCGCGCGCCGGCACCACGCCGTGCGAATAGTAGTCGCCGCCATGAAAGTCAGGGTCGGTCAGGATGGCCTGCCGGGCCACTTCATTGAAGGCGATGTTTTCCGCGCTGAGCTTGGGCGCGGCTGCGATCACCGCCACATGCGCCACACGCTCGGGGAACATCATCGACCAGGCCAGCGCCTGCATGCCGCCCAGGCTGCCGCCGACCACTGCGGCAAAACGTTCGATGCCCAGTGCATCGGCCAGACGCGCCTGGGTGCGTACCCAGTCTTCCACCGTCACGAAAGGGAAGTCTGCGCCCCACTGTCGCCCGGTTTCCGGGTTGGGGCTCTTCGGACCGGTCGATCCATGACAGCCCCCCAGGTTATTGACCCCGATGACGAAGAACTTGCGCGTATCCAGTGGCTTGCCCGGCCCGATCAGGTTGTCCCACCAGCCGATGTTGTCGGGCTGGTCGGCATAGTGCCCGGCCACATGGTGGGAGCCGGACAGGGCATGGCAGATCAGCACTGCATTGCTGCGCTCGGCATTCAGTGTGCCGTAGGTCTCATAGACCAGTTCATATTCCGGCAAGGTGCCGCCACTGCGCAGCGTCAGCGTTTCGGTGAAGCGCATGCGCTGGGGCGAAACGATGCCAACGGATTGAGGTTGGATCATGATTGGCGTCCGTGCACAAAAAAACCCAGCCGGCCAGAAAACGCGGACTGGGTTGCCCTCGCTTTAGCCGGATTTGTTGAGCGCCCGCAAGCTGTAGTTCAAATCGGCGCTTAAGGCGCAAACGTTAGCCTGCAGAAGCAAAAATGTCAAACCGACTGCCGGCCCGGCCATGTCATCCAGCGCCTTCCCGCAGCCCGCCAGACAGCGCCCGCGTCCGGGCAAAGGTCGTAGAATCGGCCTGAATCCGCCCGAGTCGTTTCAGGAGCCGTCATGTCGCCTATCCAGCCCTCCCCGCCCCGCAAGAAGCTGCCCATCGGCATCCAGACCTTCGCCAAGATCCGTGAGGACGACTACTACTATGTCGACAAAACGCCCTATGCGCTGAACCTGATCGAGCAGGGCACGCACTACTTCCTGTCGCGCCCGCGCCGCTTCGGCAAGAGCCTGTTCATCGACACGCTGGCGGAGTTGTTTGCGGGCAACGAGGTGCTGTTTCGCGGGCTGTACTGCCACGACCGGTGGGACTGGTCGGTCAAGTATCCGGTGATCCGCTTCAGTTTCGGCGGGGGCGTGTTTACCGACCCGAACTTGCTCGCCCAGCGCATCGATCATCTGCTCGCCCACAACGCCCAATTGCTGGGCCTGGATGAGTTGCCCGACGGTCCGGTGTCCACGCGCTTCGGAGTCCTGATCGAGCGAGCGGTGCAGCGCCATGGCCAGCGTGTGGGGGTGCTGGTCGATGAGTACGACAAACCTATCCTCGACAATCTCACCCGCCCGGAAACCGCCCGCCGGATGCGCGACACCCTGCGCGATCTGTACTCGGTGATCAAGGATGC
>Ga0172382_10001503_pt1 | contig 41601 bp, 36 predicted proteins | sample Leawel138RmetaG_FD_122245 | JGI IMG/M metagenome (GOLD analysis project Ga0172382, IMG submission 122245) | Leachate microbial communities from a municipal landfill in Southern Ontario, Canada - Leachate well 138R metaG | ecosystem: Engineered > Solid waste > Landfill > Unclassified | place...
ACCAACTGCACCTTGTTGCCGAGCGCGGCGGTCAGCGCGGCCCAGCCCTGCCAATCGTCCTCGGCCAGACCGTCTTCGATGGAGAAGATCGGGTAGCGGGCGCACAGGTCGGCGTAGTACTTGACCATGCCCTCGGAATCGAGGGTCTTGCCCTCGCCTTCCATCACGTACTTGCCGCCCTTATAGAACTCGGACGACGCGGCGTCGAGGGCCAGAACGATGTCTTCACCGGGCTTCAGGCCAGCCGCCTCGATGGACTTCATGATGAAGCCGAGCGCCTCGTCGGCGGACTTCAGGCCGGGCGCGAAGCCGCCTTCGTCACCGACGTTGGTGTTGTGACCAGCGTCCTTCAGGTTCTTCTTCAGGCTGTGGAAGATCTCGGCGCCCATGCGGATGGCTTCGGCCACGTTGGGGGCCGACACCGGCATGACCATGAATTCCTGGATGTCGATGGGGTTGTCGGCGTGCTGGCCGCCGTTGATGATGTTCATCATCGGCACCGGCAGGGTGCGGGCGTGGGTGCCGCCGAGATAACGGAACAGCTCCAGACCCGAGTCCTCGGCCGCCGCCTTGGCGCAGGCCATGGACACGCCGAGAATCGCGTTGGCGCCCAGGCGCGACTTGTTGGGGGTGCCGTCGAGGTCGATCATGATCTGGTCGACCAGTTCCTGCTCCTCGGCATCCATGCCGACCAGGGCCTGGAAGATTTCGTCATTGACGCTTTCGCACGCCTTGAGGACGCCCTTGCCGAGATAACGGGACTTGTCGCCGTCGCGCAGTTCCACGGCTTCATGAGCGCCAGTCGAGGCGCCCGACGGAACGGCAGCGCGGCCGAAGGCGCCGCTTTCCAGCACGACATCCACCTCGACGGTAGGATTGCCACGGGAATCCAGGATTTCACGAGCGTGGATGTCAATGATCGCGGTCATCGGCCTAAGCTCCTCAAAAGGATGCGTGTTGTAAATGGGGGGATTTAATCAAGGGTCAGCGGGTTGGCCTTGGCCAGCCGGTCAAAGGCCGCCAGGGTTTCCAGCAACGCCGGCATGCGGTCGAGCGGAATCATGTTGGGGCCATCGGACGGCGCGCTGTCCGGGGCTTCGTGGGTCTCGATGAACACGCCGGCGATGCCCAGGCTGATGGCGGCACGGGCCATGACCGGCGCGAACTCCCGCTGGCCGCCCGACGATCCGCCCTGCCCGCCCGGTTGCTGCACCGAATGGGTGGCATCCATGATGACCGGGCAGCCGGTGTCGCGCGCCATGATCGGCAGGCTCCGCATGTCGGCGACCAGGGTGTTGTAGCCGAACGATGCTCCGCGCTCGGTCAGCAGAACGTTGGTGTTGCCGCTGTCGTCCAACTTGGCGACCACGTTGCGCATGTCCCAGGGGGCCAGGAACTGCCCCTTCTTGACGTTGACCACGCGCCCCGTGGCGGCGGCGGCGATCAGCAGGTCGGTCTGGCGGCACAGGAACGCGGGGATCTGGAGGATGTCCACCACGTCGGCCACCGCCGCGCAGTGGCCGTTCTCGTGAACGTCGGTCAGAACCGGGCAGCCGAACATCTCGCGGACCTCAGCGAACACCGGCAAAGCCTTGTCTAAGCCCAGGCCGCGCTTGCCCCCCAAAGACGTGCGGTTGGCCTTGTCGAACGACGACTTGTAGACCAGCGGCATGCCAAGGGCGGTGCACATCTCATGAAGGCGCCCAGCCACGTCGATGGTGTGATCGCGGCTTTCCATCTGGCACGGACCGGCGATCAGCACAAGGGGCAGGTCGTTGCCGAAGGTCACGGACCCGGCGGTGACGTGGCGGACGGACGCGCTCATGGGCTTGCTTCCTAGACCAGACGGGATTGGGCCACCGCCGCCGCCACGAACGATGTGAACAGCGGGTGCGGATCGAACGGCTTGGACTTCAGTTCAGGATGGAACTGCACGCCGACGAACCAGGGATGATCGGGGTACTCGACGATTTCCGGCAGCAGGCCATCGGGCGACATGCCCGAGAACTTCAAGCCGACCGCCTCAAGCTTTTCGCGGTAGTTGATGTTGACCTCGTAGCGGTGGCGGTGGCGCTCGAAAATGGTGCCTTCGCCATAGGCTTCGAAGGCCCGCGTGCCCGGCTCGATACGGCACTCATAGGCGCCCAGACGCATGGTACCGCCAAGATCGCCAGTGCTGGACCTGCGGACCATCTGGTCGCCGCGCACCCACTCGGTCATCAGACCGACCAGCGGTTCTTCGGTGAAGCCGAATTCCGACGACGAGGCCTTTTCCAGGCCCGCCAGATTACGGGCGCACTCGATCACCGCCATCTGCATGCCAAAGCAAATGCCCAGGTATGGCACCTTGTGAGTGCGCGCGAAAGTAACGGCGGCAATCTTGCCCTCCGACCCGCGTTCACCGAACCCACCGGGCACCAGGATGGCATGGACGTCCGCCAACTGAGTGACGGCGTCTTCCTTTTCAAAGATCTCGCTGTCGAACCAGCGTAGACGAACCTTCACATGGTTGGCGATGCCTCCATGGACCAACGCCTCGGCCAAAGACTTGTAGCTGTCGAGCAGCGACGTATACTTGCCGACGATGCCGATGGTCACCTCGCCCTCGGGCTTCTCGACCCGATCGACGATAGTGGTCCAGCGGCTGAGGTCCGGGGCCGGCTCGGTCGGCAGGCCGAAGTGGCGGCACACCTGACCGTCAAAGCCCTGGGCGTTGTAATCGATTGGCACCTGATAAATGCTCGACGCGTCCAGCCCGGCGATGACATTCTTTTCATTCACGTTGCAAAACAGCGCGATCTTGCGGCGCTCCGCCTCGGGAATCGGGCGGTCGGCGCGGCACAGCAGCATGTCGGGCTGAATGCCAACCGACAGCAGTTCCTTCACCGAATGCTGCGTCGGCTTGGTCTTCAGTTCGCCCGCCGTCGGAATGTAGGGCAACAGCGTGCAGTGAATGATCATGGTGCGATCACGGCCCAGCTCGTTATGGAGCTGGCGAATGGCTTCCAGGAACGGCAGGCTTTCGATGTCGCCGACCGTGCCGCCGATTTCGCACAGGCAAAAATCCTCGTCGGTCAGGTCCGACAGGATGAAGGTCTTGATCTGGTCGGTGACGTGCGGAATCACCTGGACGGTACCGCCCAGATAGTCGCCGCGACGCTCTTTGGACAGCACCGTGGAATAGATGCGGCCGGACGTCACGTTGTCGCTCCTGCGGGCCGGAACGCCGGTAAAGCGTTCGTAGTGCCCGAGGTCGAGGTCGGTTTCGGCGCCGTCGTCAGTGACGAAAACTTCGCCGTGCTGCGTCGGACTCATGGTGCCGGGATCGACGTTAAGGTACGGATCCAGCTTACGCAGGCGGACCTTATAGCCACGCGCCTGCAGGCACGCACCTAGGGCGGCGGAAGCCAGTCCCTTGCCAAGCGAAGAAACCACACCGCCGGTGATGAAGATGAACCGCGTCATGGGGAGCCACTCTACCTCAAGCCATCGGTACGCCCAAGGCGAACCGGTTCGTGGTGGGTCAGAACTGACAAAACGCCCTCTCCAGGAGAGAGTCGGCCATTAAATGAGAGAGGCGGCCGGGGCCGCCTCGCTGCTGCTGCGCCTAGTTGGCGACCGGAGCGGCCGGGCCGGTCGGCACGGCGGCCGGGGCCGGCGTTTCGACCGGCACGTCGTCAAGGATGGACGTCCGGCGATTGCCGTCGTCCGCCATGACCGCCAGAATCATGCTGGTGGCAAAGAAGCAGGCCGCCAGGATGGCGGTCGTGCGGGTCAGCATGTTGCCCGCCGCGCGTCCGGTCATCAGACCACCACCGCCACCACCGCTGCCGCCGATCCCCAGGGCGCCGCCCTCGGAACGCTGCAGCAGGATGGTGCCCACCAGCGCAAGGGCGATGATCAGGTGAATGACCAGAATGACCGTAATCATGTGTGCGTCCGAACCATCAAAGAGGCCCCGGTAAGGGCGATACAGCGGCAACCGGGGCCAGTCGTTTCCAAAGAGGGCTTTTTAATGCCCCAACGCGCAATGCGCTAGGGGCAAGATTCAGCAATGGCCCAGAAATCGTCCACCTGGAGGCTGGCACCCCCGACCAGCGCGCCGTCCACGTCACGCAGGCCCAGGAACTCCATGGCGTTCGACGGCTTGACCGAGCCGCCGTAAAGAATACGCAACGCACTGCCACCGCCGCCCATCTGGGCATCGGCAACCTTACGAATTTCGGCATGAACCTCGGCCACATCGTCAGGGGTCGGCGTGCGGCCCGTGCCGATGGCCCACACCGGCTCGTAAGCGAGCACCGTGTTGGCGGGCGTCGCCCCGGCCGGCAAGGAACCCTGAACCTGAGAGGTCACGACGCGCAGGGCCTGGCCCTGATCGCGCTCGTCTTCGGTTTCGCCGATACAGATGATGGCGACCAGACCGGCGGCCTGGGCGGCCTGGGCCTTGTCTTTGACCATGGCGTTGGTTTCGCCGTGGTCGGCGCGCCGTTCGCTGTGGCCGACGATGACGTAGCCACACCCGATATCCCGCAGCATCCACGCACTGGTATCGCCGGTATGGGCGCCCTTTTCGGCCCGGTGGCAATCCTGGGCGCCAACCAGCAGGCCCGAACCGCCAACAAGGCCGCGCACGCGGTCGATCAGGGTGAACGGCGGGCACAGCAGCATGTCGAACGTGGCCGAGCCTTGCGCCTTGTAGCGGTCGGCAAGGCCCTTGGCCAACAAGTCGGCATCGGCCTTCAGGCCGTTCATCTTCCAGTTGCCTGCGATCAGCGGACGGCGAGAAGTCATGCGGTCATCCTTATGTGAATCTAACGTGCGCCTGGAGGACGGAATTGGCCGTGGGGTCGATGGCTCGCTGTTTAGCACATGGGGCAGCAGAATGCCACCGCAGGCAAGATGGGCGTGGGCAAGGCGGGCGATTGCACCGGGAGAGGTTGCGGCGGGGCGGAGCGCCCCGTATCATGCGGCCAACCGCTACAACCCCCGACATCATAGGCCTCCATGCTCGACACGCTCCGCAAGTCTACCGGCTCCATCGTCGTCAAGATCCTGTTCGGCATCCTTATCCTCAGCTTCGGCGTGTGGGGTATCGGTGACATGGTCCGCGGCGGGACCGGCGTGCAGCCCGCCATCACGGTGGGCGACATCGAGATCGGCTCGCCCTATGTCCGCCAGGAATTCCAGCGTCAGGTAGACCGCCTGCGTCAGGTTTTTGGCCCCAATCTGACCGTCGAGACGGCACGCCAGATGGGCCTGCTCGACGAGACCATTGCGCAGGTGGTGTCCCAAGCCACCCTGGACATGGCGGCCCGCGACATGGGCATCGTGGTCAGCGAGGACGCCCTGCGCACCGCCATTCTAAGCGAACCCGCGTTCCAGGTCGGCGGCACCTTCAGCCGTGACCATTTCCTGCGCGTGCTGGCCTCCAACAATATGACCGAGGACCGTTTCCTGGCTGGCCTGCGCGATGACCTGCGCCGTGGTCGTCTGGTCGATCCGGTGGCCGTCAACGGCGCCGCGCCGGATGCGATGGTGGACACCCTTTTCCGGTTCCGCAATGAAGGCCGCGCGGCGGAGATGCTGACCATCGACGCATCCGCCCTGCCCCTGGACGCCAAGCCGTCGGATGAAGACCTCCAGGCCATCTACGAGTCGTCGATGGACCGCTACACCGCGCCGCAGTACCGTCGCATTACGGCGATCAAGCTGTCGACCGAAGACGTGCTGTCGCGGGCCGAGGTGGACGACACCGCCATCGCCGACCACTACGAGGCCAACCGGGACCTCTACACCACGCCTGCCACACGCACGGTCAGCCAGGTCATCGCCTCCGACGAAACCACCGCGCAGGCGGTTGCCAAGGCGGCGCAAGGCGGGGCCTCCCTGGCTGATGCCGCAAAGGCCGCCAATGCTCCGGCGCCGATTGACCTCGGCGCGGTCAACCAGCAAGGCCTGCCGCAGGACATGGGCGATGCGGTGTTTGCGCTGAACGCCGGGCAAACATCCGATGTGATGCAGTCGCCGCTGGGCTGGCACGTGTTTCAGGTGACGGCCGCGACCCCGGCTCAGGAACAGCCGCTCGATGCCGTGCGTGACGACATCCGGCAGCGCATCGCCGCCGAGCAGTCGGTCGATCTCCTGTACAAGGAATCGGCCGCATTGCAGGACGCCCTGGGTGGCGGCGCCACCCTGGAGGAGGTCGCCGGGCGCATGAACCTGCGCCTGTTCAAGGTTGATGCCCTGGACGTTGACGGCATGACCCCGGCCGGACAGCCGGCCGCCCTGCCGCAGGAAACCGCCGAGCAGATGGTGCAGACCGCATTCGCCCTGGAAGAAGGCCAGGAAAGCCTGCTTCTGGAAGCCGATAGCGGCTATTACGTCGTGCGCGTCGATGCCGTCACCCCGGCCGCCCCCCGCCCCCTGACCGAGGTCCGCGATCTAGTCATTGCCCAGTGGGAAGCAACCCAGCGCCAGCGTCAGGCCGAGGCTCTGGCCGAGTCCCTGGCTAAGGAAGCCGCTCCGCCGGCCAATCTCAAGTCACTGGCCGGACGCTCGCCCGCCATCAGCCACACCCGTACCCCCGCCGTCACCCGCAGCGGCGAACCGGTTGCGGGCACGTCGGAAGCCGCGCCTGACCGCGCCCTGACCGCCCGCCTGTTCGACATGGACGTCGGCCAGACGGTAACGGTGGCCACGCAGCAGGGCGCCGTCGTCCTGCGGCTGGCCGAGATCATTGCAGCCGACCCGGCAGGCAACGGCGCGGGAGTAGCGCAGTTGCGCGATGGGCTGAAGGACGACATGGCCGACGACATCCTTGCCCAAATGACGCAGGCGTACAGCGCGCGGTACGGCGTGGAGGTCAACCGGCCGGCCATCGACGCGGCCTTCTAACGCCTCACGCACCCACCCATACCCCATTCGGAAAAGCCCGGCGGAACAACTGCTGGGCTTTTTTCGTTTTTACCTTCAGGGGCAATAGGTCGCCTGAAAGGACGCGCGGTTGGACGTGGAGGCGCATGGGGTCGATTTCGAGGCCATGGCCAATGCACTGCCGGGGGCGGTGTGCCTTCTCGACCGCGCCGGCGACATTACGTGGGTGAGCGACGGCTGGACGCGGTTTGCGGCCGCCAACAATTACTCCGGCCCGCCCTTCATCGGCGTAAACTACCTAGCCGTCTGCGCCGCCGCCCAAGGGGCTGAACGAGCCGATGCCCAGGACGTTGCCAGTGGCGTGTTGCAGGTTCTTCGCGGCGAACGAGCGTTCTTTCAATATACCTACGCCTGCCACAGCCCTTCCGCCCGCCAGTGGTTTCAGTTGACCGCCGTTAAGCTGGGCGAGGCCACGGTCGTTTTGCATTTGCCGGCAATTCCCCCTGCGGTGGCGCCCCAGATGGCGGCCTCGCGTCTGTTCAACCGGATTGCCCGCGAGTTGCAGTCCCCGCTGTCCACCATGAGCGGCTACGCGCAGCTTATCGCCGACGGCATGGCCGGAAAGGCGTCAGATGTTGCGCGCGACTACGCCCGCCAAATTTTCCAAGCCTCCGATCGCCTGTCAGGCATCGTGGAGGACATGATGGATTTGACGAAGGCTAATGACAAAACGTTGCAGCTCAATGAGTTGGAAACGCCAACTGAGGAATTGGTGACGCTGGCGCGCGCCCTGACCCGGTATGAAGCCGAGGCCCAAAACGTGACCGTCGACGTCGATTTGGGGTGCCGCGGCGTGCTGCTGTGCGATCCCCGGCGCATGACCCAGGTACTCGTCAACCTGCTGTCAAACGCGATCAAGTTCTCGTCGCCGGGCAGTACCGTCGTGATCCGTGCCGTGCCGGAAACCGGCGATGGATGCAACTTGGAAGTCATTGACCAGGGCGCCGGAATTGCCGCCGAGGACATCCCCACCGTCCTTCGTGCCTTTGGGAGGACGGCTGCGACGGAAGCATCCGACATCCCCGGCCTAGGCCTTGGCCTCCCCCTGGCGCGCGTCCTTGTCGAACTGCATGGCGGGCGGCTGGACATCGCCAGCCAACCCGGCCATGGAACCACGATTACGATCCGCCTTCCGCGCTGGCGGGTGGTGGCGGCCCGTGGTCAACCCTCGGCAACACCCTGATACGTGAAGCCCGCTGCTTCGACCGCGCGCTGCACGGCGCCATCATCGGCCGGTTCAACGGTCACTTTGGCAGCGCTCAAATCGACCGTCACCGAGGCCTGCGGGATCTCGGCCATTACGGCGTTCCGCAGGGTATTGGCGCAGCCGCCACAGGTCATGCCTTCAACGTCATAGGTCTTGCGCATCAACTATCTCCTAGGTGATCAACTCAGCTTTCGGGATGACGCAGCCGCACCACGGCGGACATGGGAACCAAAACGAACCCCTTTGCCGTCAGCGTCGGCAGCCATTCGGCCAGGGCCTTGATGGTGTGGTCTTTCGGATGGCCGATGCCCACGGCATAGCCTTGGCTGCGGGCGGCCTCCTCCAGTTTGACAAGTTGCGCGCGCACGCCCTCGACGTTGTTGAAGTGGTCGAGGAAGATGTTGCGCTCGGCAAACGGCACCCCCATGGCCCGCGCCAAGGCCGGCCCCGCAGGCTTGCCTGTCGTGCGGCTGTCCAGCCAGAACAGACCCCGCTCGCGCAGCATCTCGATGACCGGGCGCATACCATCGGCGTCGGCCGTGAACCGGCTGCCCATGTGATTGTTGATGCCCACATAGTCGCCAAAGCTATCCAACCCGGCGGCAAGGCGCTCTCGAATGACCTCGGCCTCCATCGAGGTTTCGAGAACGCCGGGTCCGGCGCTGATGGTCGCGTTGTCCGGTTCCATCGGCATGTGGAGCATCAGTTCCTTGCCCGCCGCGCGCGCCACCTTGGCCTGCGCCTTGAGGTCGGGCGCATAGGTCAGGAATGACGCCGTTATCGGGCCGGGCAGGTCGATGATCTGCTTGGTGCGCCGCCTGTCGATGCCCATGTCGTCGATAACCACGGCGATCATCGGACGCCCGCCGATTTCCGGCGCCGCAACCGCATACCGCAGCCAGGGCGGGGCGCCATCGGGAATTTCAGGCAGCCTGGCAACGGTCGGAGCCGCCGGCGGCACGGGCTTGGTGGGCTGCTTCACGGCAGGCTGGGCAACCGGCGGCGGCGTGATCCTTCGCTCACCGTCCGGCTTGGGCTGTGCGGGCGGCGGAACCTTGGGGTCAAAGCGTTCATCAATGGCCCGCGGATCCCACAGCGGAAGGCGTTCCGGTTCGGCGTCTGGAACATAAACGGACCCGTCACGATACTCCGCGGCATCCTGCGCGGCCTTGAGGGCACGTTCGAGGGCGGCAATCTCGGCCTTGCTGTATCCCGTCTCGGGCTTGGGCTTGTACGACGACGGCTTAGACCCCGGCACGGGCACGGTGGCCGCCATGTCTTCCTCGACCGCCGCATCCCGCAACATGCCAAGGCCCCATCCCCCCAGCACTCCGATCACCAATAGCGTTCCGGCGGCCACCGCCACCCCGACTGTACGGTTGAACCACCCCTTCGACTGGGCCTTGCCCTTGCCTTTGGCCGGTGTGCGCTTGCGCGGCTTTGCCGTCGTGGCAGCAGGCACCTTGCGGGGAGTTTTGCCTTTGGGGGTCGCCACGATATGCCGGTCCTAGATATCCTGTTTCAAACGGCGCCCATCATACACAAACCAACGCCATCCTCTATGGCGCGCAGCAGTGATTGCTGCCGGCAAGGCCATCCAGAATTGGGCAGTCCGGTCGATCATCGCCATGACAGCGGACCATCAACTCGTTCAGGGTGCCGCGCATGCTTTCCAGTTCGGCAATCTTGCGCTCAATTTCGACGACGTGGCGCTCCGCCATTGCCTTGACCTCACTGCTGGCGCGGCTCCGGTCCTGCCACAGGGCCAGCAGGTCGCCGACGTCCTTGACCGAAAATCCCAGGGACCGCGCCCGCTGAATGAACCGCAACGTTTCGACATCACGGTTCGAGTAGACACGGTAGCCGCCCTCGCTGCGTGGCGGTGCAGCGATCAGCCCAATGCCTTCGTAGTAGCGGATGGTTTTGGCCGGAACGCCCGACTGGTCAGCCACCATGGAAATGTTCATTGTCTCTCTCCCGTCGGCTTCCACCGGCGCAGCAACAAGGCATTGGACACCACGCTGACGCTGGAGAACGCCATGGCCGCACCGGCGATCACCGGACTGAGCAGCCCCAGCGCTGCAAGCGGCAGCCCGATCACGTTGTAAATGAACGCCCAGAACAGGTTCTGCCGGATCTTGGCATAGGTTGCGCGGGAGATATCCAGTGCCGCCGGCATCAGGCCCGGATCGCCGCGCATCAAGGTCACGGCGGCGGTCTGCATGGCGACGTCCGAGCCCGTGCCCATGGCGATGCCAACATCAGCCTCGGCCAGCGCGGGCGCGTCATTAACCCCGTCACCCACCATGGCGATCACCCCACCGCGCGCCTTGAGGTCGCGCACTGCCTGCGCCTTGTCCTCGGGCAGCACCTCGGCCACCACGTCGGTCAGTCCCAGGGTGCGAGCCACGGCCATGGCGGTGCGGCGGTTATCGCCGGTCAGCATGACGGTGTCCACGCCCAACCGGCGCAAGGCATCCACGGCCCCGGCGGCGGTCGGCTTGACCGGGTCGCTGACCGCCAGGAACCCCAGCACGCCCGCGCCTTCCTCGGCCAGCCACATGACGGTCCGCCCGCCTTCTTCCAGGGCCACGGCGTCCTCGGCCAAGGCATCCATGGCAAGGCCGCGTTCTTCCATCAACCGCCGGCTGCCAAGCAACAGCGCCCGGCCCTCGACCACTGCCCGCAGGCCCCGGCCAGGCAAGCCCTCGAAGTCCTCTACTCGAGCCAACGCCACACCGTCCTCCGACGCCCGTTCCAGCACCGCGCGGGCCAGCGGATGCTCACTGCCTTGCTGGGCGGCGGCAGCCAGACGCAGGACCTCGGCACCATCCACGCCGCGAATGTCGGTCACGGTCGGATGCCCCTCGGTCAGGGTGCCGGTCTTATCGAACACCACGGTCGTCGTGGCATGGGCGCGCTCCAGTCCGGCGGCGTCCTTGATGAGAATGCCGTGGCGGGCGGCCACCCCCGTTCCGACCATCATGGCCGTCGGCGTCGCCAGCCCCAAAGCGCATGGGCAGGCAATGACCAGCACCGACACTGCCGCCACGAAGGCCGTTTCCGGCGCCCCGCCGATCAGCCACCAGCCCAGGAACGTCAGGACGGCAAAGCCGACGACCACCGGCACGAACACAGCCGCGATGCGGTCAACCAGATGCTGCACGGGAGCCTTGGACGCCTGCGCGTCCTCCACCATGCGGATGATGCGGGCCAACGTCGCATCGGCCCCGACCGCTATCGCCTTCGCCACGATCAGGCCCGACCCGTTGATCGCGCCGCCCGTGACGGGGTCGCCCGGCCCCTTCTCCACCGGCAGGCTTTCGCCGGTCAGCAGGGATTCGTCCATGGACGAGCGGCCTTCCAGCACCGCGCCATCGACCGGCACGCGTTCGCCAGGGCGAATGACCACGCGGTCGCCGGGGCTGACGGCCTCGGCCGGGATTTCGATGATGGTGCCGTCGCGCTCGATGCGGGCCGTATCCGGCCGCAGAGCCATCAGCGCCCGGATGGCCGAGGCAGCACTCCCTTTGGCCCGCCCCTCAAGCCACTTGCCGAGAATGACCAGCGTGATGACCACGGCGGAGGCCTCGAAATACAGTTCCGGGTGAGCATGGGGATGATCGCCCAGCGTCAGGACCCGCCACGTCGAAAGGCCCCAGGCCGCTGACGTTCCGAGCGCCACCAGCACATCCATATTGCCCGACCCGGCCCGCAGGGACTTCCACGCCCCGACGTAGAACCGCGACCCGGCCACGAACTGCACCGGAGTCGCCAGGGCAAGCTGAAGCCACGGCGAAAGACCGCCCTGCAAGCCGCTCAAGTGAAAGACCATTTCCGCCATCAGCGGCAGCGTCAGAACGGTCGCCAGGGCCAGCATGGTCAGGTCGCGGCGGCTCTGGCGCGCCCGCTGCTTCTCGGCCTGACGGGCAGCCTCGCCGGAGCGGGTCTGGACGGTCGCCCCGAACCCGGCCCGCTGCACGGCCGCCACCAGATCGGACGGCGTCGCCACGCCATCTACGAAGGAAATACGCGCCTTTTCGGTCGCAAGGTTGACCGTCGCCCCGGTCACGCCCGCCACCTTTCCTAAGACGCCTTCCAGGCGTGTGGCGCAGGACGCGCAGGTCATGCCCGAAATGCCCAAGTCGAGTTCCCGCGTCGGCACGCTGAACCCGGCCTTGGCGATGGACTCGGCAAGGGCGCCGCGTTCCACCTGAGTCGGGTCGAAATCGATGTCGGCCCGTTCGGTGGCGAGGCTCACCCGTGCCTCGACCACGCCCGGAACCTTGCCGAGCACCCGCTCCAGGCGGCTGGAGCACGCCGCGCAGGTCATGCCCTGCACCGGCAGAACGGCGTGGGCGGTCTGCGCCTGTGTGACGGAAGGCATCGTATTCATGGCAACGTCCAATCGATCAGGACTTCGATGCTTCCCAACATGAGGGTTCTAGTCACTGGAAGGTCAAGGGGTCTTTTGCACCCGTTGCTTGACGCCCTCCGTCGGGGCTTTCATTCTGGCGGACACTCAGGCTGGCCGACGTGAATGTTCCTGCTCATCGATAACTACGACAGCTTTACCCACAACCTGCGCCATGCCCTTGCGGCGCGCGGGGTGGAGGTTGTCGTTGTCCGTAACAACGCCCTGAGCGCCGCGGAGGCCCTGGACCTGCGGCCCGACGGCATCGTCCTGTCGCCCGGACCATGCGGCCCTGCGCAAGCCGGTATCTGCATGGACCTCGTCCGGCAGGCTGGCGATGTGCCGCTGCTCGGGGTATGCCTGGGGCATCAGGCCATTGCCGAGGCTCTGGGCGGCACGGTCGAACGGGCACCCCGTCCCATGCACGGGCGGACCAGCGCGGTTCATCATGATGGCGGCGGCCTGTTCAAAGGATTGCCGTCACCGTTCCAGGCGGCGCGGTATCACTCGCTGATCGTCGCGCGGGACGGCCTGCCGAAAGCCCTCCGGGTGACGGCGGCCACCGACGACGGCCTGATCATGGGACTGGTTCACACGTCCCGCCCACTTCATGGGGTGCAGTTTCACCCCGAAAGCATCGCCTGTGAGCATGGCGCCGCGATGATCGGGGCGTTCGTCGATCTGGCCCTGAACACTGACAAGACCTTCAAGGGGGAAGCAGCCTGATGACGGGCCTCAAGGAATTCCTGCCCAAGCTCGCCACCGGGGCGAGCCTGACCGAGACGGAGGCGAAGGCCGCCTTCAACGTGATCATGTCCGGCGAGGCGACCCCGGCCCAGATCGGCGCCTTCCTCATGGCCCTGCGGGTGCGAGGCGAGACGGTGGACGAGATCACCGCCGCCGCCACCATCATGCGCGCCAAGGCGACGCGGGTGTCCGCCCCAGAAGGCGCGGTGGACACCTGCGGCACCGGCGGCGACGCGCGCGGCACGTTCAACATCTCCACCGGGGCCGCGCTGGTCGTGGCCGCCGCCGGGGTGCCGGTCGCCAAGCACGGCAACAAGGCCATGTCGTCCAAGTCCGGTTCGGCCGACGTACTGGGCGCGTTGGGCGTCAACCTGGATGCCGACACGGCCCATGTCGAAGCCGCCATGCACGAGGCTGGCATCGGATTCCTGATGGCCCCGCGCCACCACTCGGCCATGCGTCACGTCGGCCCGGTGCGAACCGAGATCGGCACCCGAACCATCTTCAACCTGCTCGGCCCGTTGTCCAATCCGGCCGGCGCCAAGCGCCAGTTGATGGGCGTGTACGCGCGACAATGGGTGGAGCCGTTGGCCATCGTGCTGGGCCGCCTCGGCGCGGTTCATGCCATGGTGGTGCATGGCGCCGATGGCTTGGATGAACTGACCACCACCGGGGTCAGCCACGTCGCCGAATTCAAGGACGGCAAGGTCACGACCTATGACGTGACGCCCGAGGATGCCGGACTGCGACGCGCCCACATGGAGGATCTGGCCGGAGGCGATGCCGCGCATAATGCACAAGTCATCCGCGATATGCTGAACGGCGCGCCGGGAGCCTACCGCGACATCGTGTGCCTGAACGCCGCCGCCGGTCTGGTCGTCGGCGGACGGGCCGCCACTTTGATCGACGGCGCCAAGCTGGCCGCGCAAGCCATTGATTCCGGTGCCGCAAAGTCCGTTCTTGCCAATCTGGTCGAGATCACTAACCGCCCTGCCCCCGCCTCGGAGACTGCCTGACATGAGCGACGTTCTGGCCCGCATCTGCGCTGACACGCGCGCCGAAGTGGCCCGCCGCAAGACCCTACGCCCCCTGGCCGACGTTGAGCAGGCAGCCGCGCTGGCCAGCCCGGTGCGCGGGTTCGCCAACGCCCTGACCCGCCACGTCGAAGCCGGGCGCTATGGCCTGATTTGCGAGATCAAGAAGGCTTCGCCCTCGGCTGGGATCATCCGACCGGATTTCGACCCGGCCACCTTGGCGCAAGCCTATGAGCGCGGCGGGGCAAGCTGCCTGTCGGTGCTGACCGATGGGCCGTATTTCCAGGGCCGCGACGAATATCTGGTGGCCGCCCGCGCTGCCTGCTCGCTGCCAGTGCTGCGCAAGGACTTCATGGTCGACCCCTATCAAGTGCCCGAGGCGCGCGCCATGGGTGCCGACTGCATCCTCATCATTATGGCCGCGCTGTCCGACGCCCAGGCCAAGGAACTGGAAGACGGCGCCTTTGCGCTCGGCATGGACGTTCTGATCGAGGTCCACGACGCCCCTGAGATGGAGCGCGCGCTGGGCTGCCTGAAGTCGCCCCTCCTGGGCGTGAACAACCGCAATCTCAAGACCTTGAAGACCGACGTTGCGACGACGGAGCAGCTTTCCGCGATGGTTCCGCCCGACCGCGTCCTGATCTCGGAAAGCGGCCTGACCTGCCGGGCCGACCTGGACCGCATGGCCGCCGCAGGAGCGCACCGCTTCCTCATCGGCGAGTCCCTGATGCGTCAGGCCGATGTCACCGAGGCGGTGGCCGCACTGCTCCGCCCCGCCGCCTAAAGGAAATGACAATGGCTGACTTCACGCACTTCGACGCCGCTGGCAACGCCGTGATGGTCGACGTCTCGGACAAGGACGTGACCGAGCGCACGGCCATTGCCAAGGGCCTCGTCCGCATGTTGCCGGAAACCCTCGCCCGCATCATGGACGGCGGCGTCAAGAAAGGCGACGTGCTGAGCGTCGCCCAGTTGGCTGGCATCATGGGCGCCAAGCGGACACCGGACCTCATTCCCCTGTGCCACCCCCTTGCCCTGACCAAAGTCACCGTGGATTTGGCCTGTCGGCCCGAGGACTCGGCCGTTGAAATCACCGCGACCTGCAAGCTCAAGGGCCGCACCGGGGTTGAAATGGAGGCGCTGACCGCCGTGTCAGTGGCCGCTCTGACGGTCTATGATATGTGCAAGGCGGTTGATCGCGGCATGACCATCACCGACATCCGCCTAGTTCATAAGGAAGGCGGCAAATCAGGGGTATGGGACGCGGAATAAGGCAGTTGACGAGGGGATGGAACTAAACTAGAACACTCTTAGGTGTTTCGTGTTTGTTCTATATTTCGCGCCATAGCGCCGGGGGACCCCCGACATGCTGACCAAGAAACAACACCAGTTGCTGATCTTCATCGATCAACGCTTGAAGGAAAGCGGCGTATCGCCGTCTTTCGACGAGATGAAGGAAGCCCTGGATCTGAAATCAAAGTCGGGAATCCACCGCCTGATCACCGGACTTGAGGAGCGCGGCTTCATCCGCCGCCTTCCTCACCGTGCCCGCGCCCTGGAAGTCCTGCGCCTGCCCGACAACATGGGCGGCCTAGTGGCGGACGACGACGCGGCTGTTGCGTCCTCCGGTGGCCCAAGCAACGTCATTCACGGCAAGTTCTCCGGGGCGCTGCCGGGGGCGACCCTGGCCGGTGACAGCGAATCCGTGACGCTGCCCCTGTATGGCAAGATCGCCGCTGGCACGCCCATCGAAGCCCTGCGCGACCACTCCGAAACCGTCGACGTGCCCGCCGCTCTGTGCGGGTCCGGGGAACACTATGCCCTTAGCGTCGAAGGCGACTCGATGATCGAAGCCGGCATTCTCGACGGCGACACGGTCATCATCCGCCGCTGTGAGCAGGCGGAAAACGGCGTCATCGTCGTCGCCCTGGTCGATGGTGCGGAAGCCACGCTCAAACGCCTGCGCCGCCACCGCGACTCCGTCGCCCTGGAACCGGCCAACGCCAAATACGAAACCCGCATCTTCGGGCCCGATCGGGTGACGATTCAGGGACGGCTGGTCGGGTTGCTGCGCAGTTACTAGGGAACCCCGCTTGAACGCGCTCAGTGGGGGGATGAGCGGGCTCTGCCCGCACCCGCCAGGAGCCACGGGCTCCTGGACCTCGGGAATGGTGCGGCTGCTGCCGCGCGCAGCGCATTCTTATGACGCCCCAAAAGAATGCCTGCGGCGCATAGTGAAGTGCCGTAACCCACGGGTTCCAAGGGCCATTCGGCCCTTGGTGGGTCTGGGCAACACCCAGTCCTTCTTCAATCGTCCTCGTCGTCCCAGGCCCGCGCGCCGCTCCACGACCGCCTGCCGCGCGCGGCCTCCACGCTGTCGATCTGAATACCGCCGTCGGACAGCAGCGTGATTGCATGGGCGCCACGATCATGTAGGTCCCAATAGGTCACGACCTGCGGACCCCGGCAGGCTCGGCCACTGATGGGGACGAGGATCACGGCGACGTCGGCGATGCGGCAATCCTCGGCAGCGGCAGCCTCGTGAGAGATTAAAGCCACGGTACGCCCTGTGGCGGTGCGATAGAGGCATCCACGGGCATCGCAGGCCAGCGCTACGTCAGAGGCACCATCGCGCAGCCCCCCGGCCGTCCATGTCCCCTGACCGCTGCCATGCTTGTCCTGCCAGACCTTGCGGGCGAAGGAGTCTCCCCGGCCCGGTGACAGCACCATTCCAGGGCCGCTCCGAACACCAAGCAGCGTGCCATCCTCGTTGACCAGAATGTCCGGGCGGGGCATCAGCCATGGTGCCACCAGGGCGCCTACCAAAACGGGCACAGCGGCCAGTCTCCAGGATCGGCGCCACAGGCACAGCCACAATCCGGCCAACGTCGCCACGGCCAGAGCGGTGGCTGGCACCGGGGGCACGGGCAGCATCGCGCCCGGCCATCCCGCAACCGTGCGCGCCACCAATTCAATGGTTTCCAGACCCACGCGCAAGGGCCAGAACGTTATCCAGTCCAGCCCAAACGGCATGAGGAGCAGGGCCGCCACCAGCCACGGCATCACCCACAGCGCAACCAGCGGCACGGAAATCAGGTTGGCGGCCGGACCAAATGCCGCAATCGCGCCGAAGTGCGCCGCCGTATAGGGAGCGGTGGCCAGCGTCGAAACAACCGTGGACGACAGGATTCCAAAGATATAAACGGTGCCGCCGCGCCACGCTGGCCCGAGCCATCCCTCGCCATCGGTCCTCCAACGGCTGAGGCGTGGGGCGAGAACCTCGTAGGTGGCGACCAAGGCGGCCACGGCGGCAAAGGACAGTTGGAAACTCGGTCCCACCACCGCTTCCGGGCGCCATATCAGCACGACCACTGCCGCCGTCGCCAAGACCCGAAAAGTCATTGCGGAACGATCGATCAGCACAGCTCCCAGAATAACCGACGTCATGACGAAGGCCCGCTGGGCAGGCACGTTGGCGCCCGACAGCGCGAGGTAGGCAGCCAGCCCAAACAACGCCCCCACCGCCGCGACCTTCTTGCCATTAATCCGTAGGGCCAGCGGTGGAACAAGAGCGATCAGGCCACGCAGCGTCACGAACATCAACCCGGCGGCCAGCCCCATGTGAAGCCCTGAAATGGCCAGCAGATGCGCCAGACCCGAATCGCGATACGCCTCGATAACGTCTTGCGGGACACTTCCACGTTGCCCCGTTACCAGAGCCGCCGCCACCCCTCCGGCCGCGCCGCTGATGCCATCCCGCAATCGCGCAGTGACGGCCAACCGCACATCCCCCACCAACGCTTCGACACGCCCATTCATGCCATTTGTATGCTCAAGAAGTTCCGGCTTGCTCATCGCGAATCCAACAGCGCCGATGCCGCTGAAATACGCCTGACGGCCGAAGTCGAACCCCGCCGGAACGGCCGGAACAGGCGGCGGCATCAAGCGCGCCGGAAGACGCACGCGGCTGCCATGGGCAGGCGGTTCCTCCCCGTTTACGCGCAGACGGATGCGCCGGGGCGTGGTCGCATCCTCAAGGCGCTGGATGGTCAGGTCGCCGAGGGTGACGCGCCATGCACCATCATGGGGCTCGACCGCCTCAACCCGCCCCTCGACATCCACCGGGCCAAGGGCACGGGCCAGAATTGGGCCGGAAACGCTTGAGGTCCGAAGTTGTACGGCGGCGAATCCAGCCGCCGCCACGGCCAGAGCGGTCAGGAGCAAAGCGATCAGCCAGCCGCGTCGCCATGCCCACACCGCAGCGCCCGTCGCCAAGACAGTAGTGGACACCCCCACCCATAAGGGTAGCTCTACGGGCAGGCCGAAACAGGTCGCGGCCCCGGCCCCAAAAGCCACCGCAAGCCACGGCCCCCACCGTTCCCTCTCGGCGTCGGCCATGGCGCCCAGATGCCTGGGCGAATCCACCAACCTCAGGCCCCACCGCCGCACGGGGCGTGGCAAGCGGTCCAAAACCCCTTGCATAATTTGAAACCCCCTGCTGCATGTGCGCAACGAATATGCTACAGAGTGTCGCGCCTTGCCAAATGGCGCGTGGCACGGCAGGATGCCGCAACCCGAAAGGATAGGCTTCGGTCCCGATGAGCGTCATAACTCGTTTCGCCCCCTCGCCCACAGGCTTCCTCCACATTGGAGGCGCCCGCACGGCCCTTTTCAACTGGCTGTTCGCGCGCCGTCACGGTGGGCGGTTCCTGCTGCGCATCGAGGACACTGACCGCGCCCGCTCCACCCCCGAAGCCGTCGAAGCTATTTTCGATGGCCTGCGGTGGCTCGGCCTGGAGTGGGACGACGAAGCCGTCTTCCAGTTTTCGTGCGCCGCCCGCCACGCCGAAGTGGCCCACCAGATGCTCGCCGAAGGCAAGGCCTACTACTGCTATGCCACGCAGGACGAGTTGACTGCAATGCGCGAGGAGCAAAAGGCCAAAGGCCTGCCCATGCGCTATGACGGCCGTTGGCGTGACCGCGATGCGTCAGAAGCTCCGGCCGGAGTTCCGCCGGTGGTCCGCCTAAAGGCTCCGCAGGAAGGTGAAACGGTCATCGTCGACCATGTCCAGGGCGAAGTGCGCGTGCAGAACGTGCAGCTCGACGACATGGTCCTGCTGCGTGCCGACGGCACCCCGACGTACATGCTGTCGGTGGTGGTCGACGATCACGACATGGCGATCACGCACGTCATTCGCGGCGACGACCATTTGACCAACGCCTTCCGTCAGGCGCAGATTTATCAGGCCATGGGCTGGTCCCAGCCGCAGTTCGCCCACATCCCGCTCATCCACGGACCGGACGGCGCCAAGCTGTCCAAGCGTCACGGCGCCTTGGGGGCCGAAGCCTACCGCGACATGGGATTCCTGCCCGAGGCCGTGCGCAACTACCTGCTGCGCCTTGGCTGGGGTCACGGGGATGACGAGGTCATTTCCACCGAGCAGGCGACGGAATGGTTCGCCCTCGACGGTATCGGCAAGTCGCCGTCGCGCTTCGACATGGCCAAGCTGACCAACCTCAACGGCATCTACATGCGCGAGGCCGATGACGCCCGTCTGGTCGATCTGATCGTGCCGCGCCTGGAGCACAGCTTGGGCATCACGCTAGGCCAGTCCGACAGGGTTCTCCTCAAGGCGGGCATGGATGGCCTGAAGCAGCGTGCCAAGACGGTTGTCGAACTTGCTGAACTGGCCGCCTTCTATGTGCGGCCGCGCCCCCTGCCTTACGACGACAAGGCACTCAAGTTGCTGGATGCCGACGGTAAGGCCATATTGACCGACCTGATGCCCCGCCTGGGTGCCCAGTCCCCCTTCACGCGCGAGGCCCTTGAGGATCTCGTGCGGGTCTATGCCGAGGAAAAGGCGCTCAAGCTGGGCAAGGTCGCCCAACCGTTGCGCGCTGCCCTGTCGGGTTCCACGGTTTCTCCCCCAATCTTCGAAGTCATGGAACTGCTGGGCCGGGACGCCTCTTTGGCCCGACTGCAAGACGCACTGAACAACAACCAGCCATCCTGAACGCCAGGCCCGGTGCTCCCTCGGGAGGGAGCCGGCATCGGAGATGCACAGCGAGAGGAAAGAGCGTATGTCGAACGAACAGAAGACGGTCACGCTGGTAGATAACCGCACCGGCAAATCTTATGAATTTCCGGTGATGGATGGCACCACGGGCCCGAGCGTCGTGGACATCCGCAAGTTCTACGCCGACACGGACATGTTCACGTATGACCCCGGCTTCACCTCCACCGGGTCCTGCGAATCCAAGATCACCTACATCGACGGCGACGCCGGCATCCTGCGCCACCGTGGCTACGCCATCGAAGACCTGGCCGAAAATTGCAGCTTCCTGGAGGTCGCCTACCTGCTGCTGCGCGGCGAACTGCCGAACCAGCAGGAGTTCAAGGACTTCGACCACACCATCACCCACCACACGATGGTGCACGAGCAGCTTCACAAGTTCTACGGCGCGTTCCGCCGCGACGCCCACCCGATGGCCGTCATGTGCGGCATCGTGGGCGCCCTTTCGGCGTTCTACCACGACAGCCTGGACATCAACGATCCGCATCACCGCATGGTGTCGGCGCATCGCCTGATCGCCAAGATGCCGACGATTGCCGCCTGGGCCTACAAGTACTCGCTCGGCCAGCCCTTCATGTACCCGAAGAACAGCCAGTCCTACGCTGAAAACTTCCTGCACATGATGTTCGCCACCCCCTGCGACGAGTACAAGGTGGACCCGGTTCTGGCGCGCGCCATGGACCGCATCCTCATCCTTCACGCCGACCACGAACAGAACGCCTCGACCTCCACGGTGCGTTTGGCCGGGTCCTCGGGCGCCAACCCGTTCGCCTGCATTGCCGCCGGTATCGCCTCGCTGTGGGGTCCGGCGCATGGTGGCGCCAACGAAGCGGTGCTCAAGATGCTGACCGAAATCGGCACTAAGGACCGCATCCCGGAATTCGTGAAGAAGGCCAAGGACAAGAACGACCCGTTCCGTCTGATGGGCTTTGGCCACCGCGTGTACAAGAACTACGACCCGCGCGCCAAGATCATGTCCAAGACCTGCCACGAAGTCCTCGCGACCATGGGCATGGAAAACGAGCCGCTGCTCCAGGTCGCCATGGAACTGGAGCGCATCGCGCTGGAAGACGAATACTTCGTCGAGAAGAAGCTGTACCCGAACGTCGACTTCTATTCGGGCATTATCTTCCGCGCCATGGGCATCCCGACCTCCATGTTCACCTGCCTGTTCGCCCTGGCCCGCACCACGGGCTGGATCGCGCAGTGGGGCGAAATGATCGAGGACCCGCAGCAGAAGATCGGCCGTCCGCGCCAGCTCTACACCGGCCACGTCGAGCGCAAGTTCGTACCGATCAACGCCCGCAAGTAGCAGGCGCGCACGGCACATAGGGAAAGGGCGGCTCCGCAAGGTGCCGCCCTTTTTCTTGTGCTTTTATGATGTGACGGAAGCCTTAGAACTCCCGTCCCAACCGGGCGTCCACGCTGTACCGGCCGCCGCCGCGAATGGCAAAGGTCGCAACAACGATGGTCCACAGAAGCGGATATTCAAACCCGCCATCCGACCAGAAGAAACCGCTGCCCAGGTGGATGCTGATTGTCACGGCCAGGAACCCGGCGATCACCAGGGCGACGGGGCGGGTCAGCACGCCGAGGGCGAGCATCAGGCCACCGACGAATTCGATCAAGCCAGCCACCAAGGCCAGCGATGGCGGCAAGCCAAGGGACGTCTGGAAGAAGGCTCCGGTGGCTTCGAGGCCGTAGCCTCCAAACCATCCGAACAGCTTCTGCGCCCCATGCGGCACCAAAATCAGGCCAGCGGCGACGCGAAGGGCCGGCTCGGCCAGCGGAGCCAAGGCATCGGTGAGGGAACCAACGGCGGGAATGTAGGGCTTCGTGGTGGTGGTCATCGGGGTCATCCTGTCCAGGAAATCTGATGACCCCACTGTGCGCCCGCCGACGCAGCGAAACAATCCATAGACTTTGAATAAGATCGTCGCCAAGAACGAAACAGTTTACTCTACTTCAGCTCGATCAGTTCGACTTTATAACCGTCGGGATCCTCAATAAATGCAATGACGGTAGAGCCATGCTTCATGGGGCCGGGTTCGCGCACGATCTTGACACCCTCGGCGCGCAAGCCATCACACGTCCCGTAAATGTCCTCGACCCCAAGCGCCAGATGGCCGAACCCGGTGCCCTGAGCGTAGGGCTCGGCTTGATCCCAGTTGTGTGTCAACTCAAGCACGGTGTTATCAGCCTCGGCGCCATAGCCCACGAAGGCCAGCGTGAAACGCCCCTCGGGATAATCCTGCCGACGCAGTACCTGCATCCCCAGATGTTTGGTGTAGAAGTTCAGCGACTTTTCCAGGTCAAAAACGCGGATCATGGTATGCAAAAAACGGAAGCTCATGGCGCTGTTTCCTCTTGTCCCAAAATGCGTAGAACGACGGCAGCAGCCCGGTCGCTGGGGTTGCCAGGGCCACCGGCCAGTTGCTGGGATGCCTCTGCGAAGGCTGAACGCTGCGCGGTGCGCAATACCTCGTCGGTCAACAGACGCTCGACCATGGCGGCAAGCGCCGCGCCGGTGCAGGCCTCTTGCAGCAACTCAGGCACTACGGGCCGGTCGAGCGCAAGGTTCACCAAGTTGACGTACCGGACCTTCACAAGCCGCCGGAGCAGCCACGCACTAAACGCCGACACCTTATAGGCAACGAGGTGCGGCACTCCGGCCAGAGCCAGTTCCAGCCCCACGGTGCCGGAGGCCGCCATGGCCGCATCGGCGGCGGCAAAGGCGTCGTAGCGGGCAGCCTCCCCCCGCACCACGATGGTAGGAACCGGCCAGCCATGAGCCGCTCGCTCGACATCGGCGGCCACCGTCGCCACGGTGGGCGCCACCACATGCAAATTCGGGAAACGAACCCGCAGGCGCCCCAGCGCGGTGGCGAACACTGGCAGAAGACGCCCGGTTTCCGTCCTTCGGCTGCCCGGCAGAACGCATAACAGAGGGGCATCCGGTGGTATCCCATGGCTGGCCCGGAACGCCGCCGCGTCGCCCCGCCCGGCCCCACCCTCGACCACTGGATGACCGACGTGGGTGCAGGCCAGTCCGTGGCGCTCGAAGTAGGGTGGCTCGTTTGGCAGCAGGCACAGCAGATGATCGACCGTGGCAGCCACACCAACGGCGCGGCGCTCCTTCCAGGCCCAGACCATGGGCGCGACATAGTGGATCTGGGGGATGCCCAGGGCGCGCGCCCGCACGGCCCGGTTCAGGCGGCCGGTAAAGCCCCAGGAGTCCACGGTGATCATTACGTCAGGTTTGGCCTCGGCAATGGCGTCGGCGATCTCACGCACGCGGCGCAGGATGCGGGCTGCCTTGGGCACCACCTCGACAAAGCCCATGACCGCGAATTCCGACTGATCGGCGAGACTGTCCAGGCCTTGCGCCTGCATGCTCTCCCCGCCCACGCCCATGAAGCGGGCGCGGCCGCTGGTGGCGCGCGTCAGGGCGGTCATGAGGCGCGCGCCCAGAAGATCACCGGATGGCTCGCCGGTCACGATACAGATGAGGGGGCCATCGCCCGTCATGGCGCCTCGTCCGCCACCGCCACACCCATCACGAACAGCCCGAGGGCGTCGGCACGGGCGATGATGCCGGCGCGGTCGACCATCAAGGCGCCCCCCGCTTGCACGGCGACACCCCGCAGCCCGGCGGCATGCGCGTTGTTGATCGTGGTCACGCCGATGGTCGGCAGGTCGACGCGCTGCTCCTGCCCTGGTTTGGAAGTCTTGACCAGTACTCCGCCCAGCCCGTCGCGGCGCAAGGCGGCACAGCGGCCAAGCATGTCATCCGTCCCCTCGATGGCCTCCACGGCCAGGACCAGTCCTTGCTGAACCACCGCCCCCTGCCCGACGTCCATGGCCCCCAGCGCACGCGCGATCCGCACGCCATGAAGCACATCCGCCATGGCCTGTTCATCGGGCTGGTGTCTGCCAAGGATACCAAGGGGCGCCAGAATTTCATCGCCCAAAAGGTCATCCGCGCCGATGACGGAAAATCCCTCGTTTTCCAGTTCCTCGACGACATGGCGCAGCAGCCCGTCATCACCCAGAGCCTTCATGCCAATGCGGGCGAACAGGCGCGCGGCGCGCCAGTCGGGCCGCAGATCGGTCAGGCTCGGGCGGCGCACCGCACCTGCCAGGACGACCTGTGTCACGGCGTGCTCATGAAGAATGCGAATGGCATCGCCGACCGCACCGAGGCGCACCCAGGCCGTCGGCGCATCCCCAAGAACCGCAGAGTCGGCGAAGCCCTCCAGGGCCAGAACGAAGAACGGCCGCCCGTCGCGCCGGCAGGCTGCGATCAGGCGGCCGGGAAGATTGCCCCCGCCAGCAATGATGCCGAGTTTGGCGAACCCGCCAGACGCCGCCGGGGAATTTTCAGGCGTCATTATCCGCCGCCGACGCGTCCATCGCCGGAACCCGTTCTGGACGGCACAGGGAACGGCTGGCGTCCACTTCCAGGAAGCGGATGACATCCTGCACCGGCGGGCTGTCGGCAAAGGTTTCTCGGACCGCCTTCAGCCGGTCCACCCACACGCCCTCTCCGCCCGTTCCGAACAGCATCCGATACGCGGCGCGCATCATGTGGATGTCGTCTCGCGTCGTCCCGCGGCGCTTCAGGCCGATGATGTTCAGGCCCTCCAGGCGGGCACGCTTGCCCATCACCACCCCGTTGGGAATGACGTCTCCCTCGACGCCCGACATGCCGCCGATCATGGCACCATTGCCGATGCGCACGAACTGGTGAATTGCCGCCCCGCCGCCGATGATGGCGTTGTTGCCGATGCTCACATGGCCGCCCAGCAGGACATGGTTCATGACCTGACAGTTGTCCCCGACATCGCAGTCATGGGCAATGTGGCAGCCGATGGCCAGCAGCGTGTTTTCCCCGACCGACGTAAGGCCGGTGCCGAATGCGGTGCCGCGATTGACGGTGACGTGCTCGCGGATGATGGTGTTGCGGCCGATCTCGACGCAGGTCGGCTCACCCTTGTAGCGCAGGTGTTGCGGCGGGCCGCCAACCACGGCAAAGCTGTGTACCTGTACGCCCTCGGCCAAGGTGGTCCAGCCATCGACGATGGCGCTAGCGTGCAAGGTGACGTTCTCGCCCAGCGTAACGTTCGGACCGACGACGCAGAAAGGCCCAATGGCGACGCTATCGGCAAGACGGGCGCCATCGGCGATGATCGCCGTGGGATGAATGGAAGGCATCATTTATCCAAAATCATGGCAGCGTACGTGGCTTCGGCAACCAAAGTTCCGGCAACCCGGCCCTCGGCCTTGAACTTCCACACGTTGCCGCGCGCGCGTTCCTTGGCCACATGCAGTTCCAGGCGGTCGCCCGGCCCCACCGGCTTGCGGAAGCGAGCGTTTTCCACCGACATGAAATAGACCAGTTTGCCCTCGGCCGTCTTGCCCATGGTATGGACGACCAGAACGGCGGCCGTCTGCGCCATCGCTTCGATGATCATCACACCAGGCATAACGGGGTGCTGCGGAAAGTGGCCCTGGAAGAACGGCTCGTTGACCGACACGTTCTTTATGCCGATCGCCGACTCGCCCGGCCGCACGTCGATCAGACGGTCCACCATCAACATCGGATAGCGGTGGGGGATCATTTCCATGATCCGCTCGATGCCGATCTCAAAGCCTTCGGTTGCGGCGGCGCCGTCCATGCCTTCGGTCACGCTGTTCATCTGTTCTCGTTCCACCTCTTCTTCACGGGGCGCGCGACACCAATTTCTTGAGCGCCGCCACCTCGCGCCAATAGTCCTTGATCGGCTTGGCAGGCGATCCCATGACGACCGCGCCCGCCGGAACGTCGCGCATCAGGCCCGACTGGGCGGCAACCTGCGCCCGATCACCCACCGTCACATGGTCGGCCATTCCCACCTGCCCGCCGAGGACAACGCCCCGGCCGAGGTGGCAAGACCCTGAAACGCCGACCTGCGCGACAACCACGCTGCCCGCTCCAATTGTCACGTTGTGCCCGATCTGGACGAGGTTGTCTATCCTGCACCCCTCGCCGATCACGGTGTCCTGAGCGGCGCCGCGGTCAATCGTGGTGTTGGCACCGACCTCGACATCGTCGCCGATGATAACGCGGCCAAGCTGCGGGATCCTTAGATGCCCGCCCGGTCCGCTGGCAAAGCCAAAGCCGTCCTGACCGATACGACAGCCCGGATAAATCCGCACCTGCCGACCGATCAGCGCGTGCGACACCGAGGCCCCGGCGCCAATCCGGCACCGTTCTCCTAGGACGACACTCCGGCCGATCACCGCGTTAGGCTCAATGATGCACCCAGCCCCGATGCGAGCGCCCGCGCCGATCACCGCACCGGCGTCAATCTGGACCCCTTCGCCCACTTCGGCGGTCGCATCGACCACAGCAGACGGATGGATCCGCGCCTCAGGCGTCGGATCGGGATAGAACAGGGTGGCAATAACGGCAAAGGCATGGTGCGCATCGGCGGCCAGAATCAAGCCCATACCCGCCGGAGCGTGCTCGGCAAATTCAGGCCGCAGGATGCAAGCCCCCGCTTGAGTGTCAGCCAATTGCTCCAGGTACTGCTTGCCGTTCACGAAAACGAGGTCGCCAGCCCCGGCAGTCTGGAGCGTCCCGATATCGGTAATTACCTGTTCTGGCGCGGCGTTGCGGAGTTCTCCGCCAACGGCCGAGGCCAGTGCGCCAAGGGCAAACGGCCCTGCCCGCTCAAAAAACCTGGGATCGGCCATGTCAACGTCTCCGCGTCTGGTCCGCCGCTCCACCAGCCTCGTCCGCAAGGTCGGGCAGGCTGTCGGGATCGGCCATCACGACACTGGGCAGGTCCTTATCGACGCGCGCCAGAACGGCCTCGGTGATATCCATTGATGGATCAAACAGAAATACCTGAGTCCGATACAGCAGCAGATTCATGCCGCGCTGCGAGGCAATGGCGTCGGCGGCCAGAATTACGGCGGACTGCACCTCGTTCATGGCAGTGTTGAACGCCCGTTCCAGATTGCGGCGCCGCTTCTGGACCTCGGCCTGGAACTCCGCCACCCGTGCCTGAAAAGCCTGATGACGGGTATTAAACGCTTCGGGCGTGAGGGTGGAGCGCAGTCGCCCCAATTCCTGGTCCGTTTCCCGCAGCCCTTTTTCAACGTCCGCCGCCCGCGTCTGATATTTGTCCAAATAGGACTCACGCTGGGCGACAACCTTCTGGGCTGCCATGGACTTTGCCAGGATATGCTGGAGGTCGATAACCCCGACCACCGGCTTGGGAGGCATGGGGGTTCCCGTCTGAGCGATGGCAGGGGCGGCCGTTACGACCGCCCCCATCATTACCAAACCGGCCAGCCCGCGCAGGGCGGAGCGAAGCACGCCGCCAGACGCCATCAGAACCTCGTCCCGAAGTTGAAGCGGAAGAACTCGGTGCGGTCCCAATCTTCCTTGAGCACGGCCTGAGCCAAGTCGATGCTGACCGGACCCATCGGCGACACCCACACCAGACCGACGCCCACCGAGGCGCGCGGCGCGCTGGAAGTCAGGATGTTGTACTTGTTGGTCCCATCCGGCTCGCCAATCATGCCGATATCACTGAATGCCTTGCCGGTCAGGCCAAGCTCCTGCGGCAGGCCCAACGGGAACCGCAGTTCCGCCGTAGCAGCGGCCATCCACTTGCCGCCCAGTACGTCCTTGGTACCGGAATCGCGAGGGCTGGCGCCGCCGTATTCAAAGCCACGCAGGCTGTCACCGCCCAGATAATAGTTGCGGTTGAAGCGCACGTCCTTGCCAAAGCCGGCCACGATGCCTGCGCTGCCCTGCACTGCGAGCGTCACGTCGTCAGTGATCGGGAAGTACTGCCCGCCGTCAACCGTGGTGCGGAAGAAGTTCTCATCCCCACCGATGCCGGCAAGGTCATTGCTCAGGCGGGCGAAGTAGCCCTCACGCGGATCGACTAGGCTGTCACGGCGGTCGTAGGTCAGCGTCTGGCTGACCATCGACAGCGTCGTGGACCCCAGGCTGTCCTTGATGGCCTGCGAGGCAGAGGTCGGCACGTTCTCGATGGCCGTCCGCGACACTGTGTACTTAATCCCCTGCGTCAGGCGGTCCGTGTAGTTGAAGCCCATGCGCAAGGCCGCGCCGGTCTCCTTGGTGTCGTAAGAGGACTCGTCTTGAAGGTCGCTTCGGGTGTGGAACACGTCAAAGCCCGCAGCCAGCGGCCGATCCAGGAAGTACGGCTCGGTGAAGCTGAGGTCGATTTCCTGGCGGCGTTGCGCCAAGGTGAGCTTGCTGCGCAGGTCCTGCCCACGGCCCAACAAGTTCCGCTCGCGGAGGGAAATGTCGAACAGGGCGCCCATGCCGCTGGACCAGCCGACGCCGAACGACAATTCGCCGGTTGACCGCTCCTGAACCTCGACCTGAACCACGGTCCGGTCAGGCGCGGTTTCGGAGGGCACGTTGTTGACCCGCACATCCTCGAAGAAACCGAGGTTACGAATGCGCTGCTGCGACCGCCGCAGTCGGGCGGTGTTGAACGCATCGCCTTCCACCAGACGGAACTCGCGGCGGACGACACGGTCCAGCGTGCGGACGTTGCCGGAGATGTCGATGCGCTCGACATACACGCGGGGGCCTTCCTGCACGTCGAAGACAATGTTGATGGTCTGGTTTTCACGGTCGCGCGTGACGCGTGGCCGCACGTCAACGAAGGCATACCCCATTTCGCCAAGGGCATCCGTCATCGCCTGGACTGTGTTTTCCACTTCGTCGGCGTTGTACCAATCGTTGGACGTGACGGTGATCAGCGGCCGCAGGACGTCCGGCGACACATCGGGCAGCGCAACCTCCACGTCGATGTCGCCAAAGCGATACCGTTCACCTTCGTCGAGGGTGAAGGTCACATAAAACCCAGCGCGGTCCGAGGTCAGTTCCGCCACCGCCGAAACCACGCGGAAGTCGGAATAGCCTTGGCGCAAGTAATGGCGGCGCAGAAGCTCGCGGTCGAACGTCAGACGGTCGGGGTCGTAGGTGTCCACCGACGAGAAGAACCGATACCAGCGTTCCTCGCGGGTGGCGATTTCCTCCCGCAGGCGCCCGTCGGAGAACTTTTCGTTGCCGACGAAATTGATGCGCCGAATGTAGGTCGGCGGCCCTTCGTTGATCTCGAACGCGAGATCGACGCGGTTCTGTTCCAGTTCGATGATCTTCGGCTCGACGGTCACGGCATAGCGACCGGAGCGGCGATAGACGTCGAGAACGCGCGTGACGTCCGCCTGCACCTTGGCGCGGGTGTAGACCTGACGCGGCCGGAGCTGCACCTCGGACTCCAGGACGGTGTCGTCGATGCGCTTGTTACCTTCAAAGGCGATGCGGTTGATGATCGGGTTTTCAACCACCCGGACGGTCAACGAATTTCCCGTCCGGCCAATTGTCACGTCAGCGAACAACCCCGTGGCGAACAGGCTCTTGAGGGAACTGTCAATCCGCGCCGGGTCGAATTCGTCGCCTTCCTTCAGGACCATGTAGGCGCGAACCGTTTCAGGCTCGATGCGCTGGTTCCCTTCAACGATGACCTGCTGGATCACCGGCCCGCTGGCCTGCCCACCCCCCCCCTGCGCGGAGGGCACCCCAAAACCAGGCGCGGAGGAAAACTGTGCCCAGGCCGGCGCCGCGACAACGGCACAGGACAGGACGGCCATAACGCAAGCGGCAGCCGCCGACATCGGACGAACGGACAAAAGAAGCCCCCTATTGTATCTCGGCCCCTCACACAGGACCTTACTCAGCCAGTCCTACGGCTATTGCCGTCAACCTTGAACGAAACGAACGATGTCGTTGAATGTCGCAAAGATCATTAACCCGATTACGAAGACAAGTCCAAGCCTCAGACCAACCTCCTGCGCACGCTCGCCCAGCGGCTTGCCGCGCAACGCCTCCACACCGTAGAACAGCAAGTGCCCGCCGTCGAGAAGCGGAATTGGGAAAAGGTTGATCAGCCCCAGGTTGACGGACAGCAGGGCGGTGAACATCACCACGCTGACGAAGCCGAGTTGAGCCATTTGGCCCGACGCCTGCGCGATGCCCAGCGGCCCGCCCAGGTCCTCGGTCCCGCGCGCGCCGGTGATCATCTGGCCGACCGCCGCGATGGTGCCGGTGACGACGTGCCAGGTGTGGCCGACCGCCTCCCCCAACGCCGCCACCGGGCCATACTTCACGATTTCCCCGGCCGTGCGATCGACCTGAACGCCCAGCAATGGAGTCTTCTGAACCTTGCCGAAGATGTTTTCGATCTCGTGAATCTGCGGAACGGCGGTCACGGTCCGCTCGACTCCGTCGCGCAGGAATACCACCTCCATCGGCCCGGTCCCGTAGATCGGAACCAGGGACTGAATATCCTCGAAGCGCGAGATCGCCTTGCCGGCCATGCTGATGATCAGATCGCCTTGGCGCAGCCCCGCCTGTTCGGCCGCGCTGCCCGGTTGCACGCCGCCGAGCACGGCAGGCGTCTGATATTGCCCCACCGTCATGAACACGCCGGCGAATACCAGGATGGCAAACACAAAATTGGACGCCGGACCCGCAAACACGATGGCGGCGCGCTGCGCAACGCTCTTGTGCGGGAAGGCTTGGCGACGGTCCTCCTCGGACATCTCCTCGCCGCTGCTGGTCGCACTGGCGGCATCGGCATCGCCGAAGAACTTCACATAGCCGCCCAGCGGAATGGCGCTGATCCGCCACCGCGTGCCGTTGCGGTCGGTGCGGCCAAATAACTCACGTCCGAAGCCGACGGAGAATACCTCAACCTTCACGCCGCACCGCCGGGCTACCCAGAAATGCCCGAACTCATGAACGAACACGACGACCGTCAGAATCACCAGGAAAGGCAGGACATAGGTCCAGAGAAGGCTGAGAAATTCCATGAAACCTACACGCTAAGGCGTTGAAGTGCCAATGAAGGCACCGGGAGTGCGCCGATCAGACGACGCGCCGCGCACAGGCTTCGTGGGCATGACGCCGGGCCATGGCATCGGCCTCCAGCACGTCATCGACCGAAGTCGGCGCCGGCGCAACGACCGCCTCCAGGGTATCCTCGACAACGGCGGCGATCTCCAGAAAGCCGATGCGTCGATCAAGGAAGCTGGCCACGGCAATCTCGTTCGCGGCATTCAGTATTGTAGGTGCCGCCCCCCCGCTTTGCAAGGCGCGCCGAACGAGGCGCAGGGCCGGGAAGCGTCCGGGATCGGGCGCCTCAAAGGTCAAGCTGCCCAACTGCGCGAGGTCCAGACGGGGACTGGGCGCCGCCATGCGCTGCGGCCAGCCGAGCGCGAAGGCGATGGGCGTCCGCATGTCGGGCGACCCGAGTTGCGCCAGCACCGACCCATCCACATAAGAAACCGTGGAGTGAATGACTGACTGCGGATGAACCAGAATGTCGATGCGGTCTTCGGGCAAGCCGAACAGGTGGTGGGCCTCGACCAGTTCCAGGCCTTTGTTGAACATCGTCGCGCTGTCGACCGATATCTTGGCACCCATCGACCAGTTGGGATGGGCCACGGCCTGCTCCGGCGTGACGGCGGCCATGTCCTCCCGCGCCCAGGTGCGGAAAGGGCCACCCGATGCGGTCAACGTGATGCGTTCGACCTTGTCGATCTGCGAGAAGTCAAACACCTGGAAAATAGCCGAATGCTCGCTGTCCACCGGCAACAGTGTGGCACCATGACGAGCCACCGCGGCCATCACCAGATTGCCGGCGCAGACGAGGCATTCCTTATTCGCCAAGCCGATGATGGCGCCGCGCTTGATGGCCGCCAGCGTTGGCTCCAGCCCCGCCGCCCCGACGATGGAGGCCATGACCCACTCGGCCGGGCGATCGGCGGCTTCGATCAGCGCAGCAGGTCCGGCGCCCGCAATGATACCGCTGCCAGCCAGGGCCTCGTTCAGCGGCGCGTAGAGGTCGGGATCGGCGATGACCGCCATGCGCGCCCCAAATTCCCGCGCCAGGGCGGCCAGCTCGGCCACGTTGCGGTGGGCCGTCAGGGCCTCGACCTGATAGGACGCACGGTTGCGGCGGAGCAGGTCGAGGGTACTCGCCCCGATCGATCCGGTGCATCCAAGGACCGTAACACTGCGGGGCGTGGTGCTCATCTCCAGATCTCCAGCCCGCCACCGAATGCCAGACTGACCAGAGCCACCACCGGAGCGGCGGCAATCAATCCGTCCACACGGTCAAGAACGCCCCCGTGGCCGGGAATGATGGCACTGGAGTCCTTCACGTTGAACCGCCGCTTCACCGATGATTCAAACAGATCACCAATCTGCCCGACTACGGCAAGGCCCGCACTGAAAGCCGCGAGTCCGCCCCACGCCGAAAGCCCCATGGACAGCCCAAACGCGGCCCCGACCACCCCAGCGGCGACCATGCCGCCCAGCAGTCCGGCCCAGGTCTTCTTGGGGCTGATACGTGGCGCCAACAGGGGGCCTCCGATGGTCCGCCCAGCGGCGTAGGCGCCGGTATCGGTCGCCCAGATGATGCAGAACAGCCAGAACATTGTGGCCGGGCCGCCGTCCTCGCGCAGCCACACCAAGGCCACCACCGGCAATCCGATGTACAGCGCCCCGAGCGACAACCAGCCCGACCGGCTCAGGACGGCGATCAACAGGCAGCCAACCCACACCAAGGCCACGGCGGGCACTGGAAAGGCCACGGCGGCCAGTCCAGCCACCGCCACGACCAATGCCAGAAGGCGGCCGGACACGCTGAACCGGCCCCGGCACATGCGGTCCCATTCCCATGCCATCACCGCCCCGGCGACGGCCACCAGGATATCGAAATACGGAGATCCCAGCCACACCGCGACCAACGCCACGGGAGCCATGACCAAGGCGGACAGGGCGCGGGTCAGCAGCATGGTGGGCCGCCTCAGACCTGCATGATTTCCTGTTCCTTGTGCTGCAGGGCATCGTCGATGCGCTTGATGGTCTGGTCGGTCAGCGTCTGGATGTCCGTCTGGTGTTGACGGTGCTCGTCCTGCGTGATGACGCCGTCCTTTTCCATCTTCTTGAGCGTATCATTGCCGTCGCGCCGCACGTTTCGGACCGCGACGCGCGCCGCCTCGGAATACTTGCTGGCGATCTTGGTCAGTTCCTGGCGGCGCTCTTCATTGAGCGGCGGAATCGGCACGCGGATGGTCTGTCCATCAGGCGACGGATTCAGGCCCAGGCCGGAGTCACGGATGGACTTTTCGACGGCCTTGACCATCGATTTGTCCCACACTGTGACGGTCAGCATGCGCGGCTCGGGGACACCGACCGTGCCGACCTGGCTCAACGGCATGGACTGGCCATAGGCCTCCACCTGGACCGGATCGAGAAGGCTGGCGTGGGCGCGGCCAGTGCGCAGGCCCGCGAACTCCTTCTTCAACACCTCAACGGTCTGCTCCATGCGGTGCTTCACGTCACTCTTGAGTTCGGCGTAAGATCCGGGTGTGGACACGGTCACTTCTCCTCGGTGATGATGGTAAAACGCCCCTCGCCGCGGAGCACGGCCGCGAGAGCGCCTTCCTCATGCATGTTAAACACGATCACGGGCATCCGGTTCTCGCGGGCCAAGGCAATGGCCGAAGCGTCCATGACGCGCAGATCCTTGGCCAGAACCTCGGTATACGAAAGCCGGTCGTACCGCTCCGCCGTGCTGTCCTTCTTGGGGTCGGCGCTGTACACGCCATCGACCTGGGTGGCCTTGAGCAAGGCGTCGCAGTTGACCTCGATGGCCCGCAGCGCGGCAGCGGTATCGGTGGTAAAGAACGGGTTGCCGGTGCCGGCGGCAAAGATCACCACGCGGCTTTTCTCCATGTGGCGGACGGCGCGGCGCCGGATATAGGGTTCGCACACCGCCGACATGGGAATGGCCGATTGAACGCGCGTGGTGACGTCCATCTTCTCAAGGGCGTTTTGCACGGCCAGGGCATTCATGACGGTGGCCAGCATGCCCATGTAATCGGCGCTGGTGCGGTCCATGCCTTGAGCGGCGCCGGACACGCCACGGAAGATGTTGCCGCCGCCGATGACCAGACAGACCTGCACGCCGCTTTGGACGACCGCCTTGATCTCGCTGGCCAGGCGCTGCACCGTTTCGGTGTCGAGACCGTACTCGCGCGGTCCCATCAGCCCTTCTCCCGAAACCTTGAGGAGCACGCGGCGGAAGATCGGCGGGGAAGCCATGGGCGTACCTTCTTGAGCTGAGGGTGTGGACCACGGAGGCGGCACGTGGGCGCCGCCCCGTAATATCGAGAGCAGGCGAAAAAAGGGGCAACACCGGCGCGGAGTTTACACGATTCCGCGTCTGTGTCGCCCCCCTATTCCCCCCTCTTTCCGGCTGGAAAAAGGGGTAAGGATGATTAACCCTTAACCGCAGCAGCAACTTCGGCGGCGAAGTCGCTCTCTTCCTTCTCGACGCCTTCGCCCAGGGCGAAGCGCACGAAGCCGGTCAGCGCGACGGGCTTGCCGATTTCCTTGGCGAGGTTTTCGATAACCTTGCTGATCTTGCTTTCGCCGTCGATGACGTAGATCTGCTCGATCAGGCAGACTTCTTCGTAGTACTTGCGCAGGCGGCCTTCGACCATCTTGGCGATGATGTCTTCGGCCTTACCGGACGCACGGGCCTGCTCGGACAGAATATCCCGCTCACGGTCCAGGGCCGACGTGTCCACCGCGTCGCGGTTCAGGAACAGCGGGTTGGCGGCGGCGACGTGCATGGCGATCTGCTTGCCGACTTCGTCCAGGCGGGCCTTGTCACCCTCGGACTCCAGCGCGACCAGCACACCGATCTTGCCCATGCCGGGCTGGATGGCGGAGTGGACGTAGGTGGACACCACGCCCGAACCGACCTTCAGGCCGGTGGAGCGGCGCAGGTTCATGTTTTCGCCGATGGTGGCGATCATGTGGGTGACCTGCTCCTCGACGGTGCGCTCGGTGCCCGGGTAGTTGGTGGCCTTGAGGGTCGCGATATCGCCACCGACGGACAGAGCCACTTCGGCCACACCCTTGGCGAAATCCTGGAACTTGTCGTTGCGGGCCACGAAGTCGGTCTCGGCGTTGACTTCGGCAACGGCGGCAGCGGTACCGGAGGACGCCACGGCGACCAGACCCTCGGCAGCGACGCGGCCAGCCTTCTTGGCGGCGGCGGCGAGGCCCTTCTTACGCAGCCAGTCGACGGCAGCTTCGAGGTCGCCGGCGGTCTCGGCCAGCGCCTTCTTGCAATCCATCATGCCGGCGCCGGTCTTCTCGCGCAGGTCCTTCACCAGAGCGGCAGTGATCTCGGCCATTGCTCTTAACCCTTCTCAGTTCATCGGTTGTGCCGTGTGAATAGGCGAATGCAGATTGGCCGCAAAACAATGGCGGCGACCCGCAGGCGCCGCCATCATTCGGGAACCAGCCCCTGCCCCGCATGGGACAAGGACGGTCCCAGCGGCGGAGTTTATTCCGCGGACTTGTCGGCTTCGACCAAGGCGGGCTCGACCGGAGCCTGCTCGCCCGCACCGACGTCAACGCCCGCAGCGGTCATTTCGGCCTGGATGCCGGTCAGAACGGCGCCAGCGATCAGGTCGCAATACAGCTTGATGGCGCGCAGGGCGTCGTCGTTGCCAGGGATCGGGAATTCGACGTTCAGCGGGTCGGAGTTGCTGTCGAGCACGGCGACGACCGGAATGCCCAACTTCTTCGCCTCGTTGACGGCCAGCGACTCCTTGCAGGTGTCGATGATGAACAGGACGTCGGGCAGGCCGCCCATGTCCTTGATGCCACCGAGCGCGCGGTCCAGCTTTTCCATTTCGCGCGACAGATTGAGCTGCTCACGCTTGGTCAGGCCGGACACCTGGCCGGTGCCGAGCATTTCTTCAAGTTCGCGCAGGCGGCGGATGGAGTGGTTGATGGTCTTCCAGTTGGTGAGCATGCCGCCCAGCCAACGATGGTTGACGTAGTACTGGCCGCAACGCTGGGCGGCGTCGGCAACGATTTCCTGCGCCTGACGCTTGGTGCCGACGAACAGAACGCGGCCACCGCCAGCGGTCACTTCACGCACCTTTTCCATGGCGCGCTGGAGCAGCGGAACGGTCTGCTGCAGGTCGATGATGTGAACGCCATCGCGCACGCCGTACAGGAACGGCTGCATCTTGGGGTTCCAGCGACGGGTGTTGTGACCGAAGTGGCAGCCAGCTTCGACAAGCTGACGCATGGAGAATTCGGGAAGCGCCATTTAAGCCTCGCTTATTCCGGTTGAGCCTCCGCGGGAAAGTGAACCAGGGACCATTCCCTGGCACCGGAAACGACGAAGCGATTACGCCTCGCCGCGTACCCGCGTGCGTGGTTGAGGCCCGGTATTTAGCCCCTGCGGCCCCGAAAGGCAAGTGCGGATTACTGGAACAATTGAAGGATGACGCGCGGACTGGTCCCGGCAATGGACATGCTGCGCGCGGCGAGGTCTTGCTGCACAATTCATCCCGCCCAGTAGCGTGAAAGCCGCTCTCAAAATTTGCACTGCGATACACGTTCAGAGGGCCTAAAAACAATCAAATATCGCAGCATAATCGTAGTTGCTTAGATTTCCCGGACCTCAGTAATTCCCGGAATGTCCTTTAAGGCCGCCAGGGTCCCACCTGCAAGGGCGTATCCGTCTTTGAGTGAAACCTCCACTTCCTGACTGCCGGTGCGCGGCACAAGCACGATGCGGCCGTGTCCACGGGCGTCGCGCGACAAGATCTGCTTGAGTTGATCGAGGACGTGAACGTCGCTGAAGTACACCATGACTTTCTTGGTCACCTTCGACACGACGGAATCAATAGTCGTCACATGCTGCGCCAGCAGACGCACCTGCTCGCCCTCCAGCCGGGCATCCATGGAGATCAAAAGCGGGCGTCCCGACTCCAGAAACTCACGACTTGCCTGCAAGACCTCGGAAAAGAACATGGCTTCGTAAGCGCCACCGGCATCGGACAAGCTCACGAAGGCGTAGCGTGACCCGTTCTTGCCGACCTTCTCCTTCCGTCCGCCGACGATGGCGGCCATCTTCACCGGGCTGGAGCCGCCGTTCTTGAGATAAGTCAGCAAATCGCTTGATGGCACTGCGTCCAGGCGTGCCAAGGTCGTGGCGTAGCTGTCCAGAGGATGCGCCGAAAGGAAAAACCCGATTGCCGCCTTTTCTTCGTTCAACAGGTCGGTCTTGGACCAGCGATCCTCAGGCTTGAGAGGCGGCAGGGTAAACGTCGGCCCCTCGGTTGGCCCCCCGAACAGACTGACCTGATCGGAGGACCGCTCCTCCGCCGCCGCCTGGGCGTGACGCATTACGGTCTCGATGCCGTTGAATAGCTTGGCGCGGTCGCTTTCGAGGGCATCAAACGCCCCGGCCCGCGTCAGGTTTTCCAGCAGCCGCTTGTTGACGGCCTTGGTATCGACCCGCTTGGCGAAGTCTTGAATTGAGCGGAACGCACCGCCTTTATCGCGCTCGGCGACAATGCTGTCCATGGCCGCCTCGCCGACGTTCTTGACGGCGGCCAGGGCGTAGCGCACCGCCCCCTTGGCGGGCTGGCCATCCAGTTCGACCGAGAACCGCACGCGCGAGCGGTTGATGTCGGGCGGCAACAGCGGGACGTTCAGACGCTTGAGTTCGGTCTTGAATGTCTCCAGCTTGTCGGTGTTCTGCATGTCATAGGTCATGATCGCAGCCATGAACTCGACCGGGAAGTTGGCCTTCACGTAAGCTGTCTGGTAGGCCACCAGGGCGTAGGCGGCGGCGTGCGACTTGTTGAAGCCGTAGCCGGCGAACTTGGCAATGGTGTCGAAGATTTCCGAGGCGCGTTGCCGAGGCGTGCCGCGCGCTTCGCAGCCGTCCTCGAACATCTTGCGCTGCTGGTCCATTTCCTCCTTGATCTTTTTGCCCATGGCGCGGCGCAGCAGGTCGGCGCCGCCGAGCGAATACCCGGCCAGGACCTGAGCGGCCTGCATGACCTGTTCCTGATAGATCATGATGCCGTAGGTTTCCTTCAGCACCGGCTCCAGGTCCGGGTGCATCCAGTCCACGGGTTCGTCACCCTTCTTGCGGGCGATGTAGGATGGAATGTTGTCCATCGGGCCGGGGCGATACAGCGCCACCACGGCGATGATGTCCTCCAGGCAGTCGGGCTTGAGCTTGGTCAGAACGTCGCGCATGCCCTGGGATTCCAACTGGAACACCCCGGCGGTTTCGCCCCGGCTGAGCATCTCGTAACTTTTCACGTCGTCCAGCGGCAGGGCCGACAGGTCGATGTCCTGCCCCCTCGCCTGCTTGATGAGGCGCACCGCTTCGGCCAGCACCGACAACGTCTTGAGGCCCAGGAAGTCGAACTTCACCAGACCGGCGCTTTCCACCCACTTCATGTTGAACTGCGTGACCGGCATGTCCGAATTGGGGTCGCGGTAGAGCGGCACCAACTCGTCGAGCGGCCGGTCGCCGATCACCACACCGGCGGCATGGGTCGAGGCGTGGGAGTACAGCCCCTCCAGCCGCTGCCCGATGCGCAACAGGGTGGCCACCTGGGGATCGCCGTCGCGCAGACTCTGAAGCTGGGGTTCCTGCTCGATGGCTTCCTTGAGACTGACGGGCGCCGCGGGGTTGTTGGGCACCATCTTGCAAATCTTGTCCACGTAGCCGAGCGGCATCTCCATCACGCGCCCGACCGACCGCAGTACCGCGCGGGCCTGCAACTTCCCAAAGGTGATGATCTGGGCCACCTTGTCATGGCCGTAGGCGTCCTGAACGTAGCGGATGACCTTTTCGCGGCGGTCCTGGCAGAAGTCGATGTCGAAGTCGGGCATGGACACGCGTTCGGGATTCAGGAACCGCTCGAACAGCAACTGGAACCGCAAGGGGTCCAGGTCGGTGATGGTCAGCACCCACGCAACGACCGAGCCAGCACCCGACCCACGGCCCGGCCCGACCGGGATATCGTGGTCCTTGGCCCACTGGATGAAGTCGGCAACGATGATGAAATAACCCGGAAAGCCCATCTGGATAATCACGCCCAGTTCGTATTCCAGGCGATCCCAGTATGGCTTGGCGGCGGCGGCGCGGTCTTCCTCGGTCATGCCGGGCTGGAAGACGTGGACCTCCAGCCGGGCGCGCAGACCGTCGGCGGCCATGGCGCGCAAGACATCTTCTTCGGAGCTGTCCTTGGCGCGGGCCGACTGCGGCAGGATCGGCGCGCGCTTTTCGACCATGTACGAGCAGCGCCGGGCAATCACCAACGTATTATCCACCGCCTCGGGCAGGTCGGCGAACAGTTCGCGCATTTCGGTCGCGGACTTGAAACGGTGGTGCGGCGTCAGGCGGCGGCGATCGGATACCGACAGGGTCAGTTTCTGCGACATGCAAATCAGCACGTCGTGGGCTTCGTACATATCCTCGTCGAGGAAGAAGCAGTCGTTGGTGGCGACCAGCGGAATGTCGTGGGCATAGGCCAGTTCGATGAACGCCGGTTCGACCTTGTCCTCATCAGGCATGTCGTGCCGCTGGAGTTCCATGTACAGGCGACCAGCGAACGACTGCTTCAAGCGGGCCAGCACGGCTTCGGCATCCGCCGTGCGGTCCTCCAGCAGCAATCGCCCGAGCGGACCGCCGACCCCGCCGGTCAACAAGATCAGGCCATCGGCATGACGTTCCAGATCGTCCAGGGAAATCTGAGCGACTTCATGCCCGTCAGACTCCAAAAACGATGCCGAGACGAGCTTGATCAGGTTGGCGTAACCGGTGGCGTTCTGGCACAGCAGGACGATGTTGTCCGGGTCAAGCGCCTTGACCTGCTCGCGCGCCCCGAACCCGCGTTCGGGCTTGTCCTCCCGGCGCAGCGCCACCTGGCAGCCAATGACGGGCTGCACCCCCTCGCCCGCCAGCGTGACCGAAAACTCCAGGCCGCCGAACATGTTGCGGGTGTCGGTGATGGCGACGGCCGGCATGGCCATCTCCTTGCACACCTTGCCCAGTTTCTTGATCTGGATCGCGCCTTCGGCCATCGAATAGGCGGTATGGACGCGGAGATGTACGAAGTCGGCGATGGGCATTCACGAAGCATCCACGAGAGGCAGGGCAAGCCCCCGACTATAGGATAAGTCGCCGCTCCAGAGCTACCGCCGACACTCGGGCAGTGAAAGATCGGGCGTCGCATCGCCGTAATACGTCCGCAACGCGCCGTTTCTCATGACCACCACCGCCCTGCCCCGAGGAGCGCCCGCCACCGGCGCCAGACAGGCGGCATGGCGGCCTCCCGCCTCGCGCCAAGCCTTGGTGGCGGCCAGCATCAAATCACGGGCTGATTGGCCGTGCACGAATCCTTTGGGACATTGCGTACGGGTGCCGCCGCCCGGAACCCGATACTGAACGCCGAACGACCGGATGGGGCCGTCCCTTTCCTGCACCGAGCAAGCCTCCGTGAACGATGCCCAGCCATTACGCTGGGCTTGCAGATATCGCCCCTGATAGTGGAATCCCGCCAAGTTATCCGAGGACGGCTCGCCGCAAAAAATGTGGGCAAATCCATCGGCACCAAACCATGCCTCGCTCAACGCCTCAAGGCCTCCGGCGGCGGCGGCGATGTCGGGATGTCCGTTCATCAGGGCCGTGAAGGCGGCGCGGTCCGGGGTGCTTCCCCAGGTACCGCAAAGCTCCAGAACGGCATGGTCGAAGGCGTCCAACAATGGCGGCGGGGGCTGCATGTCCCCCGGCCCCTCATCGACGTGATCGAAGAACGGCAGGGCCGCTTGAGCCTTGGGCGTGCCGCTACAGTCGGTGGGCACCCAGCGGTCGCCGCGTGGCGTCCGCAGCCGCACGAATTCCCCAGAGCGGTGCCGGTCCACCACGGCGTATCGTCCAGGCGCCAGGGTTTCGGTGCTTCCCGCAACGTCAGCTATGCGATTGGCGGCCGGGCATGTCGCGGCTGTGGTGAGTGTCTCCGTCGCGGCGGCCGGGTGAGTCACCAGAACGAACGCTATCACGACGACACACAGCCACCGCATGGTCAGACCCTTTCCAGTTCCACCACCAGGCCGTCGCGCAGGCTGACCGTGCGGTCCATGCGGCGGGCGAGTTCGGGGTTATGCGTGGCGATCAACGCCGCAAGCCCTTCCTCACGGACCAGTCTCAGCAACTCGACGAACACCCCGTCCGAGGTGTGCGG
>Ga0172382_10001505_pt1 | contig 41589 bp, 38 predicted proteins | sample Leawel138RmetaG_FD_122245 | JGI IMG/M metagenome (GOLD analysis project Ga0172382, IMG submission 122245) | Leachate microbial communities from a municipal landfill in Southern Ontario, Canada - Leachate well 138R metaG | ecosystem: Engineered > Solid waste > Landfill > Unclassified | place...
GCATTTAAACCACTGGCCAGAAACCCCTGAACCGCTTTTAACTGAAAGCGGCTGTCATGTTTCGGTTTAGACATAGCTTCATCTCCTAGAGTTGAAGCAGTCCAACTTTAGGGGGGCATTCCACATTCCCCGACAAGTCGGGTCCCACAAAAGCGAGGCGGTGCTGCTTTATAGAACGCAACGCGAAAAAATTGCGCTCCAACAGAGTATCTACAGAAGCCCAGCTTCTGGGCGATGTGCACCAACAGATGTTTTAACAATATGCCCCGGCCGTCATATGCCTGTATGATCGGCTGTGCGATAAATTATTTATAATCCTTCCTACGTTTTTATTATTGAGTGTTTTGCTGCTTATGTCCTTACCTGCCCATCATTTAGAGTTACTTAGTCCTGCACGCGATGTGGAAATCGCGCAACAAGCTATTTTGCATGGTGCTGATGCGATTTATATTGGCGGGCCAGGCTTTGGTGCACGTCATAATGCCAGCAACTCGGTGGTTGATATTGCACGATTAACGGAGTTTGCTCACCGCTATCACGCCAAGGTGTTTGTCACGCTGAATACCATTTTGCATGACGATGAGCTAGAGCCAGCGCAGCAGCAAATTATCCAGCTGTACGATGCAGGCGTCGATGCATTAATCGTGCAGGATATGGGTGTGTTGCAGCTGGATATCCCGCCGATTGAGCTACACGCCAGTACCCAGTGTGATATCCGCACATTAGAGAAGGCACAGTTTTTATCCCAAGTGGGCTTTTCTCAGCTAGTGCTGGCGCGCGAGCTGAATTTGCAAGAAATTCAAACCATTAGCCGAACGGTAGACGCGAGCATTGAGTTTTTTATCCATGGTGCACTCTGTGTAGCATTTTCAGGGCAGTGCAATATTTCCCATGCGCAAACAGGGCGTAGTGCGAATCGCGGTGATTGCTCACAAGCCTGCCGACTGCCTTATACCCTTAAGGATGATCAAGGGAGTGTGGTGGCTTTTGACAAGCATTTGTTATCGATGAAGGATAATAACCAAACAGCGAATCTGAGTGACTTGGTTGATGCGGGCGTGCGCTCTTTCAAGATTGAAGGACGCTATAAAGATATGGGTTATGTGAAAAATATCACTGCACATTATCGACAATTATTGGATAAAATCTTAACTGAACGCCCTGAGCTAGCTAGGGCTTCAAGCGGTTTTACCGAGCATTTTTTTACTCCCGATCCAGAAAAAACCTTTCATCGTGGCAGCACTGATTATTTTGTTAGCGAACGTAAAACAGATATTGGTGCCTTTGATTCACCTAAATTTGTTGGTTTGCCTGTGGGTGAAATTTTATCTGTAGGTAAAAAAACGCTACAAGTGCAAACCACAACACCTTTAACCAATGGTGATGGTTTAAACGTGCTGCATAAGCGTGAGGTTTTGGGCTTTCGTGTGAATACCGCTCAACAGCTGGCGCAATATGAGCTGGATGGTCAAGAGTTTTGGCAGTATCAACTTGAACCCAATGAAATGCCGGCGGAACTTGCTAAGGTGAAAATTCCCTGCGTACTCAATCGCAATATGGATCACAATTGGCAGCAAGCATTGACGAAAAGATCTGCCGAGCGACGCGTACCAGTACGCTGGCAGCTGCAGTTGGATGCAGAACGTCTGTTGGCAACGGTGGAAAGTGAAGAGGGTGCTACAGCAGTCGTTGAGCTGGCTGGGCCTTTTGGAGCAGCGAACGACCCACAGAAAAGCATACAGCAATTGGAAGAGCTGTTTAGCCAGTTGGGTAATACCATTTATCACAGCGATTCAGTGCAAATTGAAGCTGCGCAGGCTTGGTTTATTCCTGCATCACAATTAAAAGCTCTGCGTCGTGAGGCGATTGAACAGCTTGAGCAGGCACGTTTGGCAGTACGTCCTCGAGGTGGACGCAAAGCGATAAGCACGCCACCACCGGTTTATCCAGATACGCAGTTATCTTTTTTAGCCAACGTGTATAACGCCAAGTCACGCGAGTTTTATCATCAATACGGCGTGCAGTTAATTGAGGCGGCCTATGAGGCGCACGAGCAAAAAGGTGATGTGCCGGTGATGATTACCAAACATTGTCTGCGTTACTCTTTTAATCTGTGCCCCAAGCAGGCTAAAGGCTATACCGGGGTGCAGAATAAGGTCAGCGATATGCAGTTGGTGCAGGGTGATGAGGTATTGACGCTTAAGTTTGACTGCAAGCCATGTGAAATGCATGTAGTTGGTAAAATCAGGTCAAATATTTTTAAAAGCCCACAGCCGGGTAGCAGAGATTCGGTTATCGGCTTTATCAGCCCAGAAGAACTGCGCAAAACAGCACGCCGTTAGGCTTAGCTCTTGTTTGGGCACATCGCCAAGAAGCTGGGTTTCAACAGCAGAAGCAGCGGGGGTTGGGAGTAGGCCATGCCTGCGACAGCTGTCTGTGGCGGTGTTGTGTTTGTAGGCGTAATCCGTGGTCGGATGCATGGCATCCTCGTACAGACGCAATAAATCCTGTAGAGCGCAACTTTTTCGCGATTGGTGAGGAAGGGTGCTGGGTAAGGTATTGATGTGTGTAGCGTGAGCAGTTTATAGACTGCCCACACTACGAGCACATTGAACGAGCAATTACATTTTAAGCTTTTTCTCTAGGTAGTGAATATTCACACCACCCTTCATAAAGCCTTTGTCGTTCATCAGATCGCGATGCAGGGGTACGTTGGTCTTGATGCCATCAATGATGATTTCATCCAATGCGTTGCGCATTCTACCCATAGCTTCTTCACGTGTTTCACCCCAGGTAATGATCTTGCCAATCAGCGAGTCATAGTTAGGTGGAACGCGATAGCCGCTATACAGGTGTGAATCCATACGCACACCATTACCGCCAGGCGCGTGATAATGCTTAACTAACCCAGGACTTGGCATAAAGTTGTCTGGATCTTCAGCGTTAATGCGGCACTCAAACGCATGACCACGGAACTTGATATCGCTTTGTTTAACGGACAGCGGATTGCCGGCGGCAATGCTGAGCATTTCTTTAAGCAAATCAAAACCGGTAATCATTTCGGTTACAGGGTGTTCTACCTGAATACGGGTGTTCATCTCAATAAAGTAGAAATGACCGTTTTCATATAAAAACTCAAAGGTACCTGCACCACGGTAGCCAATATCTTTACAGGCCTGTACGCAGCGGGCGAATACTTTTTGGCGTGCTTCTTCATCGATAAATGGAGCCGGTGCTTCTTCGATAACTTTTTGGTGACGACGTTGCAAAGAGCAGTCACGATCACCGAAGTGAACGGCATTGCCTTGACCATCGGACATGATCTGTACTTCAACGTGACGCGGGTTTTCTAAGAATTTCTCAAGGTAAACAACGGGGTTACCAAACGCCGCTGCCGCTTCGTTTCTGGTGTGTACGGCAGCGCGAATTAAGTCTTCTTCGCTACGCACAACACGCATACCACGACCACCACCGCCACCAGCTGCTTTAATAATTACTGGATAGCCAACTTCGCGAGCAATGCGTAGTGCTTCTTCCTCATCTTCAGGCAATTCGCCTTCTGAGCCGGGAACTACAGGAACACCCGCCGCTTGCATAGCGATTTTAGCGGCAACTTTGTCACCCATCATACGAATAACATCTGCCTTTGGACCAATAAAGGTAAAGCCAGAGTTTTCAACTTGCTCGGCAAAGTCAGGGTTTTCAGCTAAGAAACCATAACCCGGGTGAATGGCTGTAGCGCCAGTCACCTCAGCAGCAGCGATAATGGAGGGTATATGTAAATACGATTGTGCGCCGGGCGCAGGACCAATACATACAGTCTCATCGGCCAGCGATAAATGCATTAAATCGCGATCTGCACTTGAATAAACAGCTACCGTCTTAATGCCCATTTCTTTACAGGCACGCAAAATGCGTAAAGCAATTTCGCCACGGTTAGCAATCAGGACTTTTTCCAACATTGTGGACTCCTGGAATAATTAAACTATGGTGAATAAAGGTTGGTCGTACTCAACAGGTTGGCCGTTTTCGACCAGAATGCTGTCGATGGTGCCGCCAACATCAGATTCGATGTGGTTCATCATCTTCATGGCTTCAACAATACAGATGACATCGCCTTTCTTCACAGATTGACCCACTTCAACGAAGTTACCCGAGGTTGGTGACGGCGCACGGTAGAAGGTTCCCACCATTGGTGAGCGTATTACAGTACCTTTTAACTCAGGTGCTGCCTCTACTACTGGGGCGGCTGCGGCAACGGGTGCAGGTGCTGCTACAGGTGCGGGAGCATACATAGGAGCGGCGGCCACTTTGTTAGAGTGACGGCTAATGCGAACTGATTCTTCACCTTCGTGAATTTCCAATTCGTCAATATTTGACACTTCAAGCAGCTCGATTAGTTTTTTTACTTTACGGATATCCATTGATATTGACTCCAAGTTAATGTTTTTGTTGGATATATTCAATTGCAGCCTGCAAGGCAAGGCCATAGCCTTGAGCCCCGAGGCCACTAATCACCCCTACTGCAACATCTGAAAAGTAGGAGTGATGACGAAATTTTTCCCGTTGAAAAACGTTGGAAAGATGCACTTCGATGAATGGGATGCTCACTGCAAGCAGCGCGTCACGTAAAGCGACACTTGTGTGGGTAAATGCTGCAGGATTAAACAAAATGAAGTCGATTTGCTCGTTTTTAGCGGCATGAATGCGCTCAATCAACTGAAACTCGGCATTACTTTGTAAGTACTCTAACTGGTGACCAGCAGCCAGAGCTTGTTGTTGTAAGCCCTGATTAATGTGCGCCAAAGTGGTTGCGCCATATACATCCGGCTCACGTGTACCTAATAAATTTAAGTTGGGGCCATGTAGCACTAATACTTTGCCCATGCGGATTCCTTAAAATTCGACCAATCGGTCAAATATGCCTAACTTTGCGTTAAAAGTCAGCAACTTTAACAGAAAATACGACTAAGGATGTTTTGAGCTGGCTTGTTGGAGAACCCGTGTGGGCGTTTGCTGGAGCGCAACTTTTGCGCGAACCAGACTGGCCGACAGCGGCTAGGCTTAATCCGGAAATTTGGAATTTTGCATAACCGGCGCAAAACTTCAACCAAGGCACAGTCTACTATGGGAACTGGTTTGGCTGGGGGGCAGCAGCGCAGAGTTAAGCGTTTGGCACAATCCAGTGTGGGACCTGACTTGTCAGGGAAGCAAAAATTAAGTCATGGCAGTGAGTTGTAGTCTGTGCACGACCTCAGCTCAGTGCATTTCCCGTTCCCCGACAAGGCGGGTCCCACAAAAAAGAGCGCCATGGCTGAGTATATAAATCGCTTGCTAGCCCGCATCGGCCAGAAGCAGGGCTCCAACAGAAGTTTTGTGCTGGCACGGTTTTACTGGAATGTGACGGGAATTTATGCCGCGCGGAATCACGTGATAACGCGATACCGCGCGGTGTTATGGTGAATGTTAGAAGGCGTAGGTGGCAGATAGCCAGAGACGACGACCTTCTTCGACGGTACCTGTGGTGGAGCGACCTGAGTGGGCGTAGTCAGTGCCGTAGGAGACACCGGTGCCATCCTTGTACGCTTTGCCTTTGGTGAAGTCTTTATCCAGCAGGTTGTAGATGGTGGCGTTGAGGGTTAAGGCATCCGTGGCGCGCAAAGAGCCGCCTAGGTGGAACAGGGTGTAAGCCTTGGTTTTTGCGCCGAGGGTGGTGTAGATGCTTTGCTCCGTCGCGCTTAAGTTGGCGTACTTAGACGTAAAGCGTGAACGCTCACCGCGGTACTCGGTTTTCAGCCACAAATCGAGTTGGTCGGTAGTGGCCCAGTTTAAGCCCAGATTGGCGTTATGGCGCGGGGTATTGGTGAGTTGCGAGCCTTTGTTGTCGCCGCTTTTTTGTTCGCTGTCGGTATAGGTGTAGTTGGCGCTGAGGCTCCAGTCGTCGATAAACATCCACTTACCCGCCAGCTCAAAGCCTTTAGTGACGGCATCGTCGACGTTGTTCTGTTGTCCACAGTATCCTGCAGGCGTGCTTCCCGATGCAGGGTTGCCCGCGCACAACACGTCAGCGACTGGGTCACCGCTGGTGATTTTATCTTTAAACTTGTTGTGGAACACCGTAGCGTTGGCGTGAAAGTTATTCAGATTATCAAAGTACACCGCCAGTTCGGTGCTGGTGCTTTTTTCGGGCTTTAGGTTGGGGTTGCCGATGGTGATTAATGTGCCTTGCCCTGTGACACCGTTAATACCGCTATGTAAGTCATTTAAGCTAGGGGTTTTATAGCCTCTGCTCACACCGCCTTTGAGTGTCCAGCTATCTGTGGTGTTCCAAACTAAGTAGGCGCGGGGGCTAAAGTGACTGCCAAACGCTTGATGGTGATCTTGGCGACCGCCAAGAGTTAGAGCGAAGTCAGGGTGGAAACGCCACTCGTTTTCAAGGAATACTGCAGCGGACTCCTGTTTGAATTTGTCTACAGCAATACCGTCTTTGAGTTTTGAGTCGCGGTACTGTGCGCCAATGGTGGTGATGTTGTTGTCAGTGATGGGTGCAACAAATTTGCTATCGACCACGAGATCATTTGACTCTAGCGTACGTTTGTCGCCACCGACAATGCTAGGAAATCCCGCATAGGGTGAGCCGATAGTGCCAGGAATAGTACGGCCAAGAGTTTCTGTGGTGTTATAGCTGATTGCGCTGTCCAGGGTGCCGAGCGCAAAACGACCACTGTGGCTCAGAGCGTATTGGGTGCGCTCAAACTTAAGCTCATCAGCATACCCGTTGGCATCCGTTGTGACAGCAGTACAGGCTCTATTCTGCCCATCTAACGTACCCAGCTGGCACTCATCGTTATTGTATTTCTGGCGACCTTTTTCAACATCCAGCGCGATGTCGTGATCGTCGTGGGGTGTGATGGTTAAACGAGCGCCTAGGTTGAAGTTTTGTCCGGCAACAGGCGAGGGACCGCGTTTGTTCACTTCAATGTTCTTGCCTGTTGCATCCTTACCATAGCTGAGGTTGGACTCTTGGCGATCAAAGAAGCTACCGCGCACATTCAGGCCAACTAACTCATCAACCACCGGACCGCTGGCATAAAAGCTGGTACCACCGGAATCACCAAAATCACGCTCTTCTTGCAAGGTGTAGTCGGCGGTAACGCTGCCGTGCCACTCAGCTGAAACTTTTTTTGTGATGATATTAATCACCCCACCCATGGCGTCGGAGCCGTACAGGGTGGACATCGGGCCGCGGATCACCTCAATGCGCTCAATAGCCGACATGGGCGGCATAAAGCTGGTAGAGGTTTCGTTAAAGCCGTTGGGGGTGACGTTGCCGGCAGGGTTTTGGCGACGACCATCAATCAAAACCAAGGTGTAATCGCTGGGCATGCCGCGGATACTGATATTTAAACCGCCGGTTTTGCCGGTGCTTTGTTTAATATCAATACCTTCAACGTCATCCAGAGCCTGAGCTAGGTTGCTGTAGCGTTTTCTCTGTAGTTCTTCGTTGCTAATCACTGAAATGCTGGCAGGTGCATCAGTGATTTTTTGCTCATACCCCGCGGCCGTGCTGACTACGGTGGTTTTGTCGAGTTGTAAGTTATCAGCGGCCTGAAGAGAGGTGGCAGTGCAGAGCAGTATTGCTGCATAAAGCGGATGGAATTTTGCGGTCATTGCAAGTCCCTGTAGTGGTGGTTGGTAGTTAAGGGTTAACAGGGCGTGAGATTAACTAGATGCAAAAGGTAATGCAAGTCATTATCATTTAGATTGATGTTGTTCTGTGCCGAATCTGTGCGGGTGAATTTAAGAGGCTAGAAAGCTACAGCTATGAAGCTGTAATTTATTCAGGACACTGTTGCCATAAAGCAGTACAATTCAGTCCTTTTAGAATCCTAGGAGTTCTCTGGTGGCTGTCGTTTTTGTTGCCGCATCCAAACTACCCACACCTTTTGCTGAATTCACCATGCATGGTTTTTTAGATGAAGAAACCGGTAAAGAGCATATTGCATTGACGCTAGGTGAAATTGCCGATGGCGAGCCGGTACTCGCACGTCTGCATTCTGAGTGTTTGACGGGCGATGCTTTATTTAGCCAGCGCTGTGACTGCGGTGCTCAGTTACATGCGGCGTTGCAAGCAATTGCTGCAGAAGGGCGGGGTGTACTGCTGTATTTGCGCCAAGAAGGTCGCGGCATAGGTCTGTTAAATAAAATTCGTGCGTATCAGTTGCAAGATGGTGGTGCGGATACCGTGGAGGCCAACGAATTGTTGGGCTTTGCAGCAGACTTACGTGATTACTCTATTTGTAAGCCGATGCTGGATTATCTGGGTGTTAAATCACTCAAGTTGATGACCAATAATCCGCGTAAAGTTTCAGCCATGAAGGGTTTTGGTGTGCTGATCAGTGAGCGCAAGCCTTTACAGGTAGGCGAAAACCCGCATAACAAACTGTATTTGGCGACCAAAGCTGACAAGCTAGGGCATTTGCTCGGTCGACAACATCAAGATGAGCATCACGACTAATCATGCTGGCAATTCTACAACGACGTTTGGCATGGCAGTGGTGGCGACCTTTGCTGGTGTTATTGGCACTTTTCTTTGCTGCAGGCCAAGTTAAGTTTTCAACCGTTTTACAGCAAGAACCTTGGGGATTGCTGTTTTTTGTGCTCAGTTTGCTAACCATTTTTGCTAGCCGCAAATGTTTCCATCAATTTAAGCAAAGTCTGATTAGCCTAGGCAAAGAACCACAACGCTTGCAGGAAATAGGCCTGTGGCAGGATTATTTTCTTGTACGGCAAAAAGCGCTTTGGTTTGCCAGCTTGCCGACTTACTGCGCCGCTTTAGGTGCAACACTGGGGTTAGAAACCATCGCAAAAGCACTCCTACTACTCTGTAGCTTGCTATTGTTTTGGCTTTATCGCACTCCGAGACAAGTATGGTACGTACATTCTGCAGTCTGATACTGTTGCTGTGGCTGGCTCCGGCTGGCGCCGCTGAGCGCGTCATCAGTCTAGCGCCATCGTTAACCGAAATAATGCAAGACCTTCAGGCAGAGCATTACCTTGTTGGTGTGCTGGATGCCGGGCCTTTGGCAAAAGAACTTGAGTCAGTGGCTAAGGTTGGCAGTTTAGGGCAGCTCAATATCGAGCGCTTGCTTGAGCTGCAGCCAGATTTATTACTAAATTGGCCCGGCAGTATCAGCCCGCGTCAGCTCCAGCAAGTACAGCAATTACACATTCCGGTTTATCATGCGCAGGCTAAGACGCTGCGTGAGCTTGCCCGGCAGTTTACGGAAATCGGTGCCTTGGTGAATGCTGCACCGCAAGGCAAACAGCTTACAGCGCAAGCCCATCAACAGCTTGATTCTTTAGAGCAACGCTATCAACGAAAAAAACCGATACGTGTGTTTTACCAGTTATGGGATAAACCCATGTACACCCTTGGCGGCGGGCAAATTATTTCTGATGCGTTGAGCTATTGTGGTGCTGAAAATGTTTTCGCTCAATTACCCGTACTAGCCCCCCAAGTAAACTTGGAGACTGTGTTGGCAGCCAAGCCGGATTTGATTGTGATAACCCATGACCAGTTGCGTGATAGCTGGCCAGAAGCGGTGAAAATACCAATGATTACTGTGCCGGATGATGGGTTGGAGCGACCTAGCTGGCAGATGTTTAGTGCTTTAGAAAAGCTGTGTCAGGCAATTGATGAGGCTATAAAGGAAAAATAATGAGTTTTGCTTACAGTGCGCGCAGTCGTACAATTGAACCCTTTCATGTGATGGCTTTATTGCAGCGAGCCAATGAATTGCAGCAGGCAGGCCATGATGTGATTCATTTGGAAATTGGCGAGCCGGATTTCACTACCGCCGAGCCAATAGTGGCTGCTGGTCACGCTGCTTTAGCCGCTGGGCACACAAACTACACCCCAGCGTTGGGTTTGCCGCAGTTGCGTGAGGCAATCAGCGGTTATTATCAAATGCGTTATGGTTTGTCGGTGCCAGCACAGCGCATTGTGATTACCTCAGGTGGGTCAGGCGCACTGTTGTTAGCCAGCGCCTTATTGGTTGACCCGGGCAAGCACTGGTTGCTGGCAGATCCTGGCTATCCCTGTAATCGTAATTTTTTACGCTTGGTTGAGGGGGGTGCGCAAATGGTGCCGGTCGGACCCGAGACGAACTATCAACTGACTCCTGATTTGGTGCAGCGCTATTGGGATGATTCGTGTGTAGGTGCTTTGGTGGCTTCACCAGCGAACCCAACAGGTACCGTATTGAGCAGAGAAGAATTGCGTGCGCTAAGTCAGAGCGTGTCCGATAAACGTGGGCACTTATTGGTGGATGAAATTTACCATGGGCTGACCTATGGCATGGATGCGCCCAGCGTGCTGGAAGTGGATAACAATGCGTTTGTGTTAAATAGCTTTTCGAAGTATTTCGGCATGACTGGCTGGCGCTTGGGTTGGTTGGTTGCACCAGAAGATGCCGTGCCAGAGTTAGAGAAAATGGCGCAAAACTTTTTTATTAGCGCCCCGACATTGTCGCAATATGCTGCATTAGCTTGTTTTGAGCCAGAGGCGCAGGCAATTTTCGAGCAGCGTCGGGATGAGTTTGCTGCGCGGCGTGATTATTTGCTGCCAGCGCTGCGTGAGCTGGGCTTTAAGATTGAAGTCGAGCCGCAAGGCGCGTTTTATCTGTATGCCGATATTTCTGCTTTTGGTGGTGATGCTTTTGAGTTTTGTCGTTATTTTCTGGAAAACCAGCATGTAGCCATTACTCCGGGAGTGGATTTTGGTCGGCATAAGTCCAGTCAGCATGTGCGTTTTGCTTACACACGCCCGATACCACGCTTGCAGGAAGCCGTTGCCCGTATCAAACAAGGATTAATAGGCTGGCAAGCAGCGCAATGAAATTTGCTACAGAATTAGAGCAAGGGCGCTTAATCAAGCGTTACAAGCGCTTTTTTGCGGATATTAGCTGTGCTGATGGCTCTGTAGTAACAGCGCATTGTCCAAATACCGGCTCGATGAAAAACTGCATGACCGAAGGGGCGCAGGTGTGGTTTACGCGCAATGATGATCCTAAGCGCAAACTTAAAGCTACATGGGAAGTTGTGCAAACGCCGCATGACCGTTTGGCCTGTGTGAATACCAATCGCGCTAATGCGTTGATTGAAGAGGCGTTGCAGGCTGGCATTATCAAAGAGTTGGCCGGTTTTGAACGGTTGCGTCGTGAAGTAAGTTACGGTGAAGAAAATAGCCGTGCAGATTTTTGCCTTGAATTTGGCGCGCAGCAGGTGTTTGTTGAAGTCAAAAGCGTCACTCTAGGTTTTGCTGATACTAGCGTAGCTGCCTTTCCCGATGCGGTAACCACGCGTGGCACTAAGCATTTGCGCGAACTCACGCAACTTGCCTTAGCAGGGCAGCGCGCGGTGTTGCTCTATTGCGTTAATTTAACCGGAATTACGGCCGTGCGTGCCGCCAAGGAAATAGACCCAGATTACGCTGCTGCGCTCGTTACAGCGCAGCGGGCCGGAGTGGAGGTTTTGGCGTATGGGGTGGATATTGACCCTGCAAAGCAATGCATTCGCGTGCAGCACCCATTAGATTTTTGCGCCAACTAGCGGCTTAGTTGACTGCACCGCTAAGCATTTGCTTGGCATGCGCCAGAGACTCATCGGTAAGGTCGATACCGCCCAGCATGCGGGCGATTTCTTCGACACGCTCAGCATCAGATAACTCTTTGATGGCGGTGCTGGTAGCGTTTTTACCGCGCTCTTTGTAAACGTACAGATGCTGGTGTCCCTGCGCTGCGACTTGCGGCAGGTGGGTGACGGTTATCACCTGTCCCTCAACACCAAGCTGGCGCAAAAGTTGGCCAACTATCTCTGCAGTAGGGCCGCCAATACCCACATCAACCTCGTCAAAAACCAGTGTAGGTACTCGGGACGTTTGTGCAGTAATCACCTGAATCGCCAAGCTAATGCGTGACAATTCACCGCCAGAAGCCACTTTGGCTAGGCTTTTTAAAGGTTGGCCGGGGTTGGCGCTGACTAAAAATTCAATATTTTCTGCACCCTGCACATTGGGTTTGTTATCAGCATGCGGCTGTAATTCAATATTAAAACGTCCGCCGGGCATGCCTAAGTCTTGCATGCGTGCGCTAACGGCTTGGCTTAGTTGTTTGGCTGCTGTGGTTCTGGCTTTGGATAGCTGAGCAGCGGATTTGTGATACGCCTTTTCGCAGCGGGCAATGTTCTCAACCAGTGTTTCCAGTTTGCAGTCATCGCCTTGGAGTGTTTCCAGTTCGTGCAGTAATTGTTGCTGTAAATGATTAAGTTCTTCAGGCTTGACTCTATGCTTGCGTGCCAAGCTATAAATGCTGTCGAGACGCTCCTCAACCCAACGCTGGCGCTCTGGATCACAGTCAAAACTATCAAGGAAACGGTTAAGCTCACCGACGGCTTCTTCGATTTGAATCTGGGCGCTGGTTAGTAATTCATCACACTGCTGTAAGGCGGCGGGCGGCTGTTGAAAGGCGCGGCTGCGCGTAAGGCTGCTGCTCAGCGCACTCAGCACAGTGGTGTCTTCATTGTCGCTGCAGATGTTAATAATAAAGCGGCAGTGCTCAATCAATTGTGCTGCCTGCGCTAAGGTGTGTTGTTCTTGCTCCAGCTGACTAAGCTCGGTGTCACCTAGGGACAGGGCTTCCAGTTCTTCTAGCTGATAACTGAGTAATTGAATGCGAGCTTGTTGTTCGTCGCTGTTTTGGCTCAGGCGCGCCAAGGTGTTGCTTTGTTCGCGCCATTGTTGTGCGAGTTGGCTGACTTCTGCTGCCAGAGGCTTGAGTCCGGCAAACTCATCCAGCAGGCGTCTGTGCGTGTCAGTTTTTAACAGCGACTGGTGTTCGTGTTGGCTATGCACATCAATTAACATAGCGCCCAGCTCTTTAAGATCGGTTTGCGTGCAGGGCGTGCCGTTAATGTAAGCGCGCGAGCGACCTTCTTGAGTAATAATGCGCCGCAACAAACATTGCCCGTCATTGTCCAAATCACGTGCACTAAGCCAGCGTTGAGCTTCGGGTATTTGGCTGATGTCAAAGCTGCTAAGGATATCCGCTTTATCGCTGTTGGGTCGCACGGCACCGCTGTCAGCGCGAGCGCCCAACGTGAGGCTAAGTGCGTCGAGCATAATCGATTTGCCCGCACCGGTTTCACCGGTAATCGCGCTCATGCCTTGTTTTAATTCAAGGTCAAGATGTTCGACAATAGCGTAATTATGTACAGATAATTGTATAAGCATGTTGCGCTCACTTATTGCAAATGACTGTTAATTTATACAGTGTTTGTTTTTGTCGATCAAGAGCTCGCTAGATTTTTATTTGCAGTTTGTCGGTTTTGTTTCAGGCTTGATGTGGCTGGATTACAAAGATCTAACGGGGTCAATGTTCATGGTATGGCTATCAATACGCGTTAAATAAGCAAAAAGATCGTGTTAGCACTTGAAGCGAGGACGTGTTGCCCCCATATAGGCTGACATTAATTCTTTAAGCATTTTATTTTTTGTAAAACATGAAAGGAGACTGGTATGTCCGATGAGCAGAATCCAGCGCAAGAGCCAGAGTTAGCAGAGCAAGACACTGAACAGGCACAGCCTGAGATAGATGTTAATGCGCGCATTGAAGAGCTAGAGGCTCAGTTGGTAGAGGCAAAAGATCAAGTGATACGCGCTGCGGCAGAAGTTCAAAATACCCGTCGCCGCGCCGAACAGGATGTGCAAAAAGCGCATAAGTTTGCTCTAGAAAAGTTTGCCGGTGATTTGCTTGCAGTGGTGGATAGTTTAGAGCGCGGACTTGAAGTGGCGGACGCTACTAATGAGACGCTACGGCCCATGCGTGAAGGTATGCAGCTGACTTTCAAGCAGCTGCTCGATACCTTGAGACGTTACAATGTTGAGCGTATCGATCCTCATGGTCAGCCGTTTAATCCTGAATTACATCAAGCCATGAGCATACAAGAAAGCACCCAGGCTGAGCCTGATAGCGTACTTAAAGTGTTCCAGTGCGGTTATTCGATTAATGATCGCTTGCTGCGTCCTGCCATGGTCGTGGTTAGCAAAGCGCCTGCAGAGCCGCCAGTGAAAATTGACGAGCAGGCTTGAAATTAAAATCTATAGCCCCATTAAACATACAAGAATTTAAGTTAAGGCCTGAACAGACTAGCGCTGAAAGGGCCGTATTATCGGAGTCGCAAAATGAGCAAAATAATTGGTATTGACTTAGGAACCACTAACTCGTGCGTTTCAGTCCTCGAAAACGGTGTTGCAAAGATTATTGAGAACGCCGAGGGTGGCCGTACCACCCCATCCATTATCGCCTACACCAACGATGGCGAGATTTTGGTGGGTCAATCTGCTAAGCGTCAGGCCGTGACCAACCCACAGAACACTCTGTATGCAGTGAAACGTCTGATCGGTCGTCGTTATGATGAAGAAGTGGTACAGAAAGACATTAAAATGGTGCCTTACACTATCGTTAAAGCTGACAATGGCGATGCGTGGATCGATGTAAAAGGCGAGAAAATGGCGCCCCCGCAAATTTCTGCGGAAGTGCTGAAGAAAATGAAAAAAACCGCTGAGGACTACCTTGGCGAAACCGTTACCGAAGCCGTGGTAACCGTACCGGCGTATTTTAACGACAGCCAGCGTCAAGCCACCAAAGATGCGGGCCGTATTGCGGGGCTGGATGTTAAGCGGATTATTAACGAACCGACTGCCGCCGCGCTGGCGTACGGTATGGATAAAGCCAAAGGCGACCGCACCATTATTGTTTATGACTTGGGCGGTGGTACCTTTGACGTGTCGGTGATTGAAATCGCTGAAATCGATGGTGAACATCAGTTTGAAGTGTTGGCCACCAACGGTGACACCTTCTTAGGTGGTGAAGACTTCGATATTCGCATGATTGACTACTTGGTTGATGAGTTTAATAAAGAAAGCGGTATGAACCTTAAGGGTGACCCGCTGGCCATGCAGCGCTTAAAAGAAGCAGCAGAAAAAGCCAAGATCGAATTGTCATCAGCGCAACAGACTGATGTTAACCTGCCTTATATCACAGCAGACGCCAGCGGTCCTAAGCACCTGACGGTAAAAGTAACGCGCGCTAAATTAGAGTCCTTAGTTGAAGACTTGGTTAAGCGCACGCTTGAGCCTTGCCGCATTGCCTTACAGGATGCAGGCTTGGATGCTAAGGCTATTGATGATGTGATTCTGGTGGGTGGTCAAACCCGTATGCCTTTAGTGCAAAAAACCGTTGCTGATTTCTTTGGCACCGAAGCACGTAAAGACGTTAACCCTGACGAAGCCGTAGCCATGGGTGCTGCGATTCAGGGCGCGGTACTGGCCGGTGATGTAAAAGACGTACTGCTACTCGACGTAAGCCCGCTGACCTTGGGTATTGAAACCATGGGCGGCGTGATGACGGCGCTGATTGAGAAAAACACCACGATTCCAACTAAGAAATCCCAGGTATTCTCAACCGCAGACGACAACCAAAGCGCAGTGACCATTCACGTGCTGCAGGGTGAGCGTAAGCAAGCAGCACAAAACAAGTCGCTCGGTAAATTTGATCTGTCAGATATCCCACCTGCGCCACGTGGTATGCCGCAGATTGAAGTGACCTTCGACATTGATGCTAACGGTATTTTGAACGTATCGGCTGCAGACAAAGCGACTGGTAAGAAACAGTCTATTGTGATTAAAGCCAACTCCGGCTTGAGCGAAGAAGAAATCGAGCAGATGGTGCGTGATGCTGAGGTTAATGCCGAGGAAGATCGTAAGTTCGAAGAGTTGGTAACAGCACGTAACCAAGGCGATCAGTTGGTACACGGTACTAAGAAAATGCTCACCGAAGCTGCTGACAAGATGACAGATGACGAGAAGAAAGCTATTGAAGCTGCCTTAGCAGAACTGGAAGAAGCCGTTAAGGGCGACGACAAAGACGCTATCGAAGCCAAAATTGAAGCCTTGTCACAAGCCAGTGCTCCAGTGGCGCAAAAAATGTACGCCGAAGCGGAGCAAGCGCAAGGTGATGCGGCTCAAGCGGGTCAAGCCGATGATGCGGACGATGTGGTTGACGCTGAGTTTGAAGAAGTCAAGGAAGATGACAAGAAGTAATCTTGTTGTCAGCAATAGTTAACACTTAATGCTAACCATGATCACGCGGGAGCTTGCTCCCGCGTTGATCTTTCTAGCCGGCGAGCATACCGGGGTGAAAGTGAGTTATGTCAAAACGTGATTTTTATGAAGTGCTCGGTGTCGAGCGTGGTGCGAATGAGGCGGAGATTAAGAAAGCTTATCGCCGTTTAGCGATGAAGTATCATCCTGACCGCAACCCAGATGATAAGGACGCCGACGATAAATTTAAAGAAGCCACAGCGGCTTATGAAGTTCTTTCTGATGCGCAAAAGCGTCAAGCCTATGATCAGTTTGGTCATGCTGGAATTGATCCGCAGATGGGTGGTGGTGGCGGTCCTGGCGGAGCAGGCTTCTCGGATATTTTCGGTGATGTCTTCAGTGATTTTTTTGGCGGTGGTGCTGCTGGACGTTCGCGTGGTGGTCCGCAACGTGGCAGTGACTTGCGCTACACCATAGAGATTATGCTGGAAGAAGCGGTGCGCGGTACCACAGTAGAAATTCGTGTACCCACGCTAGCAGAGTGTAAAACCTGTAACGGCAGCGGTGCCAAAAAAGGCACCAGCCCTTCAACCTGTAACACCTGTCAGGGTGTGGGTCAGATTCGCATGCAGCAGGGTTTTTTCGCTGTGCAGCAAACCTGTCCGCGTTGTCATGGTAGTGGACAAACTATTACTGATCCTTGCCAAACCTGTCGTGGGCAGGGCCGAGTGGAAGATACCAAAACACTATCGGTCAAAGTTCCAGCTGGCGTAGATGTCGGTGATCGTATTCGTCTAAGTGGCGAAGGCGAAGCAGGTGCGCAAGGTGGTCCGGCAGGTGATCTGTATGTCGTAGTTAATGTTAAGGCGCACGACTTCTTTGAGCGTGATGGCCGTAACCTGCATTGCGAGGTGCCGATCAGTATCGTTGATGCTACCTTGGGTGGTGAGCTGGAAGTGCCTACTCTGGATGGGCGCGTAAAACTTAAGATCCCTGAGGGCACGCAGACCGGCAAGCTATTTCGCTTGCGTGGCAAAGGCGTTACCCCAGTACGTGGTGGCGGTGTAGGTGACTTGATTTGTCGTGTAGTAGTAGAGACGCCAGTCAGTCTAAATAAGCGCCAACGTGAGTTGTTGGAAGAGTTGCGTGAAACGTTAAAAGACAATGCGCACTCGCCAAAAGCCAAGGGTTGGTTTGATGGCATGAAGCGTTTTTTTGGTGATAAATAAGCAACTGGTATAGTTGTTTAATATATAAACTGCTATTAGGCTATCGCCTACACTAGTTCAACTAAGAGATGAAAAACTATGCTACGAGTGGCTATTACCGGTGCCGTAGGGCGTATGGGCAAAACCCTAATTGAGACAGTGCAAGCCTCACCACAAATGGTGCTGACTGCAGCTGTTGATCGTCCTGACAGTAGTTTAATTGGCGCTGATGTCGGCGAGGTTGTGGGCTTAGATAAAATCGGTATTCAGATTGTTGGTGACTTGACTCAGGTGCTCGACAGCTTTGATGTGTTGATCGACTTCACCCACCCTACCGTTACCCTGAAGAATATTGAAATTTGCTGTAAGGCAAATAAAGCTATGGTTATTGGTACTACTGGCTTTAGTTCAGCGGAACGTGGTCAGCTAGAAGCTGCGTGCCATAACATTCCTATTGTATTTGCCGCAAACTTTAGTGTTGGCGTCAACCTGTGCTTTAAGTTGGTTGAGACCGCCGCGCGAGTGTTGGGTAATGATGTAGATATCGAAATTATCGAAGCCCATCATCGCGATAAGGTGGATGCTCCTTCAGGCACAGCCTTACGCATGGGTGAAGTGGTAGCCGATGCCTTAGGCCGCGATTTAGCCAAAGTTGCGGTGTACGGTCGTGAAGGTCAGACCGGCGCACGTACACGTGAAGCCATTGGTTTTGCGACAATTCGTGCCGGCGACATTGTGGGTGAGCATACGGTTTTATTTGCTGCCGACGGTGAGCGCATAGAAATTACCCATAAAGCATCAAGTCGCATGACCTTTGCTAAAGGCGCGACACGTTCAGCGCGTTGGGTAGTGGGTAAGCCAGCGGGTTTGTACGATATGCAAGATGTATTAGGGCTGAAATAAAAACGTTAAAAAAGTCGTTATTGACGCTTTTTGTTTGCTGAAAAAACCCGTACAATTTGTCGCTAGTGTATCCACTAGAAGCGTATTCAGCATGCAAACATTTAAAGAAACGGAATGATGTCAACACGTCATTCCGTTTTTTTTCGCCTGAACGTACGCAAACAACGCATCAATCGGAGGTCTGTTTGAATAAGCCAGCCATACTCGCCCTTGCTGATGGCAGCATTTTTCATGGTCAAGCACTTGGCTGTGAGGGGCAAACAGTCGGGGAGGTGGTGTTTAATACCGCCATGACCGGCTACCAAGAAAGCCTGACCGATCCGGCATCGGCACAGCAGTTGCTTGCCTTTACCTATCCGCATATCGGCAATAGCGGTACTAACGCAGATGATGCAGAGTCTGAGCGTGTTTGGGCCGCAGGCATGATTATCCGCGACTTGCCGTTACTGGCAAGCAGTTGGCGTGATGAACAGAGCCTGTCTGATTACTTGGCGGCGCAACAGGTCGTGGCGATTGCCGGCATTGATACACGCCGCCTGACGCGTATTCTGCGTGAAAAAGGTAATTTAGGCGGCTGCATTGTCAGCGGTGCGCAAGCGACAGAGGCTCGCGCCTTGGAGTTGGCGCAAGGCTATGCGGGTCTGCAGGGGCAAGCACTGATTGCTAGTGTCAGCACACAGCAGCCGTATACCTGGACGCAGGCGAGTTGGCAGCTGGCTAGCAATACCTGTCCAGAGGTGGATACCACGCAGCTCAAACAGCATGTAGTGGTCTATGACTTTGGCGTACGTCGCAGTCTGTTGCGTGCATTGGTCAGCCAGGGTTGTCGCGTCACTGTTGTACCCGCCAATACGGCGGTGCATGAAGTGCTCGCGCTGCAACCGCAGGGCGTAGTGTTATCGGGTGGCCCTGGCGATCCAACCGCCTGTAGCGAGGCGATTAATACCGTTAAAGCCTTGCTCAGTACGGCTGTGCCGGTATTTGCCACGGGCTTGGGTTTTCAACTGTTGGCGCTTGCCTCAGGTGCGCAGACGCATAAGTTGACTTGCGGCCAATACGGTGCAAACCAGCCTGTGCAGGACGTTGCCTCTAAGCAGTGCATGATCACCCAGCAAAATCACAGTTTTGCCGTGGCTACAGACAGCTTGCCGGCTGAGCTAAGGTTGACCCATGTGTCGTTGTTTGATCAAAGTGCGCAAGGTTTGCAACGTACGGATACGCCCGCTTTTGGTTTCCAAGGCGTGCCTGAGTTGAGCGCAGAGCCTAATACCAGCGCGGTTTTTATTGACCGCTTTATTACAGCCATGCAAGCTGAGGGTAATAATCCGTCATGCTAATCAGTTTGGGTGTTACGGATATCTGGACCTACGTGCTAGGAACGATATTTGTTGTGTTGTTGCCTGGGCCAAATTCTCTGTTTGTGCTGGCAACTGCCGCTCAACGTGGCGTAGGCGCAGGTTACAGTGCGGCATGCGGTGTGTTTATCGGCGATACGATTCTGATGCTGTTATCAGCCATTGGCATTGCTTCATTGCTGCGCACTGAGCCTATGTTTTTTAGTGTGCTCAAGTACCTCGGCGCGGCCTATTTGTGCTGGCTTGGGATTAATATGCTGCTGTCTGCGTGGCGTAATATGCGTGACAAGTCACTGACCAGTGAGCGTATTGAGCAGCAAAAAATCGGCCAGCCGTTACGCAAGGCCTTGATGCTGAGCCTATCCAATCCGAAAGCCATTTTGTTTTTCGTGTCTTTCTTCATTCAGTTTGTCGACCCGGGTTACGCCCACCCGGGTGTGTCATTTTTAATTTTGGGACTGATTGTGCAGTTAATTAGTTTTCTGTACCTCAGCCTGTTAATTTTTACCGGCGCACGCTTAGCGCTCTGGTTTCGTCAGCGTAAACGCTTGGCGACCGGTGCATTAACCGGCGTTGGTGCTATGTTTGTCAGCTTTGGCGTGAAGCTGGCCACCGCAACCCTGACCTAACACGACGAGAATCCCATGCCAAAACGTACCGACATTAGCAGCATTTTAATTATTGGCGCCGGCCCGATTGTCATCGGCCAAGCCTGTGAGTTTGACTATTCTGGCGCGCAAGCCTGCAAAGCACTGCGCGAAGAAGGCTATCGCGTTATTTTAGTCAACTCCAACCCGGCCACCATCATGACCGACCCGGCGATGGCCGATGCCACCTACATTGAGCCGATTCAGTGGCAAACAGTGGCTAAAATCATCGAAAAAGAACGCCCAGATGCAATTTTGCCGACCATGGGTGGGCAGACCGCACTCAACTGCGCTTTGGCGCTTGAGCGTGAAGGCGTGTTGGCGAAATATGGCGTTGAAATGATCGGTGCTAACGCCGACACCATCGATAAAGCCGAAGACCGTTCACGCTTTGATAAAGCCATGCGTGCCATTGGCTTAGAGTGTCCGCGTTCTGGTATTGCCCATACCATGGATGAAGCCTATCAGGTGCTGGATGAGGTAGGCTTTCCCTGCATTATTCGCCCCAGCTTTACCATGGGCGGCACAGGCGGTGGTATTGCCTACAACCGTGAAGAATTTGAAGAAATTTGTAGCCGCGGTTTAGATTTATCACCCACCAAAGAGCTGCTGATTGATGAGTCGCTGATTGGTTGGAAAGAATTTGAAATGGAAGTGGTGCGCGACAAGTTAGACAACTGCATCATTGTTTGTTCGATTGAGAACTTTGACCCTATGGGTGTGCATACCGGTGACTCCATTACCGTTGCGCCGGCGCAAACGCTGACCGACAAAGAATATCAAATCATGCGCAACGCCTCCTTTGCGATTATGCGTGAAATTGGCGTGCAAACCGGTGGCGCCAATGTGCAGTTCGGTATGAATCCAGTGGATGGGCGCACGGTGGTGATTGAAATGAACCCCCGGGTGTCGCGTTCATCAGCGCTGGCCTCTAAAGCAACCGGTTTTCCCATTGCTAAAATTTCGGCCAAGTTGGCGGTCGGCTATACCCTGGATGAGCTGGCGAATGACATTGTTGATGGACGCACACCGGCAGTGTTTGAGCCGACCATTGATTACGTCGTCACCAAGATGCCACGCTTTGCCTTTGAGAAGTTTCCCAAGGCCGATGCGCGCTTGACCACGCAGATGAAGTCCGTGGGTGAGGTGATGGCAATGGGGCGCACCTTCCAAGAATCCTTGCAGAAAGCCCTGCGAGGTTTGGAAGTGGGGGTTAACGGACTGGATGCGATTGTCGACCAGAACGATCCAGAGCTTGCCACTATTTTACGCCGTGAACTTACCGTGCCCGGTGCTGAGCGTATTTGGTATATCGCTGATGCCTTTCGTGCGGGCATGAGTCGTGATGAGATTCACCAATTAACCCAGATCGATCCGTGGTTCCTCGTGCAAATTGAGGACCTATATTTAGAGGCAGAACAGCTCAGACAAATGGGCTTTGCCCAACTGGATCGCGCTAACCTGCTGCGCCTAAAACGTAAAGGGTTTAGTGATGCACGTTTGGCAAAACTGCTCGCTGTTTCAGAAAAAGAAGTACGTGCGCGCCGTCAACAGTTCGAACTGTTCCCCGTGTATAAACGCGTGGATACCTGTGCAGGGCAGTTTGCTACCGATATCGCTTATATGTATTCCACCTATGAAGACGAGTGCGAAGCCGCGCCCTCAACGCGCGATAAAATTATGATTCTGGGTGGTGGCCCCAACCGTATTGGTCAGGGGATTGAATTTGATTATTGCTGCGTTCATGCGGCGCTAGCGTTACGTGAGGATGGTTATGAAACCATCATGGTCAACTGTAACCCAGAAACCGTTTCAACCGATTATGACACCTCCGATCGCCTGTATTTTGAGCCGGTCACTCTAGAAGATGTGCTGGAAATTGTGCGCATTGAGCAGCCAAAAGGCGTGATTGTGCAATACGGTGGGCAGACGCCCTTAAAAATTTGCCGTGCCTTACAGCAAGCTGGTGTGCCTATTATTGGTACCAGCCCCGATGCCATTGACCGTGCCGAAGACCGTGAGCGTTTCCAGCAGATGGTGCAGCGTTTACAGCTCAAACAGCCGCAAAACGCCACCGCGCGCAGTGAAGAAGAAGCCATTTTACACTCCAAAACCATCGGCTATCCGTTGGTGGTGCGTCCCTCCTATGTGTTAGGCGGGCGAGCCATGGAGATTGTTTATGATGAGGAAGAACTCAAGCGTTATATGCGTGATGCTGTGCAAGTCTCTAACGACAGCCCGGTGTTGCTGGATCACTTCCTGAACAGTGCCATTGAAGTAGATATTGATGCAATTTGTGATGGTAAACAAGTGGTTATCGGCGCAATTATGCAGCATATCGAACAAGCTGGCGTGCACTCGGGTGACTCCGCCTGCTCCTTACCGGCCTATTCATTGTCGCAAGCCGTGCAAGACCAAATTCGTGATCAGGTCAGCCGTATGGCGCTTGAGTTAGGCGTGCTGGGTTTGATGAACGTGCAGATGGCGGTGCAGGGCGAAGATATCTACGTGTTGGAAGTCAATCCGCGCGCTTCACGTACCGTACCTTTTGTGTCTAAGTGCATTGGCCAGTCGCTGGCGAAGGTCGCCGCACGCGTGATGGTGGGTAAGGCCTTGGCTGGAATTGGCTTCACTCAAGAGATCATTCCGCCGTTCTTTAGTGTGAAAGAAGCGGTGTTTCCCTTTGCTAAATTCCCCGGGGTTGATACTATTCTCGGGCCTGAGATGAAATCCACCGGTGAGGTGATGGGTGTCGGCGACAGTTTTTCTGAAGCCTTTGCCAAAGCCCAAATGGGTGCCGGTGAGACCTTACCTACCAGTGGCTGTGCTTTTATCAGTGTTCGTGATGATGATAAAGCCGATGTGGCCAAACTCGCGAAAGACCTGTTAGAACAAGGCTTTAGTGTGGTTGCTACCTCAGGTACGGCTAAGGTAATTGAAGCGGCGAATTTACAGGTTCGTCGTGTCAACAAGGTTACCGAAGGCCGGCCACATATTGTGGATATGATTAAAAACCAAGAAATTTCATTGATTATAAATACTACCGAGGGGCGTCAGTCCATTGCTGACTCCTTCTCGATTCGTCGTAACGCTTTGCAGAACAAAGTCTATATTGCCACCACTATGGCGGCAGGACAGGCGGTGTGTCAGGCGCTTAAATTCGGTCCGGAACGGACTGTGCGCCGACTGCAAGATTTACATGCAGGAATGAGTGTGTGAGTAAATATCCTATGACTGTTCTAGGAGCGAAAGCCCTAGAGCAGGAGCTAAAACATTTAAAAACCGTGATGCGCCCACAGATTACTGATGCCATTGCTACGGCACGTGAATTGGGTGATTTAAAGGAAAATGCTGAATACCATGCTGCCCGCGAGCAGCAAGGCATGGTTGAGGCGCGTATCCAAGATATCGAAGGGCGCTTATCCGCAGCGCAGATTATTGATGTTACTGCGCTGCCTTACACAGGAAAAGTTATTTTCGGTGTCACGGTAGAGCTGTGCAATCTGGATACGGATGAGACCGTGGTCTACCAGATTGTTGGTGAAGATGAGTCTGATTTTAAACAAAATAAAATATCAGTCACATCACCCATTGCGCGCGGATTGATTGGCAAGGAAGAGGGTGAAATCGCTGCAGTGCAAACACCTTCGGGGGTGGTTGAGTACGAAATCCTTGAGGTGAAACATATTTAAATTACGCATGCTGCATACCGCGGCAGTGATTTGGATGTTGGCGCAAACCCTTTGGGTGGGCGCTCATGCCAGTTATCTGCTGATTTTTATGCCAGCTTTGCAGCAAATTGGACTGGCGCCACTGTTGCTCAGTGAAGTGCATGCTGTTGTGCGCCCGGGGTTGTTGGTGTTAACGCTGATGGCTCTGGGCATACAAATACTTGCACTGTGGCGTAGCAAACCTTTAATGCAATGGATTACTGAGCTGCGTGGGCTGTTAGTAGTGATGGCTGTGGTGTTGTGTCTACTCTTGCTCGTTGCACAGTCGATGCAGCTAACGGCAGCGCCTTGGGCAAGACTTGCTTATGGTGGGTTGCTGAGTATGGGTTTATTACTGCTTATCCAACCATTGCCAGAAGCACCTACGCGGTAGATTTGACGGCGCTATAGTCCATGCAAAGCATACTTTTAATCTGACAAGTCGGGCTAAGGCCCGACCTGTAGAGGTATTTAAGTGCGTTGCAAATTGGATAGCTTGGGATTGGCTTTTGGGTTTTTGCGGTAAATAAGCGCCATCTTGCCGATGCTTTGCACTAAAATCGCGCTACTTTGTTGGCACAGTTCAGTTAAAATGGCCTGACGGTCTTCGCGTTCAGCGATACGCAGTTGAATTTTAATCAGCTCATGATCGTTGAGCGCGCGGTCTAATTCAGCCATTAGGTTTTCTTTTAAACCTTGCTCGGCGACAGTAACCACGGGCTTAAGATGATGGCCAATGGATTTAAAGTGTTTCTTTTGCTCTTGCGTGAGCGACATAATGGGCGACCTCTGAGTCGAAATGAATAATAAAGTTGGGGTATTTTACCCTAGTGAGTGCTAAGAGGTAAGCAGTGGCACGATCGAAAAGTAGCGGACGCTGGTTAAAGGAACATTTTGATGATCCTTACGTCAAAATGGCGCAAAGAGATGGGTATCGGTCCCGCGCCAGTTACAAGCTGTTAGAAATCCAAGAAAAAGATCGCATCATGCGCCCCGGTATGACCGTGGTTGACCTAGGCAGTGCGCCGGGAGGCTGGTCGCAGGTAGCTAGTCGCATCGTGGGTGAAAAAGGATGCATGATTGCATCCGATATTTTGCCCATGGACGGTATGGCCGATGTTGCTTTTATTCAAGGTGATTTTACCGAGCAAGAAGTGTTCGATAAAATCATGGCAGCCATCGATAATAAACCAGTGGATCTTGTAATTTCCGATATGGCCCCCAATATGAGTGGTATCAGGACAGCGGATCAGGCAGCAGCGATGTTGTTGTGTGAGCTAGCGCTTGATTTAGCTGTCAAAGTTTTACGTCCCGGTGGTGATTTTTTAATTAAGGTTTTCCATGGCGAAGGCTTTGATGAGTATCTAAAGGAAGTGCGGCAGCAGTTTGAAAAAGTACAGATGCGCAAGCCAGCTTCCTCAAGGGATCGTTCCCGCGAGCAGTACCTATTAGCGCGTGGTTTTCGCCCCTGAGTTTCATAATTCATTAATGCAATTTCATGTATAGTTACAACTGATTCTACGAAGCCGATTTAAATGGTGTAACTTTGTAGCGAAGTTTTTAAGTGTTGCGGGTTTAGCAGCAGAGGGTAGAAAGAAGTGAATGATTTAACCAAAAACCTACTGATGTGGATGGTGATTGCTGCTGTCTTAGTGACCGTGATGAATAATTTCTCCGCATCGCCTGACACTGGCAAGCTGAATTACAGCACCTTCATTGAAGAGGTTAATGCCGGTAAGGTGCAGCAAGTGACGGTCGATGGGTTCACCATCTCAGGCCGTCGTGCTGATGGTTCCAGTTTTGAAACTGTACGCCCCGCCATTCAGGATAACGGCTTGATGGGCGACCTGATAGATAACCAAGTGACCGTTGTTGGTAAACAACCAGAACGTCAAAGCATCTGGATGCAGCTATTGGTTGCCAGCTTTCCGATACTCATTATTTTTGCCATTATCATGTTCTTTATGCGTCAAATGCAGGGTGGCGCTGGCGGTAAAGGCGGGCCGATGAGCTTTGGTAAAAGCAAGGCGCGCTTGATGGCTGAAGATCAAATTAAAACCACACTGGCCGATGTCGCCGGTTGTGATGAAGCCAAGGAAGAAGTGGGTGAGCTGGTTGAATTCTTGCGCGATCCAACGCGTTTTCAGCGCTTAGGCGGTAAAATTCCTCGCGGCGTGTTGATGGTGGGTCAGCCCGGTACAGGTAAAACCCTGCTGGCTAAGGCTATCGCCGGTGAAGCAAAAGTTCCTTTCTTTACTATTTCCGGTTCCGACTTTGTGGAAATGTTTGTTGGTGTGGGTGCATCGCGAGTGCGCGATATGTTCGAGCAAGCGAAAAAGCACGCACCTTGCATTATTTTTATTGATGAAATTGATGCGGTCGGTCGTCATCGTGGTGCCGGTATGGGCGGCGGTAACGATGAGCGTGAGCAAACCCTAAACCAGTTGCTGGTGGAGATGGATGGATTTGAAGACAACGACGGCGTGATTGTGATTGCCGCGACCAACCGTCCCGATGTGCTTGACCCTGCTTTGCTGCGCCCAGGTCGTTTTGACCGTCAAGTGGTGGTGAGCTTGCCAGATATCCGTGGTCGTGAGCAAATTCTGCAAGTTCATATGCGTAAAGTGCCGCTAAATGAGGATGTGGACGCGGCGGTTATTGCTCGTGGTACGCCGGGCTTCTCTGGTGCCGATTTAGCTAACCTGGTTAACGAAGCTGCCTTGTTTGCCGCGCGTTTTGATCAGCGCTTGGTGGGCATGAAAGAGTTCGAGTTGGCGAAAGATAAAATCATGATGGGCGCTGAGCGCAAATCCATGGTGATGTCGGAAAAAGAAAAGCTTAATACCGCATACCATGAAGCAGGTCATGCCATTGTGGGTCGTTTAGTTCCAGAACATGATCCTGTGTATAAAGTGTCTATTATTCCTCGTGGGCGCGCCTTGGGTGTCACTATGTTCTTGCCTGAGGAGGATCGCTACAGTTTGTCCAAGCGCGGTATTATCAGCCAAATTTGCTCCCTGTACGGCGGTCGTATTGCTGAGGAAATGACGCTAGGTTTTGAGGGTGTAACAACGGGTGCTTCTAATGACATTATGCGCGCCACGCAATTAGCACGAAATATGGTGACCAAGTGGGGCCTGTCAGAAAAGCTTGGGCCTTTGCTGTATGCCGAAGACGAAAACGAAAACTACCTAGGCCGTGGCGGCAACAGTCACATGGGTAAGGTGTCCGCTGAAACAGCTAAGCTTATCGACCAAGAAGTGCGCGGCATCATTGACGACTGTTATGAAACAGCCAAGCGTATTCTGGTCGAGAATCGTGACAAGCTGGATACTATGGCCGATGCGCTGATGAAATATGAAACCATCGATAGCGATCAAATCGACGACATTATGTCCGGTCGTACAGTGCGTGAGCCGAAGGATTGGTCAGGTGATAGCACACCGCCGCCAAGTGCCAACGCTGAAAAGCCGAGCGAGCCAGAGTCACGTCCTGAAGCGCCTATAGGTGGCCCTGCAGGCGAACATTAATCGTTCAGTGCGCCTCTCCGGTTGGCGAGGCGCAGCTTAAGGAATAGCATGCACAGCCGAATTTTGCGTTGTGGTCAACATAGCTTAGATCTCTCTGTGCCCCATGTGATGGGCATTCTCAATATTACCCCCGACTCTTTTTCAGATGGCGGCTGCTATAATCATTTTGAGCAGGCGCTAACGCGCGCCCGAGAAATGGTGCAAGCAGGTGCCAGTATCATTGATATTGGTGGCGAGTCCACCCGCCCCGGCGCGCAGACTGTAACTATTGAGCAAGAGCTTGAGCGTGTAGTTCCTTTGGTTGAAGCCATAACCAAAGAGCTGGATGTCATTGTCTCTGTTGACACCTCCACACCGCAAGTGATGCGTGAAAGCGCCAAGCTGGGTGCAGGTCTTATCAATGATGTGCGCGCTTTACGTCGTGAGGGTGCTGTGCAAGCAGCGGCTGAGACGGGCTTACCTGTGTGTCTTATGCATATGCGTGGGGAGCCGCAGAATATGCAAGATGCACCGCACTATGAGAATGTTGTAGCGGAAGTTGTCGCCTTTCTGCGTGAGCGTATCCAACTTTGTAATCAGGCAGGAATTCCCAGTGACAAACTGCTGATTGACCCCGGTTTTGGTTTTGCGAAAAACCTGTCACATAATTTAGAGTTATTTAACCGTTTAACTGAATTGCAGCAATTAGAGTTGCCGATGCTGGTAGGCGTGTCACGTAAAAGCATGATTGGTCAGATAGTGGACAAGCCCGTAGCCGAGCGCCTATATGGCAGCTTGGCTTTAGCCGTGATGGCTTTAGAGCGTGGCGCCAATATTTTGCGCGTGCATGACGTGACAGCTACTATGGATGCAGTTAAAATTTTTCAAGCAGTGCGAACAGCCTAGGAAAGAATAATAATGAGCAGAAAATACTTTGGTACTGATGGGATTCGTGGTCGCGTTGGGGAACACCCCATCACCCCGGAATTTATGCTGAAGCTTGGCTGGGCAGCTGGCATGGCGTTTCGCAAGCAAGGACGTTGCCGGATTTTAGTAGGTAAAGATACGCGCATTTCAGGCTATATGTTTGAGTCAGCACTGCAAGCAGGTTTGTCGGCTGCCGGTGCGGATGTCATGCTGCTGGGTCCTATGCCCACGCCTGGTATTGCCTATCTGGCACGTACCTTTAAAGCTGAGGCGGGCATTGTTATCAGCGCCTCACATAACCCACACTATGATAACGGTATTAAGTTTTTCTCATCCGATGGTAAAAAACTACCCGATGAGCTTGAAGAGATGATCGAAGAACTAATCGAAGCACCCATGCAGGTTGTGGAGTCAGAGCATCTAGGTAAAGCGTTTCGGGTGAACGATGCCGCAGGTCGTTATACCGAGTTTTGTAAAAGCAGTGTGCCGACGAGCAGTGATTTTTCAGGCTTAAAGGTGGTAATAGATTGCGCACACGGTGCCACCTATAAGATCGCTCCTAATGTGTTTAGCGAGCTGGGTGTTGAGGTTATCAGCATTGCCAACCAGCCCGATGGTGTGAATATCAACCATGGTGTTGGTGCAACGGATTTGGGTGCTTTGCAAAAAGCAGTGGTCGAGCACAGTGCAGATTTCGGTATTGCTTTTGACGGTGATGGCGACCGTGTGCAGATGGTTGACCATACCGGCGCAATTCTTGATGGCGATGATTTGCTGTTTATCATTGCCACAGATGTTCAGGAGCGCGATCGTCTGCCAGAAGGTACAGGTGTAGTCGGTACGTTAATGAGTAACTACGGACTTGAGTTGGCATTAAAAGAGCGTGGTATTCCTTTTGTGCGCGCCAAAGTTGGTGACCGCTATGTCATGCAGGAAATGCAGGAGCGTAACTGGATTTTAGGCGGTGAAAGTTCGGGGCATATTCTCTGTACACAGCATCACACGACCGGTGACGGAATTATTGCCGCTTTACAGGTTATCTTGGCGTTAAAGCGTCGCGGGCAAAGTTTGGCAAAAGAGCGTTTGGCATGGAAAAAGTTGCCACAAACATTAATTAATGTGCGCTATACCAGCACCGACCAAGATCCCGTTGAGCATCCAGATGTTCAGGCTGTTTGCGAACAGGTAACCAAAGCAATGGCTGGAAGTGGGCGAGTGTTGTTGCGTAAATCAGGCACTGAGCCACTAGTGCGCGTGATGGTTGAAGGTCAGGACGAAGCTGAGGTAATGCGCTATGCACAGCAGCTTGCACAAGCGGTTGAGCGTGCCTGTCAGTGATTTTACTTGCATCAAATGCGCTGCTTGAGTAACATCTGCACCCACTTTAGAACATGAGGTCTATTATGCGTCGTCCGATGGTTGCTGGTAATTGGAAAATGAACGGCACCCTGCAGAGCGTTGCAGACTTGCTAAGTGCTTTAAAGGGCGAGAAATTGCCTGAAAATATTGATGTAGCGGTTTTCCCAAGTTTGCCCCATTTGCAGCTTGCGCAGCAAAGCTTGCAGGATTCAAAAATTCAGCTTGGTGCACAAGACTGTGCAGTACAGTTGGAAGAGGGTGCGCTGACAGGCGAAACCTCAGCAATGCAATTGCGTGATTTAAATTGCGGTCTGGTATTAGTCGGTCATTCTGAAAGAAGAGAGTTGCAATCTGAAGATGATCAGGTAATATGCCGCAAATTTATTGCCGCACAGGCGGCAGGTATGACGCCGATTTTATGTGTGGGTGAAACCTTGGCGCAGCGAGAGCAAGGTCAAGCAATCAGTACGGTAGCAGCGCAAGTAGATGCGGTAATTGCTGGTGCAGGTGTGCAGGCTTTGAGTAAAGCAGTTTTGGCCTATGAGCCAGTTTGGGCGATTGGTACGGGTTTAACCGCGACGCCTGAGCAGGCGCAGGAAGTGCATGCAGCTTTGCGTGAACATATAGCAAGCTACGATGCAGAAATAGCTCAACAACTAAGAATTTTATACGGTGGTAGTGTGAAGGCGGCTAATGCAGTAGAGCTTTTCACGCAGAAAGATATCGATGGCGGGCTGATTGGCGGCGCCTCACTTAAAGCAGATGAATTTGGTGCGATCTGTCGCGCCGCAGGTAACTAAAATGCTGGAAACGGTCATAATTATTGCTCACCTTGTAGTTGCGATTGCAATTGTTGGATTTGTATTGATTCAGCAGGGCAAGGGTGCAGAAGCAGGTGCTTCATTTGGTTCAGGTGCTTCAGCGACCGTGTTTGGTGCGCAGGGTACAGGAAATTTCTTTAGTCGCTTAACTGCGATTTTGGCAGCAGTGTTTTTTGCTACTAGTTTGGGCTTGGCTTATTATGCCAAGCAGCAATCCAAGGGTGTAGATGGCCTAGGTTTGCCGCCAGCGGTACAAGAAATATCTAATGATGCAGCGCTGCAAGAAAATAAAACTACGGATGTTCCGCAGCTCGAAACAAAAGAAAGCAGTGAAGATAGTATTCCGCAGTTAGATTAAGTGTTTTGCCGAGGTGGTGGAATTGGTAGACACGCTACCTTGAGGTGGTAGTGGCCTAAAGGCTGTAGGGGTTCGAGTCCCCTTCTCGGTACCAATTAAAACAAAGCCCGCAAGTAGCGGGCTTTGTTGTTTGCTTGACTTTGTTGGCGTGCAGAGGTAGAATTTGCGCCGACTTTAGAAGTTGGCTAGCGTGATTTTGTGGCCAATCCAGTTGGCACAAAGCTAGATGAATTTTAAAGCCCCTGTATAGGGGCTTTTTGTTACCCCTTAGCTTTGTTGCGTAGATATTATGGGCCTAGTGCCCTTTTTTTATTTTTGGTTAATGGCTAGTTGCGGAGGCCGGATGACTAAGCTGCAAAAATTGCAGGACTTGTTGGCACCAATCGTTGAGGCGTTAGAGTTTCAGTGTTGGGGTGTTGAGTTTATATCTCAGGGACGCCATTCCGTATTGCGCATTTATATTGAGCATGAAAATGGCATTACGGTAGATAACTGTGAGCTTGTCAGTCGACAGCTCAGCGCCGTGTTGGATGTAGAGGACCCAGTGAGTGGAGAGTATACGTTGGAAGTTTCCTCGCCTGGCATGGATCGTCCTTTATTTACCCTAGAGCAGTATGCTGCGTATGTAGGGCAGCAGGTAAAGATTAAGCTCAGAGCGCCTGTTGAAGAACGGCGCCATTACCAAGGAATGATACGCGGGATTGAAGAAGATGATGTGGTTGTTCAGGTAGATAGCTATGAATACCTACTGCCTTTTGAGTTAATTGAAAAAGCAAATATTGTCCCTAATTATTGACTAATAAAATGGTCTAGCTGTTTAGGCTAAAGCGTGTGAGGCATGCGATGAGCAAAGAAATTTTACTGGTAGTGGAATCAGTTTCTAATGAAAAAGGCGTACCGCCCGGAGATATTTTTCAGGCATTAGAAATTGCATTGGCAACCGCAACCAAAAAGAACTATGAAGATGAAGTTGAGCTGCGTGTAGAGATCGACAGACAAACCGGCAACTACGAAACATTTCGTAGCTGGCATGTGGTTGATGACGAGCACTTAGAAGATCCAGCTTACCAATACACACCAGATATGCTGCCTGAGAAATATCAGGATAAAGTGGTCGGCGATGTAATCGAAGAGTTGGTTGATTCGATAGAGTTTGGTCGTATTGCGGCACAAACTGCTAAACAGGTAATTGTACAGAAAGTACGAGAAGCTGAGCGTGCGCAAATTATTGAAGCCTACCGTAGCAAGCTAGGTGAGATTATCTTAGGTACGGTGAAAAAAGCTTCCCGTGATAACGTAATCATTGATTTGGGTAATAACGCTGAGGCCATTTTGGGTCGCGACGATATTATTCCGCGTGAAAACTTCCGCGTCGGCACACGAGTTCGTGCCTACTTAAAAGAAATTCGTCAGGATAACCGTGGTTCTCAGTTAATCCTGTCGCGTACAGCGCCTGAAATGATTATGGAACTATTCCGTATCGAAGTGCCTGAGATTTCTGAAGGCTTAATTGAGATTATGGCGGCTGCACGTGACCCAGGTTCACGTGCGAAAATAGCTGTTCGTTCTAAAGACAAGCGTATCGACCCGCAAGGTGCTTGTATTGGTATGCGTGGTTCTCGCGTGCAAGCGGTCACCACGGAGTTAAGCGGTGAGCGTGTAGACATAGTGCTTTGGGATGAAAACCCTGCACAGTTCGTTATCAACGCCATGGCTCCTGCTGATGTAGTGGCTATTATCGTTGATGAAGATGCGCATGCTATGGATATTGCTGTAAGTGAGGAAGACCTTGCCAAAGCCATTGGCCGCGGCGGTCAGAACGTACGCTTGGCATCACAGCTGAGCGGCTGGACGCTCAATGTAATGACTGATACAGACATTCAAGAGCGTCAGCAGCAAGAAGCAGGTGATACCCTGCGGATGCTTATTGATGAACTGGAAGTTGATGAAGACGTAGCACAGGTCTTGGTTGAAGAGGGTTTTACCACCCTAGATGAAGTAGCTTATGTGCCCATGGAAGAGATGTTGGAAATTGATGGTTTTGATGAAGACATCGTTAAAGAGCTTCGCGCTCGTGCCAAGGACAGGCTGCTATCACGTGCAATTGCTACCGAAGAAAAGCTAGCAGATAACCAACCAGCACAAGATTTGCTTGATTTGGAAGGTATGACAAAAGAGTTAGCGGTTGAATTGGCAGCACGTGGTGTAATGAATCGTGAAGATCTTGCCGAGCAATCCATCGACGAATTGCTAGATATTAGCGGTATGAATGAAGAAAATGCCGGCAAGTTAATCATGTCCGCCCGCGCCCATTGGTTTGAATAAGCACGTTGCGGCTTGAGGAGAGAAATTCATGACGCAAGTCACAGTTAAAGAACTGGCTACAACAGTTGATACCCCAGTTGAGCGGTTACTACAGCAGATGCACGAAGCTGGGTTACCTCACACGGATAAGGACCAGGCTGTTAGTGATGCCGAGAAACAAAAACTATTGGCTTTTTTACAGCACGGTGCTGGAGAGAGGTCAGAGCAATCCAAGAAAATTACGTTGCAGCGCAAAACGACCACGACTATTCGTGCGCCTGGCAGCAAAACGATCAGTGTTGAAGTGCGTAAAAAACGTACCTATGTAAAGCGCAGCCCAGAAGAACTGGAAGCTGAAAAGCAGAAAGAGCTCGAGCAGCAACAAGCAGCGCAAGCGGCTGCCAGCCCTAAAGTGCCTGAGGAAGCAGCAGAAGTTGCAGTAGAAGCTCCTGTTGCGCAAGCTGCTCAACCAGCCACTCAAGCAAAAGCAGCGCCGCAAGAACCTGCTGTTGAGCCGGTACAAAAAGCAGAGGTTAAACCTGCTGCTGCAGCGCCTGCAGTAACAGATACCAAACAGCCTGAGCGCAAAAAAGAAGAGCCGCCACGTCGTCCCGCCAAGCGCGAAGAAGACGAGCGTCGTGACCGTAAACCTGCGCCACGTTTGGCTAAGCCAAAAATCGCTTTACGCGATGATGAAGATGAAGGTCGTGGCCGTGGTCGCGGTCGTGGTCGTGGTAAATCTAAAAAGCGTAACGAGCATGGTTTCCATACCCCAACTGGCCCACTAGTGCGTGAAGTGCGTGTTGGTGAGACCATTACCGTTGCTGAGCTGGCCGCGCAGATGTCAGTTAAAGGCGTTGAGGTGGTTAAGTTTATGTTTAAGCTTGGCTCACCTGTGACCATTAACCAAGTCTTGGATCAAGAGACAGCCATTCTGATTGCGGAAGAGATGGGTCACAAGGTTAAGCGTGTTAGCGATGACGTGCTTGAAGAACAGTTGGCTCAATCCATTCTGTTAGAGGGTGAAGCTATTCAGCGCGCACCTGTAGTAACAGTGATGGGTCACGTTGACCACGGTAAAACCTCTTTGCTTGACTACATTCGTCGCGCCAAAGTAGCAACCGGTGAGGCCGGTGGTATTACCCAGCACATTGGTGCGTATCACGTTAAGACTGAAGGCGGCATGATTACCTTCTTGGATACCCCAGGTCACGCGGCCTTTACCGCCATGCGTGCACGTGGTGCCAAGGCGACCGATATCGTTATTCTGGTCGTTGCTGCTGATGATGGCGTGATGCCGCAAACGATTGAAGGTATTCAGCACGCAAAAGCGGCTGGTGTACCTATCATTGTTGCAGTTAACAAAATTGATAAGCCTGACGCAGACCCGGATCGCATTAAAAATGATCTAGGTGTTCATGGCGTGATTCCAGAAGAGTGGGGCGGTGATACCCAGTTTGTCCATGTTTCGGCCAAACAAGGTACCGGCATTGATGAGCTGCTAGAGTCGGTATTGCTACAGTCAGAAGTGTTAGAACTGACTGCCATCCCAAGTGCTTCAGGTCGTGGTGTAGTGATTGAATCGCGTCTAGATAAAGGCCGCGGCCCAATAGCCTCTGTATTAGTACAGAACGGTACGCTACGCCAAGGTGATATGGTGCTTGTTGGTGTCAACTTTGGCCGCGTGCGTGCCATGTTGGATGAAAACGGCAAGCCGATCAAAGAAGCAGGTCCTTCGATTCCCGTCGAAATTCTAGGTCTGGACGGTACACCCGAAGCCGGTGACGAGATGACCGTAGTGACGGACGAGCGTAAAGCACGTGAAATCGCACTCTTTCGTCAAGGCAAGTTCCGCGAAGTTAAGTTGGCGCGTGCCTCTGCAGGCAAGTTAGAAAACATGTTTGAAAACATGGGCCAAGATGAAAAGAAAGTGCTTAACATCGTGGTTAAGGCTGACGTACGCGGTACTTTAGAAGCGCTGCAGTCCTCCTTGTCTGAGCTAGGTAACGACGAAGTTGAAGTGTGCATTGTTGCTGGCGGTGTAGGTGGTATTAACGAAAGTGATGCAAACCTAGCACTGGCTTCAAATGCGGTAATTTTCGGCTTTAACGTTCGTGCTGATGCCAGTGCGCGCAAAATTGTTGAGACCGAAAGTCTTGATATGCGCTACTACAACATCATCTACGACATTATCGAAGACGTTAAGAAAGCGCTCTCCGGTATGCTAGGTAGTGATGTGCGTGAGCAGATCGTGGGTATCGCAGAAGTACGTGACGTGTTCCGCTCACCAAAAATTGGTGCAATTGCCGGTTGTATGGTGACCGAAGGTACCGTCTTGCGTAGCCGTCCAATCCGCGTATTGCGTGATGATGTAGTAATCTTTGAAGGCGAGCTGGAATCCTTGCGCCGCTTTAAAGATGACGTCAGCGAAGTGCGTGCCGGTATGGAATGTGGTATCGGTGTGAAGAGCTATAACGACGTACGTCCAGGCGATAAAATCGAAGTCTTTGAAAAAATCGAAGTCGCTCGTACACTTTAAGTTACAACCCCAAACCAAACGGCACGTTCTTTTGAGCGTGCCGTTTGCCGCTTATAGGTAAATCTATGGCAAAGCAATACAGCCGTGCCCAGCGTGTGGGCGATCAGATTCAAAGAGAACTAGCGATGCTCATCCCGCGCGAAGTTAAAGACCCGCGTTTAGGTTTTATCACCGTCACAGGTGTGGATGTCAGTCGTGATATGGGACATGCAAAAGTGTTTATCACCCTGATGAATAACGACAGCGCAGAAGACATTGAGCAAAACCTAGAGGTGCTGAGCGAAGTGGCGGGTTATTTACGCATGTTATTGGGTAAATCCATGAAATTGCGTAGTGTGCCGCAGCTGCATTTCCGCTATGACGAAAGTATCAGTCGCGGTGCTTATATGTCTGCGCTGATTGAAAAGGCCGTCGCCAGCGACCGTAGTGATGAACCCGCGGGTGGAGACGAGTAAGTGACGCAACAGGTTAAACGCAAGCGCCGCAGCGTCAGCGGTATTTTGTTACTGGATAAACCCATAGGTTTTAGCTCCAACGGCGCACTGCAAAAAGTTCGCTGGTTGATCAATGCTGAAAAAGGTGGACATACCGGCAGCCTTGACCCTTTAGCTACCGGGGTTTTACCCCTGTGCTTTGGTGAGGCAACCAAGTTCTCGCGCTATTTGCTGGATGCAGATAAAAGCTACGAAGCGCTGATTCGTCTTGGAGTTACTACTGATACAGCAGATGGTGAAGGTCGTGTGCTGGAGCAAAAAGAAGTTCAGTGTACGCAGGTCGATGTGGAAGCCGTGTTGCCGCAGTTTCGTGGTGACATTATGCAAGTGCCACCCATGTATTCAGCGCTGAAAAAAGACGGCCAGCCGTTGTATAAGTTGGCCCGTGCCGGTGAGGTGGTTGAACGCAAGCCACGTCCTGTGCATATAGCAGAGCTGGAGTTGTTGGATTTGCAGGGTGATCTATTGCGTGTGCATGTCGCGTGCAGTAAAGGCACCTATATTCGTACGTTAGCCGAAGACATTGGTAACGCGCTGGGTTGCGGTGCTCATGTGGCTGAGTTAAGACGCACCAGTGCGGGTCCTTTTTCGCTTGCACAAACGGTGACTTTAGACGAGCTAATCAAGCTGCAAGAAGAATCGGGTAGCGAAGCTCTAGATCAGTACTTGTTGTCCTCTGATACAGGATTGCTGGATTGGCCTAAAGTCGAGCTGACGGAACATACAGCGTTTTTTTGGCAGAATGGTCAACCAGTACGTTCGCCCAGCGCACCCAGCAGTGGTTTGGTGCGTGTGTACAACCACAAACATGAGTTTATCGGCGTAGCCGAAATTGATGATGACGGACAGGTTGCACCAAGGCGCCTAATTCGGTCACAATAGCGTCTTTCTAATTGCAGTAAATGCAGTAGAAATTTAAGGGTGGCTGTTGGCAGGCGCGGTCATACCTATTTTATTAGTACGGGATTATCCCGGCCTGTCCATATTAAGGAGCCAATCATGGCACTAAGCGTTGAAGAAAAAGCCCAAATCGTTAGCGAGTACCAGCAAGCTGCAGGTGATACAGGTTCTCCAGAGGTGCAGGTTGCACTTTTGACTGTAAACATCAACAAGCTGCAAGGACACTTCAAAGAAAACAAAAAAGATCATCACTCACGTCGTGGTCTGATTCGTATGGTTAACCAGCGTCGTAAGCTGTTGGACTATTTGAAGGGTAAAGACCTGTCTCGCTACGCGGCATTAATTGCCCGTCTGGGTCTGCGTCGCTAAGTTGTAGTGACGTGATACAAAAGCTGGTGACTTGGAGTACGGCAGTATTGTATGCCGCTGCGCTTCGGGCACCAGCTTTTGCTTTTTAAAAGACAGCAAGTATTTGGTTAGAACTGTTTGGGCCGTTACCCAGCAGGTCTGCGATTTCCCCCAAAGGCAACATAAGAGAAGGAAACTACCGTGAATCCGGTTATTAAAACATTTGAATTTGGTCAATCGACCGTAACTTTAGAAACAGGCCGCATCGCGCGTCAAGCGTCTGGTGCAGTTCTGGTAACAGTAGATAACGACGTATCAGTGTTAGTCACCGTAGTGGGCGCTAAGCAAGCTGACCCAAGCAAGGACTTTTTCCCACTGTCCGTGCATTACCAAGAAAAAACCTACGCAGCAGGTAAAATCCCTGGTGGCTTTTTCAAGCGTGAAGCGCGTCCATCAGAAAAAGAAACGCTGACCTCGCGTCTTATCGACCGTCCAATCCGTCCATTATTCCCTAATGGCTTTAACAACGAAGTACAGGTTATCTGTACGGTAGTGTCCACCAATAAAAAGACCGATCCAGATATCGCCGCTATGCTTGGTACTTCTGCAGCGCTGGCTATTTCAGGCATTCCGTTTAAAGGTCCTATTAGTGCTGCACGCGTAGGCTTCCACCCTGAGACCGGTTACATCCTTAACCCAAGCTACGAACAGCTCGAAGCATCCTTGCTCGACATGGTTGTTGCTGGTACTGAAGATGCCGTGTTGATGGTTGAGTCAGAAGCACAGGAGTTAACCGAAGACCAAATGCTGGGTGCAGTACTCTATGCCCACGAAGAATCACAGGTGGCTATTCAAGCCATCAAAGAATTCGCCGCTCTGGCAGCTAAGCCTACTTGGGACTGGCAGCCAAAAGCAGAAAATACTGCTTTGTTGGATGCGATTCGCAATCAGTTTGGCGAGGAAATTTCCAAGGCATACACCATCACAATTAAACTTGACCGTTATGCTCGCTTAGGCGAGATACGTGATCAAGCGATTGCCCAGCTGGTTAACGAAGACGCTGAACAAGGTCCAAGCGTTCAAGAAGTTAAAGATGCGTTTGGTGAGATCGAATACCGCACCGTGCGTGAAAACATCGTTAACGGTAAGCCACGTATTGATGGTCGTGACGGCCAAACGGTACGTCCGCTGAATATCGAAGTCGGTGTGCTGAGTAAAACCCATGGTTCATCCTTGTTTACCCGTGGCGAAACACAAGCACTGGTAGTGGCGACTTTGGGTACTGCCCGTGATGCGCAGTTCTTGGATACGCTCGAAGGCGAGAAGCGTGACCACTTCATGCTGCACTACAACTTCCCTCCGTACTCCGTAGGTGAGTGTGGTCGTATGGGTGCTACGGGTCGTCGTGAAATTGGTCACGGTCGTCTAGCCCGTCGTGGTTTGGCAGCGATGTTGCCAAGCGTTGATGATTTCCCGTACACCGTTCGCGTCGTGTCTGAAATTACCGAATCCAACGGTTCTAGCTCCATGGCCTCTGTGTGTGGTGCGTCCTTAGCACTGATGGATGCGGGTGTCCCTATGAAAGGCCCAGTGGCGGGTATCGCCATGGGTCTGGTAAAAGAAGGCGAAAAATTTGCCGTCTTAACCGACATCTTGGGTGACGAAGACCACTTGGGCGACATGGACTTCAAGGTTGCTGGTACCGCTCTGGGTGTAACCGCACTGCAGATGGACATCAAGATTGAAGGCATCAACGAAGAAATTATGGAAATTGCCCTTAATCAGGCACACACCGCACGTATCGATATTCTGAATCAGATGAATCAGGTATTGGCTGCATCACGCACCGAAGTGTCTGAAAACGCACCGTCCATGCTGACCATGCGTATTGATGCTGACAAAATCCGTGATGTGATTGGTAAAGGCGGCGCAACCATTCGTGCCATCTGTGAAGAAACCAATGCTTCTATCGATATCGAAGACGACGGTTCCATCAAAATCTTTGGTGAAACGAAAGAAGACGCTATTGCAGCACGCGACCGCGTGTTGAGCATTACCGCCGAAGCCGAGATTGGTAAAATTTACCACGGTAAGGTTGAGCGTATTGTCGACTTTGGTGCGTTTGTAAACATTCTGCCTGGCAAAGACGGTTTGGTGCATATCTCCATGATCAGCAATGAGCGTGTAGAAAAAGTAACTGACTACCTGAAAGAAGGCGAGATGATTGATGTATTGGTGCTGGACGTGGACAACCGCGGCCGTATCAAGTTGTCAATTAAGGATGTTGCGGCGGCTAAGGCCGAACAAGCCGAACAAGCTTAACGCTGAAATAAAAGGCCACCTTCGGGTGGCCTTTTGCATTAAAGGGCTAAACCAGCCTTGAATAAGCCACGCTGCAACACATATCTTGACGTGTAAACAACTCGCAGCCAACATCGGCTGTATCTGTTGTGCAGAGACCCTTATGAGTATTCAATTAATTACCTTTGACTTGGATGACACCCTTTGGTCGGTGCAACCAGTGATTGCCCAAGCTGAACAGCGGCTACAGGAGTGGCTGGCACAACAAGCGCCGCACCTGGGTGTGGTTGATGTGCCACGCTTACACAGCCTGCGTGCCGCCGTACTGCGTCAAACGCCCGAGTTAGTACACCGCGTCAGTGAGCTTAGATACCAGGTTTTATTAAGCGCCTGCTTAGAAGCCGGTGATGCTTTACCTGTGGCGCAGGAAACGGCTGAGGCCGCCTTCCAGGTGTTTCTGAGCGCCCGCCAAAACGTACAGTTGTATGCGGATGCCAAACCGGTATTAGGGCAGTTAGCACAGAGTTTTGTTCTAGGTGCGCTCAGCAATGGTAATGCCGATGTGCGTCGAGTAGGTTTGGCGGATTATTTTAGCTTTGCCCTGAGTGCTGATGCGCTGGGTGTAAGCAAGCCTGACCCCAGTGTATTTCAAGCCGCGTTAGCGCGAGCGCAGATCCCAGCCCAGCGTGCCGTGCATATAGGCGACAACCCCCATGATGATATTTTTGGTGCGCAGCGCGTTGGCATGCGTACCATTTGGTTTAATCCACAGCAACAACCATGGCAAGGCGAACGCGCCCCAGATGCACAGGTGCAAAGCCTCAGCCAATTACCGCAAACCCTACTTGCGTTGCAACAGGAATAATCATGTCTGAGCAAGATGTGCAAATACTCGAACGAGAAGTCTGTTATCAGGGGTTTTACCGGCTAGAAAAGCTCAGTCTGCGCCACAGGCTGTTTTCCGGTGCGATGGGACCCGCAATCAGCCGTGAGCTGTTTGTTCGCCATAACGCCGTGTGCGTGCTGCCCTATGATCCGCAGACCGACACCCTGGTGTTGCTGGAACAGTTTCGCATCGGTGCGCTAGATAATCGCGCGCATCCCTGGTTGCTGGAAATAGTTGCAGGACTGATTGATGAGGGTGAGCAACCAGAGCAAACGGCAGCACGCGAGGCGCAGGAAGAGGTCGGCTTGGAGTTTACTCAGCTGATTCCCATCATGCAGTATTACCCTTCCCCCGGTGGTTCTGATGAGCGCGTGCATCTTTATTTGGGTTTGTGCTCAACGGCAGGAGTGGATGGGCGAGTCATGGGTGTGGCCGCAGAGAGCGAAGACATTCGCGCACGGGTGGTTAGTTTTGCTCAAGCGATGCACATGCTGGAAACCGGCAAAATCGACAACGCCGCCAGCATTATCACCCTGCAATGGTTGGCAATGAATAAAGCCAAGTTTACTTAACCAGCAAAGCCAAGCCATTGGCCTGCTTTCTAAAACCCGCTGGCGCGCGGCACGGATTACCAAGCTAGCTCAAGCGTTGCCGGCAAAGTCCAATTGGAATGCCCCCCTAAAGTTGGACTGCTTCAACTCTAGGAGATGAAGCTATGTCTAAACCGAAACATGGCAGCCGCTTTCAGTTAAAAGCGGTTCAGGGGTTTCTGGCCAGTGGTTTAAGTGCCACGCAGTACTCCCAACAAAACAATTTATGCCGCAGTACTCTTTGTTCTTGGGCTCGACGTTACCAAGA
>Ga0172382_10001507_pt1 | contig 41561 bp, 53 predicted proteins | sample Leawel138RmetaG_FD_122245 | JGI IMG/M metagenome (GOLD analysis project Ga0172382, IMG submission 122245) | Leachate microbial communities from a municipal landfill in Southern Ontario, Canada - Leachate well 138R metaG | ecosystem: Engineered > Solid waste > Landfill > Unclassified | place...
GCCATCGGTCGCCGGTCGCCTTCGCCAGGCAGTACGTCCTGGCATCCGCGTCGGCAATGCCGTAGCAGGAGCTGGTATTTGCAAGCAAGGGGGGGGCACACGCTTGCATAGCCACTAGGCCGATAGCGGAAATCAGCAGGCCGGGCGCGAAAATTTTGATCAGGTATGCGGTCATGTTGCGATATTACTCAAAAAAGAGAGTCCTGTGAATCCTTGGCGTTCAAAAATGCGGCAACGCCGGTATCGTCCAGGCCTTCCATGGGGCTGGTCATCATGTCGCGTAGCCCGTATTTTTTCTGCAGCCGCTCCCGCGCGCGGTGGACTTCTGGATGATCGGCGACGCCATCGATCAGCTCGACGTCGTTTTTCTGCCCTGTCCTGAATATCCGGCCGTTGCGCTGGGCATGCGTCATAGCGGTCTGCGGTGTGTCGTACTGATAGAGCCACTGGCCGCGCTGGACGTTCATGCCCGTGGCGCCGGCATCGGACGCCACCAGTATGTCGGCCTCGGCCTCGCCCTGCTCCGGGTTGAACGCCATGCGCTTTCGATCCTTTTCTTGGCCGCTGTCGGCGCCGGTGATGGTTGCGACGCGGTGCCCTTCTTTCTGCAACCGCTCCGTGATCATTTTCACGGCCTCCAGGTTGCGGGCGAACACCACGCCGGGCTTCCCTTTACGTTCGGCGGCATGCTTGGCGATATCGTCAACCAGGGGATTGTCGGGGTGCGTGTTGATTACTCGCTGGATGGCGGAGGACTTCATGATACCCAGGGACTGCTGCAACCCGGCGGCAATGTCCTTGTGCTGGTCTTCTGGCGCGCCCTCGAACGACGTCGGCGATATCGCCTTCATGGCGTCAACGTCCACGCGGCCTTCCATGCGCGCGATCCTGGCGGCAGAGAAATGGCCGTCCAGTTCCGCCAGCGCTTTGTTTTGCCCCTCGGACAGCTGAACTTTCGACTCCTTGCGGTCGGCTGCGACGTCGGGATCGATCTTGCTGGGGTAGACGTGCCTGGCCATCTCGCGGCGCAGCGCATCCTTTGACGCCAGGGTATCGGCGCCATAGCGGCGCATAAAGGCGGCGCGATCGTTGTAGCGTTCAGGATCCATCTTCGACATCATGTCGAACACCTCGGAGGCGTCATTTTTTACCGGATCCCCACTGGCGGCCAAATAATACGGGGTGTGCGCCGACATGGCGTCGACCACATTGGCCAGCGCAGAATTCTCCTTTCCCTTGCGGTTCAGCGTGTACTGGCTTTCGTCGACGGTCAGGTAGTCGAAGTTGATGCCTTCCTTCTCCATCACGCCCTTGATCCACGCCTTGCGGTCTGCTGGCGTCATGGCGTTCAGGCGGTCGCCCATCTCGGACTCGGGAATACCTGCGTGCTTGGCGCCCAGGTGCAGCATGTCGTCGCGGAACCCGGAGTGCGTCATCACGGCAAAGTGGTGTTCCGGGTTCTTGTAGGCGGCAATACGTTCGTCACGGCTGGCGCCTGGCTGGATATGCCAGTTGTACTTGCCGGGTTCCAGGTAGCGAAGCGCTTCGCCGCCGAACTGGCCTTGCACGATGGACGGCACCAGGAACAGGCCGCGCTTCGCCTTGCCTTGTTCGTGCAGGTGGGTGAATGACGCCAGCTGCAGGAGGGATTTTCCGCTCCCGGTACCGAATGCGGCCATCACCCTCTTGTTTGCGTCGACCAGCTTCACCAGGCGCTGGCGGGCTGCGTTCTTTCCGCCGCTCATTGTCGGCGCCCACAGCTTCGTGGGCTGCCCAGGTTTGAAATTCTTTCCGACCACGCCCATCATTCCGGCTATCTGGCGCTCAACGCCATGCCCGAGGGTGTGGCGCTCGTCGGCTTTCAGAGGCGTTTCTTCGGCAGCAGGAGCCTCGGAGGCAGCGAAGAACCCCATCTGCGACTGGTCGTAGGCCTCTTTCTGTTCGCGGGCGGCATCCAGTTTGTCGGATACCGCGCCAGACGCATAGCGGCCGTCGACTCGATCTCGCAGGCTGTCAACCAGTTGGCGCTGTTCTGCAAGCCTGGCGTCACGGGAATCGTGATCAGTGGCGTCCAGGTGGTTAAGGTTGTTGCGGATCACTGACCGCCCCAGCTTGATAGCGGCGCCCGGCTTCAGTTTGTTGTGCTCGTCGACGAAGGTCTTCGACACCTTTGACCGGATCATGTCCTGTATGGACTCGTAGGCCTTCTCATGACCGTGCATCATATCGATGTACTTCGGCCAGGACAGCGAGGCGCTGTTCACTTTTGCGGCCAGCTCGTCACGCTGATTACGCCATGCCGTCCACTCCGGGCTGGTCGTGGTCTCGCCGAACATATCGGTGGCTTCCTTGTCAGGCTCGCTTGACTCCAGGTGCTCAAGATCCTGGCGCAGCATCCCGGCTTCCGGGCTCTCCTTGGCGACGTTCTTGTGGAAGAATTCGCGCAGCGTGCGCTGGTCGCGGTTCGTCAGCTCGCCCAACTGCTTGTAGGCGGCCACGCCTTCCGGCGTCTCGGATAGCGCACGGTGGAGCGCGTCAACCGTTTTCTGGTCGACCTCAATTTTCTGTCGATTGATGGTGGAGCGCTTGCCGCCGTGCCTCGCTTCGACAAATGCGTCGGCGTACTCCTCGAACTTGTCACCCAGCGCCTCGGCGCGCTGCATCTTGCCTTTGGCGTCTTTCAGTGGCGCCACGGCATCGAGGGCGGCACGGTAGGCCTCTGCGTTACCGGCTTTCTGGAAAAAGTCGGCTGACTGTATGTCGGCAATGATGTCGGCAGGCGTGTCGCCGTCGGCAGCGCGACCGCCAATGTAGTCCTTCAGCGATTGCTCCAGGTTGTCGCCGGGCTGGAAGGGTTCCGCCAAACTCGGCGCGACGCCAGGCTTTACGTCCATCGCCAGATCGGGTCGGTTGGCGACGCCAAGCGGCAACCAGCCGTCTTCGTCATGATCGCCGCGAATGATTGCCAGATTACGCTTGACTTGCTCGACGTCTTCCCTGTTGACAGGCTTGGCGAGCCTATCCATACCGGCGCCGTTGACGGTCAGGAATGACTGGCCGCCATCGGTGTCCACGGTGTAGTCGCCGCGTTGAAGACCAAGAGCGCGCGCCCGAGTGATAGTGTTCTCGACGGACAGCTTGCCCATGGGGACCTGAACGCTGTCCTTGGCGCCCTGCTTTAGCGCCACCACCAGGGCTGCGTTGGCCTCCATCTCGCCAAGAGTCTGGCCGACCACCTTTTGCGCGTCAGTGACGGCGGCGCGGCGCTTGGCGTTCATCTCTTGCGCGGTGCGCAAGTCGGCGCCGTTGGCGGCCTCGCCCACCTCGATTTCGCGGGCGGCTTCCATGAGCTCGCGCGCCTGGCCAAGAGCCTCTTCGCTGGCGGCCATGTAGTGGTGCAGGTGGAATTCCTGTACGCCTTCGGTAATTCGCTCGACATCATCTTTCAGGTCGGTGTGGATCCGGCGCGCCAACACTTGCGCGGCGCCAGCTATTCCCAGGACGTCGACAACGGAGCGATCGACCAGAGCGTCGCCACCCACAGCCAGCGCCAGGCTGTTGATGCTGTTATAGGCGCCGACGCCGATATGCTTGCCCAGCGTCTCTTCGGGATTTTCGCCGCCAAGGCGCTGGAATTCGGAAAGGAACGCGCGGGTCTGCATGGTGCGCAGGTCGTGTTCCAGATCTTCGGCGATCGACTCTTCCATCTTCGGGTCGGCGGTGTACTCCAGCACAAACGCTTTCGGCTCGACCTTCTCGGCCTTGTCGACTTTAGCAATCTGCTCCCTGGCCTTCTGGTTGATGGCCTTCAGCTTTTTCTGCGCTTTCAACAGCTCAACGGCTTGCTTGGCGTCTTTGATTGCGACCACTGCGCCAGGCGCGGCGGGTTCGCGAATGTTTTCCAGCTCGGCGCGGACCAGTTTGGCGGTCTCGCCGCGGGTAACGGCGGCGCGGCGCTGGCCGTCGGTCATCGCTGCCAGCTTTGCGGCCTTGGCTTCTGTGGCCTCGGCTTTCAGTTCAGCCTCAGACAGCCCAGACTCCTCGGCGCGCCCCTGGTAGTTGGTGGCGAACCCAAGGCCTGCGCCTGGCGGCTTGACCGGGCTTATGTCGTCAACGGACAGTTCGGTGTCGTCGTCGGCTTCAAGCGGGATCTCACCAATGCCTGCCGATATGCGCGACGATTCGTCGGACAGCAGTTGTTGGCGCTGGATCTCGACGGCCTTGTTTGCCTTTTCTAGCACTGACCGGTGGTGCTGGTTGCGCAGCTTTTTAACCGCGGTATCTGACAGGTGCGCGTAGTCGCCCTCGGGGAACTCCAGCGCCTTCTTGTCCCAGCCCATAGCAGACGCCACAGTCTGGACGTATTCGCTCTCAGCGGCAGCGCGCTGCCCCTGGATGGCCTCTTTGGCTTTCTTTTTGGATTCGGTCAGTCCATCGGCTTTGTCTTTCTGCCGCTGCCGTTTCTTCTCTTCGACTTTGGCCTTGCGCTTTTCGGCGGCCTCCTGCCGGTACTCGGACTCCTTACGGACGCCTCGCAGCTTGAGATAGTTCAGCTTTCCGCCGGCGCCGCCAATGACGTGCGCGGATCCGTCAGCTTGTGGCTGGATCAATACCGGCGTGCCCTTGGCGTCTTTTCCATTGGGGTGGACTGTGATCCACCTGGCGCCGGCGGGAATGCCTGATTTTACAAACAGAATAAGAGGGCGATTTTTCATCGCCCCATTTTGAGGTCACGACAGACTAGACGCCTGCGTCTTCATCGTGAAGTAGAACGACGCCGCCGCCGACCAGGTCTTCAACGGTAGCCCGCCCCAGGTTGAAGCTGGCGTTTTTGCGATACTCTTCGACAGCAGCTGCCAGCGCTTCCTGAAGATTCTCGTGCTCCGGCATTCTGGCCATGACGTCAGGATCCATGTATTCGCCCAGCATGGCCAGGTTGTCGCGGCTGTAATACCGCTTCATCAGCGCCTTCACAAAGTACCAGTACACGCCGTAGTTCAGGTAGCGGCGCGGGTTCTGCTGAAGCAGCTGCAGTGATGATTCTGCAAAGGTTTTGGGGTCAATCATCCTTCATGCGCTCCTGTAGAATTTCGCGAACGGTCTTTTTCGCGTCATCGTTATAACCGCCTGGCCTTAGCACACCTTGTCCCTCGATGCCGGTGGCGTGATCGACGGCTTTCATGTCAGCGATGCCAGCGGCTTCTGCCAATTTAAGCATAGCAGAAAGTCTCGCTTTGCTGTGGTGATATCCTTCATGAAGCACGGACAACAGCTCCCTCGGGCTGGCGGCTTTGTGGTGCTTTAGCCCAGACTCCACCATGGCTACGGCAAGGTCTTCGTGTCTCGATTTTAAAGCCATTTTGACCAGGGAAGCATGTACGCTGCCATTGGTGTCAAGAAAATAGCTGGAGTGCTTGCCGTACCTCCCGTTATCGCTCTTCGGCTCGTGGTCTTTCATGCTGTCGCCCAGGGCTCCCAGGTGGCGCGCCTTGGCCCATGCCACGGCAATCGCCCGCTTCGGCATAGTCACACTGGATCCATAGCCGCCTGACGGGTCATTGAGTCTCCCCGTCGGAGCAATGCGGTCAATCGTCTCCGAAAGCGTCTTGGCGCGCTTAGCGCTTTCGATTTGTTCTGACTGCAATCTGTTACGCAGCGCTTTGATCGATGAGGGTTCGCTGCCATAAGTCGACTCGTAGTGTGAAAACGTCTCGCCATTGGCCTCGGCGACGTGCTGAGACCAAGGATTTATGTGGTTGGCGTCATACCTTGCTCCAGGGTATTTCTTCGACGCAAGGGTCTTTGTCTGGCTGCCGCGGCGGCCATGGGTTTGAGTCCGGGTGCCAAACCTTACGCCGCGCTCCTCAGCCAGCCAAGCATCCTCCATGCGCTTGCGGCCATCCTCTGTCGGCATCAGGAAGTCGTGCGTGTCGACCTTTTCGCGCAGCGAGTAGTGCTCGACCAGATCCAGTCCGCCGGTCTCCCGGTTGACCATCGGTATCTGGCCATGCGGAAACGTCATCTTGTACGACTTGGCTCCCTCCTTCAGCTGGCGCTGGATGGAATCATAGGATGCCGACAGCACCTTGGCGGGGATAGACGCCAGCTGCTTGTAGTCGGTGATGCTGTTCGCCTGGTCGGCGGCCTGCGACTCCATTTTCGCACCAACTTCGGCCGCCTCAGCGTCACCATCGAATGCAAACGGTGTGACGCCGTGCTTCAACTCATCCACTTTCAGCGTGCGTTTTCTGCCGTCAAGGTCAGCGTAGCCGCGCACAGTGACGGTGCCAGCCTTAACGTTGACGCCGGTGACCACATACTTGCCTTCAGGGGCGCCGCTCTTGTCGACGGCCTCGAAGGCAGCACCGGCATGGAACACAGCGCCAGACGTCGGCTCGATCAGCGCAGCTTCGCCGGAATCCAGCAAGTGCTTCGCGGTAAAATACTTGTTGCCCTTCAGGCTGGTTTTCGCCGTGTCCAGCTTGGCGCGCAGCCTTGCGGCGCTGGCTGTGTTGGTGTTCTTGAGCGCCTTGAAACTGGCGGTCAGCGACTGGAAGCGCACATACTCGCCGCCAGCCTTGGCGCGCTCGCCGGCCTCGAATCGCTTCACGGCAGCGTCTTTGTCGGCCTCGAAAACAGCGCGCGCGGCGTCAGGATCCGCTGCCAGCATGATCATCATCTCGTCGCGGCTGATGTTTCCTTCCCGGGACAGGTTTTCGACGGTGTCACCGCCACTCCAGATCAGATCCTGCCAGTCCTTTTTGGCCGCGATCGATTGGTAGCGGTAGCCGTCAAACGAGCCTTTGGACAGATAGGTGTGGATCCGCACGGATTCGCTGATATTGCCCTGGCGCAGGCCGCGACCATTGCGCTGTTGCATGCTGGCGGGTTCCCACGGCAGATCCATGTGGTGGATGTCCGTAGTGCCCATCTGTAGGTTTATGCCTTCCCCCATGGTGGCGGTGTTGCCGATCACCACTTTCAGCTTCCCGGAGTTGATTGTCGGCAATGTTTTGACGCTTCACGGCAGTGGATGCCGCTTTCGCGTTAATGACCCCGATCTGGTCGCGGGGGATTCCTGCCGCGACCAGGTGGTCAACGATCTTCTCGTGCGAGTCGATGTAGTCGCTGAATACGATCTGTCCGCCCTCTTTGACGTTGACCATAACCTGCTTAGCCAGCTCCTTGTATTTCGGGCTCTTGTGCCCGGCGTGCATCTCCGGATCCAGTATCTCCAGATCAAGCGCGGCCTTGTTCATCTTATCCATGACGCTAAAAATATGTGCGTCGCCGGTGCTGTCCTTTTCGGCGGACTTGGCGGCCGCCTCGCGCAGCTCGACATAGACCGCTTGCTGCTCAGGCGACATATCTACCATGTGCATGCGGTCGTCGCGCGCAGGCAGCACCAAGCCAACCTGTTCGGCAGTGGTGCGGTCGATGTACTTGCGCATGATCTCGCGCAGTTCATCCATGTTCTTGAAACCGGCGGTCACCAGCGCTGTCTCTACCTCGCCCTTGGTGCTCAGGACATGGTCGGTCTCGAACTTGCAGAACCTGTCAAGAAACTCTTCGCTATTGCGGATGCCGATATTCTCGAAGGCCTCCGGCGCGATATGCGACAGCATCGAGTAGATTTCGAGCGGGCTGTTTTTGGTTGGTGTCGCCGTCAGGCCGTAAACGCCTTTGTTGCCGTGCGCATTGAGCAGCCATCGAGACTTCAGATTGAAGTCCAAAGCGCGGTTGGACAGCCCCTGGCCGCCCAGGAACTTGGGTGTCTCGCCGAACCGGCTCTTGGCGGCATACAGGTTTTTCTGGTGGTGCATCTCGTCGGCAATGATCATGTCGACGTTCAGGTCGTTGAAATAGATGGCGTCGGTGCGCTCGCTGAATTCCCGCTTAGCTATCGACTGCTCGTAGGCTTCGCGAACCTTTTTGACCCTCTTGTCGCCAGCGTTCCCCAGGGAGTCGCCGCGCTGAACCCAGAAGTCGTTGGAGTACATATCGTTCTTGGTGGCGGGATCCAGGTCGACTTCCTGAAACGACTCCTCGGAGATAATCACGAAGTCGTAGTCGTTCTGCGTCAGATCGTGCAGTTTGCGCTTGCGTTCGGCTGCCGCATCATCGCGGCCAACCATGTCGCCGGCGGCGTTGTAGGCGAACGTGCCGCCGATCGTCAGCACCTTGGCGTCAGGGAACCACTTCTGCGTTTCCGCGTACCAGTTGGCCAGCACGGACTTCGGAACCACGATCATCGGCTTTTGCGCCTTGCCGGTGATCTTCGCCATGCGCGCCAGCAAAAGACCGCGCAACGTCTTGCCCAGGCCAACGTCGGCGGCAATGATACCCTTGCCGGCAGCCAGCGCCCATCGCAGTCCAGGCCACTGGAAGCCCTTGATCTTGTCGAGGTTAGCCAGGCCTGGGATGTCTATCGGCTCGTCGCTGTATTCGCGCTGGACGAAGCCGCGGAACTTGCGATTGTAAAGATCCTCGACAAAGTCGCGGTACTGGGAGGCACACAGCCAGTCTTTGAAATCCTCGTTCCAGGCTTCAATGGTGCCCAGATCGTCTTTGCGCACGCCCGTGCGGTTCAGGTACTTGTCCAGCAGTCCTTCATTGATGCCGGTATTACTGCCAATTTTGTAAACGCCCTTGTCGAAGGTGACTGACGCAGCGCTCAGGTTTTGATAGTAGGTCGAGTTCGGCATGGAGGCGCGCAGATTCTCGGTGCGGCTGTCAATCCACGCCTCAATGACATTCATCGGCAGGAACGCGCTGTTCAGGGAGATGTCGACGTCTTCCAGCGACTTGGGGTCGATAGCTTGCTCAAGACGGCGCTGCTGGTCTTCCAGCTTTGGCCGCATGGCTGCGTCGGTGTCGCCGGCCAGCATGGCTTTGACGGCATCCAGTCTCTGCCACAGGTCGCCAGTCAGATAGGCGTCCATGGGCGCCCATCGATCGCCACCAGTCCACGCATAGCGCGAGTCAGCAGACAGGTGATCAAGCACTTCGTCGCCGTCCTTACCCAGGGCTTCCGCCAGTTCGGCAACAGAGAAGTCGCCAGTTTCGTGTCCCAGCGCCAGGCTGGTGGCGACGGCATCAAACCCGCCCTCCTCGCGCTTGGACTGGCGTCCTGCGACTACGTCGGAAAGTCTTCCGTCCTTGTCGACGGCGCCGATCAGGCGGTACAGCGACTTGTCTGCGCTGGCGGCGATCAGCAGGTGGGGGTGTTTCGACGGCAGGCCGTGCTGGCCTACCCATGCTTTAATATCGGCTTCCAGCTGCGGACGGTCGGCAACCTGGCCTGTCATCAGGCGTTCAATCTCGGCGGCCAGCTGCTGCGCAGTTGTCACGGCTTCAGATTGCAGCGCCTCATCGACGCGGTGCCAGCGAGGCGGCTTGCCCTGCAACACATAAGTGACGCCATCCACCACGCGGGTATCGCCAACCTTAGCGCCATCCTGGTAGGGACGCTTTTCGGCGGCGTTCAAAATCTTGCTGCGGTCGCCATTGGGAGCGGCGGCGAGAATGTCGGTAACCGCAGGGGTGGCGCCGACGGGATCCGGCTGGAATTCAGCGATAGCCGCGGCCACACCCTGCATCGACCCGGTGACAGCATAGATCTCACCAAACGCGCGCATGGCTGTGCCGACGGTGCCGAACACATTGCTGGCGCCCCTGCCCTCGAAGTAACCGCCAGCCAGGAACTCATCATCCCAGACGCCGATAGCCTTCAGTGTCTTTTTGTCGACGGCGCCCAGGGCGCCAGCAACGTCGTCAGGGCGCTTGCGCAGATAGATAACGTCGGCGGTCACATCGGTGTGGCTGGCCTCGAAGGCGCTGTTGGGCATGCGTTGCGCGCCAAGGAACTCGCCCTTGCGCAACATGCGTTCGCGAAACTTGCGGCCGTTTTTGCTGTTCATGATGCCGGCGGGAACCACCAGCATGCACAGGCCGCCAGGCCTGGTTTTGTCCAAGCTGGTATCAATGAAATACTCTTCGGCTTTGCTCAGATCCTTTTTGTCGTCGCGCGCCAGCGAGCCGCGGGGGCCATAGGGAGGGTTGCCGATCACCACGTCGAACTGGCGCATATCCTGAGTGGCGAACCGCTCCAGACTGGCCTGCTGGATCTCATGGCGGTCGCCGTGCAGTGCGTCGGCAATTTTGGACGACGTGGTCTCCATCTCGACGCCGGTGACCTTGAAGCCTTCGGGCGCGGTGTGCAGGAATACGCCGGTGCCGCATGACGGCTCCAGGGCGGTGCCAGACTTGATACCCAGGCTGGCGGCAACCGCCCACATCGAGGCGGCGACGGCGGGGTCGGTGTAGAACTCGTTGAGACTGTCGCCACAGCCACCATTGCCGCTGTACTGGCGCAGCAGGTCGCGGTCTGCGTTGGTCATCTCGCCTGGCAGTTTGTCTTCCACCAGGGCAGCAGCGGCTGCGTTCAGGCGCCGCCGTTCGGCCTTGGTGATACCGGCAGGGACGCCGAAGGCGAGAGGGTCGGTTTGCTTGATGGGTTCGCGCGCGACGGGAGGCGGCTTTGCAGTGGCTGGCGCTTGCTTGGCCTCGCCCAAATGCTTCTCGCGGATAAACCATCCGCCGTCCTTGCGGAACGTGTAGGCATCGATCTCCTTGGCTTCGTCTTGCGTCAGATCCTGGCGGATCACGCCGCGCAGGGTTTTACCTTTCTTGGTGACGTGCTCAACAATTTCGGGGGCTGCTTCTGGCGGCGACATGCCCAGCTTGTCGCGGTCGACCCAGTCCGCCATTTGCACAGGCTGAACCCCGTTCTTGGCGTGCCTTCCCCTGGTGGTGCTCGACAGGTGCGCGTAGATCTTGCCGTCATCGCGCGCGGCGCCAGTGTTGACGACGTGCCAGGTGTCGCCGTCGTGCTCGATAACGGGCAAGTCCAGTGATGGCGGGGTGACGTCCTTCGGTTCAGGGGCGGCATCCACCTTCTTGGCAGTCCCCGCCTCAATCGCCGCATGCAGTGATGCTTTCGGAAGGGTTGCGCTGTTAGATTGGTTCGGCACCTTGGCGCCGACTTTGTGCATGTAGTAAAAATCGGCGTCTTGGTTGTAGACTTTCCATTGACCGGAATTCATCTTCTCGTATTGACTCTTCAGGTCAAACACTGCGCCGGTATCAATGCCTTTCGGCGCCACATCCTTGGCAGGCGCTTCCCCGAACAGATCAAGCGTCTCGCCCTTCTCCTGGCTGGCGCCGTCGAACATCGCCGACACATCAGCAACGGTCTTGCCGTCCAGTGCGGCCATTTTCTCCAGGAGGATCTGTTGCTGGCCTTCGTTCAGCGCCGACAGCTTCGACGCCAGGCTACGCAGCCCGCCTTGCTTCGCGACAAACGCCTCCAGCTTGGTGCGCTTCGCGGCGGCAGGCGCTGGCTCGTGGTCAAACAGCGAAACCTGTTGCCCATGCGCTTCAGGCAAGCGCTTTTTCTGAATTCGGACGTGGGGACGGACAACTTTGCCGTCCTTATGCACAGAACCTTGGACTAATACTGGCGTGTCAAAGAGTGTCGCCTGAGATTTTCTGAACAGAATCAACATGAAGTGTGGCCATCGCGGACGAGTGATCGTCTGGCGATTGTGGCGTCACGATTATCCACAGCGAAATCAGATCATCTGACTCGACTCTGTCCTCTTGTGGACAGACAAATCAAAGATGGTCTGGAGCGCCGCCATGAATGACGTGATTGCTGCTGGAATCAGGCTTAAGCATTATTCGACAGAGCCCGCAGCCTGCGGTTTCGCTGACCAAAGCCACATGACGACAGCGTTCAAGGCGCGCTTCAATATCACGCCTGCGGTGTTTAGGCGGGGGGTGTCTTGACGAACAAAACACCTGGCAGCGACTTCGTCATAGTAGCCCAGTTGTCGATGCCAATCTCTTCGCTCATGACATCTCCCACCTCATCCGCAAGATCCGGCCTTTTGTTTGCTATATACCTGGCCAGCGCCGCAACTTTGTCGGCAGGCGCAGCATCCAGGACTCGGTAAACGTCCGGTTTGCGAAGCTGTTCTACTGAGTCAGCCGCTATTTTGATCATGTGATCTAAGGCCGCGACCTTGGCGTCGTCTTTTTTCCATCTGCGCCTCTGCTTTAAAAACCCATTCGCGTCGTATTGTTCGCCGGGGTTTAGGACAACATAGTCCTTGGCGTCGTTGGGCGTGATGAACGACTCCTGCCCAGCCATGAGGCCTGTCTCCCATCGGACATATATCGCGCCACCATTTGAAACGGTTGTGATCATGCCTTTCTCGTCGCCGTGGACATAGCTGATTTTCTTTCCACGCATAGCTTCGACAGACATCTGCAAGCGGTCAAGATGAACAGCTCCTGAGCCTCGCGAAGCCTTTATCCTTTCGTTCCGCTCGCGGTCGAACTTCTCCAAGTCGAATGGTGCGTCTTTATCTTCCGCTGTCGGCTCCTGCTTGACGCCAATCCCCAGCCTTTCATTCAGCACGCCAGGCTTGTGATCGTCGGCCTCAATGCCAGACGTACCGAAGGCATCGAACGCAGCAAAGCCATCGGCATCGATGGCGTGCCTCCTGGCTTCATCGACGTGAGATAGCGCCTCTTCGTGAGTGTCGAAGGGGCCAGCCAGCCTGGCGACCTTTTGACGGGGGCCGGGCTCTCGGATCATGGTGACGTAGAATTTTTTTGCGGGACTTAGGGCTGAGTTATAGCCCAAACTTGCACCAATGGCAGCCAATGCTTTGGATGGCGTTACCCATTCTGTTTTACTGCCAAAATCATTTGTCGTGGTGCGGATCAGGCTGGCAATCACCGGACGTATCGACCGCGAGCTAACACCAAACAGATCTGCGGCAGCAGGAATAAACCATTTCAGCCCAGATGCCCCAGGCTTTAGATCAAGCAGTTTAATATCAGCTTCACTGGCTTCCCCTCCCGCCCTCAGCTTTTTAGCAATTTCATCCTTTTTGCCGCGCAGCCCTGCCTCCTCTTTTGTGTGCTCGTCTATTTTTTTGCGCCACGACTCGGCAGATGAGAGCGCTTCCGTATCAGTATTGTGGGGGCCACCAGGGATGATATTTCCGTCCACCATGGCAAGGAACTTTCCTGCGATTAGGCCGCGACCAGGTACGACCTTGATGCGGCTATCCGCCACAAACTCCCGCATTGCCTCCTTGGGATCATGCTTCACGCCGGCGCCAACCACCTTGCCGGGCGGCACTTCGCCGTGCTCATCGGCGGCAGCAAACATATCGGGCTGAACCTCCGGCACACCTCTTGGCGGGCTCCAGGGTTTCGACGCGGCAGGCCGGAACATATCGATCTGGTTGGGCGCCGGTTTGGCGCGGCCAACAACTTTGTTGCTGTAGGCGTTGACGGTGACCACCTTACCGTCTTTGGTGCGCCTGGTGTGGCCAGCCACCATGGACTTGAAGAACAGAATAGATTTAATCATTGCCGGCGCCTCACGGGTCGCCTTTACTTTCTCAATGAATTCATCGACAGGCATCGCGGTGACCGGCCCCAGGAAGCGCGGATCGTCGTAATGCGACAGGTAGGCGGATTCCGCCTCGTCCTGGCTCAGGAAGCCGATCATGCACTTGTCTTCATCGTAGGCCGACCAGTCTCCATACTTGCGCTGGTGGACAACATAGACGGTGTCGGCGGCGTCGGCGTGCTGACCCAGGTAGACGTCCACCTCGTCGCCGTCCACGGCTTCTGACCGGCAGACATAGCCGTAGTCGCACTTCATGCGCGTCTCGCCCCAGGGGCCGCGTCGCACGCTCCCCGCCGGGTTCTCGATACGCAGCGTCAGGCCTCGCCACTTGATGGCGGGCTTTTTGTAGCTGTCGGCTTTGGCCTGGTCGGGCGACGGCTCCCCAGGGTTGCGCCGGGTCTCGCCGTCATTCAGGTCGACGGTGGAGGCGCCGGGAGTGACGGCTTGCTGGATGGGGTGGGACTTCCTGAAGACAATCACTCGCCAACCTCCGTCCAGTCCGGCAGATCCACAGTCTGGCCTGCCAGCGCATGTGTGCAGTCGCCCAGGAACTGAATGCGTCCGTCGACAACAAAGGAATGGCAGATCCTGACGACTTGGGACTGCGGCCACGGCGACCGTTCCCATTCCCCCAGGTTGTCAGCTGTCACGGGCGGATCCCACCTATTGGATCGCACCAGTACCGACGGCGTAAAGGTCGGCTTGTCGGCGTCGCCGTTCCAGCCCCAGCGAGGCGGAGCGCCGGCGCCGTGCTGGACGCCGTGAATTTCGTTGCAGCCCGGACACCAGAAGTGCAGGCGGTTGCCCTCGGCGCTGCGCAGCTTTTTGGATAGTGCGGCCATTATCTGGCCTTCCTGCGGGACGCCAGTTCCATCGAAGCATAATGTGCTTCGTCTCGGTACTGGCCAGATTTTTTTGACGCCGGATCCATTTTCTCCATGTTTTCGGCGGCCTCATTGGCGTCTTTGATGATGTAGCGCAGCTGATCGTCGCCAAGGGTTTTCATGCGACCCATGGTGCGAGAATGCCAGTTCTCCTCGTCGCGCCAGTCCTTGTCGCCACCGAAATGATCGTCGATGGCGTTCCTGGCGTGCGACTCGGGGATGCCCCACTTCTCAGACAGGTGCGCCGGCGCGTGTTGGCGGATCCAGTCGGTGCCGTATTCGCCGTGCTCATGGTTCGCCCACCGAATAGCGTCTTCAACGTGACGCTTTTTGTTATCGTCGAAGGACGCGGTACTGTTGGAAGCCGTCCGCATGTCCTGATATGGCCTGACTACGGTTCCATCCTTTTTGGTGTAGCCGCTGACATGCGACTTAAAAAACAGCGCTATCTTGCCCATTACTTGTTCCTCAGTGTGTCGCGCAGCCAATCCGCGAAGTCGGGATCGTCTCCGGGTTCAAATTCAATCTCAGGGAGCCATGATCCGCGGCAGTGTGGATGGGCTGTGCCCGCCGGTATCCACCAGCGCTCGTCATCGCCGCGTTCAACCAGTGCGCCGCCGACGCGCTTGCGGGGAGCAGCCGACCGGCCGACGTTCGTCTTGCCGACCCATATCTGGCCATCGGGGTCCTTGTCGGGCGCGCCAGGCTCAACCACCTCCACCACGGTGCCGTCGATCTGGCGGCAGAACGGGCAGGCGTTGGCGTATTGCTCGACGCGACGCAGCTTGGTGCCGGGCTTCTGGCTGGCCACAAACCCTTGATTCTCTATTTCGCCGGCCTCGGTGACGGCAATCCGCCGCCAGTCCTTGTTCAGCGTGCCGAATTCATCCAGCAACTGAGTCTGCAGCGATGACCCTGGCGCAGCGGCGCCGCCGGACAACAGCTTCGCCTCTTCATGGCGCATTACGACGCCGCGCATTTTATGGCGTGCGTTGTCTGACAGCGCCGTGACAGCCTCAGCGGCTCGCTGCCAGCCGAAGTTGATCACGGCTTCATGTTCTGGCGACAGCCGGAATTGACGGCGGGCATCAGCCAACCGGATCGGCATGGCGGCCAACAGCGTATCGGCTTCCGCCAGTGTCGGTTCTTTGTCCAGATTCGCCTGCACTTTGCCCATCAGGCCAGACCTGGTGGCCAGCCACTCGGCTTCGCTTCGCAGCTCGTCTTCCGGCAGGTAACGCTGAACCAAGTAGTCGACCACCATGCCCCAGTCATCGAGCAGGAACTCGCCTGGCGGCAGCGTCTCAAGATAGATTTTGACCAATTGCAGTTCGCCGGGATCCCAGCGCCGCATCATGCCAGGTCTTGGCGTCGGGTCGCCGCCGGTGTGGCGCTGGCCTGCAGCCCAGGCATCCAGCTCCGTGCGCACCTTGTCGAGGCGCGTAAGGCCGCGCTCCGTGAACAGCTCAATCAGCCGACGGATGTATGGCGAGTGATGGGGGTTCCAGATCGAATCATCGTCGTGGCCATTGATGGCCTTATAGATGGCGCCAAGCGCAGTCTCAGACTGGCGCGGGCTAAGGGGTCCGATATCGAGAAGTAGAGTCATACCCCATTGTCTGGTCACGACAAATAAAAGTGTCAGGGCGGTTCCTCGCCCTGTCGTAATGCCGCCGGTTCTCGCCCGGTATCGTCAGATCCCCGCAGTAAGCGGCAAATGCCGCCAGGAGTCTCGCGTGATCTGCTGCGGGTGTTTCCCACCGCCCGCTGGGGTTGGCCTACCACAACAAATGCAACTCCAGTGTGCGATCACGACGGGGAGGTGGCTATTTGACCTTTGGCTCGATAGCCAAGTGTTAGCGTGTCAACAAGCGCCATGCTGCCGCTGCGCAATATGGGTCTTGCCCGTTTCCGATAACTCTAAATCTGTCCAATCTGTTGGCCACCTCATCAGGTGTTCCGCAAAGCGCACGTTCGCCCAAGCTTTGTTCAAGTCGCTTAATTCGATTGCTTGCTGCATCCAGTTCATAGGTGTTTTTGACTGGCTGCGCCTGGTGATCATTTGCTGCTTCGTAAGAACGTAGAACTTGTGGTCTGAGTAAAGAGGGCGTCGCAACAATCCACAGCCGCTCCCCGTTCGTTTCGTGGCCGGTGTCATATCCTGATACACAGCCCCATTTTGCATCGAACCCCATCGAGGCAAGATCGCACAGAACGCGGTCGAGTCCTCGAACAGCAAGCATTGGGCTGTTTTCAATGAATGCGTACCTGGGTCGAACCTCGCCAATGATCCGTGCAAATTCTGCCCATAGCCCGCTGCGCTCCCCCTTGATGCCTGCGCCCTTTCCGGCAACGCTGATGTCCTGGCACGGAAACCCACCAGAAACCACGTCAACAATTCCTCGCCAAGGCGTTCCGTCAAAAGTTTCCACGTCACTCCAAATAGGGAATGCGTCGAGACTTCCATCGTTTTGTCTTTGTGCAAGAACGGCCGCGGCGTAGGCATCACGTTCAACTGCGCACACGGTTCGCCATCCAAGGAGTTTTCCTCCGAGAATGCCTCCACCAGCGCCTGCGAAAAGAGCCAACTCATTCATACATCCTCACAAAAACACGCTAACAAGCAATTGCAGCGGACGTATCGCCGCTGAATAAAATGGTTAGAAGCCTTCGTCGTCATAGTAATAATCGTCGTCTTCATCTTCACAGTCTGGGCAGCCATAGCATTCAACATGACCGTGGTTGTGACATACGCACAAGTCACCACCACAATGGCAGTCAAGCATTCCAAGACCACCGCAACGCCTGTCCAGGTAATCGCTTTCAAACAGTTCGCCATAGGTTCCAACAGCGCCACACCAGCAGGCAATTTTCTCTTTGTCGGGGTCGGCTTCTAACAAGTCACAGCACGCGGAAATTTGCTGCTCTGGCGCTTCGTTTCCAGTCTCGGTTGTAGTCGGTTCAACGGTGTTTTCAGTGTTGTTCATCATCAATCCTCGCAAATTCCCGTGTGCTCAGGGTTCTACTGCCTTGCAGCCTGCCAGGCTTCCCATGCGAGCTGCACAGAATAGTCTTTGTATTGACCAGGCAAAGCTCCTTGACCGGCATACCTAATCAGGGATTTTTGATATGGAGATTCCGATACCCATGACTCAAACTTTTTACGGGAGTCGGCAGTAGAACAACCCGGTGAACGAGACAATTCCGTATCGCAACCGCTCACTTTGCCGCAGGTATGGATTTCATACCCTGGTATACCTACACATACTGGACAATCACTCATCGCTCGTTACCTCCGGGTTAAACGGCCTAGTCATCCAACCAGTCTTGGTATTCATCTTTGTTACAATTAGGGCAAGGTATATCACCGCCGCTTGACAGGGTGCCACCGGGTTCCTCACAGCTATCCAAATCCCACAGATAACCGTCCACACATCCACCGTCTTCATAGCTGGCCCCAAAATGTTTTCCTTGGTATCCACAACTCATTTCTATTCTCCGGATAGGCCGTTTAACAAGCCATTGTTGCGGACGCTACGCGCCTCAAAATTCAGGGTTATGACTAAGCCACGCGACAACCAACGAAATCACACGCAGGGCAATGTACATTCTTTTTCGGAGGCATACTCGTAAGCGTCATAGATGGACATGTATCTAGCAACTCATTACCGCAATTTGGGCAAGCTATTCCATTTTTAATTGGAAGGTTTTCAATTGCTGAAAAATGATATGCGCTTCGTTCGGTATTGTGCTCTATAAGACTTTTCATTTTAGCTATCTCTAAAGTTGTGTTGGTCATAACAAGTCACGCCATCGGATGCTTCGCACCGCTGCGCTCAGCGTTATCTGCTACCAGCATCGCACCAGATGGGTAACTTCTCTCGGTACTGCTCAAGCGTCTGATTCCACTCGATGTACCCGCATTCATAGCAACGCCACCCTGAGTCATCGCACGCCTGACGGCAGTAGTTGTTGTATCCCCGCGTCCAGTAGCCGCACCCTGATTCGTGGCTTCTCTTCCCACACTTGGGGCACTTTTCGCCAAACAAGCAGATAACAACCCGGTCAATCAGACTCATTACGCTTCGCTTCATCCGCTGGTTATCTCTGGGTTAGGCGTCCACCGCGCACGGCATGATGATGCTCTCTATGTCGCTGATCTCTGACGCGAGCAGCAAAACCCCGTGGTTTTCGTCCATGTGCCGCGCCAGCCTTTCTCGGGCCTCTGTGTTATCCACGACAGGCGCGGCAAGCACCATCGCCCTGAATATCGCGTCTACATCCTCCCATGACAGGACGATCTGCTTTTCGTCATCGTCGTGAATCTCCACATTTATTCCGGCCCTTTTCATGTCCGGCGTAGGGGGGATCGGTATAAATCGCATTTTAAAAACCTCCCGCGCCTAACATGGCGCATAATTCGGACGCTATCGCGCCGGTTTTCTTAATGGTTAGCTGTCAGACCTTGCTCAAACTTTCGTTTGCGATTTCTCTAACTTTTTCCAGCTGGACTTTCAAAGCTTCACTGTCTCCTACGCTGTAACTCGCTTGGTGTCTACATCGCGCCAAATCTTCAATAAGTCTCTCGATTTCATCAGCAGCCCATCTTGCTGTGTCGCTTCCGTTCTTCAGCTTAAATATACGATCTTGATATAGAGTTCTCATGTAGTCTCCTAAAATAGCAGCTAACAAAGCATTCACGGGCTTGTCCCGTGCAATGCGGGGTTATACGGCCTTATTTAGCTTAATTACTGTGCCGTGCGCATTTACAATCGCCACGCTAATACGTTTCCCGTCCTCAACAATGTAGAAGGATTTATCCCGCTTTCTCTGGTGTAATGGAATCCCAGTTTTATACATTTTCCCTTCGTAGTATCCGCAAGTTCTAAACATTTTCGTTTCTCCGTAGCGGGTCGCCGCTTAACAAAGGTTTGTTGTCGCCTTCGGCTGGGATGCTCCGCTGTCGCTACGCACCCCAAAAAGCCGAGGTTCAACGGCTTTTTACATCTTCGACAATCAGCCGTTGCCGTATTGAATTTATCCGTTGCGGCAACGTGCTTTCATGGTCATCGTAGAGGTTGAACAGCTCTTGCATAATTGCCGTAACCTCTGGCAATATCTCTCTAGCTAGATCGCCCGCCTTTGAACAACTCGCAGCACTCGGACAGTCGCTCTCTAGGTTCTGTCGCTCAAATTTGCACCCAGCTTTACCAAAGCAAGGTTCGCTTAATTTACATCCACAATCGCTCATGCCGGTGTCCTTTGGGTTTTGTAGTTGCTCCATCTTATTACTCCTTCTCGATGGGCGGAACATAGCCAAACAGGGTGCAAAGCTGGCTGATCACGTTCGCGAAGATCAGCGACTGAACGCCAGCCTCATGGCGCCAGTAACCGACGGCGTCGAGCTCATCGTCTTCCGTCGCATCTGTGGCGTCGAACTTGATCGACTTGAATTTGAAGTCACTGGTCATTTTGAAGTCACAGGAATCCGACACCAGCGCCATGGCCTCGACCGCGAAGCCGGCGGAGATGGCTTCAATCAGCCCTTCTCGTGCTGCGGATGTGTCGCCGACTTGGACGGTCAGCTTGCCGCCTTCGAGCCCTGTCATCTGAACATAGGATCCGACGTCGAACGGTCTGAATGCAGCTGTGCCGCCTTCGTTCTCGATGCCGTCAAGCCAGTTTGTCAGCCTGGTGGTCAGCCCTTGCTTCAATCCGTCGATATGAATGGTTTCCGACTTGACCGAGCCAACCACTTTCACCAGGTTTCCGGTGAGACATTTCGCCATCTTCTCGCTGCTGGTGGCGACAATCAAATAGCGGTCTTCGCTGCGATAGAATGCGTTTACCACAGTGGTCTTGATGAAGGCGATGCGCGCCATTTCGGCATGAATGGTTTCCTTGATCTCCTGGCGCTCCTTTCTGTAAACGCGGCGATCCTGCTCCTTCTTGATTTTATCGACGGCTTCATCGGTGCGTGCGTTCAGTGCGGACGTCGGAATGATCTTCTCGTCGTAGCGCATCGCGAAGGCGAATCCGCCCTCGATAGGGACTACCAGTTCGCCGGTTCCGCCGACCGGAACGAAACTGGCGCGGCTCAACGTCGCCTCGCCCATTTCCTCCCAGGGTAATTCTTGCAAGTGAATAGCCATGTTTGCTGCTGGCGGCAGGTCGAGGCGGTAAACAACGGCGTTGCTGATCAATTTCATGTGGTGGCTCTCCTAAAATGAAGTATTGAAATGGCCGGGACGTCCGGTTGCTTGAACTATACTTATCAAATTTGAGCAAAGCAATGGTTTGTGCGCCCTATTTGCGCCCGGCGCGTCATTTATTTGAGGCAAGAGGCTGGAATGGCTGGATCTTCTGGCGTCGATCGTCTGGCTCTGAAACAGAAAACCCGCCGAAGCGGGTCTCTGTGAATAGTTTAAAGCTATTTTCGGATGATTTTCAGATCCTGCCATCCACCGGCGTCATAAAATACTCTGGCGGTCGCATTCGCGCCCTTGATGGCGCCAGCCTCGGACTTGTAGCCCTGCTGGGATCCGGCAACCACTTGCCCGTTGCCAGAGACAGCCCGCCACCGCCATTGCTCGCTTGAATCTTGATATATCTCGATCATGATGTTCTCCAGCTATTGGTTGGTTGGAATGCGGCGGCAACTGGTCACGGGAACCAACCATCTCTGGCACTGCATATTGAGCAGGACGGTCGTTCACCACCGCTACCCTGTACTCTTCTGTCAGTGTGCCACCGCATTCGGCTGGTGACTGGCTCAGACCGGCGTACAGTGGTGGCTAACTGCTGCGCCTTGCATAGTACCAATCACCATGCGAATGCGTGCCGGTTTCAAAGACCTCGCGGCTGGTCTAGCAGACATCTACCCGGTTTGATTCCCAGTCCGGTCTGCTGGCGGCGTCGGAATTTGGCAGCGGGAGTGGGATTCGAACCCACGGATGATTTTACACATCGACGGTGTTCAAGACCGTTGCATTCATCCACTCTGCCATCCCGCTAAAATCATGCCGGTTACGTCTCCGGCGAGGGCTTTCACCTCCGTATTGCCGTACTCGCTGCATCTGGCCGTCCCCGTAGCACGGGTCTCCCAAGGGCAACGCCCAAGACAATCCAACCAGCATCTGCTTTCCTTCGGCGTTGCAGCCGCACCACTCGTTTACCCATGAGCTTGCGCTGGGGGCAGACTATTTTTACAGGTTTTGATTCCCTGTCCCGGTCTGCCGGCGGTTCCCGGAATTAGTTTGCCAGAACCCTGGCGTAAGCCTCATCAAAAAGCCGCCGCAACTTCTCCGGCTGGTGCGCCATGCCGTCGATAACCGACTTGGCGTGACGCGCGTATTCGATTTTCTTTTCCCTGGACATGCCCACAGGGGGCGCGTCCACAAGGTCGCGCATGTTCGCTGTCTTGTCGGCGAACTTCAGCCGGGCGGCGCGGTCAGACCACTGCTTGGTCTCTTGCGACGCGCGGCGCTCCATTTTCGACCGGCTCATGTCGTCGCTGACTTCGACCACCAGGGCGGCGACATCTTCGCCGAAATTCTCGGCAAGCTCGCTATAGCTGGTGTCGGTGTCCTCGATCGTGTCGTGGAGCAAGGCTGCCAGCATCACAACGGGATCTGTCTCCCCGCCTTCGCGCCCCAGGATCGACGCCACCCTGACGGGGTGCGTAATGTAGGGCGTCTTGCCATCCTTGCGGGTCTGGCCTTTGTGCTTGTCGGCGGCAAACTTGGCCGCCTGACGGAAGTGCTCGCGGACGTACTGCCTGCCGCGCTGGTGGCCTTTGACGCGAACCGCTGACTTCATCAGCAGGATCATTTGGCGTCAGCCTTCTTGGCGCGCTCAGCAATCAGCTTCTCAATCCGCTCAGGCGCCTTGACGGGGTTCTCCCAGCCTTCAGGCCGGTCGGCGCCGTCGTAGCCGTCGTAAAGGTCAGGCCGCTCTTCTGGGCCTGGCGTTTTTGCGCCTTTCTGATCCTGTTCTCTGTTGTCGTTCATTTCAGTCTCCATATGGCCAGTATCGCTCTTGGCAACGCTTTAGTCAAATCTGAGACACCACTTTTTTTGGAAATCAGTATTGGCTGCTGTCCTTGCTGGACATTGTTGTCGCGAAAACTCCAGTCGTCGACCAAATGTTTCACCTGGTCGAAGCTGTGTTCGTTGCTGGTGTTGGATAGAACCACCTCTGGCGGAACGAACCGCTTTGTCTTGCCCAGGAACCGCGCGACGGCGCGCTTGGCGGCCTCCTGGCGCGGCAAGTGCATGTAGTGGGCTTCCGTCTTGTAGCCAGCCTCCTTGAAAGCGTTGACGTCGGCGATCGCGCTTTTTGCGGTCTTCATGGTCTTGTCCAACACCACGTTCAGCCCCAGGGTGCGCGCCATCTCGACCAGCTTGTCGAAGATCTCGCCTGACTCCTCGTGTACCTGGTGCGCGTTCCAGCCTTCGTACTCCGGCATCTGGCCTTTGATGTGGTCGGCGTCCAGAACGATGTACTTGTCGGGTTCATAGACATTGCCTTCAAACCAGCTTTTGCCGGATCCGCCGCGCCCGCCAAGAATGATAAACTTGGGCGCCTCGCCGTCTGCTGGCGTCGCCGCCTTGATCCGCTCGTCGGACATAATGCCGTCGATGATTTTGGCGTGCAGTGCTTGCCGCGCTTCGGTGTATTTTCCGTCGTCGTCTTTGAATGAGTCGATAGTCTGCTCGACAAACCGCAGCCGCGCCTGGACTTCAGCAATCTTCTCGCTGGTGTCTTCAGGGAACTGAGAAATGATATGCTCAGGCGTGACGTCGGCCTGGTCATGGCTCTTGGCGAATTCGGCGGCCTCGAACTTGTCGGGGTGAATGGGTTCTTGCTTGCCCAGAACAGACCTATCGTGCGGCGGCTTAGTTGTTCCCTCGGCGGCGCTGTGACCGGTGACCTGATCCCATCGAACCTGGTGGACGTGGCCGCTGCTGTCTTTGACGTGGGCGCCATCAGCCCCAGGATTGCCGACCACTTCGCCCTCGCCCTCGACGTCGCCCAATTTGAACTTGACGCTGTCGCCGGCCTCGATGTTGTGGGTGCCGTAGCCGGCATCGGCGCCGCGTTTGGACTTGCCGTCGCTGCCGTCATTGCCCTTGCCGGGTTCGCGCCCCTTGGGTTCGTCCTTGTTGTTGCGCACCCACTTTTTCTGTCGGCGCCCGGTCTTGTCGGTTTTTTCCTCCAGGTGGAGGCCTGGACGGTTGGATATCTCACCAGCCTTCGCGAATATCAGCAGGCGACGCCCGCCCTCGGACTTCACCATGTACTGATCCTCTCTGGCTTCTGGCGGGATTGCGATAAATCGCTGCTTGCCTGTGGCGTCTTCCACCACGCAGCCGTCCTCGCCTTCATGGATAATGTTGAACTTCTGTTTTGCGCGCTTCTTGTGTCCTAGCACGCCAGACCACTTGACGCGGTGCGGCTTGCCGTCGACGTCGATCGTGGCGCCGTGCTTTCCGACAGCGGTTACCTTGCCGCAGCATGGCGCGTCGCCGCGACTGAAAAAGACTTCGTCACCCACCATGGCGGACGGCGATACGGGTGCTGGGGTGCTGGTTTTTGCTGTCTTCATTCTTTCGGCGCCCAATCAATAAAGTATCGGCTGGCGCCATAGACCGTGGTCATGATGCCGCACAGTGCGACAAACTCGGAGCCTGCCATCTTGTCGAAGAAAAGCGCGGCGATGCCGGCGACAATGATCACTGCGGACAGAACGAAACTGTTTTCGATGTGGCGAGCCATATACTTCATGGTCAGACCTCGAAGCTATAGACGGGCAGCCCGAAAGCCTTGCCCATGTCCTCGCCGGGATCCGGCGCGTCACCCTGGTCGCTATCTTCGGATCCGAAGTCCGCGTCTTCTGGCGCGTCGTCGCCGGCGTCACCAAAGTCGTCGCCCTGATCTTCATCGCCTGGCTGTTGCTGGCCGGGCTCGCCATAGTCTTCCTGGCCTTGCTGCTGTTCGGCCTGCCAGGCACCAATCAGCGACGGGTTGAGGGGAGCTTCGCCCCATGACGCCTCAGCCTTGTCGTAACCTTCCTGGGCGCGCATTTCGTTGACGGACAACACCAGCTTGCGAATTTCGTGGCGCTTGTCTTCGTCCTCTTCATCGAGGCCAGCCCATCGGAAAACATAGTTGTCGCTGAAGTCCTGGATGATGAAGTCTGAAAAAATGTTCTCGAAGTACGACAGCAGGGGGCGCAAGCCCTTGTCTTTGGAGTCCGCCAGCTTTTCAGCGGTGTCATTACCGGACAGCGCCGACGTGGTGCCGCCGGTGAAGCTGTCGAAGTTGATTTCGCTGGGCGCGATGCCGTAGATGGCGCAAATGATCGACGTCAGGAACGTCATCCACTTGGCGAACATCATTTCATCGACGTCGGCGCCGAACTTCTCGAAGGCCGCCCGGCTTTCCTGATCCTTTGACACCATGACTGGCAGCGTCCAGGCATTGTTGACGCCTTTCACCATGGCGTTCCAATAGCGCTTGAAGCTGGACAGATCCTTCTCGGTGTAGTTGCCGGACAGGTGCAGCAGGCCTTTCGGAATGGCGTTGCTGTCAAAATACTTGAGGTTGTAGGTCATGGCGTTGAGAAAGCCGGTGACCACGCGAATAAGCAGCTCAGTCTCCGACAGCCCGTAGCCGCCGGTCAGCACGTCGGTGCGCGGGTTGCGCGGCACATAGATCAGGTCGTCATAAGTGTAGGCTGCGCGCGCCCTGCCCTGGACTACCTGAAGCGCGAATATCTCGTCGTCACCCTGGTAACCGTCTTCAGTACACAGGCGAATAGTGGCGCCGTCGACCGCATACATGCCGTCCAGCCCCAGGGCTTTGTCGCGCTTGTACTCGGTTTCGATCGCCATCGAATCCATGGTTAGAGTGTCGCGGGTCAGTTTTGCCATGAAGCTGGCCATGTCATCGCGCCGAAGCCGCATGCGTTGCCGCGGCTTGTTCTCCCATCCGCAGTTGGTCATAAACCCCTGCAGAAGCTGGATGGACTGGCGGTTCTCTGCGCTGATTTCCGCTTCACGGTCTCTCAGTCTGATTTCAAAGCCAGGGCCGCGACCATTGTCTTGTGGTCGACAGAACCGCTGGATCTGGCGGATCCGCGTGAAGATCACCGCGTTCAAAATTGGCGTCTGGTCGACCATGGCGCGCATGGCATCGAAGCCAAACACACCAGGCTTGTCGTAGAACTCGCCCATGACCGACAGCTGCATCTCGTCAAGGAATACCGACTGCATGCCCGCTTGCCGCTCCTTGATCGCTTTCGACGGGAACGGGATCACGTTCGGCTTCATCAGCGCCTTGTTCATTTGCTGCTCGGCAAAATCATCGGTGATGTAGTCGATAACCGACTGGATCTCCGGCGCTGGTATCAGGTCTGACAGTGCGGTAGGCATAGTTGAGCGCTGCAGCTGAGTCTGAGCGTCTTGTCGCTCATCAGCAGGCGCGCCGTCATTGTAGGCAACTGAAATCGGAGTATCGTTCATGCTGGCAGATTAGCATCACGACAAAGGGCATCTGATTTACAGTCAGTGGAGCTGGCGCCGGTAGTTGAGTGACGCCAGGTATTTAGCGGCGTGCCGGTCGTGTCCGGGTGCTGATAGGGCGAAACTACACTACCGTTCATCTTTTTTCACGCAAATGCTTGCAATAGATATACTCAAATATGATACAGTTGCACCATGAAGACTAAAAGATCAACTAATTTTGGAACGCCGCCGGGATCGCGACTCGTTTACTCCGAGTTGCTTGACGCAATGGTCGACAACTGCTCGGAAGAGTGGCGCAACGAATGCGAGTGCAGCGCCATCCTGGCTATGCCCGGCAAGCACGCCCGCAACAGATTCATCGACGGCGACGCCGACCCGGCAACAGGGAGGCTAATCAGAAAAGGCGTCGCAGGCCATCGAGGCAAAGAGGCGGCCGCCAAGTTGCGCGCCGACGTCATCAGACTTTTCAACATCCGCAAACAGAAACAACAGGAGCAATCATCATGAAAGACTTTGCCGAAATTATCCTTATCGCCCGCATACTGATCGCAGCTGTCGTGGTTGTCGTAGCCTGGCAGTCTCTTCAGTGGAGCGTCGGTCTAGGCCTGCGCTTCACCGTCGAGGACGCCATCCTGGTGGCGCTGGCCGCCGTTGTTGTGCTGCTGGCGCTCCCCAGGGTTGGCGACGTGCTTGCGCAAGAAGGGCGCAAGGATGAAGGGGGCGCCCAATGATCATCAAGCCATTTGAGCAATGGCGCATAGACATGCTGGCGTCGCTGGAGCCCGAAGACGGCGAAGAAATACCAGATGTCGACGTAGACTGCCCGGACTGCAATGGCGAGGGCGAGGTGGAGTGCGACTGCGATTGCAGTCGTTGCGACGCGGATATGCCCTGCGATCGATGCAACGGCGAAGGCACAATCAGCAGTTTAGACCTGGGGCGTGACGAACTCGACAAGGCATTGTTCTCGCGAACCGAGTACCTGGAAGCGCTGACCGCCGAGCTGGTCAAGTTGGCACAATATACAGGCAACCAGTCGCTGGCGCCGCTCATCGATGCTGGCATGGCTCCGTATATGACCATGCCTAGGCGAACGGAAGATGGCCGAATTCTATCGAGAAGCGCCATCATGCTCCACGACCACGAGACCGGGCGCGAGTTCCGCCCAAAATTACAATCGATGCAATAACCCCAACAGAGGAAAGGATATGCACACCGAAGAACAAGCGAAGACATTGTCGCCAGTGGTTGACGTCGAAGCGCTGAAGAAGCTGGCCGAGAAGGCGACGCCGGGGCCTTGGAGAGTCGGGAAATTTATGCCCGCGGAAACAATCGGTCGACACCAAGTAATGGCCATTGATGGCCAAAACTTCCCGTATGTGATCCTAGAAGGCAATCAGAACTTTATTGAAGAAGCTGAGTGCAACGCTGCCTACGCAGCCGCCGCCAACCCCGCCGCCATCCTCGAACTGCTGGAGCAGCGGCGCCTACTGCTGGAGGCACTGAAAGAGTCCTACGAGTACATCGCTGCGCAAAAACCAGAAACAAAGTGGACAGGCGCGGGCTACAGGCTGGTCGAGAGTTTAAGCCCCGTTTTCCGCGTGATGTCTCAGATGGCGACCGCCATCGCCCGCGCCACCGGAGGTTCCCAATGAGCGACCAACCACAACCCCAACCCGTCACAGGCTCAGGCCTCGCCATCATTCTCAGTCTAGGCATACTGGCTGTCGGGACGGCGGCCTTCTTATGCGGTTACATGACCCACGAAGGCATGGCGAAGGCCAGCGTCGACGACTTCGGGAAAGTGAAGCTGCAAGATCACATCTACGCCGTCGAGCTGGTGCGTGCGCCGTATGAGCCCGAGACGGTGACGATAGCAGAGATGAAGGCGCGCGCTGCTGAGAAGGTGGCGGAGGAATGAACCAGTCCCGCCTGGCCTCTCTAATCGAAACCCTATTCAACACCGGCATTGGCTTTCTAGTGTCCTGGCTCACATGGCCGCCTGCCGCCGCCCTGCTGGGCATTGCCTACACGGCAGGCCAGCACTGGGGCATGACGGCGGTCTTCACCGTGGTCAGCGTCGCCCGCGGCTATGTGATCCGGCGCTGGTTCAATGGTCGCTTGCATCGAGCGGCAGAGCGGATGGCTGCGAGGGCTGGGGGCAGCTTATGAGCGACGGCGTCGGCCGCGTCATAGCGTTCGCCAAGAGACATGGGTTCCGCGTGTCACGATCCGGCAGCAACCACATGAAGTTCACCAGGGAGGGAACCCCGACCGTGTTCTTCAGCTCAACGACTAGCGACCACCGCGCCTGGCGCAACGGCATTACCAAGATCCGCCGAGCACTTCGCGAAGCGGAAACAAACACCAAGAAGGAGACTTATGAGTAACGACACACCACTACCACAAAGCATCATAGCGCTGAGCAACCGACTGGTATCAGAAGGCGAGTCACTGATTCAAGATGGCGGCGCGATGATCAATCTCGGGTTTGCCATTGGCAGCCCTGACGCCACCATCGAGGACATAGTTCGACTGGCTGATACAGCCGGCATGAAGATAGAACTTGAGATTTCTGACAGATCTTCCGACTGCGTCTCACACTCCGAGGCCAGCGAGGAAGATCTTGAGGAGCACCAGTACGACTCAGACTGGTGGGACAGATTCTGCAAGCTGGGGCGGTATTCATTCCGCTTCGCCGATGGCGGTGTTCGCAAGGTGGACGACATCGGCGGCGCCTGGGTCGAGCAGCACAAGGCAGCCCAGATCGTCGACGCCATGCAGTCCGAAATCAACGAGCTGAAAGCGCAACTAAAGCAAGCATCCTGCTTGCCAGAGGGGTGGGCATTTGAGAAGCATCCTGATGGGAAAGTAGTCGTCAGGCATGAAGACGGTACCGCCACCCTGCTTGAGGGGTCATCTAAATCTATTCTCGCCCACATGCTCTACCGCCTCGCCCGCGACATCCTCGCCCAGCAGGCCAAGAAGTGAAAAGATCCATCGACTACGCCATGGCGCTGGCCTTCGGGCTGATTTGCGGCGCGCTGTCGGGACACCTTCTTGTTGCCGTGCTGGTGACATCTGTGCTGTTCGCGATGATCGCCAGCTAGGCTGGCACAACTTTAAACAACCACCAGAGTTAGAATTATGAAGATCAAGAAAAACACTTTAGCAGGATCCGACAAGTACCGGCTTAATCGCTGGCTCGAAAAAAACACTGAGACGATCACAGCTATGCGGCTCCCGGAGATTGCGGAGGCAGCAATGCGCGATCTTGGCTTCGTGATCACAGCGAACAACATTAGGGGCTCTCTTCAGGATACCGGCATCACGCTGAACAACTCGCGGGCAAAGCATGACGCAGCTCTGGCTGCCAGGGTCGAGATTCTTGAGCGTCAACTAGCAGACATCTCTGATCGTCTTTCGGAGCTGGAGTCCAGACATCCTAATCCTTAATCAGAGAACCGGCGCCGGCTTATCCATCGGCGCCAGATAGTTACTGCCAGCCACCGACAACATGGGCGCTTATAGGGCGCACAGGAGAAAGGAAATGCCAAGCGCATACACAGCACCAATCAAAGACGGAATCACCTTCGAGCAGTTTGCAATGAACTGTGCGCGCGCCTTTGGCGCACTGATCGAAATGCGAGACATGCCGGACGGCGCCGAAATACCCGAGCGCTTCGAGCCGAGCGACTACCATATCAAGGCGCTGGAGCGCGAGCGCGCAGCCCTGGCTGAACTTGAAGCGCTATCGCCAGAGCAGTGCGAAACACGCGCCATTGCGGAGTTCGAGAAGGACGAAGACTACAGGCTTCGCGCGCTCAGAGAGGCAAGGGCGCTCCAGCAGAAGTACGAATCCATGCTCGCCATGGTTCGCGACTGGCAGCCGCCAAGCGACGATCACCAGGGCATGAAGGATTTTATGGTTCAGCAGATACAGGACAGCATCAAGTTTGATTGCGGCGTCGAGTATTATGAGACGCCAACAGAGCGAAAGACCGGGGCTGAATGGCTGGCGGACTCGCTTGCGCGCGTTCGCGGAAGTATAGCCAGGCACGAAGAAGGTCACGCTGCCGAGGTCGCGCGCACAGAGGGTCGCAATGAATGGCTTCGCCTGCTGCGTGAGAGCCTGACCAAGTAACCCCTCCCCGCCGGCGCCCCCATGGGTCGGCCTCTTCTTATAACAAAACGATCTAAGCAATCCGGCGCCTTTGCTTGATCTTATTTGAGCAAATCGGCGACAATGAAGTCGTATTCAGAAGAGACGAGGAAAGGACATGAAAGCGCATCTCAAAAAAGGCATCGGGTTCATTGCCTGCGGAAGCAGCGGCAGGCACCAGCAAAGTAAGGGCATTATTTTAGGACTCAATCCGAAATACTTCGCAGCAGTCCCGGAAGCCGATCGCTGCGCTTCATGTAACGCCAAATTCAAAGCAATGCAGTCCCGCAAAGCGAATCAGAGGACGACAGTATGACCACCAGAACCGGAGTAGCCGTAGCATTACCAACCCTTGTCTACGCATGGCCGAAGACAAAGGAAGATTTCGATATGATCGCAACCCCTGAGACCATCCACGACTGGGAGCCTTGCTCGACAACGACGCTCCTGAAGGGAGACGGCCAGAAGTGGGAGCGTCGCTGCCACAGCAAATCAGTCGGCGGCGACAAGCCTGGCGACGTCATGGTCGTATTCCAGTGGTTCGACGAGCGGCCACTGCAACCAACAGCAGGAGAAAGGAAGTGAGTGACAATGCAATGAGCCTCGCCACCGGCGCCGATCTGACGCCAGACACCTGGGCAGACTTCGTCGCGCGCCTGCACCACGACTGTGTTGGCGACGGCGTTCACGATCACTACACCGCTGACGCCATTTTTATCGTCCAGGCGCGCCGCCTGGTCTTCGGGCTTGACAGCGAGTTCTCCGACAATCGTGCCGTCATTTTCGATGGCTCATCGTGGTTCAGCCCTGCTGAATACTGGGATGACTGCGATGACGACGAGAGGGCTGCCTTAGACGCAAAAGCCGGCGAACTGCTCGATGGCCATACGTTCCTTCGCCTTGAGTCGGGCGACCAGTGGGAGCTGCTGGCGGAACTTCCTGAGCATACCGTTACCTGCTGGTTCGATCACTGGGAGTACGTCAACGCGCACTTCACTCTCGACGCGGCTGAGGCATTCATTCGGCGCAAAAAGCACGACTACCGTGACGGCCTGCGCGTGTATGTCGATGCACAGGTTCATTGTTGGGAGTACAACGCGATCAAGGCTGCAATTCTGGATGGTAGACTGAGTATCGTTGATCCGTCCGATCTGAGGCGTATCGCGGCCTGCCTGGAGATCTGTGAAGGACTAAGCACCGAAGTGCTCGAAGTCATGGACAGCTACGCAGCCCTTCATCGCATCTACCAGGAACATCGGTTTCTGGATCGCATGACAGCCCAGCGCGACCAGTTCGAGGTCGAGCGAAACCGGGCTCAGGAGATGTATGCGGAGGTGGTGGCGGATAGGGATCAGCTTCTGGCGGCGCTGGAGGAGGCGGCAGACTGGATCGACAGCAACAACTTTGGTGGTGACGACGCCATTGATCTGGTGGGCAGGCTGCGGGCCATCGCCGCGGCGAAGGCTGGTGAAGCATGAGCCCCGCCGACTTCCGCAAAGAGCTGACCAAGCTGATGCCTGGCTACCAGTGGACCGTTCATCGCGCCCACGATCCCGACAAGTGCATCAAGGCGACCGGTATCCAATCCAGCGGGTTCAACCGTCTATCAACATTGGTTGTGACGCGGGCGGTGCGGGCAGACCATGCTTCCTATGAAGTGCGTAGCGCCGGGCGAGGCAAGCGTTCGCCATGGCTTCATACCGCGAACGACGTAACGCTGGCGCGGGCGCTGAGGGCGCTGCAGAACCACTACGAACACATGGCCAGCCTGTATGCCTACCACGCAGCTGACCTTCAGCGGGGGCGAAAGCCGAGGCCTAACGACCTGGCGGCCAAGACGGAAGCGGCTGAAAAATTCGCGGCTGACGTGATCGAGGTTCTGGGAGGTGGCGCATGACTATCCCAGCCAACCAGCTGCACATCCTCCACCACACCCTGGGTCTGCGACCTGACCGCCGCGATCCTTACCGCAACCACTTCGTAGCCGGTCCAGGTCACCACGACATGCCTGCCCTGGAGGCGCTTGTGGATGAAGGCCTGATGACCAAGACAAAGCCTCCTGGCTTTATTGACCCAGGCAGCATGGTCTTCATGGCGACCGCCGAGGGAAAGTCCCTTGCCGTCGAGCTACTGCCGCCGGAGCCGAAGCTGACCAAATACCAGCAGTATCTTCGCGATGACTCAGGGCTGACGTTCGCCGAGTGGCTGGGAATCTATGAACCGGAGTACCGGCATCGGAGATGGGGCTCCCGCAACGAGTGGCGCATGGTCAGGCGCAGCAGGCCTGGGCGCTACGGTAACATGGAGCCTATTATCGCCGGCGAATGGGCTCCGACCCAAAAGGCCGCCAAGGCCAGCTACAAGGAGGCGCTGAAGGCGTCGAGGGGGAAGGCGTGAAAGAAATGACGATAGAGCCACTGCGGCGCATAGACCAGATACAGCAGGGCGACCTGCTGCTGATCAGCGATGGGCGCGAGGTCGTTCACGCGAAGGCGATGCTGGTGAAGGTCACCGCCCACGACGGCGTCGAAGTCATCTACAACCGTCGCAAGAACCTGTATTTTAACGTCGGCATGTATCTCGCTGGCGAGTACTGGGTGAAGGATGTTCGCATTGTGAGGTTGGCGGCCACCACCACCTAACCCCAAACATCCCGCATAATCACCGCTTACCGCGCCCGCAACGTCGGGCGTGACTTGAAACTAACAGCCGGATCAACCGGCGAGGAATTTATGAAAGGACTGACTGTACACGTTGGCGACTGCCTTGAGACGTTGAAGACAATGCCGGACGCCAGCGTTCAGTGCTGCGTGACCAGCCCGCCTTATTTTGGATTGCGCAACTATGGCAATGACGGGCAGATAGGCATGGAACCTACCCCAGACGAGTTTGTGGCTGCCCTGGTGACAGTGTTCCGCGAGGTGCGTCGCGTGCTGGCGGATGACGGGACGCTGTGGTTGAATTTGGGGGATAGTTATGCCGGAGGCGCTGGGAACAACAAAAGCGGACTGCAGAAACTTTCGGAGCGATGGGACGGAAGGGAGTACAAAAGCGAAAAATGGAAATACCCGGATGGTGATCAGCACTGTAAAAAGAAGTCGGCAGTCGGCCATGGCGGCCTCAAACAAAAAGACCTGATCGGCATCCCGTGGCGCGTCGCCTTCGCGCTGCAGGCCGATGGCTGGTACTTACGCCAGGACATAATCTGGGCGAAACCCAACCCGATGCCCGAGTCGGTGCGCGACCGCTGCACGAAGTCGCATGAATACATCTTCCTGCTGTCGAAGTCTCCCAGATATTTCTACGACAACGAAGCCATCAAAGTCCCAGTAAAACAGGACTGGGGCACGCGAAACCGGACAGATGGGAAATACCACAACGAAGGCACCGGGCTGCAGCCTCACTCCGGGTTGGAGAAGTCGTATACAAAGGCGAATAAGCGCTCAGTCTGGACGGTCAGCACCAAGCCATACAAGGGCGCGCACTTCGCGACGTTCCCGCCGGATCTGATCGAGCCGTGCATCCTGGCGGGCACCAGCGAGCTCGGGCACTGCCCTGGGTGTGGTGCGAGATGGGCGCGCGAGATGGCCAAAACCAGTCAGATCGATGCCACCGGAAAAGGTTCTCGCTTTGATCACGGCAAGACTGGCGCTCGAGACGGCGGCGACAGAACTCAGGCTGGCGAGCGATTCTTATCCGCCGCTGTTGGCTGGAAACCATCATGCTCCTGCGACCTTGATCCCGATCCTGATGTAGTCCTCGACCCGTTCGGGGGCTCAGGCACCACGGCAGGCGTTGCGCTGGCGCATGGCCGCAATGCCGTGCTGTGCGAACTGAGCCAGGAGTATGCCGACCTGGTGCCCGACAGAGTGGAAAGCATCCTGACTGGCTACGGCAAGATAAAGAAGCCGAAGCCGGCCAAGAAGCCAGCAGCGACCCCACAAAAGGAGCTGTTCCATGTCCCTGTCGGCTGATCAGAAAGAGGCGATCATGGCCGCGCGTGGCGAGAGTGCCGCGGCGGCGGCTCCATCGTTTGGCGTGTTCTCTGTCACCATGACAGACGTCCGCGCCGACGGCAGACAGAAGAAGTTCACCATGCTGTCGCCGTCGATCTTCGACCGTGACGATGCGGAGCGCTATGTGCGCCGCAGGTTCGGCAGCGAGCGCGTCGTGTCTGTCGAGGCCACCTGACACCAAATCAGAGAACCGGCGGCCTGGATGCCAGCGCCGCCAGATACTTGCTCAAAGCGCGCCGATGTTCGGGCGCTAGTTGGGCGCAAATTCATATTGGAGATTCAATTATGGGCAAGTTTATCGATTTGACAGGGCAACGGTTTGGCTCGCTGACCGTGAAGAGCAAAATTCCAAAGGATCATCTGAGCGATGCAATGAAAAGGACGGGCGGTGCATATTGGCTGTGTGATTGCGAATGCGGAGGAGGGAGGATTTCTATCACCACCTACTTGAGAAGTGGAAAGGTTTTCAGTTGCTCTGCCTGCGCCAAGGAAATGTCAAGAATCAAAATTTCGATCGATATCGCTGGCAATCGATACGGCATGCTGGTTGCTGTCGAGCGTGAAGAGCCGTCACCAGGCAGGCAGGGGTCCATGTGGCGCTTCGCGTGCGACTGCGGGCAAGAGACTGTCGCCAGACTGAAGGATGTCCGGTACGGAAATACGCTGTCATGCGGTTGCATGAAGAGCCCCAAGGGGCGCGCACTCGGGAAGCAGTCCATGCCAGCTGACAGGCCATGGCTGCGCCAGGCGGCAATCTAAAAAACGTCGCCCTGGCTCATATCGGCTCCAGCGGCGGCGATGAACCGCCGGATATCCTCAGAGTACGCACCGTAGCGCCGCACGGTTGCGGTGAACTCCTCGACGTCGTGGCCGACAATGCAGAACACCGGCATGCCGGTTTCCTTGTTGTAGCGCGGCGCGCCGTACCTATCGACGGCATGCCCCATGTGAAGCATCTCGTGGTAGACCAGGATCTCCCGAAGGCGATCGTCGACCTTCAGCCAGTAGTCCTGATCCAGCACCACCAGGAAGTCAGGCATGCGTCCCAGCAGCATGGCCAGCATCCACTCAAATAGATCTTTGAGATCGCCTTGAACAGACGGCAGGTAGCAGGTGCCCAGGATCTCGCGGCCAGCCTTCACCTTCGGCGCCGTGCGCAGCAGCCAGTCAATGGATGCCTCGCCTTCCACCAGATGCGCAAACTCCTCCAGCTCCAGCAGCCTGGCGGCGATGTCGGCCGGGTGGCTGTCGGGATCCGGCTTGACGTAGGGCGCGAATAGGTCGTCTTCGTTCACAGTCACTCTACCTCGATGAATAGGTGGCAGCCGGGATCCGCAGGCCGCACGGCAACGCCGCGCTCCGTGCATTGCCCGGTCTCTTTGTCGAAGGCGTCGCAGTTTCCGCAGACCTCACCTGCAGGCCGATCCTCGACCATGTTGATGACGCCTTCGGGCAGGCCGGGCATGTTCTCGGCGGCGACGCGCTGGAAGCCGGTCGTGGGGGCTTCCGGCAGTATGAACGTGCTGGTGCCATGCGCGCGCGACCACGCGACGTCGCACAGCATGTTGGCATAGGAAAAGTGGGGATCGATGCCGACCTTTTTGACACTGCGCTTGTACTGGTTGGTCTCGTCGTCCTTCTCGGCGATCAGAGCCGTCTTCGTGAAGTGGTGGAAGGCGCGCGGCAGAACGGCGGCAAGCTGGCGCTGGCCCTTGTCGATAACCTCCTGAACCAGTCCTTGCGGATCCGGGAATAGGCACAGCGGCTCGTCGGCAGTGAACCGCGCCATGCTGACCTGCATGCACTTGTATTGATCCATGCGCAGCGTATAGCGGTCGCGTTCGGCCTCGTCGGTGCGGCGCTCGCTGGTATCCAGGCGCGGCGCGTCGCCCCAGGCAATCATGCCCTCGACCATTGACCCGAAGCTGTTGCAAATGAAAACGCGGCCAGGGTGGCGACCGGCGAACCGCTTGGCGTCGTTGTAGTTGGGATTGATCTCGACCACGCACACCGCGACGCCGTATTGCTCCATGAGCTCCGACGTCCGAGCGAATGGGTCGGAGTGATAAATCTCCTCGACGTGGATCACGGCCTGGCGGCCATCAGGCAGACGCTCCTTGATCACCACCACATTGAAGTTGCCCATCTGGTCGATGCCCATGTAGGTATCGCGGGCGCGCGTCTTCCACTGGATGCCGACGGCCTTGCCAGCCTCGACGCAGTTGGCCAGGTGCTCCAGGGTCACAGGAACCTGGCTTGGATCCAGGTACGGCTTGCCCAGTTTCCTGTTGTAGAAGTTTTTCATGTCCGTCGCCGTATTGAAGGCGAACAGGATCTCGTCGGCCGATATCGTCGGGCTCAGGAACTGCGGATAGTGAACGGACAGGATCCGCAGCCGTCGCTCGTTTTTTGGAACGTGGAGCTCGACGCCGCGGTCGGCATCCGGGTTATCGGCGATCCACTCCCCGGCTTGCGGGTCTGCGATAAAGTGGCCGTTCTCGCAGACGTAGCGGTAGATGTCGCGGTCTGGATCGAACTTGATGCACTCCGGGAAATAATCGTCTAGCGGCTTCGCGGCGCCGCACTCCTGGCAGCGCGTATGGAATCGGTGCTGCGTCCCTCGCTTGTACCAGTGGTGGATATCGGCATCTGGCCAGTTCGCCGTTGAGCCCATCTGCATGAATCGGGTCTGGCTGGCTGATAGCCGCTCGTAGGTCTTCTCGATCTGCTCCAGGGTCATTTCCTGCACTTCATCGAAGCTCAGGACATCCATGGGAATCGATTCAGTGGTGGCGCGGCCAGACGTCCAGCTGAACACGAACATGGCGTCACCGATACGCCGGGTTCGCACGTTGCCCTCGCCCTGCTTGCGGCCACTGCCGTCGGCTGCATCCATCACCATTTTTTGGTGAACGTCGGGAATCGTCCGCACGATCGGCATGAACCGCTCGCTCGACTTCAGGCCTGCAAGGTTCATGTCAGGCAGGAACATGCCGACGGTGCAAGGACCGAACTTCATGCCCAGATAGATCACCGACAGCATCTCGAAGACGGTGAATCCGACCTGAGCGCATTTCATCACAACCAGGATGTAGCGGAAGGCTTCGTCTTCGGTCGACGGGATCTGGTCATAGACCCACGCCATGGTTGGGCGATCATCCAGGCGGAACACGCGGCCGTCGACCTTCAGCCCCTTGCGTCCAAGATCCTCGCACCACTGGCGGAACGTGACGCCGTCGGGAATGGTCTTGTCTTCCAGCTTGAAGCCGGTCTTCTGCTCCAGGCGCGCCACCATCTGGCCTAGACCATTGCGGAAGTCCGGGTATCTCGGTTTGGTGGCGAGGAACGACACTTAACTGATGTCCTTTTTGCTCGCAGATCCGTTCAAATTCAACATCAGCAGTTTAAATTCAATAGCGGCAGCAGTCCCCATAACGAAAGGCCGCCGGCGCCCATGGCGTAGAGTCCAAGCACCAGGACCGCAGTGAGAATTAGCGTCGCGATGTTTTCCTTTTGACGTCCCGACATTAGTGCGCGCACCTCTTCGCGTCCTGCTTGTCGGCAATCATGTTGGCCGCATTCAGCAGCGCCTGGCCATGATCGGCGACAAACGAAAGCGACTCCATGGCGGTCATGCCCATGTTGGCGGCAATGGCCGTGCCCAGGTGGCAGGCCAGCTCCTCGACGGTCATTGTGACGGTGCGAGGCGCGGTAAAATTGGCCACCGCGGCGGCCATATTTGGGAACTGTTTGCTGTCCATTTTGACTCCCTTGCGCCCGATAAGCGCCCTATGTTCGCCGGCGGAGTGCTGGCGCGTTGAAATTGTTGGTGGCAGCCAGTCAGGGCGCCTGTTTGGTAATCAGGCGCAGCAGCCAAGCGATGGCTGACGGTACGATCACGCCATCGTATCCATGGTCATGCCCACCCTGGCGTTTAGCTCCTGCAACCGCTCCAGTATCCGCTTTTGCGTCTCCGGGTCAGCGTCGCCAATCTCTTTCATGATCAGTTCGTAGAAGCCCTGCATGCGCTGCAAGTCCCAGACTTGCGCCATGGCCTTCAGCGCGTTGTCCAGCAGCTCCGACCGCAGCTTGATCGATTGCGCGAAGAACGTCGGGATCTTGATCTTATCGGCGCCGTCGGCACCCTTGGTCATGCTGTACGCACGCAACATCTCGGCGTCGCTGTACAGGTGTTCCAGGCGCCCCAGGAAGTCCATGTTGCGGCGGGCTTCCCCCGGGTGCTTGGCGATGTATTCCGGCGGCGGCGATGCTGGAAGGTTGCGCGCGGCCTTCCTGGCAGCATCGGCAGCACGGTCCAGTGGCGTCGCGCCAAGCTCGCGCAGGTAGCGATGCCATGTCGACCGGCTGATGTCAGGATACTTCTCCATCACCAGCTTGGTGCCGCCCTCCTGGCCATACTTGATGATCGCCTCGCGGGTCTCCTGGATGATCGCGGCGCGCCTTTCGGCAAGCTCACCGGTTGACGGTCTCTTTTTTCGTTTCGGTCCGGCCATTGTGTCAGTGTCTCAAGGCGCGTTGACACAGTGTCAAGGCAAGTGACACAAACCCGACTCCAGCGTTGTCTCGTATAGCTTTTTCGTGTGTCAGTACCGTCATAAAGACACCGGACGCGCGACGATTTCGGACGGAAAGTCAGGGCGTCTCACATCGGCAACCTGGCATCTCAACCCGGCATCTTTCCCGGTCTTGAGTGTCAGACCACAGCAGCAGATGGCCGTGTGGCTGTCTGAATGAGCCTGTGAGCCACAATCGGCGCACCGATATACCGATGTACCGGGTGCCCCCTGATCGTCGCTCCTGCGGTCTGTGGGGCGCTCCAGGATGCGGCCGAAACATTCGCGGCAGACATGGTCGGTCAGATACCAGTGGTGGTCAGTGTGCGCAGTCATGCCATTGCCCTCGCAGCGAACCCGAACGTGACCTGCTGTCGGCTGGACTTCAGGATGCGGATGATCATTTCGGCGGTGGATTCGACGTATTCGGCGCGGGCGACGGTGAGCTTGTCGCCGGACAGGTGTGGAAGTCTGATGTGGTACAGCGGTTTTTGTTTGACGGGCTTTGTGCCCTTGGCGTTGCGACCGATGACCCATTCGCGCTGTCGGTTGTAGCAGCTGACGCAGATGGCCTTGGCTACAAGCCTGGTTGCCGATCGATGGCATCGACTGCACAGTGGCCTTCCCATGATCGCTGACGTGCTTGCCTGCGTTTCGCCGGCGTGCATGGCGCCTATGTGGCATCGCATACAGCCATGGCTTCGTTGCTCGCCGCCGTGGTGCCCTTGTGAGCGCTGGCTTTCTCGCCACTTGAGCGCGCATGTTTCTGTCTTGAGTGTTGCTGAGAGCTTGTCGCACCGGAAGAACTGTCCCGGGCATCCATCCATTGCGAAGTATTCAATCTGCATCACGCCCCCTCTGGTTTGGCTAATTTTGAGGCTTTGGCCTGGATACTGCAAGTAACTGCAGTGAAGTTTAGTGAAGTTTGCTCAAAAAAAAATAACTGACTCCCGGAAGACTTCGATATTTGCTCAAAAAAGAGCTGTTACCAAAGCGGTATCAGAGCGGTTACATTATAAATCAATGACTTAGGTGCAAAAAAGGGTGCCCGGTTACATCTTGGTTACACTCCTAAGTCATTGATATTATTATTATTTATACCCTATATATATAATATGTAACCGTAACCAAAATATATATAGACCACATGTGAGCGTGTGCGCGCTATGTGCGTGTGATGCGCGTGCGTGTGAAGTGTGTCGGGGGCGGTTACAGCGGTTACTGGTTACATTCCTTTAAAATCAATAACTTAGGCGTAACCAGCGCGGTTACAAGGGCGGTTACAGCGCCTCGCTGGTTACATCGTTATAAATCAAAGACTTAGGTGTAACCGGGATGCCTGGGAGGGGGTGCGGAAAAAACGGTTACACGGTTACATTGGTTTAAAATCAATAGGTTAAGTGTAACCGGCGATACAGCCAGCAACGAACCAGAAACCCGCCGCCTGGTGCAAGACTGGCGCCCCACCCTGATATATATATTCAACTATCTATCTATATATGCTTTCACTATTTAGATATAGTATGTATAGTTGTATGCAAATAAACCCACCAGACAAAGGTAAACCAATGAGCAAAAAAAGAGGAAAGGACTGGCTTTCGGAGCGCGTCGAGGCGCTTCAAGCAGGTGAAGTGGCGACGGTAACCGCAGAAGAAGTTAATGAGATCGGCGGCGAACTATCGGTTCGCGCTCGCTGCTGCAACATAGGGCTTCGCAAAAAAGCGACGTTCAGCGTCGCCGCCATGCCAGGCGATCGCGGATCAAGACCGATGAAGGTCACCAGAACAGACGCTGCCGAAGATAAAGGCGAACAAATTTTCTAAAAACGAGACCGCTATTATGTTTATGAAATTGATTTTAGTTGTAACCGTAATCTTTGTTTTGCTGATCGTCGGCACCATGGACTACAACGACAACGAGCGCGAAGCCGCAACTTATTGCAAGCTGGTTGCCGACGGAACATGGCCAGCCTACCGCGCCATCGACTGCCCGCAGGTGGTGAAATGATCCGCCGAGTCAATGGCGTCGCCATCACGTTTGTCGGTCGCACGCCAACAGAAGAAGGCCTGGTCTGCCACTTCTCCAGGAACCCTCCCCTGCCCACGCGATGGAATGCCGCCGAGGTGCTGCCTGCGTTCGGCATCGAGACGCCCAACGGCTACAGGATTTCGGAGTATTCCGACGGCATGATGGTGGTGACAGTATGGGGCTAATAGCGAAGAAGCGCGCCGCAGCCCTGGCAGCCCGCGAGGAGTCGGAGTCTTTTGTCGACCTGGTCACCGAGTACGCGGACATGGGTTACAGCCGCTATGCCGTCGCCAAGCGGCTGCTGAACATCGACCCCAGCACCATGGATCGATGGCTGTCAGCGCACGGCGCCGTGGTCGACTTCAAGTCGCCAGGCGATGACGGCTATCAGCCATGGGACGACGCCTTCGAGACCCGCGCGGCAATCCGCGACGCCAGGGTTCGTAACGGCACCGTTCGTATGCTCAGCTGTGGCGGCGAGATCCTGCACCTTGCCGAATGGTCGCGCCGCACCGGGATAAAGACGACGACGATAGCGCGCCGCATAGACCGCTACGGATGGCCTGTCGAAAAGGCGCTTACGACACCGGCACGCGCTGAAATGGGGCCGAAGAACCCGAGCAGAAAGGCGGTTTCGCCGCGCGCCAGGGCATTCTTTGAGAGGGGGGCGCATACATGGTGAAGCGACGGAAATCCCACAGCATCGACGCCAGGATCAAGCGCTTGGCAGCCGCCGAGATGAAAAACAAGGCTGTCATCTATATCGGCGGCAACACCTACTGCAGCCTGATAAACATCAAAACCGGAGACCTTGAGCCTACGCGGCCAGAGCTCGATCGCGCAATCAAGGCCTATAGCTGGCCGTGGTCATGCTACC